>Ga0081538_10001544_pt1 | contig 23615 bp, 29 predicted proteins | sample TabmetS5T2R1_FD_71022 | JGI IMG/M metagenome (GOLD analysis project Ga0081538, IMG submission 71022) | Tabebuia heterophylla rhizosphere microbial communities from the University of Puerto Rico - S5T2R1 | ecosystem: Host-associated > Plants > Roots > Rhizosphere ... | reverse complement strand
AGAGCCGACGCGGGGACTCGAACCCCGGACCCCCTCCTTACCATGGAGGTGCTCTACCGGCTGAGCTACGTCGGCGTGGATGTCGATGGGGGGAGCAGGATTCGAACCTGCGTAGGCTGAGCCAACGCGTTTACAGCGCGTCTCCTTTGGCCGCTCGGACATCCCCCCGGGCGGTCGAATGGCGATGATAGAGGCCCCGTGAAACCGCCGTCCCGGGCGGGTGCCTCGGGTTTGTACGCGTATGCGCGACAACCGCGAGGCAGCGGTCCCTCTCGATGCTGATTCGACTTCTCGACCCCGCCGACTACGGCGCCGCCGCCCGCGTCATCACCGACGCGCTTCTCGATGATCCCGGCTGGCTTGCCGTCGGGCCGGACCGGCGGAAGCACCGGCGCGTCGTCGCGCTCCGCTATCACCGCGCCGCGCTGAAGGTCATGCACCGCTACGGCGGGCCGATCTACGGAGCATTCGACCACGCCGGTGCGCTCGCCGGCGTCGCCGCCACCTTCGGCGCCGGCCGTTATCCGCCTCCGGCATGGACGTTCCTGCGGTACGTGCCGGGGTTCCTGCTCGCGGGGCCGGCGCCGGTGGTGCGCGGGCTGAGAACGTCGGCCGTCCAGGACCGCGGGCACCCGCAGGACGAGCACGTCTTCCTTTGGTTCCTCGCTGTCGATCCCGCGCAACAGCGCCGGGGCCTCGGCCGTGCCCTCCTCGCGCGTGTATTCGAGGAGGCGGAAGCGCCCGTCTATCTCGACACGTCCAACCCGGCCAACGTGCCCTACTACGCGAGCTTCGGCTTCGAGGAGTTCGGCCGCGCGGCTCTCCCGCGCGGCGCCACGATGTGGTTCATGAGGCGTCCCTGAGGCGCTGGGCCTCGGGGAGCCCCTCGAGCTTCTTCAGCGTGTTGTTCTCGATCTGGCGGATGCGCTCGCGCGTGACGCCGAAGGCCTTCCCGACCTCCTCGAGCGTGCGCGCCTTCCCGCCCGAGAGTCCGTAGCGCATCTCGATCACCTCGCGCTCGCGCGTGGGCAGCGCATCCAAAGCCCGGCGCACGTTCTCGCGGCGCAGGTTCTCGGAGGCGAGCTCGAACGGGGACTCGGCGGTGTCGTCCTCGACAAAGTCGCCGAGCTCCGAGTCTTCCTCTTCGCCGATCGGCTTCTCCAAGGACACGGGCAGCTGTGCGATCCGCAGGATGTCCTTGACCTCGCGCGTGGTCCACTGGAGCTCACCAGCGATCTCCTCGGGCGTGGGCTCGCGGCCGAACTCCTGCACGAGCTGGCGCTCCACGTGCACGACCTTGTTGAGCTTCTCGACCATGTGCACCGGGATCCGGATCGTCCGCGCCTTGTCCGCGATCGCGCGCGTGACCGCCTGGCGGATCCACCAGGTCGCGTAGGTCGAGAACTTGTAGCCGCGCCGGTAGTCGAACTTCTCGACCGCGCGGATGAGTCCGAGCGAGCCCTCCTGGATCAGGTCGAGGAACGACAGCCCGCGGCCCAGGTAGCCCTTGGCGATCGAGACGACGAGGCGCAGGTTGGCCTCAATCATCTGCTGCTTTGCGAGCATGTCGCCGCGCTCGATGCGTCTTGCCAGGGCGACCTCTTGCGCCGCGGTGAGCAGCTCGACCCGCCCGATCGAGCGCAGGTAGAGCCGCAGCGAGTCCAGGCTGGGCTCGACCGTGAGGTCGATCTCCGGTTTCTTCGCCGCCGCGCTCGCGGCCGGCTGGGCGCCGTCGCCGTCACTCGGCACCGACATCAGGCCACCCGATGGGCGCTCGCCGTCCGCCACGATCTCGACGCCCGAGTCGAGCAGGTGGGCGCGGAACTCCACGACCTGCTCCTTGGTGACCTCCACCTCCTCGAGGCAGGCGGCGATCTCGTCGAACGTCAGATAGCCGCGCTCACGACCCTCGGCGGCGAGCGAGCGCAACTCCTCGATTTCGAGGAAAGCCGCCTCAGCGGGCTCCTCGAGCAGTCCGACACCGTCGTGCTTTTCGGTCAACCCCTCGCTCCTTGAGGCCGCTTGGCGACGCCGCCCGGGCCATTCCAACTGTCAGGTTGTGCAAGTCCGCGGCGCCCGCCGCGAGGGGCTGAGCACTGTGGGCCAATCCCAATGCGTCCAGCCGCGGCCAGTGTACAACGGGTTTGTGCGATTTGCATCGCATCCCCGTCGGTATCGTGGGTCACGCCCGAATGACCGAGCGCATCGCACTCCTCGGCGGCGACGTCCAGGCGCGCCGCCCCTCCACCTACGTGAGCTTGTCGCGCGTTGGCGTGACGGGCGTGGAGAAGGTCATCCGGATCAGCGTCAACGGGAACGAGCAGCTCTTCTACGCGGAGCTCGAGTGCTTCGTCGATCTGGGACCGGAGCAGAAGGGCGCGCACATGTCGCGCTTCGAGGAGGTCATCAACGAGGCGATTGACGAGGTGATTCTCAGCGAGGCCTTCAAGGCCGAGACGCTCGCGTCGCACATCGCCGAACGCGTGCGCAACCGCCAGGGCGCCCGCCGCGCCGAGGTCACGATCGCGGCGCACTACCCCGAGCACAAGCCGGCCCCGGCCTCGGGCACGCCGACCCAGGAGATGTACAAGCTGTTCGGCTCGGCGGTCTCATCGGCGCAGGGCACGCGCCGTCTTGTAGGGGTCGAGGCTCAGGGCATGACCGCCTGCCCCTGCGCGCAGGAGCTCGTGATGGAGCGCTCGCACGAGCGGCTCACCGAGGAGGGCTTCAGCGAGGACGAGATCGCGCGCGTGTTCGAGGCCGTCCCGGTGGCAACCCACAACCAGCGCGGGATCGGCACGCTGCACGTGGGCTGCCCCGAGAGCTGCGACGACCCGATCCAGGCCGAGACGCTGCTGGAGATCGTCGAGGCCTCGATGAGCTCCGAGATCTACGAGCTGATGAAGCGCTCGGACGAGGTCGAGGTCGTCGAGAAGGCGCACATGCACCCGCGCTTCGTCGAGGATTGCGTGCGCGAGATGGTGCGCATGGCGACCGAGGAGTTCGCCTCTATCGGCGAGACGGGCTTCATCTCGGCGCGCCAGGAGAACCTCGAGACGATCCACAAGCACAACGTGGTGGCCGAGCGCCACGGGCTCCTCGGCGAGCTGCGGCACGAGATCGCCGACGGCGAGCGCGCGACGCATCACGTATCGATGCGCGAGTGGCTAGAGTCCGGCGACCCGGAGCCGTGACGCAAGGCCGGCACATCCCTCTCTCGCAGGACGCGGCCCTCGTGGTGGCCCTGGCCGGCACCGCGATGCCCTTCGCCCACTCGGCCGAGGACGAGGCGGAGCGCTGGCTGCGCGCGCTGCGTCTGCACGGCCAGGTGGGCGCCTGCCTGCAGGCTCTGGGTGTGGGCGAGGCGCCGCTGATGCCGAGCAGCGAGCAGGAGCACGCCGAGGGGACCCCGACGCGCGGGCCGGACGTGCTCGACGAGGTCACCCGCCGCGCCGCCGACTTCGCGGCCGGGCGCGAGGGCGAGACCGTCGGCACCACCGATCTCCTGTTCGCCGTCTTCGACGTGTACGGAAAGCTCTTCGACCGCGCGCTCTACCTGCGCGGGGCGTCACGCGAGGAGCTCGTCGAGAAGCTGGTCGGCCCGGGCGCCGCGGAGGCGCCGCACACTTAGCCACACCCCCCTCTCGCTTCCGGTTGGGCCGAAGGGCACCCTGGACGCGACCCGTGGAGCGGCGGATACTGCGGGCGATGTCGCAGGAGAATGTTGATCTAGTCCTCCGCGCGTGCGCCGCTTGGCAGCGCTTTGAGCCGAAAGAGATCGCGTCCTTTTATGCAGCGGACGTGGAGATCGTCTCGATATGGGCCGAGGTCTTCGGACGCACCTTTCACGGTCGTGACGGCCTGCTCAAATGGATACGGGACTTCTCCGCCGCCTTTGAGCGTCCGGCCTTGGAATACGAGCACGTGGCGGATGACGGCGAGCACGTGGTCGTTCTGGAACACGTCCGAACTCGCGGACGGACAAGCGGAGCCGAGGTCTCGCTGAGGCTTGCCCATGTCTACACCGTCCGTGACGGGCTCATTGCGCGACAGGTTCTCCACGAGGACCTGTCCGAGGCCCTTGAAGCCGTGGCGCTGCGGGAATAGGCCGCGCCGCGGTGTTCCGGCTACGGCGATTCGCCCAACGAGAAGCCCCCGGGGGGCTACACCTAGCCCGTCGGCTCCACCGGCGCGCGCCGGCGCGCGGACTCCTCGAGCTTCCGGCGGAAGTTGAGGAAGTAGTCCGCACCTGAGACGACCGTCGTCACGACCATCAGGTAGACGAGCGTCTGCACCCAGGCGGCGTCGGGGTCGTGGGCGGCGATCAGGGCCAGCACGGCCACCACCTGGGTAATCGTCTTGAGCTTGCCCAGCGAGCTCGCGGGGATCACGACTCCCTGCTGGCCAGCCGCGATCCGCAGTCCGCTGACCGCGAACTCGCGCGCGATGATCACCATCGCAACCCAGGCGGCCAGCCGGTCGAGGCTGACGAGCGAGATCAGCGCGGCGGCGATCATGAGCTTGTCGGCCACCGGGTCCATGACCTTGCCGAAGTTCGTGACGGACTGGCGCGAGCGCGCGATGTAGCCGTCGAGGCCGTCGGTGAGGGCCGCGATAGCGAACACGATCGCCGCGATCGCGGAGCCGCCCGGCGTCTCCACCGTCAGCGCCACGACCAGGACCGGCACCAGCAGGATGCGAATCAGCGTGAGCGCGTTCGGGAGGTTGAGCGGGAACAAGCGGTCTCAGGCTACCCGGGTCCGGGCCAGGTACTCGATTCCTGCGGTGCTGCCGACCGGCCCGAGCGGCGACACGGTGGCCGCCAAGAGCGGCCACGGAAACGTGCCGCGCCGGCAGCCGTACGCGACGAGCAGGCAGAGCACGATCCAGCCGATGCCGTGCGTCCAGCCGAGCACCCGCTCGGCGTCCTCGCTCAGACCGCCGATCGCCACCACCAGCAGCGAGGCGAAGATGCACACCTCGACCAGCGAGTAGATCCGCACGGCCTGGAAGTAGGACACGTGGCTCAGGCGGGTCGCGCGCCGCGCTCGAGCGCGATCTGCCTGCGTGCAATCAGGGCGCCGATGAGGCCGAGCAGCACGATCAGGGCGACGGCGGCGATCGCCTCCGGCGAGGTCAGGTCCGTGAGGCTGCCGCCGAGTGCGGTGTAGGCGAACACCTTCGGCGCGGCGCCCACGACCGTTCCCAGCGCCATGTCGCGGAAGCGCAGATGCGTGAGGCCGGCGCTGTAGTTGACGAGCCCCCACGGCAGCATCGGAACGATGCGCGACTCCATCACCGCGAGCGCCCCGTTCCGGGTGAGGAAGTCCTCGATCGCCCTGGTGCGCCGCGGCAGCAGATTCCCGTGGTGGCCGGCCGCCAGTTTGCGAGCCACCCACATCTGGGCGAGCGCGGCGGCCGTGACGCCGGCGAGTGCGAGCGGCGCGCCGGCGACCGTCCCGAACAACAGGCCCGCGGCGCCGGCCAGGATCGGCCAGGTGATCACGAAGTTGGCGAGTACGAACAGCGGCACGAACGCGGCCACCGCGAACGGCCCGAGCGACTCGCCGAAATCGCGCACCTCGGAGGCCGTGGGAAGCGACCCGGTGACCAGTGAGACGAGGAGGATCGCGCCCACGACGGCGCCGCCGATGGTGATTCGCACGATCGCGGCCCGGCGCGAGTCCATGATCCGAGGGTAGTGGCTCACCCCTTTACGATCGGGCGCCATGACCGCCCGCGAGCTGCGCAGGCTCTGCCTCGGGTTCCCCGGCGCGATCGAGGACTTCCCGTTCGGGCCGGAGACGTCGGTCTTCAAGGTCGAGGGCAAGATGTTCGCCCTGAGCGCGCTCCGCTCCAGCCCGCTGCAGGTGAGCTTGAAGTGCGAGCCGGAGCTCGCCGAGCAGCTGCGCTCGGCCCACGAGGCGATCGTCCCCGGCTACCACCTGAACAAGCGCCACTGGAACACGGTCACGATCGACGGATCGCTCTCGGACGCGATGGTCGGCGACATGGTCGAGGACTCATACGACCTGATCGTGGCCGCGCTGCCGCGCCGCTTGCGTGAGGCGCTCGGCTGGAGCCCGGGCTAGCCCTGGCCCCCCTTGCCACTGGCTGAACAACGGCCATTCTGGACGCGACCCGCGGAGCGGCGGATACTAGGGCGATGCCGCATTACCCGCGAGACGCCGAAGCCGTCGGGCCGCGGGAGCAGGCGATGTCGCAGGACGACTTGGCGATGAGCTTTCGGCGCGGGATGGAGGCCTACAGCCGTGGCGACTACGAGGCGGCGCTCGTCGGGTTCGACCCCGCGATCGAATGGAGCGTCGACGAGAGCCTCGCTCCTGATGCGACCACCTACCACGGACACGCTGGCGTGAGGCGGTTCTGGGACACGTGGGCGGAGGCGATCAGCGGCATGGCGCTGGAGATAGAGGAGTGCCGCCGAATAGGAGAGAATCAGGTTCTCGCCATCACCCGGGCTCACGGAACTGGAGCGGGCAGCGGCGTGCCCGTCGCATCTAGGCGCTTTGCAGAGCTCGCCGACTTCCGGGACGGCCGCTGCGTCAGAGTTCGGCTGTACGGCAACGTGGCCCAAGCCCTCGAAGCCGTCGGGCTGCGGGAGTAGGCCGCGCGAGGACAGACCGTTTCCGTGTCCCAGGCACGGGTAGTCGGACTCCATGTTCTCGACTACCGCGATCATCGCGGCCTTCGTACTCGCTCTCGTGTTGTCGTCTCTGCTGTTCGGCGTAGGGATCGTGGCGGTACCGGTTGCAATCGTCGCCGTCGCAATCGGGTTCCTTCTCGATCTGCGTAGACGCCATACCGAGGCCCGGTCGATGCGCGCCTTCCGCGAGCAGGCGGACGAGAACAAGCCCCACTTCACGGCCAGTGACCGGGAGACCCTGACGACGAGACCGCCTCGCTCGTCGGGGGGCGGCTAGGCGTTTCTCCGCAGGCCCTTCAAGCCGGCTCCTCGCGCACGACCTCGCGCGGCCGCTTGTCGTCGCGCAGGCCCAGATAGCGGGGATGACGCAGGCGCCCGTCACGGGTCCACTCGCTGAAGGCAATCTGGGCCACGAGATCGGGCTTGACCCAATGCGTGCTGCGCGGGATCGGGTGGATGTCCACGAAGGCGGGCTTCCCGACCTCGAGCTTGTGGAGCTGCCCGCCGAGGCGCTTGAGCGTCGACTGGTTGAACCCGGTCCCCACCTTGCCCGCATAGCGCAGGTCGCCGCTCTCGTAGTAGCCCACCAGCAGTGCGCCGAAGTCGGTCCTTGATCCCTTCGGCGCCGTGAAGCCGCCGATCACGAGCTCCTGCTCGCGGTGGCACTTGAACTTCAGCCAGTCATGCGACCGGGTGCGCACGTACGGGCTGTCGGCGCGCTTCGCGATTACGCCCTCGAGCCCCTGCTGGCAGGCCTCGCGAAAGAGCCGCTCGCCGTGCTCGTTGCGGTGGGGCAGGAAGCGCACCGGCCCTGTAAACGACAGCGCAGCTCGCAGCACCGACTTGCGCGCCCGGAGCGGAAGCCGGCCCAGGTCGTACCCGTCGAGCCAGACGAGATCGAACAGGTACAGATAGACCCCGATCCCGGTGCGGCGCGCCGCTTCGGGATCGGACAGCTGCATGCGTCCTTGCAGCTTCGCGAAGCTCGTGATCTTTCCCTCGAACGCGACGATCTCGCCGTCAGCCACGAAGTCCTCGCACGGCTCCCGGCCGAGCGCCTCGACGATCTCCGGGTACGCGACGAGCGTCCTCCCGGTACGGGAGACCAGGCGCACCTCATCGCCCTCGCGCACCGCGATCGCCCTCACCCCGTCGAGTTTGCGCTCGAAGATCCAGTCCGGGTCGGAGAAGGGGTCGCGCGCGAGGGTCGCCTTCATCGCCTCGAAGCTGGTGGGCTTGGGGCCCCGACGCAGCAGCCCGCGCTCTCGCTCCCCGAGCCGGTCGAGCGCAGTCACTGTTTCGACAGGTCCTCGATCGTCTTCCCGGTCAGCACGGACTCCGGCTGGGACTTGGTCGGCTTGCGGCGGGCATCCGCGCCCTCGTCCTTTCGTTTCACGAGCAGCCAGCGCTCCCTGTCCCCGCCGCCGATGCGCTGCAGCGCCCAACCGCCGCGCAGCTTCTTTCCCTCAAGCCACACAACCGCGTGCCCGTCCTCGAGCGCCTGCTCGAGCGGAATCTCCTCCCCGTCCCTCTCGGTCAGGTTGCGATACGTGCCCGTGTCCCAGACGATCACGGGTCCCGCACCGTACTCCCCCTCAGGGATCACCCCCTCGAAGTCGCCGTACTCGAGCGGATGGTCTTCGGTCGGCATCGCGAGCCGCTTCTCACGCGGGTCGGTCGAGGGGCCCTTGGGAACCGCCCACGACTTCAGCACCCCGCCCGCCTCCAGACGGAAGTCGTAGTGGAGGGCGCGAGCGTCGTGCTTCTGGATCACGAAGCGCGGCTTTCCCGACCGCCTCCCGCGCCCGCCGCCGGACGGCTCGGATGTGCGCTTGAAGTTGCGCTTCCGTTGGTAATCCGTCAGCGGCACGACAGTCGCAAGCTACCCACCCGGCGCTTGGCGAACTGCCCTCGGGCTAAGGCCACTCTCAGGCAGCTCTCAGCTTCGGCGCGATCATAGAGCGTATGCGAGTCCTGATCGTCGAGGACGACATCCCCCTGGCGTCCGCGCTGCGGCGCGGCCTGCGCGCGGAGGGGATGGTCGCCGACGTGGCCGTGAAGGGAGAGGACGCGCTTTGGATGGTGGCCTCGGCCGAGTTCGACGCGGTGGTGCTCGACGTGATGCTGCCGGGGATCGACGGCTTCGAGACCTGCCGGCGCCTGCGCGACGACGGGGTCTGGACGCCGATCATCATGCTCACGGCCCGCGACTCTGTGGACGATCGCGTCCAGGGCCTCGACTCGGGCGCCGACGACTATCTAGTCAAGCCGTTCTCGCTCGCCGAGCTGCTCGCGCGTCTGCGCGCGCTCGCCCGGCGCGGTCCCGTCGAGCGGCCGGCCGTGCTCGAGGTGGGCGACCTGCAGCTCGACCCGGCCACGCGCGAGGTGCGCCGCGGCGACACGGAGGTCGCCCTGTCGGCCAAGGAGTTCGCGCTGCTCGAGGCGTTCATGCGCAGGCCCGGCGAGGTGCTAACCCAGCTCCAGCTGCTCGAGCACGCCTGGGACTACGACTACGAGAACCGCTCGAACGTCGTGGAGGTCTACGTGCGCTACCTGCGCGAGAAGATCGACCGGCCGTTCGGAGTCAAGTCGATCGAGACCGTGCGCGGCGCCGGCTACCGGCTGCGGAAGGACGGCGGGGCGTGAGCCGCGTGCCCATTCGCTGGCGCCTGACCGCCGCGTTCGCGCTCGCGATGGTGCTGGTACTGGCGGCGGCCGCGTGGTTTGTCTACGTGCGCCTCCAGGACGACCTCACCGAGAGCGTCGAGGGCAGCCTGCACGCGCGCGCCGCGGCGGTATCGGCGTCGGGAGACGCGGGCGCCGGCGTCGGCGAGGACACCGAGGAGAGCTTCGCCCAGGTGGTCTCCTCGGCCAACGGCCGAATGCTGGATTCAGCCGGCGGCCCGCCGCAGCCGGCCCTCGACCGCGCCGCGCTCTCACGCGCCGACGCCGGGGGCGAGGTGTTCGAGGACCACGAGGTCTCCGGGATCGAGGGCACGGCGCGTGTGCTCGCCGTGCAAGGCGACGACCCGCCCGGCTCGGTCGTGATCGTGGGCCAGTCGCTCGACGACCGCGACGAGACGCTCGCGGGCCTCCTGGCCTCGTTCGCGGTCGGCGGGCCGATCGCGGTGCTGGCGGCGTCGCTGCTCGGCTACCTGCTGGCCGCCTCGGCGCTGCGGCCGGTGGAGGCGATGCGCAGGCGCGCCGGCGAGATCTCGCTGAGCCGCGAGGACGACCGGCTGCCGCTGCCCGTGGCGCACGACGAGATCCGCCGGCTCGGCACGACGCTCAACGAGATGCTCGCGCGCATGCGCGCGTCCTATGAGCGCGAGCGACGTTTCGTGGCCGACGCGAGCCACGAGCTACGAACACCGCTGGCGGTGCTGAAGGCCGAGCTCGAGGGGACGCTGCGGCAGGAGGGGCTCCCGTCGGAGACCCGCGAGTCGCTGGCCGCGGCCCTGGCGGAGACGGACCAGCTCGCCCAGCTCGCCGACGACCTGCTGCTGATCGCCCGTTCCGGCGACAAGGGCCTCGAGGTCAATCGCGAGACCGTCAACGTCCGCGAGCTGCTCGAGCAGGCACGCCACCGGTTTGCCGAGCGCGCCGGCTCGCAAGGACGGGCGATCGAGCTCGACGCCCCAGCGTCGCTCGAGGCCGACCTCGACCCGCTGCGCCTGCGCCAGGCGATCGGCAATCTCGTGGACAACGCTCTGCGCCACGGATCGGGCCCGGTCGAGCTGTCGGCCCGCTCGCACGACGGGGCGGTCGAGATCGATGTGAGCGACGAGGGAGCGGGCTTCCCAGACGAGCTCGCCGCGCAGGCGTTCGAGCGCTTCACGCGCGGGGATTCGGCACGCACGCGCGGGGGCGCCGGGCTCGGCCTCGCCATCGTCAGCGCGATCGCGGGCGCCCACGGCGGCAGCGCCGAGATTCTCGACGGAGACAGCGGGCGAACGACCGTCCGGCTGCGCCTTCCTCAGCTGGCTCTCAGGAACCGCGTCGAGAGTGGTGCGCATGCTTAGGAAAACGAGCCTCGTGGTCGCGGGAGTCGCGGCGCTGCTGGCGGCCGGTGGAGGCGCCGGCGCGGCCGCACCGGCGGCGGAGATTCGCTTCAGCAGCCCGCGCCAGATCGACAACCCCTACCTCCCTCTCACCAAGTTCTCGCGCTGCGAGCTGCGCGGCCAGGAGGAAGGCACGCGCGAGCGCGTCGTCCGGCGGCTGCTCGACCGCACGATGCCGTTCGAGTTCGACGGGCGCACCGTGCGTGCCGTCGTGATCGAGGACCGCGCGTTCGAGGAGGGCGAGCTCGTGGAGCGCACGCTCGACTACTTCGCGCAGGCAGACGACGGAACCGTCTATTACGTAGGCGAGGACGTCGACAACTACCGGAACGGCAAGGTCGTGAACCACGAGGGCAGCTGGATGTACGGCCGCGACACCTCCAAGCTCGGCGTGGCGATGCCGGCTGGACCGCGGGTGGGAGACCGCTGGCGCTTCGAGGACGTGCCCGGGATCACCGTCGAGTCGGACCGCGTGGTGTCGAAGCTCTCGCGCGTACGCGTGCGCGGGAAGACATATCGCGACGTGATCCGAGTGCGCGAGCGTCTCCACCCCCAGAAGGAGATCGAGTACAAGCTCTACGCGCGTGGCACCGGGCTGATCCGCGAGGTGCCACCGGACGGGCAGGTTGACCTGGTGGGCTGCCGTCCGCGCTAGGGCTACGCGGCGGCCGCCCAGGCCCGTCCCGAAACGGCGCAGGCCGCCACGCGGTCGGAGTAGGTCCGCGCGACGGCCTGGCTGAGGGGGCGACCCGGGGCCGGGTAGCCCCTCCGGGCTGCTAGCCGAACACGACGTAGTTGTAGTTCGTGCCGGCGCCGTCCGGGTTGATGGCCGCCCCGGTCGGGTTGCACGCCCTGAGTCGTAGCTGGTCGCCCTCGGCCTCGGCGTGGAACGAGATGTTGCCGTTGAAGCCGTCACTGGGCGTCACGACGGCCGGGTTGTTGTTGACGTTCCCGGCACCGGGCGCCAGGTCGATGAGCACGGAAGCGCACGACCCCGCGGCAACGGACGGCATGTCCGCGAGAGCCGAGCCCGTGGAGACGCCTACATCGACAGCGTCCAGCGAGCCGTTCTCGATCTCGTCACCCTGCACCGAGTTCGGCGCGAGCTCGGCGCCATTGATGGCGCTGGTCGCGATGTCCCCGGATTGGATGCTGTTGGCGGCGACCTCGCTGCTGCCGACGGAGTCCTGCCCGAGATCCTCGGCGAGCAGGCTGTCGGGCGCCACCTTCGGCGACGTCACGGCGTTGTCGGCGAGCTTGGCGGTGGTCACCGCGCCGTCGAGCAGCTCGAGCGGCGCCACGAGCTTGGCCTGGAGCGCAGCACTCAGGTCAACCATCTTGATCGCGCCGTTTCGAACCTCGGCCGACTTGACGTGACCGTCGCGGATCTTCTTGTGGGTGACGGCGCCGTCCATGATCATCTTGGGGCCGATCGTGGGCTTGGCGGCAGCGGTTGCGGCGCCCTGGGCGACGAACAGTGCGACGGCTGCGGTTGCGACGGAAATGAGACGGGGAATGCGGCGGTGCATGAGGTCCTGGTTGTGGTTGTTTGACGACCCGTTGCTGGGCCAACCGGCGGGAGGCGGGGGAATTACGCGCGCGATGACCGGGGTACGCTCGCCGGCGGATGCCGCCGACCCGGCTCAGCTCGATCCAGCTGGTATTACTCGACCTCGACGGCGTGCTCTACGTCGAGGACGAGCGCGTGCCGGGTGCGCAGAAGGCGGTGGACCGCCTGCGCGGTGCTGGGCTGGCGCTGCGGTTCGTAACCAACACGACCTCGCGCTCGCGACCGGCGACGCTCGACAAGCTCCGCCGGCTCGGGTTCTCGCTCGATGAGGAGGAGCTCATAACCCCGGCCGCACTGGCGGTGCGCCACTGCGTCGAGCAGGGCCACCGCCGCGTCTCCCTGCTTATGAACGACGAGGTGAAGGGCGACTTCTCGGGTCTGGAGGAAGACGACGAGCGACCCGACGCGGTGATCGTCGGGGACCTCGGCGAGGGCTTCGCCTATCCGGTGCTCAACCGCGCCTTCCGCCATGTGATGGACGGAGCCGAACTGATCGCCCTCCAGCGCAACCGCTTCTGGCTGCGCGCCGACGGGCTCTCGCTGGACGTGGGCCCGTTCGTCGCGGCGCTCGAGTACGCGACCGCGCGGGAGGCGTACGTGGTCGGCAAGCCCGCGCCCGCCTTCTTCGAGGAGGTGCTGCGCGAGGCGGGGGTCTCCGCGGACTCGTCCGCGATGGTCGGCGACGACATCGAGACCGACGTGGGCGGCGCGCTCGGCGCCGGCCTCGCCGGCATCCTGGTTCGCACCGGTAAGTACCGGCGGGAGGCGGCAGCTGCGTCGGGCATCGAGCCGACCGCCACGGTTGATTCGATTGCAAACGTGCCGGCGACGCTTGGCCTTCACAACGAGCGAACAAATCCTGCGCGAGATCGCGAATAGTGTGCCCCAACCCCAGTGACCGGAAGGAGCAGCGATGCCCGAGCGTGACGGATACATCCCCGGCGTCCCGTGTTGGGTGGACACGGGCCAGCCCGACCCCGAGGCGGTGCTCGACTTCTACAGCGGCCTCTTTGGCTGGGAGTTCGAGAACGTCATGCCGCCGGAGGCAGACGGCAAGTACTTCCTCGCCAGGCTGCGCGGCCGCGAAGTCGCCGCCGTGGGATCGCTACCCGAGGCCCTGCCCCAGGTGGCGACGTGGGGCACCTACGTCTGGGTCGAGAGCGCCGACGAGACGGTGTCGAAGGTCCGCGCTGCGGGCGGTGGCGTCGTGATGGAGCCGTTCGACGTTATGACTTTCGGCCGCATGGCGGGCCTCACCGATCCCGAGGGCGCCGCGTTCTTCGTCTGGCAGGCCGGCGAGCACAGGGGCGCGCGGATCGTCAACGAGCACGGCGCCTTGAACTTCAACGGCCTCAACACCCGCGACGTCGAGGGAGCGAAGTCGTTTTACGGCTCGGTGTTCGGCTGGACCACGCTGGCCCTCGACGCCGGCGAGATGTGGACGCTGCCCGGCTACGGCGACCACCTGGAGCGCGACAGCCCCGGCCTCCGCAAGCAAATCGCGGAGATGGGTGGACCCGCGGGCTTCGAGGACGTCGTCGCCAGCATCAACCCGATCCCGGCCGACCAGACCGATACGCCGGCGCACTGGAGCGCCACGTTCGGCGTCGACGACGCCAATGCGATCGCGGAGAAGGCCACCGAGCTCGGCGGCACGGTGATCGTCCCGCCCTTCGACGTTCCCTGGTCCCGGATGACGATCATCCGCGATCCGCAGGGTGCGACGTTCATCGCCAGCCAGTTCGTGCCCGAGAACAAGGACCTTGCCGGTCAGGCGGACGCTGGGGTGAGCGCACAGTAGCCGCCTCGACTACGGACTCGCCGCGGGACCGTCGCGGATCACATCGCGGACCAGGTCGACCGTTACTGCGTCCCAAGGGAAGTCGACCACCCACCAGGTGGCGCCCTCCTCGGCGTAAGCCGTCGGGTCGCCACCGGGTGGGAGGGCGGCGACCACGTCGTAGGACTCCGCGGGGTCCCTACCGGCGTCCTTGCGCAGCGCGGCGAGGTCGGCGACGATCTCGGCGAGCTGTTCCGGGTGCTCGAGGTTGACAGGGAAGAACCCCTGGTAACGAGCGGCCCGGCGCAAGGGCCTGGGCTTGCCGTAGTAGCCCGCGACCCACACCGGTACACCCGGCCGCTGGACCGGCCGGGGCAGGAAACGCATGCCGTCGACCATGTAGTGCTCGCCGCGGTGGTGGACCGGTTCGCCCGACCAGGCGGCCGCCAGGATCTCGAGCGACTCGTCGAGCATGCTTGCGCGTCGGCGGTCGTCGAGCTCTTCGCCGGTTATCGAGTACTCGCTCCCGAACTCGTCGCTTCCAAGCCCGACGCCGAGCGTGAGCCGGCCGCCGCTCAGCCGGTCGAGCGTCACGGTCTCTCGCGCGACCTTGACGGGCCTGCGCCGAGCGAGTGGGGTGACCATCGGGCCGAGCCGGATCCGCTCGGTGGCCGTGGCCATCGCCGCCAAGGTGATCCACGGGTCAGCCACCTCAAGGACTGGCTCCCGCCATCGCACGTGGTCCCAGACGAAGACCCCGTTCCAGCCGGCCTCCTCCGCCTCGTCCGCAAGGCGAACGACGATCGCCGGGTCGGCCAGCTCGTCGAAGAGGGGCACGAACAGCCCTGAGCGCATGCGATCACCCTGCCGGCAGACTCTGCTGGGCACCGGCCGCCCCTCGCCCCGACTCCTCCGGTTCCGCACGGACTCGCCCCTCGAAGACCTCGGGCTCGAGGAACGCCCGCATGAGCCTGTCGTGGAATCGATGGCGGAGGGCCTGGGCCTCGGCGTGGACCGCGTGGGCGTAGTCGGCCGGGCCGGAAGGACGCTCCCCGGGCAACCGGGCTTCGACGATCCGCCCGGCCGCCCAGGCGTACACCGCGTTCGCCGCCACCTCGACCTCGAGCATGCGATATGGGAGGTACTCGCGCACTCGCCGCTTCGAGATCCCGCCGCGGCGGGCGGCGCGCTCGAGCGCCTTGAACTCGCGCCGGCCTTCGTAGACGGTGACGACTCCGCTCTCCGGGTCGAACTGTGCCTCGATCACGGCGTCTTCGTCCTTGCGAGCGATCTCCCGGACCCAACCGCTCGCGTGGTGACGCACGATCATCACCTCGAGCTCGGCAGTGTGCTCTCCTGCCTCCGCCAGAACCACCAGCCGCGAGCCGGGCTCCACGCTCACCCGGGCGCGCAGATCGAGGCGGACGCTCGACGCGCCGCGCGCACCCGGTTCCGGAACCTGGTCGTATCGCGCCTTCACCCAGAGCCCGGGGTCGGCAGCGAAGCCGATCGGCGTGCCGGGCGGGATGCGTATCGGATCGATCACCAGCGAGGTCTGCCTCAGCTCGCCAGGGTGGAGGCGGATCGGGGACTGCCTGAACCGAAGAGCGGGCGCCGCGGGTTCTGACGGCGCCGGCGCCGTCGGTTCGGGCTCGCTTGGTGCCGCGCCGTTCTGTGCCTGCTCCTGCCGCGCCTCGATAGGCGCACGCGAGCTGCCAGCGCCGCCCGCGACGAAAGCGGCGCGTCCGGGTCCCTCGAAGGCAGCTCGCAGCGCATCGTTGAGGGTGCGCAGGCCCTCGGCGTCGCGGGCCTTGATCGCGCGACCCGGGGCAACGAGGTGGGCCCCGGCGCGACGCTCCTCCGCCGCGACGATCGGTCGCAGGACTCGATCGATCGCCCCGTAGAGCTTGCGCACCACCGGGTGATGCTCGCTCAAGCCGGACCGGTCGACCCTCACCACCACCTCGGGACGCGGAGAGTCGAGCGCCTCGCGCTGCAGACGCTCGATCGCCTCGCACCAGACCTCGCCGTACAGGTGGCGGGCGCCAGGACGGCCCTCGTGACCGGCGAGCGTCGCCTCGTGCGCTGCGCGGCCCGAGCGGACGACAAGTCCCCCGCGCCGAGTCGCGCGTGAGGGCCCGAGCGTGAACGGCTCGGCGGCGCGGCGAACGACGATCCGGGCGCTCACCCCATGGGCGATCTCCACCTCGCGGTCAAAGAGCACGGGCCGCTCGGGATCGGGCTCGGGGTGTGGGTGAGTGACGAGCTGAACCGGTTCGCCCGGCAAGCCAAGCCACAGCTCGCGGTCGGGGTCCTCGAGCACCGGCCGCAGCTGGACGAGCTGCGAGACGAGCGTGCGAAGGCGACCCGGCGGCGGCAGCCGCCTCAGGGCGAGCGGAACGCTCACGCGCGTGCCGGCCCCGTCCACCCCGAGAGCCGCCGCAGCCTGCCGCGTGGCCGGCTCGTCGCGGACGTGAGCAAACGCATAGGGCTCATCGCCGCCGGCGGGGAAGAACCATGTCTCGACGAGCCGGCCGTCGCGGACGCCCTCGATCCGTCCGCCGCCCTGGGCGAGCCAGACGTCGCGCAAGCCGCGCCCGAACAACCCCCGCTGATCCTGGCTGGTTGGACGCTCACCGAGCGCCCCGAGCCGCTCCTCGACGACCGCAGCGTTCACGCCCTCCCCGTCGTCGGTGCAGGTCAGCTCGTGACGCCAGTCGAGCAGGGCGGGAACGCGCAAGCGGCGCAGCTCCGACCTCCAGCGGGTGAGAAAGTCGGGATCCGGCGGGCCGAACGACAGCTCGATCCGTCCTCCACGCCCACGAGCGGCGATCGCCGCATCCGCGTTCGTCACGAGCTCCGGCACGATCTGCACGAGATCGATACCTCCCTGCGCGAAGTTCTCGCGGAAGTAACGGCCGCGCACACGACCGTGCCGGACCTCGGCTGGGTCCACCGTCATCGCGGGGCGAGGATACGCGGGCGATCGGCGCGAGAGCGTCCGGCGCCGCTCAGCCCGGGTTCGGCGCGCCCACGCCGCAGAGGCCCGGGCTGTCACATTCCGAGTTGCCGGTCACGGTGACCTTGCGATTGCCGGCCTTCTTGCCGGACAGCGTGAAGCGCACCCATGCGCTGTTGTTCGAGTCGTTCGTCTCGAGAAAGGCGTTCGTGGGGTCGGCCTTCGAGACCAGGTAGTAGTCGGTTCCGTCGTCCACACCCGTCAGGTCCACCTGCTGGCCATCCGTTGCCTGGTGGTACTGGTCGACCCAGCCGCTGCCAATGCCCTGGTGGGTGCCGTGGCAGTCCCAGAAGGTCCGTTCGCTGGTGGGTGAGTTGGCTTCGAGGCGGTAGATCTCGATGAGACAGAAGCCGACCTTCGTTGACTGCGAGCTGACAATCGACCCGCCGGGGCCGCCCTGGCGGATCTCGAAGAGTGCTGCATCGGCAGTGTGCCAGTGGTTGTGCGTCGGGTGGTACTCGAACACCGAGGCCGCGCGCTCAGCCTGGACCTCGTAGCACTCGGTCACCTGCTTCGGCTGGGTCCCGCAGCGGTACGGCGCGTTGCTCGTGCGGATCTCCTGGTAGGCGGTGGTGGTGAGCTCCGGCGAGGTGAGGTCGTGCTCGGCCCGCAGCGCCCACGGCCCGGGGCCGGTGTTGGCGATCCCGTTCGAGAAACGCAGGTACTCGTTCTGACCCTGGTTGACGAGGTTCAGGTGGAGCGGCACCACGGTGCGCAGATCCGGGAAGTAGGCCGGATTGGGCCTGGCCGCCGACGGCGAGTTCACCGCGACGGCGACGCCCACCGCCCCGAGCAGCACGACCAGGATCACCGGAGCCACTACCAGCGCGAGTCGCCTCATTGAGCGACCCTACGCTCGCGCCGGCTGGGAAGTCAACCACTCGCGAAGCGCAGGGACATCCCTACTACCGCTCCGGCCCCAGCGCACCCCACGCGGGCATGCGCCCACTAACGAATGCGCGCGTCGTGCCGAAGATTCATTACGCGTCGCCGAAGACGACGGTCGACGAGCGCCGCAAGCGCGTCGGCCGGCGGGTCGAACGCTCGTTCGTGCTGCCGGAGCTACGCGTCCACGCCGATCTGATCGACCCGATCTCATTCGAGCACTTCGTCGGCGGCCCGGCGCGCGGGATCGACTTCGACGTCATGCTCGAGGCGAAGGCCAAGGACCTCGCGCTGCTGCGGCTGCGTGAGCAACTGGCCGAACGGACCGATGGAACGGTATGAGCGTTCGGCGAGCACGTCCGCCACGACGACGGGCACCAGCGCGATGCGGTCCTCGAAGGCTCAGCCCGTATGGTGGCGCGGGTCCCGGTAGCGACCGCGGGTGTCGAGTGGGGCGTCGGAACCGTCGGAACGAAGGCAACCGCCGGTCGACGCGGCGCGCCGCGGGGCGGTTCGCTCCTCCGTCAGCCGCGCCATGCGCTCCGCGGTCAGCGTTAGAAAGCGCAGCTGCTGCCGGCGCCCGATCAGCCGGAAGCCGATTCGCACCAGCGGGTTTCCGCCGCCGGCGGCGCGCGAGAACGAGCTGATGCGGAAAAGCACGTCGCCGCTGTCGGGGAACTTCCACACCTGCCAGTCCATTTGACCCTTCTCGACGTGTCCCTCGAGCGTCCGATAGTTCCAGCCGAAGACCCGGCCGGGGCGCCCGTCCAGCTCTCGGTTCTCGTCGTAGACCTCGCCTGCCCGCACGCCCACCTGTACCCGCAGAGCGTGGAAATGCAGGACCAGCAGCATCGTGCGGTGCTCGAGCGGCTCGTCGCGGTCGAAGATGCCTTGGACGATTGAAGGATCGGCGAAGTCGTAGTCCCGAGCAATGTGGCGGGCGGTGTCCCAGCTGCCACCCGGAAGCGGGTCGCCGGGCGGCTCGGACGGTAGGGCACGGCGCACGTCGTCCACGTACCAGCCGTTGGCCGGGGTGTACTCCGCTCGCCGCGAGAGGTCGAAGTTGACGCTCCGGGTACGCAGCTCGGCGAGTTTCCTCGCGGGGTCACTCGGCCACCTCAGCCGATCACTCAGCAATTGGCACTTCCCCTACCCGGCGGGTTTCGATCCGCAGGCCGCCGGCGCGTGTGCCGCCCGACAGCCGGATCACGCGTTCCAGGAACGAGATCCACATGTGCAGCTGAACCTCCTTCGACATTCGCAGGCGGTCATAGAGCAGATCGGACAGACGGTCGCCGCTGCGCGCCCAGGACTCGATCTCGAACTCGAGCTGATCCAGCCCGCCTCTGGCGCGGAAGACGATCTGGCCCGCCTCGAGATGACCCTCCAGCGTCATCAGACCGAAGGAGCACGGAGAAACCTCGAATACCCGCACCGGCCCATCCCACGGCCCCGGCATGCGAACGACGTACTCATCGCCCTGACGCATTTGGTCCACGTTCCCCGCCGCCTTCTTGAAAGTGGCGAACTCGCTTGGCGCGGCGTCATCAGGGTTCCGTTGAAGCCGCGCCATCAGCTCCTCAGGCGTGACCAGCGGGCCCCGGATGCGCGCTAGATAGCGGCGGTGGAAGAGCGGGCCCGTCCCGTGGCGCAAACGCTGCACGTCCTCGTCCACGAGCTCGTCAGGCAAGGCCGGGGGGGCGTCCTCTGGCCAAGAGCCGGAAACCTCGGACCGGTAGATCGGCGTGGTGCGCCACATGTAGCGCCACGATGTGAGCGCCACCCCAACGGGCCAGCGAGCGGTCGTCGCCATGGACCGCGTGAAGGGCAGCCTGCGAGTGCGGAGACGAGGCAGAGTCCTGGTGGGAGCCACCGATTCCGCATACCCACGTACGCCGCCGTGCATCCGCGCACTCCCGCTGGGTACCAGCCCGACATGCTCACAAAGGCTCTCAGCGACACCGGGTTGCGCGGCTGGCACCTGCATGTCGGCTCACTCGGCGCCATCTACCTCTGCATCGCCCTGTGGATTCGTGCGAAGACGGTCGACCAGGAGGAGCGCGGCAACGCGGAGCGGCGGGCGCTCTTCGTCGGCCTGTGGCCGCCGATGTTTTGGCTCATGGGCGATTCACTGCAGCTCGAGGAACGAGCAGTTCGGACCAGGCTCACTTGGCGCGGGGTATCGCCCGCACGCCGATAAGCCGGGTTCCCGGATCGCGAGACTCCTCGAAGCGGCCGTGGAGTCCGTTCCCGGGGGTAGAGCGCGTCCAGCGGTCTCGCTTGAGGCCGTCAGTGCCGATGGGTAAGGGTTCGCACTGCCTGCGAGAGCCAACCCGCGCGCCGCTTGCTCAGACCGGCCGCTTCAAGTGCCTTCGCGTGATCGAAGTAGACCCGCACCCGCTCGGGCATGCCGTCCCGAACGGTCCACAGATGGGTGAAGTCCATGTGGAGCGGCTCCGCGCTCCCCTCAAAGTAAGCGACCAGGTGAGCGCGCACGACGAACCTCCCTCCGGGCGCCTCACGGATCTCATAAGGCTCCATGCGGAACTCTTCCCAGGTTCCAAAGAAGTCCTCCCAGAATCTCTTCACGGCAGCTCTCCCGTGAAAGGTCACGCTGAGCGGACCACCTGGGTCGTTCTCGTACACGAAGTCGGGATGGACCCTCGCCAACACGGCGTCGAAGTCGCGCCGGCTCATCAACTCGTAGCCCTCGCGCATACCTTCGATGTCCTCGCGCGACACCCCTCGTGCAGTATCCCGCACGGAGATTGAGGCCGCAGTCGCACGGAGCGAGGGGGATTAAGGCCGCCGACGACTTCTCTGCATCGTCGACGAGCCCTCCCCCACCTCGACCCAACCCAGCGCGACGAGAGCGGACGCGCCCGAGGGCCCGCACGGCGACGGGCCCTCACGCACGCTCGTCGCAGGCTCAATCGTCCCGGTCGTCGTCCCCCTCGTTGTCCTCGTCATCGTCGTCGTCGAGCGGCTGCCAGTCGGGGGCGCCGTCGAACACCGTATTGTTGGTCCGCCTCACCTGGTCGCGGCCGTCGGCGCGCATCGTGTAGATCTCCGCGTTCCCCTCGGCCTCCTCGGTGGCATCGCGGAAGCTCGTGAAGGCGATCTGGCGGCCGTCCGGCGACCAGGAGGGATTGCTGTAGCGGCCAGGCTCCAGCGTCAGACGCGTGGTCTTGCGATCACGTGTGGTGATCGTCCACAACGCGCCGTCGCTGGTCGAATATGCGATCTGACCGCGGTCCGGTGAGATCGCGGGCGCCCGCTCGTCGAGCGGCGTGTCGCTGCCGCGGACCTCCTCGCACGGCACCGTCCGCCGCGCCCGCAGGTGGTCGATGGCGGCGTTGTGCGCCACGCGCAGGATCCAGGCCCAGAACGGCATCGAGCGCTGCTCGTACTTGCCGATGACGACCATCAGCTTCGCGAACACCTGCTGGGTGACGTCCTCGGCGTCGTAGTCGTCGTGCACGATGCTGCGCACGTAGCCGAACACGTTGTCGGCGTAGCGCACGTAGAGGTAGCGCAGCGCTTCGCTGTCGTGCTGCTTGGCGCGGCGCACCGCACTGGCCGTCAGGCCGCGCGGATCGCCGTCGTCGAGGGCGGCGCGCGGCACGAAGCAGCCATGCTTGGGACCGGTGTCCAGCCGATCGGCGGCACGCGTGAACTCTGGGGCGGGGTGCATCGAACCTCCCCTTCGTTGGGGGGCGCCCGGTGTGGACACGGGCGATCGAAGAGCAGCCACCGACGCTAGGCGGCGTCGGTTGGCGCGCGGTTGAAGGGCGTATTTGCCGGGGGTTTGTTCGCCCGACCGATCCGGCGCAGGTTGTCGCGGGTCTCCGGCGCCTGTACGGTGCGCATTCAGTGCAGAGGTAGGCGGACCACGGAGCCGGGCCGCCTCAGCTGGCACGGAAGACGCGACGGGGAAGGCGCGTGCAATGCAGCTCGACTGCGAACCAACGAGGCTTCCGACGGGTTCACGGGCCGACCGGTCCGACGGTGCCGTCTGCGGCGCACGGCGCGCCGGCGACCTCCGGCTGGACTGCCGCGAGGTGCTCTCTCACGCCCCGTTCGGAGTCCTCGTGTTCGGGCATGACGGGCGGCTCACCGGCCACAACCCGGCCGGCGAGCGGCTGCTCGGGCCGCTGCGCCGGCCCGACGGGGAGGCGCCGCTGCGGTGCTGCGACCTGCTCGGCTGTCGCCGTCCTGACAGCGCGCTGGCCGGGCGCTGCATCCTCGACCTCGCCCGCGACGCGCAGCACGAGCTGCCCGAGATCCGGGTCGACCTCGGCCCGGACCACGAGCCGAGCGCGCTCTGGATCACCGTCACGCCGCTTCAGGGCCGCCAGACGCGCGCGCTCGTCACCGCCAGACCCGGCCAGTACGCCGACCGGCGCCGCCGCACGAACCCGCACTGGATCTCGACGCCGCGGCTCACCGTCGTGGTTCTCGGGCGGACCGCGCTGGCCAGCGTCGAGACGCCGATCGACGGGCAGTGGCTCCAGCAGCGTCCGGGCCAGCTCTTCAAGTACCTGCTCGTCCACCGGCATCGCCTGGTGCCGATCGACGAGCTGGCCGAGGCGTTCTGGCCGGAGGGAGCGCACGCCGCGATGCGCAACGTCCGCTACTTCGTGCACGTCGTGCGCAACTCGCTGGAGCCCGCACGCGAGCGGCGCGGGCCCTCGGCGTTCATCGTGGCCGAGAACGGCGGGTACCGGCTCGACACGACGCGCGTCGAGATCGACGCGGACCGGTTCGAGTCGCTCGTGACGGATGGCCTGGCCGCGGCGGCCGCGGGCGACCCCGGTGCGTCCGTGTCGCTGGGACGAGCCGCGGAGCTCTATAGGGGCGAGTTCCTCGCCGAGGAGCCCTACGCCGACTGGGCGCTCGCCGAACGCGAGCGGCTCCGCAGCCTGGCCGCCGAAGCGCTGCGCACGCTCGCCGGGTTACAGGCGGCCAACGGGCAGCTGAGCAGCGCCGCCGAGAGCCTCAAGCGCCTGGCCGAGATGGACCCCTTCGACGTCGGCGTCCAGCGCGTGCTGCTGTCGCTCGACATCCGCCGCGGCCGCCACTCCGAGGCAAAGCGGCTGTACACGTCCCTGCGCGCGCGGATGCGGCGGCACTTCGGGGAGGAGCTCGACTTCACGCTGCCCGAGCTCGCGGCGGACCCCTGGAAGCACCCGCTCAGCCCGCACGTCTGATCGCCGCGCCCGCCCGATGTCACCTGCTTCCGCCGGCCGTGGCCGTTGCGTACTGCGGGCGCCCGGCGGGCCGGTAGACCTGGATCGTCACCCCGCTGGGCGTGGCCCGCGAGTCGACCAGTTCGAGCGCCCTGTCCGGGCCGGTGTCGGGGAACAGCCGCGTGCCCTGACCGACGACCACGGGGCAGGTGAACAGGTTCATCTCGTCGACGAGGTCGTTGTCCAGCAGCCACCGGGTCAAGGCGCCGCAGCCGTGCACCTGCAGCTCGCCGCCCGGTTTGGCCTTCAGCTCGCCGACGGCGGCCGCGACGTCACCGGAGAGAACGGTCGTGTCCGCCCACTGCGGGTCGGTGAGCGTGGTCGAGGCGACGTACTTGGGCCGCGTGTTCAACGCCACCGAGATCGGGTTGTCGCCCTGATCTG
>Ga0081538_10001543_pt1 | contig 23625 bp, 20 predicted proteins | sample TabmetS5T2R1_FD_71022 | JGI IMG/M metagenome (GOLD analysis project Ga0081538, IMG submission 71022) | Tabebuia heterophylla rhizosphere microbial communities from the University of Puerto Rico - S5T2R1 | ecosystem: Host-associated > Plants > Roots > Rhizosphere ... | reverse complement strand
CGTGCCGCCCTCCATCTCGATCGACGGGCGCGGGTGATGGGTGAGGACGAAGGTCGGTGTGTGGAACGGCGGGTTGGGACCCCACCAGCCCTTCCACTCCGGGTCCTCGTGCCATCCGGGCGGGCCGAACTTCCCGGCACCCATGATCTCGGCGCCGATCCCCGGACCGTGCTGCTGGGCGAAGGCGTCATCGATGCCGCCGGTGCCGCCGGGCTGGCCGACCATCTCGCGCCAGAACCGGGTGGCGAACATCCACTCGTGCAGCCTCTCGCCGGCGTGACCGAACGGTGCGTCGTGGCTCTGACCCTCGCCGGTTCCGAAGCCGTCGAGCGAGATGGAGAAGTTGTGGACGCGGGCGAGTGACATGGCTGGTGCTCCTTCGGTAATGGGGGCAGGCTGTTGGCCGAGCTTGGTCGGATCAGCTCGGTCCTGCAACGGGCCCTAGGAGCCTACGAGCGAAGCGGACCAGGTGGGAGACCCAATTCCAGCCAGGTTCACCAGGCCAATGCGTCCGCCGCTACCCTGAGTGCCGTGGCATCCATGTCAGCCTGGTCGGCCACGAGGACCTACCGGCCTTGAGTTCGTAGAGAACTCATCACGACGGACCTATCAGCGCGGACACGACGGAGCGGAACGCCAGCATGCTTGGCCCCGTCCCGCACCGTCGCACCGCTGGTCGAGTTGGCTCCTCGTCGCCCTGGTTCGCTCAGCGGAGTGGCCATCAGCAGGTCCTCCATCGCTTCAACTGGATCGGGTCAGGTCCGGCGTTTGCGCAGGCGCAGGGCGGTCCAGCTGGCATCGGCGGTCCAGCCGCCGTCCACCGGCAGGGCGACTCCGTTGATGAACCCGCTGCGCGTCGGGTCGGCCAGGAACGCCACCGCCGCGGCAACGTCCCCGGGCGTGGCGAACCGGCCCATGGGCACCTGTCCGACGATGTCGTCGTCGCTGTAGGCGCCGCTCGCCTGGTCGGCTGCGTCCATCTCGGTCTTGACCCAGCCAGGGCAGACCGCATTGACCCGCACGCCCCGACCGCCCCACTCGGCCGCCAGCGTACGGGTCAGCCCGACCAGGCCGTGCTTGCTGGCGTTGTAGGCGGCACGGTCGGCGATCCCCCGCAGCCCGGCGATCGAGGCGACGTTGACGATCGACCCGCTGCCGGCGCCCAGCATCATCGCTCCGAACTGCTGGCACAGCAGGAACGGTCCGGTCAGGTTCACCTCCAGGACCCGCCGCCACTGCGCCGGCGTGGTCTGCTCGGCGGGCGCCAGCAGCGAGATGCCGGCGTTGTTGACCAGCACGCTCCCGCCGCCGAACTGTCGGCGTACCTGCTCGGCCAAGGCGGCGATGTCGGCCTGGGAGGTGACGTCACCGACGGCCGTCAGCGCCTCGGCTCCGCGGCCACGCACCGCCTCGAGCGTCTCGGCTGGCTCGCGCAGGTCGGTCAGGGCCAGCGCATAGCCCTCGCCGGCCAGCACCTCGGCCACCTTGCGGCCGATCCCCTGCGCAGCTCCCGTGATCACGGCCACCGGTAGAGCGGTCGTCTCCATCGGTGCTCCTCCTCTCCTCTGCCTTGTCCGACAGCGCCGCGATGGCGCCGGGTGCCGGTTCGCGGCTGCGCATGGTGGCCACGACCGGGCCGTTCTGCTCAGCGATCGGGTGGCGTGCTCGGCCTGGTCGCCACACCACGGTGAAGAGCGACGCCTCGCCGTCCCTGCGACCCGAGATGGCCACCCAGAACGTCGCCGGGCGATCCCGCCGTCAGTGTGGCGCACCTCGGGGTGTCGGTGAGATGCCGGCGAAGCGGCGTTGAGCGGCGGACCTAGAGATACGTTGTGCCTGGTGGGCGCGACAGGGTTTGAACCTGTGACCTCTTCCGTGTCAGATCCAACGAGCTACTGCCAGCCCGTACGTCGGACAGTTAGAGACCGGGAAGGATCGTCGGAAGGCCGCAGGTGAACGAAGGTGTCAGTGCCCGAGCCATTCGACGATCCGCCACGGTTCTCCAAGGGTCGTGGCGATCCCTACGGCGGTCGGTTGCTGCCCGTCTGCTGCCCGACGCCACAACCCTGACCTTCAGAACCCCAATGTGCATCGCCCGCTTACCAGTAACTGCACATTGGAGGCGCCAGGTGTGTGCAGAAGCACACCTCGGCTGTGCTCTGCGACACCGCACCTGGCTGCTCTTGGGTGAAGCATGTTAGCTGACCGGTCTGTAGCCGCCTGGCAGGCTGGGCGGCTTGGGATGGGGGCGCGTCATGTGGGGGAGTAAGCAGCGGCTTGGACGGAACCGGCGAGTTCGGCGGAGGCGATGGCAGGAAACGGTCATTGCCAAAGCGAATCTTCTTGAGCATGAAGGCGAAGTGCTCTATCGACAAGATCAGCTCCGCGATCAACAAGACCGGCGCCCTGATCAACAAGAGCAGCTCCCTACGCCAGACGGGAGCCAGGAGGCGATTAGAGACGTCGTCCTGACGGCCGTGAAGAGGCAGCTGGATAAAGCCCGCATCGCCGCCGGCGACGAGGGTGAGGTCGGCAAGGCCGGTGAGGGCAGCAAAGGTCAGCAGTCCTTCCGCCCGAGAAGCCGCCTGTTGCCAGCCGGCGCCGAGTGCGAGGGGGCGTTCGCCAGCCTCCACGCGGCTCAGGTCACGCTGGTCAACCTGTACTCCGACGAGGACATCAAGGCAAACATTCCCGCTGTGCTGGAGCGCCTACAGAAGTGTCTACCTGAGACCGATCAACGCCTGCTAAAGGCGAAAGACGCGCTCGATCCTTTGGTCAACAGCACCAGCGACAGGCTGGCGGGCAACCATCGCTGGAGCGGACGCAGCAATGTCTGGCAGTTGATTCCTATAGCCCGCAACCACCGTGCCAATCACGACTGCACCGGCGACACGCTCGCGCAGCGACGGGCAGTACTCCGCGACGCCATGCAGGTCGGTTACGACGCCCAAGACGAGCTCTACGCACAAGTCCGTAACTTCCGAAACATCCTCATCGCCGGGACAGTGCTGCTGGCCCTGCTGGTGATCGCGGTCTGCATCGTTGGCACCCTGCAACCCGGGACGATCCCGCTGTGCTTCCAGCCGTCGAACACTGCAGGAACCTCTCCACCGCCGATCACTGGGGGAGAGAGCTTTGTATGCCCCTCGACGACCGGGTACGCCGCTCGGCCAACAGGAGGCGACGTCTCGATCGTCGCGCTCATGGGACTGCTTGGCGGGGCGCTGTCGGCTACCTTTACCATTCAGAAGCTGCGCGGCACCTCCACCCCATATGGTGTCCCGGTCGCTCTGGCGGTCCTGAAGCTTCCCGCCGGAGCACTTACCGCCATCACTGGCTTGGTGCTCTTATACGGCAAGTTCATCCCTGGCCTGTCTGAACTCGATTCCCAAGGGCAGATCCTGGCCTATGCCATCGTGCTCGGCATCGCGCAGCACTTGGTCACGAGGTTTGTCGACCAGAAGGCCGAGGCCGTGCTCCGCAGCGTGCCGAGCAAAGAGGGCAGCCCGACCGGCGCCCAGCCGGCGGCTGAGGCAACACAGCCATCGACTCCCACAACGACTTCGGGGACCACACCCAACGCCGCCGATCGAGTTATCAGCTGGAGCGAGGTACGTAGTGAGAGTAGGCGCTGATTTGGCAAGGTCATTGGTACCGCATTTGGACTCCGGCGGGAGCAACTTAAGGGATTGGTAGCGACGACTAAGGACCCGACAGAACACGACGTCAAGCGCCTAATGGAGCGGATATATGCGAAGGTTGATGAATTTCTCAACCTCTCCCGGAGACGCAAGAGGCATTCTCTGCGGCAGGTTCGGATGACGAACTGTGGGAGGTGGCTAGCCGAGATCCCGCGGGCTATCTAGATTCGAGAGGTGTGCCCATTCTGGATGGTCTCTCAGTGACCTTCGTCGGAGTTCGTGGCAGGCCGCTCACCGAGGATGATAAGACGGTGGTGGATCTCACTCTCTTGGCTGGAGTTACCGAGTTCGGTTCGGGTGCGACGCTCGCGTCCGGTTCGCTCGGCATCGAGATATCCAGTGGTGTTCGCTTTCTCTACACCTGCCGAATGGTGGAGGAGGAGTCGGACCCTGCCATACGGGGGGAAGATCCTGTGGGGCTGCCGGACTGTCTGCGTGGGCACCGGTTGGTCCAAGCAAGGTTAGGTGATCTCGTGTCGGCCTAGTGTCCCTGTCTTCACCGCCTCCTGATGGCTCTAGACCTGGGGGTTCCTAATGACTCTCATACTGGCGGGGGCACAGATCAGTTTAACGCTCTCCCGACGGTTGGCTACTTCGCGCTACCGGTCCCCGTCCATCGGAGGTACGAGGTGATCTGCAGAGGCCCCTGCTCAGGCGGGGTGTGGTGGGCGCGGGAGGAGTTGAACCTCCGTCCTCTTCCGTGTCAGATCCAACGAGCCATTTCCCAGGTGGAATTCCAAGGCATTGAGGAAGATGAGATCCGGTGAGAAACACCAGGTAGGGGGCCATTCGCTGGGTAGATTGGCGGTCATGGTCCGTCACGGTCTGATGGCATGTCTTAGGGTTCCTACAAGCGCCGGTTGCTGCCCGGTGCTGCCTGCCGTCGAAGGCTAAAGTGCGCAGTAGGGCACTGGAACAAGACAAGCATGAGGCCTTATGGGTTCCCCAACCCTACCCACACGGGACCCACGCTCAATCCAACGATCTACGGCTATGCTAGGAATCGGGGCGTTCGTATCTGTGTCTGTGCGCGCTGCTCCATCTGCTTCCAGAACCGTCTGAGAACGCGCGGTGGCGCCGTCTGCCACGGAGTTGTCCTTCGCCAAATCCGGCCTTCTCTCAGGTGCGCATGCTGGCTGCGGCAAAACGCCTCGCTAAACTCATCCCTGTAATAGAGTTCGCCCTTGGCAGGGTATGGGCAGAGTTCAAACTGGCAGCCGGGCGCACAGTTCGATCCCGTCGCGGAAATGGCAGTCGTCGCGGCGGCCAGGTTTGGGGCGAGCCGCTCGCGGTTCCCGGCAAGGCAGGGTGGTAGGTCGTTGCGGTCGACGCGCCGCAGCCGCCGCTCGCGGTCGCTTAGCCGGTCCCCACGTTCGGCGAGGTTCAGCAGCAGCAGCACGTCGGCCACCAGTTGCTGTGCCCGCGGGTGGAGCGCTGTCCATCCCGTCGACGGCGGGATCCAGAAGTTGTGCTTGCGGCGTGACTCCCGGCTGGTTGGCAGGGACCCCACCCTGCCAAGGACACCGCTCTCGTCGATCCAGATGAACCGCTCGGGCTCCCCGGTCTCGAGCGCCGCCACGACCAGGCTGCCCGCCTCGGCGACCAGCGGGTGCTCTTGGCTGCCGTTGGTGGCCGCCAGCCAGTGCCGGACGCGCACCTGGAGGTCGGTGCGTCGGCGGGCCGACCGTCCCCGGCGGCTGTCGTCGGGTAGCGACCACAGGCAGAGCGCGTGCAGCAGGGTCAGCCGCGAGTACCAGAAGCGAGCGCGCCTGAGCATCGCCCTTGCCATCTCAAACAGGTAGTCGCCGGCGGCTGCGTGGGCGGCGTGTGAGGGTCGGCCGTTGGCCGCATGCTTGAACCCTTGTGCGAGGGCGATCTCAAGGGACAGGCGCAGACTCTCGTCTGGCCCCAGGTCCTCGGCGCCGACGAACAGCAACCATCGCTCAAGGCTCGTGCGCGCATCCGGCGCTTCCTCGTTCACCGACCCGACCAGCAGGGGCGCCAGCCAGGCCCTCATCAGCTCCTCCCGCCATGGGCGGTTCTCGTCGTCTACCTGCTGCGACTGACTGGACCGGACGCTTGACCGGGTCGGCTTCCAGCGACCCTTGGCGGGTAACGCTGCCTGGCCGTCAGGCGGGCCGAGCACACTCTTGAGCGCGGCGAACGCCTCGTCGCCGCCAGCACCGATCTCTCGGGCGGCCGCGAGCCGGATCGGATAAGACCACTCGCAGCAACCGATGTCGTAGAGCTGCCGGTAGGCGGGTTGGCCCCTGCCCAGCACGGCGACGGCCCTGGCAGCATCACCAAAGCGGCGCACCAGATTGAGCTTGGCCTCTTCCAGGGTTCGCAGATCCCGCGAGGAGATGCTGAGCCATTGGTCTCCGAGCTTCGTCATGATCGCAGCATTCGCCGGCGTGTAGTAGACGCTGTCGATCTCCAGCGCCGCGGCGTACAGATCCAAGGCCTTCACGTCATTACGCACAGCTGCCGCGTCACAGAGGAGAGCCTGCATGGGCCGGCGTCTGGTGAACAATCGTGCCGCAGGGCCGGACCGCAGCTTCGACCGGGAGTGCATTACCAGAGCGATGAGGAGCTCCCGACCCGGATCCCGCAGGGCGCTCTCGCGGTAATCGCGATCGGTCATGGCGACGTCGATGAGCCGGGATCCCAGATAGGCCTGCATGATGCTATGCGGGAAGCGCACGCCATCCCCGAATGCCTCCACCAGTCCGAGCTCCGTCCCCCGAGCCGCGGCCAGCCGAAGGTCGAACGTGGTACCGAGACCCCGCAGCTGGCGCTCCACCACCTCGGCGATCACCCGGTGTCCCGCCGGCGACCGGCGCCGGCCCGGCAGAGCGACAGAGTCCAGGCGGATCCCGATCCCTGCGCCGGCACCGTCGTGCGCCGGCGAGTACTCCAGCTCGTTGAACCTAACGTGGAGACTGTCCCGCTGCAGTCCGACGCAAGCCAGGGCCGCGAGCTGGAGGATGGTGGCCTGACGCTCCCGGCGGCCCAACATCAGCCCCTGCGCTAGGTGGCCCTCCTCAAGCGCCTTGGTCCATGCGTCGAGGAGTCGGAGCCGTAGTTCGGCGCGGTCGACGCTACGGGTGTCGAGTTGCCCGTGCGCCCGGCCGGATGCAGCCGACTCCATGAACTTCCCGCGGTGTAGATCGCGCGTGATGTGGAGGTAAAGGGGTGTCTCGACCACGTCGGCGGTCTCAAGGATCCAATCCAGGCGGTGCTCATCCTGGCCCGCGGCGGGGCCCTTCACGTACTGCAGTGCGGCGGCCTCGCTCAGTGGCTCCAGTTCGACGATCGTGGCCTCCACTTCGCGCAGCACGTCATGTGGCCGAGAAGCGATGATCAGTGGCAGCCGAGTCTGATTCGCCCGATGGATAGCAAGGCGGATGAGGTTGTCGCGGTCAAACTCCGCCGCGCCCTCGATAAGGGTTTGCTCCAAGCCGTCGGCCAGTACAACGACCTTGTCGTCCTGGCAGAGTTGTCGCCAGACCCTTTCGCCATCGGCATCTGACAGGAGCGCGGCATCTGTGTCCGCAATGAACCGGAAGCGCGCGAGTTCGCGAAAGTCTAGGGCCTCCTGGGCGTCCCGCAGCGATACTGGTACTGGTATGATGTCTTCTTCGGCCAGCAATGTGGCAAGCCGGACCAAGAGCGCGGTCTTACCCGTCCCCACACCGCCGACAACTATGTAGGGACGGCGTGTGCGCGGGTCACGTATGGCGTCGATTATCACCTGGCACAGTTGGTCTCGGCCTACCACCTCACCGATCATGCTGCCCCCCGTCTGCACGATCTCCTGTGGCCGCTCACGGGCCTTCGAAACATACGACCGAGAGACGTTTGACAGTTGCATTGACGTGATAACAGTCACGAGAAATGCGAGGATGGCAGCGACTGCCGCATTCACTCCTCCAAGAGCTTCATCACTGAGATTCAGAACACCTGAGAGGGCAGCAAGGTTGATGAGCACCAGCACTGCTCCGGCGAACAATGCTGGCTGGCGTTGGATTCTTCGCCACAATCTGCTCATGCCGTGGCCCTCAGACAATAGTGCCCGGTTTCACCTGTACTACCGCTGGCGATAGTCTTGTGAGACATGATCTGGCCTGCTAAGCGCAACCAACAGTAGACCTTGCTCCGGGGTCCGAGATGACCTTCTCCAGCTCTTGGACGATGCGGTCGGCACTACGGCCTCCATCTAGCAGGGATTGCACCTTCTGGTAGGTGCCCTCCAGAGGTCCGACTGCGTCGGGGCGCAGGTAAGTTACCTGGATGATAGGCGTCTGAACTGAGAACAGTAAGTGTGACCGGACCCCGGTTGTTGGTCCATCCGCTATGAGAGTTCGGGGTGGGTGGTGGTCCAGGTTTTGGCGTAGTCGGTCGGGGTCAGGTAGCCCAGGGCGCTGTGGGGTCGGAGGGTGTTGTACTCGATCCGCCAGTCCTCGACCAGCACTTGGGCTTCCAGGAGGGTGCTGAAGGCTTCGACGGCGAGCAGTTCGTCGCGCAGACGGCTCCCGAAGCTCTCCACGTACGGGTTCTGCCAGGGTGATCCTGGCTCGATGTAGCTGGTCCCGGCCTGGTTGAAGCGGCACCAGTCGTGCAGGGCGTTGGCGGTCAGCTCCGGGCCGTTATCGCAGCGGAGGAGCCGGGGTGACCGGCCGCGCTCGATGACCAGGCGGTCCAGGATGTGGACGGTGGCGTCGGCGTCGATGCGTCGGTCGACGGTAATGGTGAGGGCTTCGCGGGTGTGCTCATCCACGACGTTGAGCAGCTTCAACCTCCTGCCGTCCTGGGTCTGGTCGAACTGGTAGTCCAGCGCCCACACGTGATCGGGGTGCTCGGCGGCCAGCCGATCCGCCGGCGTGGTCGAGGTGCCGAGCCGCTGGCGCTTGCGCCGCTGAGTGGGCACCCGCAGCCCCTCCTCCCGCCACAGCCGCTGGATCGCCTTGCGGTTCACGCTCCAGCCCTGGGTCAGGAGCTGGGCGTGGGCGCGCCGGTAGCCCCAGCGAGGATGGGCCCGGCTGAACGTGCGGAGCTGCTGACGGAGCGCTCGATCCCGGTCGGACTCCATCGGCTGGTGGCGTTGGGTGCTGCGGTGCTGCCCGACCAGCTGGCATGCCCACCGCTGGGAGACCCCGAACACCCGCTGGAGGTGCTCAACGGCGCGGCGCCGGCGGGCCGGGCTCACCAGTTTCCCCGCTCGAGCTCCTTCAGGGCTTCGATCTGGAGCTCCTTGTCGGCCACGATCCGCTTCAAGCGGGCGTTCTCGGCCTCCAGCTCCTTGAGCCGGCGGACGTCGTCGGCCTTCAGGGCGCCGTACTGGGCCCGCCAGCGGTGGTAGGTCGCCTCACTGACCTCCAGGTGCTTGGCGACCTCCGGGACCTCCTGGCCCTCGGCCAGCAGCCGATCAGCCTCACGCAGCTTGCGGACGATCTGCTCTGGGGTGTGCCTGCGTCGCTTCATCGAGTCCTCCTGCCCGTCGGGCGATCGGACTCTCATACCAGCTGGACCAATCTCAGGGGGTCGGGTCAAGTGTTCTGCTACCGCTGTGCCAGTCGACTCATCAGCTACATCCCGTGAAGTGGTGTAGATAGCCGCTCGCATCACAGCGGCCACCGTGCGATGGTCAGCGAGACCCCGCCGCCGAGCGGCCGGTGCTGGTGCGAAGCGACAGCGCCGGCGGGAGCAGCAAGCTGGCCTGGCACCTGCGTGCGCGCGGCATCGGGTTCACCTTGGGGATGCAGATCGACGCCCATGTGCGCGAGGCGATCCTGGCCCAGCCCGAGGACGCCTGGACGCCCGCGGTGGAGCCCGACGGCCAGGTTCGCCCCGGCGCGGAGGCCTGCGAGCTGACCGGCTAGATCGACCTGCACACCTGGCCTGCGGCACCCGGGCGATCTGCCGAAGAGGATGCCCATCCCGGCGCCCAGCTGCGCTTCAGCAACCACGACGGCCACCGCTTCCAGGGTGTTCCTCACCGACCAGCCCGACCTGACATCACATCGCCCGGCTGGAGCTGCGGCACCGCCAGCGCGCCCGGGTCGAGGATCGCATCCGTGCCGCCAAGGCTACCGGCCTGGCCAACCTGACCTGACCCCAGTTGTTGGTCCACTGGATGTGACCCCCGTTGCTTTGAACTGGTCATGTGAGACTGGCGGCGTCCGATGCCGAGGAGGACGCGTGCCACAAACCTACGATCCGGAGTTCCGCCAGCGGGTGGTGGAGCTCGTGCGGGCCGGGAGGCCGGTGCGGGTCGTCGCAGCCGAGTTAGGGCTGGCCGAGGCGACGGTGTACCGGTGGAAGGCCCAGGACCTCATCGACCGCGGGGTCAAGCCGGGCACCTCAACCAGCGAGCAAGGTGAGCTGGCGGCGGCCAGACAGCGCATCAAGGAGTTGGAGACCGAACTGGCCTTGGTCAAGCAGGCCGCGGCGTTGTTCGAGGAGGGGGTGCGCCCAAAGCCAAGTACCCGGTCATCGCTGAGCTGGCCGGGCAGGGCTTCTCCACCAAGCGATGCTGCCGCATCCTCGGCGTGGCCGCCTCCGGGTTCTTCATGTGGCGGCGTCGTTCACCCTCGCCGCGGCAGCTCCGATTCGCGTGGCTGACCGACCTGGTGCGGGCGATCCATGCTGACTCTCGAGGCACCTACGGCTGGCGGCGGATCAACGCCGAGCTGCTCTACGGTCACGGCGTGATCGTCAACCGCAAGACCGTCCGCAAGATCATGCGGATCCAAGGCCTACATGGGCTGCCCGGGCCGCGGCAGGGCTTCCGCAGCAAGGCCAACATGACCACCACGGCCGATCTGGTTGAGCGCCGCTTCGACCGGCCAGCATCGGACCAGTTGTTAGTGACCGACATCACCGAACATCCCACCCGGGAGGGCAAGGTGTACTGCTGTGTGGTGCTGGATGTGTTCTCCCGCCGGGTGGTGGGCTGGGCGATCGACACCCATCAGGCCACCCCGCTGGTCACCAATGCGCTGGGCATGGCCATCCACCATCGCAACCCGCGGCCAGAGCAGACAGTGATTCATAGCGATCACGGCTCGCAATTCACCTCGTGGGCATTCACCCAGCGGGCCAAGGAGTCCGGACTGCTGCCGTCGATGGGCACCATCGGGGACGCCTACGACAACGCCGTCATCGAGTCGTTCTGGGCTCGAATGCAGACTGAACTGCTGGACCGCCGACGGTGGAGTACTCGGGTGGAGCTGGCCAACGCGATCTTTGAGTACCTGGAGATCTTCCACAATCGGCAACGACGCCACAGCGCCTTGGGCTGGCGCACCCCGGTTGAATTCGAGAAGCTCCATGCAACCGACGTCGCCTGACTCGCACACACCACGGTCACCCAACGGGGCCCAGACCAGGTGGACCAATCTCAGGGGGTCAGGTCAAAACGGCTAGAACGCGATCTACTAGCCACGATCGGCCACGTTTCTCCAACGCTCGTGTCGATCCTTACGTCTGCGGGTTGCCCTAGGGCCGCCAGCTCGATCACCTGGGAAGCGTCCGTCAGGAGCAGTGGGGTTGTTGTTGTTGTCTGGTTGGTCTCACGACACTTGCATCATCGTCGATGCGGCAAGGAGCGTCAGGGCTCGGTACGCGTGCAGCGGCGTAGCGGCTCAGACGCCGCATCCTGAAGGGAAACTCCAACGCTGAGGACGTAGCCCACTCTGCGAGGTCATATGTGACCGCGCGTGATTAGGCCCACCGCCCTTGACCTTGGTGTCCTGGACGGGACATGCTGGCGGTGACTGGGTCACGCCCAAGGGGAACGATGGGGGAGACAGTCACACGTTCCGATTCACTGCCCAATGGCGGTTCGCCCTTCGTAGGGCACATACTGCTCGACGTCCCAGCGCTGAACCGGCTTTCAGCTTCAAGGAAATCGCTGGCGCTCTTGCCAATATCCTTCAGGAAAGCGAACTACGTTTGGCCGTGGGCATCTTCGGAACCTCGGCGGCGTCAAGTTCCTCGGCTTCGCCAAGTTGAATGACGCCATCTACGACTCCACGACGATGTGGCCTCAAGGCTTTGATCTGGACACGCACGGCGCTCGGCGAGGAGTCTGCCGATGAACCCAGCCTCCCCCCTATACGGGCGAGGGGATTCGTTAGTGGAGACAGTAGGATCACACCGATTCGGCAGAGCGGACTTGCTGGCTGCTGAGGTTTTCGGCGTCGACGCCGATGTCGTAGCAGTTGGGGTGGCGCTCGTAAGCCTGGCAGTGGCTGTCATCGGTGTCATCATCGTCGTCTACCAAATCGGCAAGGCGAGGGAGCAGTTCAGGCTTGATGAACGTTCTGCGTTCGTTGGGGTGCTGCTGCAGCTCGACGACGCATTCGCCAGTAATGCTCCACACCGCCAGTGGGTGAACGACCAGCATAACCGTGCTGCAAGCGAGCAGGATCAGGGCCATGACCTAGTCCCATACCTGGCAACTTTCGAACGTGTGGCCATGGTCGTAGAGGAGGGGCTCCTGCCCATGGAGCGAGCCTATTCGTTCTACTCCTCGCGGCTGCGTCGACTAGTCCGCACGGAGAAGGCCCGCAAGCTTCTGACCACCCAGCCGCACGGCTGGCAACTGCCGATACGTCTCATTCTCGACATGGATGACCATGCGCGTTCGAACCAACAGAAGCGGATCGTCATCAAACAGGAGCCGTACGCATCCGAGAAGCATTGGGCCGTGGACGAGGAATTCCTATTGATACTGAGCAGCCTCTCACCGCCCCCTCCACGTCCTCCGTCCGATGCGGTCCCGCTTCCGCCACGAGCTACTAATGGCACGACGCGAGATCGCAGTATTTATCTCATTTTAGCATATGCGCTTGCTATCAACATCATGCTCCTAGTGGCGCTGCTTATCCTTGCGTATCAGCGAGGATGATCGATGCTGCGCCCTAATGGGTCAGGGCGCGGCCGACGCCGACCAACAGGAGTCTCAGGTGTTCGTGTAGGTGCCCTGCCGGGATCTTCCCCTCCCGCTTAGACGCCGCTTCTCTCCTTTGGGGGCTCTACGCACCAAGCGTGGATAGCGGCCTCGCAGTCTCGCGGTCTGGTGAGTCTGCCACCTGACGCCGCAGTGCAACAGCAGGCGTAGGCGGTAGTTGGTGAAGTTGCGGAAGCCGTGGCCGACCCGTTTGACCTTCTGATATGGAACGGCGCCTAAGCGAAGGCGCGCCGTACGAGCCAGCGACCGTCAAGTACGACTCGCCAGAATAGCGGCGAGGGCAGTAGCTCGTCGCTGCAGTTGGTCCGGGCGAACGTCGGCCTTGGGCGACCGCTTCGGCGGCGCGCACGCGGCGGATCAGCTCGGCCCGGGCTGCCATCCTCCAGAACGGCGAGCACCTCGGTCTTGTGATGCCTGGTAAGGGCAGGACTTGACCGCATCGAGGCTCGGTTTAGCGGTACGTCAGAACAACGAGATGATGGCCGAGCAGTTCCGCCGCGGGGGCAACAGCGACCCTGCACCCACTGGGCAGCTGCGGGATAGACGGTAACGTCCGCGGGTTCTCAGACGCTTGTACCTGAGGAGTTGTCTGCTGCGGGGCGGGGGGGCCGATGCCGGATCGCTGGGTCAATCCTCATGGCTGGGGACCCCCACCTCCAGGACCGAGGCCGCCATCCCAGGGTCCACCTCCACCACAGCCTTCGAGCCGAAGGCCGCCACCAGGACCCCCGGAAGGCTGGCCACCGCCACCGCCGCCGCACCCGCCCGGTTGGGGATCACCTCCGCCAAGACGGCCATCAACGAGCGATCCATGGTGGCGGCGCTGGTATGTGATCCTTGCGGCGGCGCTGGTCGTCTTGGGGGTCGTGGCCCTTGCGGCGCTGGTCCTCCTGGCCATCGCCCTCGGCGATGGCAACGGCGCCAGCAACACGGCCAGCCGGTCGACAGCGCCACCGACCACCAGCTATTCCTTGCCGACCGTGGCCACGACCTTGCCAACCACGTCCACAGCTCCACCGACGACCATTCCAATGGTCAAGGTCCCGAACCTGGTCGGTATGAGCCTCGCGAGGGCGAAAGCCATTCTCGCCGACCGAGGCCTTAGCGGGACGATCAGGTACAGGTCCACCGCCCGCTACCCTGCGGGCACGGTGATCTCTCAGTCACGCAGGGCGGGAGCCCGTGTCGTTTCAGACAGCAGGATCACCGTGGTGGTCGCCAAGGCGCCGCCACCACCGCCAACGACCGCACCGCCGCCACCGCCTACCTCTGCGCCACGGAACTGTGATCCGTCCTACCCCGACCTTTGTCTCAATCCGAACGCCGAGGACTACGATTGCGCGGGCGGCTCAGGGAACGGACCGCTGTATGTGGAGGGTCCGATCGCAGTAAGTCCTCCCGACCCATTTGGCTTGGATGCCGATGGCGACGGCGTGGGCTGCGAAAGGGACTGAACAAGCGCCGATCGACGATGTGCTTTCCCGATCGGTGGACGTCCTCACCGACCGATCCCATCCACCAGTTGGACCAGCAGACCCCACAAAAGCGCTGCTCAAAGGGGGTGTGGTGGGCGCGGGAGGAGTTGAACCTCCGTCCTCTTCCGTGTCAGATCCAACGAGCCTGTATCCAGCCTGTACGGCGGACGTAGAGACCGGGAAGGATTGATGGAGAGCCGCAGGTGAACGGAGGTATCACCGGTTGGCCGCTCCGGCGATCCGTCACGCTTCTCTAAGGGTCGTGCTGATCCCTACGGCGGTCGGTTGCTGCCCGTCTGCTGCCGGGCGCACCGAGGCTCACCTTCGGGACCACAGTCTGCTCTGGTCGCCTCTGTGCCCCGACGCCCATCCGGTCGCAGTCGGTAGCACTCCCGATTCCCTCCCGAACGTCAGTTCGACAGGCTGTCTCGGTGGGGACTTGGCACGACCCAGACCTGGCCGGCCGATCGCGGCGCCGCTGCAGCGGTACGCGCATTTGCTCGGCGTCGACTCGGCGTCTACCTGGCCACCATCCAGGAGGCGGCCGCCAACGTCGAGCCCTATATCTGTGCTGACGGCACTGGGATCTGGAGCCTGATGCAGCTGGAGCGGCAGCTCAGGCCGGAGGTATACGCCCGACGGCGAGGTGGCTATCTCGACCGCCGACGAACGCGGCCGTAGCACATGCAGCCAAGCATCGGCCCGACGACCAGGACGACCGGCACCTCCAGGAACCGCGGTGGCGCAGGCCAACATCCAAGAACACAGTAGGAAGCCTGCAGCCATGGTCCGGACGGCGCGGGGCATGACCACCGTGCTCGACGTTGCGACGAGAATCGTGGGAACCGATCTAGACTAATTGCTCATCCTGCTTAGGATGGCCCTGCCGAGCAATCAGTGTCTGACTAGACAAGTTAGACAGATCATCGCATGATCTACCGGCTGTAGAGAGATCAGTAACGTTCGGCGGGACTCGGTTAAGTGGTAGGAGCTGTGACGGGGGGCAAATGTTCCGCATATCGACTCCGACTATTAGCATTTCGGCTAGCAGGCTGGAGCCGTCGCCGCCACGTGAAACGAGCGTCGTACTCGCCTGGCCGTGCCACCCGCGTGCCACAAGCAGCAGTCACGAGCGGTCAGCAGTAGACAACCACGGACAATCCTACGGTTGCCGTGACCTGCTCAGTTCGTCATCCGACCAGGTAGCGATCCCGCCGGATCTGGCTTTGCAAGCAGGGGCCCACCGGGTGGTATCCCAGGTGCCTGGCTGTGTCATGACTACGCCTGAGTGCAGTTGTCTGCTTCCTACTGGAGGTCACATACTTCGATACAAGCTGCAGGGAAGCTCCTCACCTACTGGAGGCAAGACGGCGACGAACGTAGCAGCATTCTTTGGGGCCGCCGCAGCATTCGCGGCCGCCCTCTTCTCGGGCGTGAGCCTGTATCTTACTGGAAAGCGCGAGGAACGTCGTTGGCGAAGAGACGCGCTGTTCAAAATCTATCAACGCTTCATCGAGCTAAGCTTCGAACGCAGCCTTAAGGCTGTGCTGGGCATTAAAGTCCGACGAGCCACTCCACCCTTCGACCTGGAGGAGTTGGCTGACGAGGAGTGGCTGTTGCACCAGGAGTATGACGGCCTCCTTACCAGTCTCCGCTTGCTGGGTGTCTCCGAAATGGTTCATGCTGCTGAGACTCTCCATGAACGCGATCAAGAACTGGTCGTGCTTGCCCTAAGGAGCGAGGAAGCCGTTACTGACGTAGATTTCGAGACATTTGAACGAAAGCGGGAGGAGAATCGCCAGGCTAAACAGAGTATGCTCGATGCCGCACGGGCGTCTCTTGGACTTGACGCCGCAGCCCCGATCGGTGACATATTCTGGGGCGGACGCGCTAATGAGTGACCCTTCCATTATGCGCAGCGCAAGTCGACCTCTCGATAGACACGACGAATGGTAGTTCTACGCTTGGGCCAGCCGGGACAGCTGGGCTGGCATGCTTGTATGGCCGTTCCGTCTGCCTGCGCGGACAGAGACGGCACCTCTTGAGACGGCGGACGGCAATGCAATGAGGCCTCTGACCGGGTCCTGTCGGATCACTCTGCCCGACGGTGGTACCTGGTTGCCCTCTAACGACCCGGTCCACGCGCCGCTGGTCCACGTCTGGTCCACACTCCACCCGGGTCTAGCGGTACCCAGCGGACAACCACGTTCACCCGGAACCTGGATGCTCACGAATTGCTCACGAGACCAGCCGACACCATCAGGAACAGGGCGGGATGGATGCCGGTGGGTAAGTAGCCACGGCCCCGGTAGATAAACTGGTTCGGGATGGGAGGGCACCCAACGGAACGGTGCTCAAATGACTCATAACCCAGAGGCGCCCTTGGGGCATGTCTGGGGCATGAAGCAGGGGACAGCAAGGGACAACAGCGGTGTCCAGCGGGCAGTTGTGCTCTGGCCTTGAGCAGCGGCGAAGGCTCGGAGCAGCGGCCTTCGCCGGGGCATGCCGTGTATGGCATGCAAGAGGTCAGAGCGTGAAAGCTCATGGAGCAGGAGGCTGAAGACTAGGCAAGCGCAATTGCAGTGGATGGTGCTCGCGGTGAGTAGAGATGAGCTATCCGGCGGTCCCGCCAAGGGCGTCTGCGATTTGCTCAGCAAGGGTTAGCGTCTCGGTAACGATCACCCAGCCGTCACCGACGGCAAATGGGTAGCCGCCCTGTCGTCCGTAATCTTCGGCCTGCTCAGCTGTCGGGAACACGGCGATGTCCAAGCTCTCGCCACCGCAGTCGGCTATAGCCTCATCGATGGCGCCGTTTGCCAGCACGAACGCGTTAGCGACCTCCACGTGCTCGCACGGGTAGCCCGCCGCCGCCAGTGAGCTGAGGATCCTCGCCAACTCTGGCCCGGGCTCCGTGGTGGCTTGTGTGACCGGCGCTGGATTATTCGTGGTGGTCGTGGGAACGGACTCGCTGCCCAAGCTGCACGACGCTGCCAGCATGATGAATAGACCGGTGGCAACCAGTCGCTTTCCCATGGCCTCCTTCATTTCGAGTCTCCCGTTCCGGCGAGGCCGGTCTAGCCCTCGGTGATCCGCCTCCACCGATGAGGCTGGCAGAGGTCCTCTCACGCAGGTAGTTGGCGTCAGCCCTACCCTTGAAGGCCGCTGGGACGAAGCAGCGTCTCGCTGAGCAACCGGACGATCTCGGCCGTGTCGACCCGATGACCGGTCTGGCGCCACAGCTCCTTGCGGATCGCCTCAGCCACCGGATCCGAGACCAGCACCTGAGCCAGGGACGCCGGCGAGGTCGCCCGTCGAGCCTTCCACAGCTCATCGATCTGGCGCTTCTTGAGCGACTCGCGACTCAGGTAGAAGAGCTGGCTGACCTTGTGGGCGGGCGGCTCCTCACCCAGCAGGTCGACCTCAAGGGCCAGGTCGATAACAACGGGCAGGCCGCCGGTGATGTGGTAGACCTGCCACACCGCCCCGTTGGTCAAGATGATCCACTCGACCCCTTCGTTGACGGCGTACATCTCGACTTGGCGTAGGTGGCGGGTCGAGAGCTTGGTGGCGACGCGTTTGACCTCGATGAAGGCGACCAGCTCGCGGTCGATGCGCAGCCCGTAGTCGGCGAACTCGCCCTTGACCTGGTATTCGGTGGTGAGGTCGGCGTACTTGTCGAAGCCGAGGCCGTCGCAGAGGAAGTCGGTGACCAGCAGGCGGGTGTCGCCTTCGTTGGCGTCGCGGGCGACCAGGTCGGCCAGCGGCTTGCTGTAGCGGCGGATGGCGCCCTTGAGGCGGTCGCGGGCCTCGGTCTCCCACTTCGGTGCACCGCGGGCCTTGGGCTTCTTCGCCGCGTCGGCCACCGTCGCTGACCCATCGCCCTCAATGACGGTCGCGGCCTCCAGCTCGTCCATCAGGCCCCCCTTCGCAGGTCCACAAGATCCGCGATCTTCTTGCATCAGACGAACGCTGTCCAACTCTCCGAATACTTCCGTACGCACGTGGGTAACGGCACAGGGCACCATCCGGTTACAGGGCCGGGGTAGTTGAGTCGATGGTGATTCGAAGTGCGGGCTCGTCGGACTGGGTGAGCGGCCGCTTGTAGGTCTCTGGAGGTCGCCCGGGCAGATGGCCTGCCCGCCGGTTCTCTTGCGGTTGCGGCCCGTTTGCTGCCCGTTTGCTGCCCAACAACCTGGCACTAGATTACAAGTGCAAGAGGCCGGATCCTGGGATCCGGCCTCACCTGCACCTCTAGCTGGTGGGCGCGACAGGGTTTGAACCTGTGACCTCTTCCGTGTCAGCAAACCATCAGGGAACCGCTGTGCGGACGGCCGTTCCCGCAGGTCACGCCCGACCGTAAAGGTCGAAGTTAAGTGCTCTCCTGGCGTTCAGTTAAGTGTTCTCCTGTAGGCAAGGGGAGCCGAGCAGCGGGGTGGTCAGCCGGCAGACGGTCCCTCCTTCCAGGTCAGCGTTGCTCACAGCTCGTAACCCTGAGCGACCCAATACTGCCAATCCTCGATCACCTGGCGGGTCTGGTCGTCCACCGCGACGCCCTCCAGCTGGGCCAAGGGAACCGCCAGGGGTCGGTGTTCCCAGCGGATGAGGACGAACATCTCGTGCTGGCACTCTTCTTCGGGGGCCATCCCGACGACCTCGACCTCCTCACCCACGCGCAGCGGCGAGATGCTGCGCTCGGCGGTGCACCTGGCCGCAAACGGGAAGTGCAGCCGGTCCTCAAGGGAGTAGTACCAGCCCATGGCCTGCTCTCCGGGGGTGTAGGCGTCGACGACGATCTCCATGGTGATGCGCTGCTCCCGCTCCTCGTCGCGCGATCGTCGCTTCATCCGGCCTCCTCATTCGCGTACGAAGCCATTGCTGCGTCCCCATCGCTGCGGAACCGCCTGGCGATCAGGTCGGCATCGGGACCACTGCCACTTGACTCGTGCAGGCCCGCGTAAGCATGTCAGCTCCGTATCTCCTGTTTCCCGTCCGAGCAAGGATGACCAGTGCAGTTGTCCCAGGCTCAGCGGGCGGAGGTGGACATTGGGCGTGGCGGCTCGGCAGACTAGGCTGGTCATCGATGGTTGCACCCGCCCACTCGCGGATGAGGAAGAGGCGATGAGCACGGCTGAGCCGCTCGGCGAGGATCAGTGGCCCGCCACCGGCGTGGACCTGGAGACCCGTCGGCGTCGCATCCTTGCCACCTTGACCGCGCTCGGCCGTCCACGAGAAGTCGAGCAGTTCCAACGGGCCTTGGCTGCCGCGACGAGGGCGGCGGCCGCTACCCAGGACTACGCCGGGCTGGAAGGTGCTGTGCAGGGCTGGTATCTGCACGTGCTGGCCCTGCGGGCCGTGCCTGGTTGGGCGGACCGCTGGGAGGCCCTGCGCCGTGAGCCGCCAGTGCTGGTCCCAGGGGACGCCAGGGCGCTTGAGGATGTGTTGGCTGACCTGGATCTGCCTCGACCGAGTTGATCGAACCCTTCCAGGTCAGTGCCGAGGCGATCCGCGCTTCGGTTGCCTCGCTGCCTGACGCCGGCCGGCGCGACCTCGCCACCGCGTTGCAGGCGCTCAGCCAGCTGGTCGCCGTCCAGGACGCGCTTGGCGAGCAGTTCGACGAGAGCATGGTGGAGGTCTTCGGTCAGGGAGCGGTGCTGCTCTCCTACCGCGTCGTGCAGCAGCAGCGGACTATTCAGGTAGTGGAGCTGCTCTGGCTTGGGTGACTCGAAGCCTGCTCGATTGAAGGTGTGCTGGGCTGGCGGCCAGCTCGGCGAGGGCTGGTCAGGTGGCGTTGAGGCCGCCGCCCCAGGCTCGGGCCAGCGCCCGAGGCAGCCCCCAGGCACCCAGCGTGGTCAAGCGGCGGTCGGCGTCGACCGCGCCGACCGCCTCCCAGGTCGGAAGCACCACCTCGAAGGCAAGCTCGACTAGGTCGGCGTCGTCGGGGTCCACCGTCCCGTCCACCTCCTGGCAGTTATTGATGGCGGCGACCAGCGCCGCCGGTTCGGCGCTCGCACCGACGCCACCGCGCACCAGCCCGATCATCGCGCCGACCCAGTCGGCCAGCTCCAGCGCCATGACCGCAGCCTCCAGCTCGGGCTCCAACCCGCTCGGTTCCCGCATGGCGATCAGCGCGCCGGCCGCGGCCAGCCACAGCTCGGCATCATCGACCGGCAGCGGGGGTTCCAACCCAGCGGCCCGCCGGATCGTCTCGACGGCAGGGTCGTGCCGGCCGAGGCCGGCCCGCAGGCGCCGGCAGGCCGCGGTCAGCTCCCCGACCGGCAGCGGGACCAGCGTCTGGGCCGGCAACGCCTGCCGCAGGACCTCGACCGCCTCGGCTTCGGCCTGCTCCCACTGGGCTAGGAACTCCTCGTCCTCGGCCTGCTCGTCCCAGTCGTCCTCGACCGCCGGGTACTGGGATGGGGCCTGGCCGTGACTGGCTACTACCTGCGGGTACTGGGCATCGGGCTCGGGCGCCGTGGCGGTGCGGACCAGCTGGACGCCGAAGTGCCACTCGTCGCCGTAGTCGAACAGGAACAGGAACTCCGTGCCGGCGGGGACGTCACGGATGCGCAGCCGGTCGGCTGCCCGTGCTGGCCGCCTGTCGTCCGGCGACAGCGATAGGGCGTACTCGGTCGCCTCGTCCCAGGCCTTGCCGCTGAGGAAGAACGACCACAGGTGCGGGTCATCGAAGCCGAAGGCCAGTGGGATGGCCTCGCCCAGGTCGCCGAGCGTCTGTTCACCGGTGAGCTCGAGCTCACGCCAGATCTGCCGGCCATTGGTTGGGGCGTACACGCCGCCGAGGATGCGCACGCGAAACGTGTAGGTAGCCGGGCTGACCGACGATCCGGCGGGGGACATCTCCAGCACTCCGAGGCCACTAGCGGGTGGGAGTCCACCCTATCGCCAACCGCTGGCCGAGGTGGCGCCAGGCTGGTCGAACACCTGGTGGCGGTATGCCGGCGGCGTCGCGGCCTTAACGGCTTGACGCCGCCGCGAGTCGTCACACTCCGCCGTGATGCATCGTTGCCCTCCCCAGACCTCGGGATGACGCCCAGACGGTGGTTACCGTTTCCCAGGCTCGGTCGGTCTCGACCCGCGATAGTCTGCACCGCGGCAGCGACGACGTGCCGGTCAAGGCGACATCGTGGCATCCGAGGAGCCACCGGACTGAGCGGCTCCCGGTTCACGGCCGGTGAGGTTCCGGCCCTGGCTGGACCGTCGCCAGTTCTCGAAGGGAGCTCGGAGGTCGTGAGCGAGTACCAGTCCTACGAGTTCGTGGCCCTGGACCGTCCGTTGACGCCAGCGGAGATGGCGGAGCTGCGGAGCATTTCGACGCGTGCCCAGATCACGCCGACACGGTTCTTCAACGAGTACCACTGGGGCGATCTCAAGGCCGACCCGGCCGAGCTGCTGGTCCGCTATTTCGACGTGCACGTGTACTTCGCCAACTGGGGCAGCCGGCGGCTGATGTTCCGCTTGCCGAAGCCCGCGGTGAACCTCGAGGACCTGCGTGCCTGCGTCCCGGGCGGTCCAGCCACCCTGACGGTGACCGAGCACCATGTGGTCCTGGACCTCTGGAGCGAGACCGAGGAACCGGAGGAGGAGTGGTTCGAGGATGGCCAGCTGCTGGCGTCGTTGACGCCACTGCGGGCGGAGTTGCTCCGCGGCGACCGCCGGGTCGCCTACCTGGCGTGGCTGCTGGCAGTGCAGGCCGGTGAGCTGGATCCGGACGACTCCTTCGAGCCGCGGGTTCCCCACGGCCTGGACGGCCCCTCGGCGTCGCTGGCGGCGTTGACCAGCTTCTTGCGGGTCGACCTCGACCTGCTCGCTGCCGCCGCAGAGGCGGGCGTCGAGGACGCTGGCGAGATGGAGCGCTTCAGGAGCTGGGTGGAGCGGCTCCCTGCGCAGGAGCAGCAGCGGTGGCTGTTGCGCGCCGCCGACAATCTGGACCTGGCGCTTGGCTCGGCGCTGCTGGGCGAGTTCCGGCGGGCACATCCGGCGTTGGCGGCCGACCAGGGCCGTACCGTCGCGCAGCTGCTCGACCGCGCCGAGGAACGGCGCGCGGAACGGCGGCACCAGTCCATCCGACAGGGGCTCCGACCCGGATGGCAGACGTCCGGCAATGGAACGATCCCCCAGAATGGTTCCCCGCGGCGGTGATCTCCCGGGTGATCATCCACGTCGACGGGCCGCCGGGTACGGGCAAGACGACCTTCGTCGAGCGGCTGCTGGGCGCAGTCGACGAGTGGGCGCTGGCCGTTCGGTGCCGCCGCGACGAATCGGTGCGGTATGCGCGGGAGTCCTCGTCCGCGAGGGCCCTGGAGATGCGCCGCTACCGCGCGGCCGGGGCGACCGAAGCAGGGCGGTTCACATTCCCGTCCACCCGACACTCAGCGGACGACTTCTTCAGTAGCCGGCTGATGACCGCCGCCTCGGACATTGTCGTGATCGAGGGTGACAGCCCGCTGCGCGGTGCGGATCTACGGGTATTCGTCGCGCCGCCGCTGGCAGCCGGCCAGACGCTGCTGGTTCGCGAGCGGCGTGACCGCGCCGCGCAGCTGCGGGCGCAGGCCGATGCCATGCAGCGGCTGCTGGGCGAGCCGGACGGGGCGGCCCGGCTGCTGGAGGAGCTGGTGGGTGGTCCGGTGGTCGCGTTCGCGCGGGACCAGCCTGAGCTGCTGGAACAGGCGCGGCTGAGCCTGCTGGCCGGCATCGATAGGGCCCGCGCCGCACCGCCGCTGACGCCAACGGAGCACTGGGCGGTCGCTACTGGCTACGCCGGGATCGAGCATGCGCAGCTGGTGGTGCTGAATGCGCGTGAGGATACGGAGCGGAGACGGGCGCAGGGGCTGCTGGAGGAGGTGCGGCGGTTGCGCGCCGACCGGGCGGTGTTCGCCGACGTGCTGGGCTGGCGTGGCTCGCGGGTGCCGATCACTGCGGTCGTGGCCGACCTGGCAGACCCGCGGGACGCCGGGACGCCGAAGGCGGTGGCTCGGGTGAGGCGGAGCGTCCGGGACGTGCCCGGGCGCTACGGCCGAGGCCGCCGAAGCCACCCACGTAATTCCTCCCGGCCATCGTGAACCTTGCCCACTGCGGACCCGAGCCGAGGTGGCGGCTCGCCATTCCTCCGATCCTCAACGGTGACTGGGAACAGGAGGGCAAGTGGTCGTGCGGCGCTGCGGCAAGAGAACCCAACTGGTTAACCAGTAAAGTGCTCTTGACCGCTGTGCGGCTCCGTCCCATTCGCTCCGTGACCTCGCGAATCGGTCAGGTAGCGCCGAGGACAGGCATTCCCGCTGGTCAGCACCTATGTGGTGGGCGCGACAGGGTTTGAACCTGTGACCTCTTCTGTGTCAGCAATACACAGGGAACCGCTGTGCTAGCCGCCGTTCTCCCAGGTCACCCCCGACCGTCGACGCCGAAGGGAAAGGCTCAGTTGGCGTCCAGGGAAACGCTCTCTTCGACGTGTCGATTC
>Ga0081538_10001542_pt1 | contig 23627 bp, 28 predicted proteins | sample TabmetS5T2R1_FD_71022 | JGI IMG/M metagenome (GOLD analysis project Ga0081538, IMG submission 71022) | Tabebuia heterophylla rhizosphere microbial communities from the University of Puerto Rico - S5T2R1 | ecosystem: Host-associated > Plants > Roots > Rhizosphere ... | reverse complement strand
GGATTGCAAGGACCAGGCGGCGGAGCGCCGACGGGCGAAGCCGGCCTCGCAGGGGTGCGAGGGCGTCCTCGATCCAGCCGATCGCGCGGCCCTGCCGCAGTAGCAGCTCTTCCCCGCCGCCGGGCTCGAGCGATAGGCGGAGCATCGTGCGAAGCTCGGGCTCGGTCTCCAGGGTCAGCCGGATCAGCTCCGCGATCGTGCGGTCAAGTCGCTCGTGCGGATCGGCGGGCGCGTCTTCGGCCAGCAGCGAGGTCGCCTCGATCTCCGGGTGCGCGGCGACTAGCAGCGCACGCTGGTTTGGAAAGTACCGGTAGGCCGTCGCGCGAGAGATACCGGCCGCCTCGGCGGCCTCCTCGACAGTGGGGGTCCGGCCGCCGGCCATAAGCATGCGCGCCGCGTCTACCAGCGCGGCACGCGTGCGGGCCTTCTGGCGGGTACGTCCGGTCTGCTCATATAAGATTGCCATGCTCATTATGAGATGATAGTCTCATCGCAGGCAGCAACAGGAGGACGCCATGGCAGCGGAGATGAACACGCGAACTCGCCGGCCGGTCGTGCTCGATCACGACAAGGGCGAGGCGCTCTGGTTCAACAACGACCTGCTGACTTTGAAGGCGACCGGGGCACAGACGGACGGCGCATATTTGCTCGTCGAGGAGGTCGCACGACGGGGCAAGGTCACCCCACTGCATGCGCACCCCTTCGAGGAGGAGACGTTCTACATGCTCGAGGGCGAGGTGGTCATTCACCTCGACGGCGATGAACGGTCGCTGGGCGTCGGCAGCCTGGTCTCGGTTCCGCCCGGCCTGGCACACGCGTATCTCGTCACCTCGGAGGTGGCGCATTCGCTGATCCTCATAACGCCCGGCAGCGGAGCGATGGAGCAGTTCTTCCGCGAGGCGGGGGACCCGGCCCCTCAGCTTGTGTTGCCCGAAGCCGGCCCGCTCGACATCGAGCGCATCGCGGCGGCGGCTGAGCGCACCGGGGCCGTGGAGATCCTCGGGCCTCCGCCGTTCGGCTCGTCTGGCGACTGATACGAATCGAGCGCTTGGAGCGTCGCCGCGGACGCGTCACCCGGCGGCGCCCAAGACGCGCTGCTGCTTGCGCGAGCAGCGATCCTGGCGATGCTACTCACCGCGTGCGAGCGCGGCGGCCAGCGCGAACGGGCTGCCCTCGGAGTCCCGGCACACGGCCCACCGATCGCCCGGGTGGATGATCGAGCCGCCGAGTTCGCGGACGCGCTCGAGTGTCGCGGCCAGGTCGGCGACGGTGAAGTAGGGCAGGGAGGCGGTGTCGCCGGGGCCCGGTCCACGCTCGTGGACTCCGAGGCGCAGACCGTCGGTGTCGGTCTGCCACCCGGATCCGGCCGCGGCGGGCCGCGGCGCGAGGCTAACGCCGAGCACTCCGAGCCAGAACCGGCGGGCGCGATCAGGATCGTCGGCTGGAAACTCGATCAGTGGCGCGGGCATGGAGGGAGTATGGCCGGCGCTCGCGCTCGGGTGACGGTCAGAGCCGCCTCGTTGCGCTGACCGGGATGATCGGCGCGCGGCGGGCGGGAGGGTCTCGACGATCTCCGCGTTGTCGATAGCGCGCGCAACAGGAACGACACGAGCGGTTGCGGCCGAAGCAGCGGCCGCTGCGTCGGCATCCGGCGGTCGCGCCGCCTCGGCTATAACCGGCGTACCTACTGACGGCAATGAGGGAAGAGGCGGATGTCGACCGGCCGCGAAGGAGTTGTCGCTGCTCGAGTGCCTGTTTGCGCGATGAGCAGCGGCGCTGCTCCCCTGTCAGGGTCCCGACTGAGTCGCTTGGGTCGGGTCAGCCTCGACGCGCTTGGCGCGTAGCAGCTGAGATCGTCTTGCCGACGTAGATCAGAGATAAGACGAAGAACGCGGCCCCGACGAAGGCACGTACCTGATCTTCGGTGAGAGGGGCACGGTCTGCGACGGGCTGGGAGATTCTGTTTGCCACCTTCTCGCGCCAGCCCTGCAGCCCCGCCTGTCCAAGTTCAGTCGCCGTAGCCATGTCCGCTCCTGGTTGCGCCGTCAATGTCCTCCTGTTTCCCGGCGGCGAGTTCCCCACGCTCATCGCCTGGTCACGCTCCCGGGTCAGACCATGCGCGGAAATGCACCGCGCCCACTCCGGCGTCACGAGCGTCCTCATCGTCGAACGCGCGCCTCCACTCTGACGGCCCTGCCATCGCGCACTGTCCAAAGGTGGTCGAAAGGAGCTGTGAGCGGCATGTTGCTTCGGCGGCCACGCGCCTGGATTTGTCCGGTGACCCGGACCTGCTCGGACGAGATCTCGTCGAACTTCTCGGCTTGATAGCGAAACTCGGAGAAGTCCTCCTCCAGTCCCTCTACGAACATGGCGAAGCCTTCGAGGCCGTGCAGCGTGCGATCGCCGACCTCCGGCGAGACGCGCGCCTGGACATCCGGCGTCATGACCTTGCCAGCCGCCGCCAGGCCGCGGCCTCGGCCAGAAACGGCGGCCCAGTTGAAGCCATAGAGCCCTCGAATCAGGTCGGCATTGCGCTCAGCCATCCGCAGAAGTATCGCGGCCGGTTCGGGGCACGCGGCACTTCGTCGAGCGTCGCCTCGCACCCGACGAACGGATGTCCCGCTGGCACCACTCCCTGTATCCGCTCCAGAGCGGCTCTTCGGCGTCTGTCACCTCACGCGGCGGGTCGTGAACCTGCTAGTCCTTCTCGAGTCGGCGAGCGATCTCAGCCAGCTCGATGGCGCAACTCCCGCTCCGCGGTCTCGCTCGGCTCGACCCCGGAACATGTTTCCGGCGTGACCACTAGTCAGCCCACCAGTCGCGCTGACCCTCCACGTCTTCGCGCGGATTCTCGCCGAGACTGGGCGCACCGAAGACGAGGATCTCGAGGCCCTCCGGCCCGCCCTCGTAGCCTCGCCACGTGCCGGGTGGGACGCGCACCACGTCCCACTCCTTGACCTCGACGACCTCGTCGTCGAGCTTCATCCGTCCGCTCCCGCGCACGACCACGTACACCTCCTCCTGCTCCTTATGCGTGTGGCCGTACGGGAAGCGATAGTCCGACGGGATGCGCTGATAGCTCAGGCCGGACTGCTCGAGCTCGAGCGCCTTGCTCGCGAGGCGGAACTCGAGGTCCGGCGAGCCGTCGAAGTTGGACCCGAGATCCTCCAGATCCTCCCTGAGATTCCTCAGCGTGAACGGCACGGCCGCGATCCTACTGCGGCATCAACCAGTCGCCACAGACTCGTGCCCGACCGCGACCAACCAGCCCGGTCCCGGGCGTGACCACTAGCTCCCCAGATAACTCCTCAGGCGCACCGCCCAGATCACGACGCCGGCCAGGCCGATCGGGTAGAGCCAGCCCGCGTCGACCCCCTGCGCGAGCGTCAACGCCCCGCCGCTCACGGCCCACAGGCCGAGCAGCTCCCACAGCGGCGACGGTGACGTCCGCGCGTCGAGGGTTCGGTCCACCTCATCCGCGAACCTGTCGATCGCGACCGGGTCGTGGTAATCCAGGCTCATGACGCCGCCTCCACGGGCGCGCGCTCGGTCCGGGACGGGGCGGACGGAGCGCCGTCCCCACGCGAGTCGCTCCACTGCCGGTACAGAAAGACCGGGATCGAGACCAGGACGATCGCCCAGCCCAGGCCGACCGCGTCCCAGCCCCAGCTCGGGCCGCCCAGGAACAGCAGCACGAAGTTCACCGCGGCGAACGGGACGGCCAGGGCCATGATCACCGTCGGGGCTCGGTACGGCGCCTCGATTCCCTCGGTGTTCCTGCGAAGCATCCGGCCGCCGATCAGGTCGAGGACGTTCGTGACCATGTAGCCCACCGTTGAAGCGGCGAGGATCGCGACCGGGTTGCCGAGCAGCATCAGGAAGAGGTTGAAGACGACGTCGAACCCCATCGCTCGGACCGGCACCTTGCGCTTCGACAACTTCTGGAGCCCGCGCACCGTGTAGCCGTCCGCGGACGCCTGATAGAGCGTTCGCGCAGAGCCGAGGATCGCCGTGTTGATGATCAGGATGAACGCGATGATGAGCAGCGCGATCACCATGTCGGCGCCCGCCCCGAACGTGTCGTCGGCCAGCGGCGCGAACGCCACCGAGGGGTCTTCGCCGATGCGCTCGCTCCCGACCGCGCCGAGAAGCACGATTGGACCCAACCCGTAGAAGACCAGGTTCAGGAGGCCGGCCGCGATGATCGCCCGCGGCGCGTCCTTGCCCGGATTCCGGTACTCCGCCGTGTAGCAGATGGTCGTCTCAAAGGCGTACGCGCTCCAGGCCGCCACGAACAGGCCGGCGGCGATCATCGTCAGCGTGTCCCAACTCCACCAGTCGCCGCCGATCGGCTCGATCGGCGTGACGTTGTCCATGTCCACGTGGCCCTGAAGGACGGGCACGATCAGGAGCAGCGCAATGGGCAGCAGGCTGATCACGCCGAGCACTTGCTGCACGCGGGCGCTGTACTTGATCGAGAAGTGGTTGATCCAGAAGATCAGGAGCAGCACGCCGGCGCCGACGAGCGTCCCGAAGGTGATGGAGAAGGGCCCGAATTCGACCTCCCAGTCGTGGCTGGGGAACCACTGGGTCGTGACGTAGCTGCCGATCAGCAGGGCGCCGAGCGCCAACACCGGCGACCACGCGAACCAATTTCCCCACACCGTCATCGGCGGAACGAACCGGTTCACGCGGCGCCATGCCTCCGCGCCGTACAGCGAATGACCCCCGGATTTCCGTGGGAAGAGGCCGGCCATCTCGGCGAAGATGAACGCCTGGAGGAGGCCGATCGAGACGGACACGATCCAGATCAGCGGTGACAGCGTCCCCGTGAGGACGACGATCGACCCGACGGAGAAGAGCAGCAACGCCGGCACGCCCAGTGCGATCGAGAACCCATCGAACCAGTTCAGGGTCCGCGCAAGGCCGAAGGCCTCCGCGGCGCTTGCCGGGCGCCTGTCCTGCTCGCCGCTCATCCGTCCTCCTGCGTCGAGCTGCCTCCTTCTAACCGAGCCCAAGCGAAGCGGAGAAACGCGACGGCGCGGCTTGCAGACAACGTCGGCGCGAACCGCATCGTCGCGCAGCGTGCAGAACGCTAGCGCGCGTCGCCGGGGCCGTGCCAGCCGGTGACGCCGCTCGTGCTCGCCAGCATTGATTCACCGCGGCGCAGGACCGTGCGCTCGCTCAGGATCACCTGTGGCTCACAAGGAAACTCAGTCGGTGGCGGTGGCAGTGGCGTCGTCGGGGTGCCGTCGGGGAGCGGAGGGATCGTCTCCTCGCTGTGTGTGCGCGGACCGGCTCAGACGGCGCTCACTTGGCTCGGTGGCGAACGGATCAACGGGTGTCAGCGCGAGCCTCCGGCCTCGGGACGTCGTTCCCCGAGGCCTGGCTGGGAGAGAGTCTCCGGTTTCCCTCTCGCATGTAGCCGCTAACCTCCAGTCAATGACGCTACATGGGCGCGCCTACGAGGTTGGGGTCAGGGATCTCCACGATCGCCTCAGCGAGCATCTCGATCGCGTCGAGAACGGGTCTGAGATCGTCGTGACGCGCCGCGGCACGCCGATAGCGAGGCTCTCATCGGTAGACCGCTCCGATCCGCTGGTCGAACTCGTGCGCCGCGGACTGGTGCGACCGGCCAAGACGGCACGCCGGAGCAGGCGTCCGCGGGTGGAGGCGAAGGGCTCCGTGTCCGCGCTCGTCGCCGATCAACGGCGCTGACCCTCTACTTCGACACCTCGGCGCTGGTCAAGCTGGTCGTCGCCGAGGAAGGCTCCGAGCTGGTCGCGGAGCTGTGGGATTCGGCTCACCCCGTCGCATCGAGCCTGCTCGCGTACCCGGAGGGACGCGCCGCACTCGCTGCGGCACGGCGCAGCGGTCGTCTCACCGCCGTTGGCCATCACAAGGCGGTCGAGGACTTCTACGCGACCTACGCGGAGCTGCTCGTGGTCGGGATCGATGAGGACTTGGCGCGTCAGGCAGGCGAGCTCGCCGATGAGCTCGCGCTGCGTGGGTACGACGCGGTTCACCTCGCGAGCGCGTTGGCGCTGGGTCCAGCTACGACGGTCCTCACCTGGGATGTCGACCTGAGCGCCGCGGCGCACGAGAGCGGACTTGCTGTTGCACCCCCGACGTGAGCCGATCTACGCGAGCCGGCAAGAAGCTCCTCCCATGGAGCAGGCGTCTGCGCGCAACTCGACGCTCGCGCCGGCTCCGTGAGAAGACCGGTGAGGCCGCCGCGGCGCCCGCGAGCGAGCCGGTGTTCGACCAGGTGTAGCCGCAGCAGTCACCGCCGCAACCGCGACCCTGGGTGAACCCGCGACACGAACTGGCCCGGCGGAGCCGCCGGGGTTAGTGTCGCCCTGTGGGTGAACGCTACGCGACGATCGATCAACGGCTCGATGAGGCTCGCGGTCGGATCAATCGTCTGTCACCCGTCGAGGCCCACGCCGCCGTGCGGAGCGGCGCCGTACTTATCGATATTCGCTCCGACAGCCAGCGCGCCCGTGACGGAACGGTTCCGGGAGCTACGTTCATCGCTCGTAACGTGCTGGAATGGCGCCTCGATCCCCGCAGCGCCGAATCGCGATGCTGCTTGCGCGCGGCGCGGGGTGCGCCTGATCCTGATCTGCGACGAGGGCTACCAGTCGAGCCTCGCGGCCGCCACGCTCCAGCGTTTTGGGGCGTACGCCGGGGACGTGATCGGCGGCTTCCGGGCGTGGCGGAGGGCAGGCTTGCCGGTGGCGGTGGACTAGTTGAGATGCCGCTACCCGGGCGCGGCGAGCGGCGGCCGGCGCTGGACCTCGCGCAGGTCGACCGCGACCCACAGTCCCGAGCCGGCGGTGAGGGCGGCGACGATCGCGATGGCTCCGCTGTAGCCGAGCGCGTCGGCGGCGACCCCTGCCAGCAGTCCGCCTACGACGTAGCCCATGTCGCGCCAGAAGCGGTAGGCGCCCACGGCCGGCGCGCGAGCGACCGGTGAGACGGCGTCCGAGATCGCGGCAATGAGAGTGGGGTAGACGAGCGCGGTCCCGGCGCCCATCCCGATCGCGGCTGCGGCCGCGAGCCCGACGGCCCCGTCCGACACCGCGAGCAGCGCGAGCGCTGCCGCCTGCGTCAGCATGCCGGCGACGATCAGGGGCTTGCGTCCGGCCCGATCGGACCACTGCCCCGCGAGGATCTGGCCGACTCCCCACACACCCGGATAGAGCCCGGCGACGAGGCCCACCTCCGCCGGGGAGGCTCCGTTCGTGGCGAGGAAGAGCGGGATGATGCCCCAGGCCAGGGCGTCGTTGAGGTTGTTGACCAGCCCGGCCTGCGAGCAGGCCCGCAGCGACGGTCGGCGATACGACGCGTCGCGGAACGCGTCGGCGAGTCTGGGCGCGCGCTCGTCGCTGTCGTGGTGACGCGCCTGCTCCACACGCACGTGGGCGGCGGTGTCGCGGACGAAGACGACGGAGAGCGTCAAGGCGGTCACCGCCGCCACCGCGGCCCCGGCGACGAGCACGTCGCGGGGAGCGAAGTCGGCGGCAAGCCAGCCACTCACCGCCGCCGCGAGCGCCACACCGCCGTAGCCGGCTGCCTCGTTGAGGCCGAGCGCAAGGCCGCGGCGCTTCGGGCCGACGAGGTCGATCTTCATCACGACGGTCATCGACCAGGCCAGGCCCTGGTTGATGCCGAGCAGGGCGTTGGCGGCGACGATCCAGGCCCAGCTGGGAGCGACCGCTATCAGGAGCGGCACAGGCAGCGCCGCGACCCAGCCGAGGATCAGGAGGCGCCGGCGCCCGAGCCGCTCCGCGCCGGCGCCGGCGGCCAGGTTCGTGAACGACTTGGCGAGTCCGAAGGCGACGATGAACGACAGCACCGCCGCGGACGATGTGAGCCCGAAGTCGCTCTCGCCGATCAGGGGAAGCGTCGAGCGCTCGAGGCCCACCATCGCCCCGACGTAGGCGTTGACGGCGACGAGCAGTGAGAACTGCGGCAGGTTCTCGCGCAGGCCGAGCTTGACCTGCGGCACTGCTAGTCCTGGCCGACGAGCGGCCTTCCGGCCCGGTTGGCGGCGACTATCTCGGCCTGGCGCTCGGGAGCGGGCGGGATGTCGGTGACGAGAGCGTCCACGAACGCGTCCTCTGAGTCGAGCTGCAGCGCCCTGTTGTGGCGGCGCTCGAAGCCGATCGTCGACGCCGGGTGGCCTGAGAGGCCGCGGCCACAGACCGAGCCCGAGTAGTGGGCCGGGTAGAGGAGCAGGTGGTCCGGTAGGGCCAGAAGCCGCTCGGTCAATGAGCGGTACAACGAGCGGGCCATCGCTTCGGCGCCGAGCTCGCCGTGCGCGTGCAGGTCCGGGCGGCCGACGTCGCCGACCAGCAGCGCGTCGCCGGTCAGGACCATCCACGGGTCATCGGCCCTCGCGTGGTCGGTCACCAGGTACGCGTGGTGCGCCTGGGCGTGGCCGGGCGTGGCAATCGCCTGGACCTCGGTGTTACCGAGGTGGACGATGTCGCCGTCGGTCATGGGTTGGTGCTCGAACTCGACGCCCGCGCCCTGAGGCAGATAGGCAGTGGCCCCCGTGCGGGCCACGAGCTCGGGCAGGCCGGAGAGGTGGTCGGCCTGCACGTGCGTCTCGAAGACCGCGACGATCGGGAGGCCCTGGGCGTCGACGATCGCGAGGTACTCGTCGACCAGGCCGACGTGGGGATCGACAACGGCGAGCCGGCCGCGACTCTTGCAGCCGATCAGATAGGAGGCGCAGCCGGATTCGTCGTTTAGCAGCTGGCGGAAGAACAAGGCGAGCTCCCAGCGTCAGTGTTTGCGCCTTGACAAGGTATCAATTGATCACTTGAATAGCAGCCGGTGGATTCGGCTCCTCACAGCGAGGCCCTGTTCGAAGCGATTGCCGTGATGGGGAAGGCGTTCGCGAGCCCGCGCCGGCTTCAGCTGATCGACCTGCTCGCGCAGGCGCCACGGAGCGTCGAGGAGCTCGCCCGCGCCAGCGGCCAGTCGAACGCCAACACCTCGCAACATCTCCAGGCGCTGCACGCCGCCGGCCTGGTCACACGTCGGCGCGACGGCCTGCGCGTGCGGTATGCGCTGGCCGGCGACGATGTACTGGCCCTTTGGCTGACCCTACGCCGGGCGTCCGCCACCAGGCTGGCCGAGGTGCAGCGCGCCGCTCGCGAGTACCTCGGGGAAGAGGTCGAGGCGATCGGCCGCGACGAGCTGATCGCCCGCATCGCCCGCGGCGACGTGGTCCTCGTCGACGTACGACCCGTCGAGGAGTTCGCCGCAGGACACATCGACGGCGCCCGGTCGATCCCGATCGAGGAGCTCAGGCGACGCCTCGACGAGCTCCCCGGCGATCGCGAGGTGGTCGCCTACTGCCGCGGGCCGTTCTGCGCCTACGCGCACGAGGCGGTCCGGACCCTGCGCGCGGAGGGCCGGTCCGCGCGACGCCTCGAGGAAGGCTGGCCCGAGTGGCGTCTGTCGAAGGAAACGGCAGCATGAGCGGTTGACAACGAGGCTCAGTAAGTGCAAGCTTACTGTTCGTGACGACTTACCGAGCGACCGGCTGGGCGGCCCTCGGCGATCCGACCAGGCGAGCGATCTTCGAGCGACTCGCCGATCGACCGTGCGCGGTCGGTGAGCTTGCCGGCGAGCTGCCGGTCAGCAGGCCGGCCGTCTCGCAGCACCTCAAGGTGCTTAAGGACGCCCGGCTGGTCATCGATGAGCCGGTCGGCACACGTCGCATCTATCGGGTCGATCCCGACGGGTTGCGGGACCTTCGCGCCTACCTCGACCACTACTGGGATCAGGCCCTGGCCGGCTTCAAGACCGCTGTCGAGCAGCAAGTGAAGGAGAGCTCATGACGATGCAGGCACCGGCAACATCCGTCCGCAACTCGATCGTCGTGGAGGCGCCCATGGAACGAGCCTTCTCGGCCTTCACGGACGGCTTCGGCACGTTCAAGCCGCGCGAGCACAACATGCTCGACGTGGACATCGCCGAGACCGTCTTCGAGTCTCACGTGGGCGGCAACATCTACGACCGCGGCGTGGACGGAAGCGAGTGCCGCTGGGCCCGCGTGCTGGCCTACCAGCCGCCGGAGCGGGTCGTGTTCAGCTGGGACATCAGCCCGCAGTGGCAGATCGAGACCGACCTCGACAAGACCAGCGAGGTCGAGGTGCGCTTCATCGCCGAGGCGCCCGATCGCACGCGCGTCGAGCTCGAACACCGCAACCTCGACCGCCACGGCCCAGGTTGGGAAGGCGAGCGCGACGGAGTCGGCGGCGAGCAGGGCTGGCCGCTCTACCTCGACCGGTTCGCCCGGCAGGTCGAGGCCTAACGCGAGCAAGGAGGACCGATGCCGGACGTCAAGCCCATCCCCGACAGGTATCCGCGCGTATCGCCGCACCTGTCCGTGGCGGGCGCCGCCGAGGCGCTCGACTTCTACAGCAACGTCCTCGGCGCGAGCGAGCGCATGCGCATGCCGATGCCCGACGGGAAGATCGCGCACGCCGAGATCGAGCTCGACGGCTCCGTGATCATGATCGGCGACGAGGTCGCCGGCGGTACCGACCCGAGCCCGAAGACGCTCGGCGGCTCGCCAGTCGCCCTCTCGAACGGGCCCTAGCGGCCGGTGCTCGGTCCGTCCAGGCGCCCGAGAACCACTTCTACGGCGACCGCGTTGCGATGTTCGACGACCCCTTCGGCCACCGCTGGAACATCGCCACACACGTCGAGGACGTCCCGCCCGCGGAGATGGAGCGGCGAGCCGCTCAGGCGATGGCCCGCGATTGAACGGCCGGGATATCGGTAACCACAGCGGACAATTTCGACGCGGCGATCGAGCGATATCACCTCGCGGCGGCGGACTTCATCAAGGGGATCCCGAGCCCCCATCCTCATAGATCCACCGGGGCCATTGCTCGGCATGTCATCGCCTCGAGTGCCGGGGCCGGGGCCGGCCCACGGTGATCCTGGTGTCGGGCTACGGCAACGGCGCCGATGTCTGAAGCCTGCTCGACCTGGGCGTGCGGCGGCCGCCCGTGCTGGCGGGCGTGGCGCGCTTCGCGCGCGTCTGCGCCTACGACCGCCCGAACACGATCGTGCAGCCCGACCGGCGAAGCCGCAGCGATCCGGTGCCGCAGCCGCGCACGGCGGCGGATGCGGTGGCGGAGCTGCATGCGCTTCTGCGCGCCGCGCGTCCGCGCGGCCCCTACGTGCTGGTCGGCCACTCGCCCGGCGGCCTGTTCGTGCGCCTCTATGCCAGCACCTATCCGCGCCAGGTGGCCGGGCTGGTGCTGGTCGACGCCACCTACGAGCTGCTTCGCGAGCTGTTCTCGCCCGAGCAGTGGGCGGCCCTTGCGCGCTCCACGCTCGAACCGGTGCCGGGCCTCGACCCTCCGCTCGAGTTGTTCGACCAGGACGCCAGCTTCGACCAGATGCTGCGCGCGAGGGCGGCCCGGCCGCTGCGCCCGATGCTGCCGCTGATGGTCCTCTCCCACGGCATCCCGGCGGAGCTGCCGCCCGACGCGCCGCCGGGGTTCCCGGATGCGGCCACGCTCGAGCGGGCGTCCCGGGCCGCCCAGAACGAACTGGGCAGGCTCCTGTCCTACGCGCGCCACGTGGTCGCCCGAAGGAGCGGACACTACATCCAGAACGCGCAGCCGGAGCTCGTGATCGACGCGGTCCGGCGGGTGCTCGGAATGGTGCGCCCGGCGGCAGTGCGCTGCCGGGGCGGCGACGACCTCTGTCGGGCCAAGGTCAACCTGGCGGGCGGCGCGAGCGACAAGAAGGTAGTGATCGACCTGACAGACAGCGACCTGCGGCTGGTGTCGGTGCGCTCCAACCGCCGCTCCCTGCGCGGCGCCTACGGGCTCTCCGGTCAGCGTCTGCGCGCCGGCGGCTCGAAATACGTCGTCAGGCTCAACGCCGCGCAGTCGAGCCCGCGCGGCGCGTATCTCACTCTCACCTTTCAGGCAGCCCGCGGCCGCTGACAGAGCCCGCGCATGTCAGCGTTCCCTGGGCTTGATCTCGGCCGCCGTGGCCGTCTGCCTCAGCCGAGCCTCGTACTCCTCGCCGGTCACGCCGCCGACCGCATCGCGGAACTGCTCCTTGAGGCGCTCCGTGCGACGGTCGCTGCGGAACCGGTGCGCCGCCTTCGCCTGCTTGCCCGGCCTCCGAGCGCCGTAGAATCGCCGCGCCCACGGTGAGCGGCTTGGCGATCCGCACCGCGCCATAGATGCCGACCAGGGGCACCAGCAATCCCATCGCCCCGTGGAAGACCCGCTGCTTGAGAAAGCAGATCATCGAAACCGCCAGCAGCGCGATGACCGCCACCACGGTGGCTATGACATCGAACGGGGCAGGGGCGGCAACGTCGAACGAGACGCCGCCTACCAGAATCAATCCCATGAAGGCGACCGCGATCAGCGTCGCATCGATCGAGGAGCGCCCCTCACGCGACCAGTAGACGTCGTCGAGATAGATCCATAGGGCGAACTCGTCGATCGTCAGGCCGATACCGATCCCGAACAAGACAGCGCATACGTCGTACCACCAGCCGGTCTCGAGCAGGGCAAAGCTAACGACCCCCGCTCCCATCATCAGCACGATCCCGAACGCCAGGTGGTGCACATGGACGCCACCCTCGCTGACCACGCTCCCGGGCCACCACGGCACTCGCGGGCTCCGCATCAGACGGGTCGAAAGGCGGATGAACCCGAATGACCCGATGAAGCCGACGAACACCAGGAAGAGATACTGACGGCCGTGCTCGACCAGCTGGTCCTCCCAGAAGTCGGAGACGAACCACGCGGCTGAAATCTCGAGCACCGGTGACGAGACGGTAGCGCGGCGTCGGCCACCGCCGCAACTCTGAGACTCCCCAATACGCTGGGCGCCGGCCCGAGACGGGTACCAACCAGCACCCTCGGCTTGGCCATCAGCGAGCCTCGGCGAGGGCCTCCAAGGGTGAGGAGCAGCTCCAGATTCCGACCCGCGTCAGGGGCGCGGGTTCGTCACGAGAGCTACTCGTCGCCCGGAGTGGCTCGAAGCGACTCGAGAAGGCTGCCGAACTGCTCCATCGCGTTCCGGTGCAGCAGGGCTCCGTAGCTGATTCGTGCAACTCCCAGCTCGGCGAGCTCGGCGCGCGAAGGGGCCGGCGGGATCTGGAGGACATTGACCGGGCCCGGAGCGTCCGAGATCAAGCTCTTCAGGGCGTCCGGCTCCCAGAGGAGGATCGGGAATACGCAGTCGGCGCCGGCCTCTACGTAGGCGTGCGCCCGCCGAAGCGCTTCGCTAACCAGTTCGGCCTGGCGCTTCCCCTCGGCTCCGGAAGCGAAAGCGGAGAGGAAAACGTCGATCCGGGCGTTGATCACGAGTCCGTAGCCTTGGTCGGACGCCGCTCCGCGGACCGCGCGCAGCCAGTCGGCCTGTTCGATCGGGTCGCGCAACTCGCCGGTGGCGTGGTCGGTGTCCTCGAGGTTGCAGCCGGCCGCCCCCATCTCCCTCAGCCTGGCCACGAGATCGGTGGGCGCCATTCCATAGCCGGCCTCGGCGTCGACTGTCACGGGAACGTTGACACCTGTGGCAATCCGCGCGGCGGCAGCGAGCATCTCGTCACCGGGCGCCCGCTCGTGGTCCTCGTAGCCGAGCGAGGCGGCCACGCCGCCGCTCGTGGTCCCAACCACGGGGAAACCGGCCGCTGCCACCGCCCGCGCCGAGGCGACGTCCCAGGCGTTCGGAAGCACCAGAGGGGTCCCGGGCACGTGCAGCGACCGAAGCGGCTCGCACCGACTGTCGAGGTCGGTCGGTTCGGTCATCGGCTGCTCCGCTACCTGTCGGCTGGACATGTTGATGCCTCCTATCGATGGCCAGCAGATATCAAGTTCCTGAGATCATGACAGGAACCTTATATGTTGTCAAGACCCTGATATTCTGTGTTCCCATGAGCGTTCCAGCGATCGGGGAGAGCTACCGCGGCGTCGAGGGGCACAGCAGCTACCTCCTGCGTCAAGCGTGGCACGCGTTTAACGGCGCAATGGAGATGGCCCTGCGCCCGCATGGCCTGACTGCAGCGCAGTACGGGGTGCTGAGCGTGCTCGCGCGCGAGCCCGGCGCATCGGGCGCCGATCTCGCGCGGGCCTGCCACACCACCCCACAGGCGATGAACGGCGTACTGGCGACGCTCGAACGCGAGGCCCTGATCGAGCGCCGACCGCATCCGACCCATGGTCGAATCCTTCAAGTGACGCTGACAAGCGAGGGCAGGCGGCGGCTCGAGGCCGCACATCCGGCCGTTCGAGCGCTCAGGCGGGTGATCGAGCGGGGCTTGACCGCGGACGAGATTGCGACCGTCAAGACCTGGCTCGTTACGACCGCCCAGCGGCTCGAACGGGCCACCGAGTCACGAGCCGCGTAACGCCAGGCCGCCTCGTGTCGTGCTGATCACGGCCTCCTCTCCTCGGCGCGAAGCGATTGCGACCGCGCCCCCGCGCCCGCTGCTACAGCGTCGTTGACGGGACCCGGAGACGCCTCGATCCACAGCTAGCGCTGTCGCGGATCGTCACCCGCCCGCTCGAACATATGTGGTAGCCAGCTCGCGGTGGGAATGGCGCTAGAAGTCCGGGAAGCACGCGGCGAAGGAGCCCTCGTGCCGGCGTGCGAACTCGGCCTCGAAGTGACCCGGCGGGAGCCCCATTGCCTTGTACGCGTCGTGAATCTGGTGAGTAATCGTCGCGACCGCTCGAGGACTGCCGGCAAACGATGACGCACCGATGCCGATACAGCTCGCCCGTTCGTTGGCTTGCCCATAAGCAGGCGACGCCGCTATCAGAGTGGCCCCGATCGCCGCGAGAGCACGGAAAGACCGCATATCAGACACCCTTCAGTCGAACTGCACGAGTATCGAGGTTCGCGGGCCGAAGAGTCAATGCCTTCGGCCGCAAGCAGAAGAAGGTTCGATGTCGCACGCCCCGGGCGGACGCGTCGGCCCCGGCGGCCACATCGGAGAGCGGCACGAGCGAGCTCTCGAACGGCCACAGAGCCGCGAAGGGGAGTAGGGGGTCAACGGTGCTGGCCGCCGTGGTGCACGCCATGGCTACTGCTTGCGGCGATCGCTGTCGGGACAGGTTGCCGACTCGGAAGCGGCGGTCGGAGCGGTGCACGCCGATGTCGAGGCCGGTGCGGTGAATCGCCCGGCGCGAGCTTACAGACGCGTCGCGTCGCGGAGCTTGTAGAGGACCGTCGGCGCGGTCGGCTCGCCGATGCCGCCGAGATCCGCGGACGCGGAGGGCCCCCGGGCTCATGCCGTCTTTGCGCGTGAAAGTGCGGCGGTTCCCCGCTCGGGATACTGAAGCGATGTCGCAAGAGGCGGCGAATGTTGTGCGCGCCGTCGTCGAGGCGCAACGACGGCGTGATTGGCAGGCGTTCCGCAGGCTGTATGCCCCCGACATCGAATGGGAGGACGTGTCGGGGCTATGGGGGGACTGGGGGGTGCGACGTGGATTCGAGGAGGTTCGAGACGCGTGGCTGACCTGGTTCGAGGCGTTCGAGGACGTCGACTTCGAGATCGAGGAGCTCCTCGGGGACGGCAACAGCGTCGTCGCCTTCATCCGGGTGAGGGGACGGGGTCGGGAGAGTGGCCTCGTCATTGAGCAACGACTTCCGAGCGTGTGGACAGTGCGCGGCGGGAGGGTCGAACGGGTGAAGGGGTATCGGGACGACGGCGACGCCCTTAGGGCCGCGGGGCTGCGCGGGTAGAGCGCTGTTCACCGGCCCCTTCGCGAGGAGCGGGAGCCAGGTCCTCAGCTGCGCCGGATCCACTCCGCGACAGCGAGCCTGAGTCGTAGGATCCCGCAACTCGAGCGAAAGGACGCACCATGGTCAAGGCAGTCGTGCTCTACGGGCCGCCGGAGGATGCGGACGCCTTTGAGCGCTACTACGCGGACACGCACACTGCCCTCGCAACAGCGATCCCCGGCCTGCAGCGGTTCGAAGCCGCGCAGGGCATCGCGACGCCGGACGGCAGCGATCTTCCCTATCAGCGCATAGCCGAGCTGACGTTCGAGGACATGGAGGCGCTGCAGGCGGGCCTAGGTTCCGAGGAAGGACAGGCCGCCGTTAACGACATCCCCAACTTCGCCACCGGCGGCGTGACGATCTTCTTCGCCGAGATCGACTGACGCGTTTCGCTCAGTCTCCTTGACATCAGTAGGACGCGCCACGCGTAGGCCCGCGGTGCGAGGTGCGCCGGACGATGCGCCACCCCGGCGGCTCGGCGGGTGGGTCGCCGCCGAGTGCGATGCGGGCGCAGGCGGCGCCCTGGTCGTGCAGCGACTGCCAGACGGTGGTCAGGCCGGCGGGCGCCGCGGCCTCGCTGTCGTCCCATCCGGTGACGCAGATACCGGGCACGGTTCGCAGCACGCCGAGCGCGAGCTCGTCGCTCATCGCGGCGATCGCGTCGGGCGGGTCGTCGGCGACCAGCAGCTCGGCGGCCAGCGCGGCGCCCTGCGAGGCGCTGTTGCGTGAGCATACGGCCACGCGGACCGGCTCGGAGGTCGCCTCGAGGTAGCCCTGCAGGCGCTCGCGGGTGACCGTGAACGTGGCAGCGGCGGGGTCCGGGGCGGTCAGCACTCCGCTGCGGCGCCGGCGGTCGAGCGGGAAGCTGAGCACGGCCGGGCGGCGCGCGCCCGCGAAGACCTCGCGGCCGATCGCGCGCGCGGCCGTGCGGTTGTCGATGGTGACGACCGGCAGGTCGCCGCGACGGGGGCCGCCGTGCACGACCGCCGGCAGCCCGGTTGCGAGCACCGCGTCGAGCACCGGGTCCTCGTCGTCGGTCGTCCAGACGACGAAGCCGTCGACGACGGCGTCCGCCACGCGCTCCGCGTCGGCCTCCTCGCCGGTAATGGGCACCAGCGTGATGCCGACGCCGTCGCCGGCGGAGACCGCGGCGATTCCGGCGAGGAAGCGGCCCGCCTGCGGGTCCTCGAACGCATACGTGAGCGCCTCCCCCAAGACGACGCCGACGCTCCCCGCCCGGCCGCGGCGCAGCGACCGTGCCCCCGGATGCGGCCCGGGGTAGCCGAGCTCCGCCGCTGCGGCGCGGACCTTCGCGGCCGTAGCCGCCGACACTCGGCCGGGCTGGCCGTACGTGTACGAGACCGTCATCACCGACACGCCGGCGGCACGAGCGACGTCGGTCATGGTCGGCCGGCGACTCATGGCTGTGCGTCTGAGGTCGTCGTGCGCCGCCGCGTCATTTGTGTATCGTTACACAATGCTTCATCGGACGGCTTACGCGAGTTTCGCCGTCTTCGGCGCGATCTGGGGCGCGTGGGGCGCGTCGCTCCCCGCGATCCGCGACCAGGCCGGCCTGACCGCCGGCGAGCTGGGGACGGCGCTGCTGTTCGTCGGCGCCGGCGCGCTGCCGGCGATGCTGCTGGCGGGCCGGGCCGTGGACCGTTGGGGCTCGCGCGCAACCGCGCTGCTGCTGGTGCTGCTGGGCGGCGTGGGTGTGGCGACCGTCGCTGCGGCGCATGGCCTGATCAGCCTCGCCGTGGCGCTCGCGGTGCTCGGCGCGTCGTCCGGCGCAGCGGACGTGGCGATCAACACCGGCGCCGGCGCTGCGCAGCACGCACACGGCGGCGCGGTGATCGCCCGCGCGCACGCGGCCTTCTCCGCCGCCGTCGTGGTCGCGAGCCTGCTCACCGGCGTGCTGCTGGGCGCGGAGCTGCCCGTCGTGACGCCGTTCTTGGCGGTCGCCGCCGCGGCGATCGCCGCGGCGGTCGCGGTGACCAGGGCGGGCGATGGATCTGGCGCGCCCGGTGAACGAGCGCCGCGAGGCGGGCTGGTGTCGCTGCGCGCGGCGCGCGTGCCGCTCGCTCCGCTGCTCGCGATCGGGGCGCTCGGCGCGCTCGCGTTCGCGGTCGAGAACGCCCACCAGAGCTGGAGCGCACTGTACCTGCGCGACGAGCTCGGCGCCGGCGCGGCGACCGCCGCGGCCGGACCGGCGATCTTCGCCGGCGCCGTGGCGATCACGCGCTTCGCTGCCGGCCCCGTCAGCGCCCGCCGTCCGGCACTCCTGATCGTGGCCGGCTCCGCCCTAGCGGCTGCCGGCACCGGCCTCGTGGCGGTCGCCTCCACGCTCGGCGTTGCGCTCGCGAGCCTCGTCCTTGCCGCCGCAGGCACCGCGGTGCTCTTCCCCACGCTGCTGGTCGTCCTGACGGCGCGCGTTCCCGACCGCGTCCGCGGCACCGCGACGTCGGCGGTCACGACGGTCGCCTACCTCGGGTTCCTCGCCGGCCCGCCGTACGTCGGCGCGTGGGCGGACGGCGTCGGCCTGCCGGGCGCGATGCTCGCGGTCGCCGGACTCGCGCTCGCGCTCGCGGCGCTGGCCGCCGCGACGCTCCGGGTGCGGGTCCTGTCCCGCGCGCGAACGAGCGCATTGCCCTCGTGAGGCGCCCAGCCGGGCGCACAGGAGCGTTACGCACATCGACGACCCGCTGTACCCGAGGCGGACGAGCTACCCGACTCGAGCGCCGGTATGGGGACGGACACCGGGGCGGCGATGAGTTCGGCGCGGCGCCCCGGTCTTAAACACAGGCGGGCGACCAACCATCGAACGAGCCGCCTACGCTGAGGTGACCAAATGCCGAAGGAGGTACACGATGCCCAAGCACAAGACCGGAACGCGCGACGAATGGCAGGCCGCTCGTGATGAACTCGCGCAGCTCGAGGCCGAGCACGCCGAGCTCGGCCGGAAGGTGACCGAGCAGCGACGTCAGCTGCCCTGGGTTCCGGTGGACAAGGACTACGAGTTCGACACCGAGGATGGGAAGAAGACGCTCGCCGAGCTGTTCGATGGGCGCTCACAGCTGCTCGCCTACAACATCATGTTCGGGCCCGATTACGAGATCGGCGCCTGCCCCGGATGCTCGAATCTGGGGGATGAGCTCGACGCCGCGCGCGTGCATCTAAGCCACCGCGACGTGACGCTGATCTGCTTCTCGCGCGCGCCGGTCGATCGGCTCGTCGCCTACAAGCAGCGGATGGGTTGGCGGTTCCCCTACGTCTCCACCAACGGGACGGACTTCCCGTTCGACTTCGGACTCGCCCTAACCCCCGAGCAGGCGCAGGAGATTCCCGAGGTACAGCAGATACTCGGAAACCCGCCGGAGTGGCTCCGGGACTGGGGGCGGCAGGTTGGAGCCAAGCTCGAGGACGGTCTGCGCGAGAACCCTAGCTTCATCGCCTTCGCGCGCGAGAACGGGACCGTCTACCACACGTACACGGTGGCGGCACCCGATCCATTCGTCGCGCCGTACCACTCGTTCCTGCTCAACCGGACGCCCAAGCCCCAGACCGACGAGTTTCGCGCCTGGCGCAAGGACGAATACCCGGACTGAGCGCGGTTGGCGCCTGGTGGCAACGGAGGTCAGAGCGCCGCCCGCGACGAGCGACGCCCCGAGCTCAGTGCAGCGCCGGTAATACGTCCTCCGCGAAGCGCTCGTTCGACTCCTCGACCGCGGCGGGATCGGCGTCCAGTGACCCAGGGACGACGATCACCCGCTCGATGCCCAGATCGCGGAGGGCGCCAAGGCGCTCGACCACCTCGTCCGCCGGTCCGCAAACCGCGAATCGGTCGATGAAATCGTCCTCGAGCCGGCGAGCGGCGGGGGCGCTGCTCTGACCGTGGCGCGACTCGTCGTACTCGGACGCGAGCCGGGCGATCCCGGCGCGGGTGACCTCCGACAGCCCATCCTGCGGAGCGCCCTCGGTCGAGAAGCGCGCGAGGATCGCCGTGCTGCCGCGCACCAGATCGCGGGCGATGGCGCGATCCGGATGCACGGCGACATTGACGAACATGCCGAGGGAGACGGTGTCCCCGTCTTCGGCCTCCCGTGCCGTAGTGACCGCCCACCTCACCCGCTCGGGCTCCGCGCCGACGGTGAAGTCGAACCCCTCCGCGTGGCGCGCGCCGACCTCGATCACGTGCACCCCGGTCGCGGCGACGGCGACCGGCACCTTCGGCTGGCCGGAGTCTGCGATCCACGCGATCTCGCTCGGGACGCCGTCGACTTGCGCCCGCTCTCCGCGTAGGAAGCCCTGGATCGCCACGAGCGCCGACTCGAGCTCGGCGACGGGCACGGGACGACGCCCGATCTGCGTCAGCGCGGAGTCGCCGCGTCCGAGCCCGAGCACGGCGCGCGCGCCGCTTTCGAGCTGAAGCTTCGCCGCCGCGGAGGCGGTCACCGCCGGATGGCGGGTGGCCGGGTTTGTGACGCCCGGACCTAGGCGGATGCGCTCGGTGGCGGCGGCGACGAGCGCGAGCTCGATCCACACGTCCGCGTTCAGGTTCTGACTGTCGGCGACGAACAGTCCGTCAAAACCCCACGCCTCGACCCGGCGCGCAAGCTCGACCGTGCGACCAGCGTAGGCAAAGGTGTGAAGCCAAACGTCGATGGTCGCGAGTATCGCTGTTCACCAGATACGCCGGAAAGCTTCGGCGCTCAGCGTTCGTGACCAGCCGCCCGCTCGCGCGCGTGTGCCAACCTATTGCCAGAGTTCGAGGGAGGAGCACGCAATGACAGAACCTCAGCGAATCAGCTACGTGCCGTTGGACGAGATGACGCCGGAGATGCGCGCCGAGATGGAGCGCTGCGCACGCGAAGGGACGCCGCGCCCGGAAAGCTCGGCGATACGCGCCCATGTGCCGGCGGCGTTCTGGTTCTTCGCGAACGCATGGAAGGACCTCTTTCGCGAGGGCATCGTGGACCACTCGACCAAGGAGCTCTGCCGGGTCTACGTCTCGCACAGCGTCAAATGCGAGTACTGCGGCAACCAGCGTTCCGAGCGCGGCCGCGACCAGGGCCTCATTGAGGGCAAGTACGACGAGCTGCTGAACTTCGAGTCGTCCGAGACCTACACCGAGCGGGAGAAGGCGGCGTTGGCCTACGCGGAGGCGATCGTCTGGACCGGTCAGGCCGACGACGCGATGTGGGAGCGCCTCTACACGCACTTCAATGAGGCAGAGCTCGTCGAGCTCGGCTGCATGATCGGGCTGACGCTCGGTCAGCAGTCGTGGCTGCGGCTCCTGGGCATCGAGCACCACCAGGTCATGCCGGGAACGACCGCCGCGATGGCCCCGGGCTTCGAGACCGCCGACGCGGTCGCGCAAAGCAAGGGCTCCGAGCGCTACTGGGCGCACACCTGATCCGCGCCTAGGGAGGAGTTACGACATGAGCATCAGCGACCGCGCCGGTCGAGCCGCGCCGCGCGACTACGAGCTGGACACCTCGTTCATCCAGCGGCCTCACCACACCGACCCGCGCCGCCTCTACAGCCAGACGTCGACCGAATGGCAGCAGCGCGTGGACCACGACCGGCTCCGCCGCGACCGCCTCGCCCGCGCGCGCGCCGCGATCGAGGATCACGACCTCGGCGGGCTGATCATGTTCGTCGGCGAAAACATCCGCTACGTCACCGGCACCTTCCAGGGCAACTGGAAGCACAACATCTTCATTCGCTACGCGGTGCTGCCGCGCGACGGAGATCCGGTGCTCTTCGAGACGGTTGGGTCGGATTTCGAGTGCGCGAAGCTCGATGCTCCCTGGCTGAACGGCAACGTCCGCCCGGCGTTCACGTGGCGCTGGGCCGAGGGCGCCGAGCCCATGATGGTCGGGCGGATGGCCGACTCCGTCGTCGAGGTGCTGCGCGACGCCGGCGTCGAGAAGGAGCGAATCGGCATCGACACGGCCGACATGAGCGCCATGCAGGCGTTCAAGGAGCGCGGCCTGGACCTCGTCAACGCCTGGCCCGCCATGTCGCAGGCGCGCCGGGTCAAAACGCCCGACGAGATCGAGCTGCTGAAGATCAGCTCGTCGCTCGGCGATGCGGCCATGTGGAAGATCCAGAACGAGTGGCTGAAGCCGGGAATCCGGGAGGCGGACATCACCGCCAAGGTGAACGAGTTCTTCTACTCGGAGGGCGCCGACTTCGTCTACGACATCATCTGCGCGTCTGGAGGCAATACGAGCCCGTACCGCCGCTGGCACTCCGACAAGCTGATCCGGCAGGGCGACCTCGTGATCGTCGACATCAACGCGGTCGGCCCGGGCGGGTACTTCATCGACTTCGTGCGCTGCTTCCTCGTCGACGCGGAGCCGACCGACGAGATCAAGCGCCTCTACCAGGAGTGCCACGACTCCCTCTACGACGCGCTCGCCGAGCTGAAGCCCGGCAACACGACGGCGGACGTGGCGTCGAAGTTCCCCGAGTACGACGACGACCGCTACGGCAGCGTCAGCCTCCAGCAGTTCGCCCACTCGATCGGGCTATCCCTCTACGAGGGGATGTGGGTCTCGCGCGCGTACTCGCTCGACTATCCGGCGGAGCTCGAGGAGAACATGTACTTCGCGATCGAGACGTTCGCGGGGCACCCCGGCCTCCAGCAGACCGTCCGGCTCGAGGAGAACGTGCTCGTCGGCCCCGACGGGCCCGTCATCTTCACGCTGCACCCCATGGATCAGAGAATGCTCGCGTGAGCGTGAGCATCCCCACCTACCCCGACCTAGCGGGCAAGGTCGCGGTAGTCACCGGCGGCTCGAAGGGGATCGGTGCCGCCACGTCCATCCTCCTGGGGCACAACCGCGCCCGCGTCGCCGTCTGCGGGCGGGACCCGGAGACGATCGAGCGCGTCACCTCGGAGACGCGCGACGCCGGTGCCGCCGACGCCATCGGGATGGCGGCCGAGCTCACAACCGCCGAGGGAGCGGCCCGTCTACGCGCGGACGTCGAGGACAAGCTCGGCCCTACGGAGATCCTGATGGCGTTCGCGGGAGGGTTCGGCGCGCGCACGCCACTGCTGCGGACGCAGCTCGATGAGTGGAACGCCGTCATCGAGTCCAACTTGACGAGCACCTTCCTGACGCTGCGGGAGTTCGCACCGGGGATGGTCGAGCAGGGTTCCGGCTCGATCGTGACGATGGCGTCGAACGCGGCGCGCTTCCTCGACATCAAGCTCACCGCCTCCTACGCGGCGGCGAAGGCGGGCATCGCGATGCTGAGCCGCCACGCGGCGCTCGAGCTCGGCCCGCACGGGGTGCGGGTGAACGTACTGGCGCCGGCGACGGTCCTGAGCGACCGCGTGAAGGCGACGATGGACGACGATCGGCTGGCGAGCATCGCGGCGATGTCGCCGCTCGGCACCATGGGCGTGCCGGAAGACCCGGCGCTCGCCGCGCTCTTCCTCGCGTCCGACTCGGCCCGCTGGATGACCGGCGCGACCCTGGACGTGGCCGGCGGCCGGATCATGATGTGAACGTCGCGGTCCTGGGGACCGGGATCATGGGCGGCGCGATGGCGCGCCGGGCGGCCGCCGAGCTCCTCGAGCGGGGCGCCGCGCGTGGTGATGCGGCCGCGGACATGGCCGCGGTGTTCGGCGCGGCGGCGGAGCGGCCCGCCCGCAGCTGACGCGTCAGAACGAGATCGAGACGGAGCCGATGCCCTCGAGCTCGTACTCGACCTGGTCTCCCGGCTTCACCTGGAGCGGCGGGACGATCGAGCCGGTGATGACCACGTCGCCCGCGCGCAGCTCCTCGCCGAACTCCGGAAGGAAGCGCGCTACGTGGACG
>Ga0081538_10001541_pt1 | contig 23630 bp, 24 predicted proteins | sample TabmetS5T2R1_FD_71022 | JGI IMG/M metagenome (GOLD analysis project Ga0081538, IMG submission 71022) | Tabebuia heterophylla rhizosphere microbial communities from the University of Puerto Rico - S5T2R1 | ecosystem: Host-associated > Plants > Roots > Rhizosphere ... | reverse complement strand
CGGGAGCCGTTCCTGCCGGCCGCCGAGCTGGCCCGCCGCGCCGGCGCGGCCGAGCAGCTGGCCCGGGCGGCGCTCGGCTACGGGGGACGGTTCGTCTGGTCCCGGGCCTGGGGCGATCCCCACCTGGTCCGCCTCCTCGAGGAGGCCCTGGCGCTCCTGGGCGATGCCGACGGCGACCTGCGCGTCCGGCTGCTGGCGCGGCTGGCCGCGGGTCCGTTGCGGGACACGCTTCCGCCCGAGCCGCGCGAGGCGATGAGCGACGAGGCGTTGCGGATGGCGCGGCGACTGGGGAACCGCGACGCGCTGGCCTACGCGCTCGAGGGCCGGCACTGCGCGAACATGGGCCCGCAGACGGTCGATCGGCGCCGGGAGATCGCCGATGAGCTCATCGCGGTCGCCGAGCAGATCGAGGACACCGAACGGGCCTACGCCGGACACGAGTACCGCTTCCACGCCCTGCTGGAAGCGGGGGACGCCGCCACCGCCCGCCGGGCCCTCGCGGCCATGACCCGGATCGCCGGAGAGCTTCGGCAGCCCGCCCAGCTCTGGTTCGCCGGGGTCAACCGGGCCAAGCTCGCCCTGTTCGAGGGGCGGTTCGACGATGCCGACGGCCTCATCCGTGAGGCGTTCGAGCTCGGTCAGCACGACTGGACGGCCAATCCGCGGATGGCCTTCGACCTCCAGATGTACCAGCTCAAACGCGAGCGCGGGCTCCTGGGTGAGATGGTGGACGTCGTCGAGCGAGCCGTCGAGGAGCATCCGGCCTACCCCGTCTGGCGCTACGTCCACCTCGACGTCGACACCGAGCTGGGCCGCGAGGACCGGGCGCGGGCAACCTTTGCCCGGCTGGCCGCCGAGGGCTTCCCGCTCTATCTCGAGATGCAGTGGCTGTTCGGCATGAGCCTGCTCCCCGAGGTCTGCCGGTCCCTCGACGACCCCGAAGGGGCGAGCGCCGTGTACGCCCGGCTCGAGCCCTTCGGACACCTCAATGCCACCCTGCCGCCGGAGCTCTGCCGGGGGTCGGTGTCGAGAGGTCTCGGGATCCTCGCCGCAACCATGGGCCGGTGGCCGGCGGCCGTTGAGCACTTCGAGGCCGCGCTCCGGATGAACGCCGAGCTGGGGGCGCGACCGTGGCTCGCCCACGCGCGGTACGACTACTCGTGGGCGCTCCTGCGCCGCGGGGAGCCCGGCGACCGCGGGCAGGTGGCGGAGCTCCTGGCGTCGGCGGCGGCCTCCGCCCGAGAGCTCGGGATGCGCTCGCTGGCGGACAAGGTCGCCTCGCTCGGCTGAGCGGGCACCCGGGTCGTTGTGCGGAGGTCGTGCTTTGATGGCCGGCATGGACACTCAACACAACCAACCGCGGGTCGCGCTGGTGGCGGGAGCGACGCGGGGAGCAGGACGGGCCATCGCGGTCGAGCTGGCCCGGGCGGGGCTGTACGTCTACGCCACCGGGCGCAGCAGCCGGGCGTCGGGCAGGTCGGAGATCGGGCGGCCGGAGACGATCGAGGACACCGGCGACCTGCTGGCCGCCGCCGGCGGGCACGGCACGGCCCTGGTCGTCGATCACGAGGACCCGAGGGCGGTACGCGACCTGGTCGCCCGGGTCGAGGCCGAGCACGGCCGCCTGGACGTCCTGGTCAACGACATCTTCGGCGGCGACCGCTACGCGCAGTGGCACACGCCGATGTGGGAGCACGACCTGGCCGGTGGCCTGCGCATGCTGCGCATGGGCGTCGACACCCACCTCGTCACCGCCCACGCCGCCCTGCCGCTGCTGCTGCGCGGCGACCGCGGGCTGCTGGTCGAGATGACCGACGGCACGGCCGAGGTCAACGCCAGCTACCGCGAGGGGGTCGGCTTCTACTACGACCTGGTCAAGGCGAACGTGAGCCGGATCATCCTCTCGCTCACCCACGAGCTGCGCGACCGGCCGGTGACGGCGCTGGGGGTCACGCCCGGGTGGCTGCGCTCGGAGGCCATGCTGGAGGGCTTCGGCGTCACCGAGGAGACCTGGCGCGACGCCCTGGCCAAGATCCCCGGGTTCGCCATCTCGGAGTCGCCGGCCTACGTGGCCCGCGGGGTCGCCGGCCTGGCCCAGGACCCGGAGGTGGCCCAGTTCGCCGGTCAGGTGCTGACCGCCCGCCAGCTGGCCGACCGCTACGGCGTCACCGACAGCGACGGCTCACGGCCGGACGCGTGGGGCTACATCGCCACCTACGGCATGGGGGAACAGAGCGGAAGGGACGTCGAGCGGTTCCGCTGACCTCACCACGGCCGGGCGTCGCCGGGCACGACCACGGCGATGGTCGCCCGCTTGAGGTCCCGGGTCCGGCCCACCCGGTCGGCCCAGGACCGGGAGCGCATCCAGGCCGGCAGCCCGGCCGGCAGGTCCCGCTCCGGGATGGCCGCATAGTCGGCCGGCTGCAGCGCGGTGCCGTACAGGACCAGGTCACGGTTCACGTCGGGTGAGCGGATGGCCGGCCGCAGCCGCTCCAGCGCCTGGTTCCAGTTGCGCAGCATCGCCTCGACCGCGCGCTCGTAGGCCTCCTCGTCGCCCCGGGCGCTGGACTCCGGGGCGGTGGGGTGGGTGATCCGCTGGTAGGCGACCTCGGCCCCCTGCCCGGCCGGGGTCGCCTTCCAGGCCTGGAAGGCCCGGTCGGCCAGCCGCCCCAGGGCCACCACCGCCTCCACCCCGGTGTCGACCAGCAGGGCGTCCAGCCAGCGGTTGCGGTAGGCGGCGATGGCCGGGTCGTCGGCGTGCCGCTCCCCGCCGCCCTGGCCGTAGACGCTGTAGAGGAACGCGTTGACCATGACGTAGCCGGCCTCGATGCCGAGCTTGGCCAGGAACCCCTGGATGCGCTGGCCGGCCGCCCCGACCAGGATCCGGCGCGTGATCGCCTCGTGCTGGGCCGGGTCCTGGCCGATGACCACCACCCGGGCCCTGCCGTCGAGGCGGCCACGGTGGAAGACCGGTCCCCACTCGACCCGGAAGTCGGCGGCCGGATAGACCTCCTCGCCGGGATAGTCGGCACACAGGGAACGAAACGGCTCCTCGACATAGCCCGGGTCGAAGTCGTGTCCCCCCATCGGCCGACCTCCCCTTGCCGGTTTCGACCAAGCGCAGGAGCCTTGGTACCTTCACGTCCCTTGCCGGGGAAGTCAAGGTCGTTCGCCGAGGAGCACGATGGCAGGCGCTCGAGGATCGCGTGGGGGCGACGACCGGTTCGGGCGCGCCTACCGGGCCGGCATCCCGGCCGAGATCCCGGCCCCGCCGGTCGCCGGTCCCGGACGGGAGCTGGCCGCCCGGGCGGCCGTCGGGGAGGCGTTCGCGCTCCGCGGCTGCCTGCTCACCCCTGAGGGGCCGGTCGAGGACGGCTACGTGGTCGTCGACGACGACCGGCGGGTCGCGGCGGTCCAGGACCGCCGCCCCGAAGGCGTCAGGGTCCACGACACCGGCGGGGTGATCCTGCCGGGCCTGATCGACCTGCACGGCCATCCCGAGTTCAACATCTTCGCGGCCTGGGAGCCGCACGTCCTGTTCGCCAACCGGTACCGCTGGCGGGCCAGCCCCGTGTACCGGCAACTGGTCCGCGACCCCCAGAACCGCCTGCTGGAGGCGCTGGAGCCCCAGGTCCAGCTGCGCTACGCCGAGGTCCGGGCGCTGGTCGGCGGCACCACCGCGATCCAGGGGGCGAGCGGGCGGCTGCGCAGCAGCGAGGAGGCCCTGGTACGCAACGTCGACCGGCGCATCTTCGACCAGCACCGCGCCCGCTCCATGATCGACCTGCCCTCGGCCGGCTCCCGCGACATGGACACGCTGCGGTCGATCCTTGCCGGCATCCAGGCCGGGGAGGTCACCGCCTTCTACCTTCACCTGGCCGAGGGCCGCGCCGACGACCCGCGCTCGGGGCGGGAGTTCGACCGGCTGGTCGAGTTCGACGCCCTGACGCCGGCCACCGTCATCATCCACGGCAGCGCCCTCACCGTCGAGCAGCTCGGCCAGGTCAGGGACGCCGGCGCCAAGCTGGTCTGGTCACCCCAGAGCAACCTTCGCCTGTACGGCGAGACCACCCGCGCCGCCGACGCCCTGGCGCTCGGGGTGCCGGTCGGCCTGGGCGCCGACTGGCTGCCCAGCGGCAGCACCAGCCTGCTGGCCGAGCTCAAGGTCGCGGCCCGCACCCTCGCCCAGCAGGGCAACCCGGCCACGTCCCGCCAGCTGGTGGAGATGGTGACCGCCGGCGCCGCCCGCATCGCCGGGCTGGGCGACCAGCTCGGCGCCCTCCTGCCCGGACGACCGGCCGACCTGCTGGTCCTGGAGCGCCAGCGCGACGACCCCTGGGCCAACGTGGTCGCCGCCGACCCGTCCTGGGTCGAGCTGGTGGTGGTCGACGGCGACCTGGCCTACGGCCGGGCCGACTGGATCGGCGAGCTGACCGGCGGCGCCGATGGGCTCGAGCCCCTGGTCGCCTGGGGCAAGCCGATGCTGCTGGACACCAGCCACCGCGCCCGCCCGTCCGGCCCCCAACCCCCCACCCTGACCCAGCTCCGCGCCGACCTGATCACCCACTACCCCCAGGTCGGCCCCATCTTCGCCTGACCCCGCCCTCGCCAGGCGCACGCCGTGACGTGGCCAAGGTCGGGGCATATCTTGACCCCCATGGCCGTCGCCGATCGTGCAGCGCGGGCCCGGGACTCGTTCGAGCGTCGCCGGTGGGGTGACGCGTTCGCCGGCCTGTCGGCGGCTCATCGCGAGGGGCGGTTGGACGTCGAGGATCTCGAGCGCCTCGCGGTCGCCGCCTACATGGTCGGGCGGGACGACGCGTGCGAGGAGGCCTGGGTCGCCGCCCACCACGCGTGGTTGCGCCGAGGAGACGCGGAGCGCGCCGCACGCTGCGCGTTCTGGCAGGCGCTGGGGCTCTTCTTCCGCGGCGACCTGGCGCCGGCGATGGGCTGGGTCACCCGCGGCGGCCGGCTGCTCGAGGAGGGCGGCCGCGACTGCGTCGAGCAGGCCTGGCTGCGGATGCTGAGGGCCTTGCCGCTCCTGTTCGAGGGAGACGGAGCAGCGGGGTATCCGAGCCTCGTCGAGGCGGAGGCGATCGCCGACCGCTTCGCCGATTCCGGCGCGGCGGCCCTGGCGCGGCTTGGCCGCGGGTACTCGCTGGTCCTGCAGGGACGCGTCGCCGAGGGCATGGCGCTGCTGGACGAGGTCATGGTGGCGGTCACGGCCGACGAGGTGCCGCCGATGCTCGCCGGAATCGCCTACTGCCAGGTGATCGACCTGTGCCAGGTGGTGTTCGACCTGCGCCGGGCGAGGGAGTGGACGGAGGCGCTCACGCGTTGGTGCGACGCCCAGCCTGACATGGTTCCGTTCCGAGGCAACTGCCTCGTCCATCGCTGCGAGATCTTCCAGCTGCACGGCGCGTGGACGGACGCCCTGGAATCCGCCCGCCGAGCGTGCGATTGGCTCGCCGGCCCACCGGCATGGGACGCGCTCGGATCGGCCCACTACCAGCTGGCCGAGATCCAGCGGCTACGCGGCGAGCTCGCGGAGGCCGAGGAGTCGTACCGCCGGGCCAGCCTGGCCGGACGGGACCCCGAGCCGGGCATGTCGTTGCTCCGCCTGGCCGAGGGGCGACTCGATCTCGCGCTTCCGGCGCTTCGTCGCGCGCTCGAGGAGGCGCCGGATCCGATCGCCCGGTCACGCCTGCTCCCCGCCTATGTCGAGATCCTGCTCGAGGCCGAGGACGTCGGGACCGCGCGGGCGGCCGCCGATGAGCTCGCCGGGATCGCCGCCCAGCTCGACGCCGCCTATCTGCACGCGCTCGCCGCCGCGGCATCCGGGGCCGTCCTGCTCGTGGAAGGTGATCCACGGGGGGCGCTGACCACCCTCCGCCGGGCCCAGCGCTGGTGGCGCGAGCTCGACGCCCCGCATCAGGCGGCGCGTGCCCGGCTGCTGATCGCGGTCGCCTGCCGCGCGCTCGGCGACGGCGCGGGCGCCGAGCTCGAGTTCGCGGCGGCGCGCGCGGCGCTCGAGGAGCTGGGCGCGCAGCCCGATCTCGAGCGCCTCGCCTCGCTCGCCGGCTCGTCGGGGCCGGGAGGGCCACTGAGCCGGCGCGAGCGCGAGGTGCTCGGGCTCGTGGCCGCGGGCAAGACCAACCGCGCGATCGCGGCCGAGCTCTTCATCAGCGAGAAGACGGTCGCGCGGCACCTCAGCAACATCTTCACGAAGTTGGGGCTGTCGTCCCGGGCCGGCGCGACCGCGTACGCCTACCGGCACGGCCTCGCGCGGTAGCCGCCACTACACAGAACGCACCATGTCCCGTCCTCGCGGAATGGGTGCGTCGCCCGAGGTCGCCGAGCCGCTCGCCCGCTACGGTCCGGTGCGGAACCCGCACGGCAGAGGAGAGGACGATGACCACGGGTCGGGATCAATCAGTCACGACGGACGAGCACACCGCGCCGCCGGAGGCCTGGGACGCCATCGCCGATGGCTACGCCAAGTATGTGGCTCCGCAGGAGGTCGAGCTGGCCGACGAGGCGCTGCGCCTGGTCGCGCTCGAGCCGGGCGAGCGGTTCCTCGACGTCGCGGCCGGGACGGGCGGCCTGAGCCTGCCCGCCGCCCGCCTGGGGGCGCGGGTGCTGGCCACCGACTGGTCGCCCGCGATGGTCGAGCGCTTCGAGGCCCGCGTCCGCCAGGAGGACCTGCGCGGGGCGGAGGGGCGCGTGATGGACTGCCACGCCCTCGAGCTCCCGGACGACCGCTTCGACGTCACCGGGTCGCAGTTCGGGGTCATGCTCGTGCCCGAGCAGCCGCGCGCCCTCCGCGAGATGGTCCGGGTGACCAGGCCCGGCGGCCGCGTGCTCGTGATCGCCTACGGCTCCCCGGCCGAGCTCGAGTTCATCCAGCTCTTCAGCGGTGCGCTGAAGGCGGTCGCTCCCGAGTTCCCGGGCCTTCCCGACGATCCCCCACCGCTCGAGTTCCAGGTGGCCGACCCCGACGTCCTGCGCCGGCGGCTGACCGATGCCGGGCTGCATGACGTCCGCGTCGAGCGCACGGCCGAGCGGCCAACGTTCCGCTCGGGCCAGGAGATGTGGGACTGGGTGCTGTACGGCAACCCGATCCCCGGCACGATGGTCGCGGACCTGACCGAGGACCAGCGGGCGAGACTGCGCCAGGTCCTCGACGGCATGCTGCGCGAGCGCGCGGGGGCGGACGGGCGCACCATCCTGGAGAACGCGGTCAACATCGGCATCGGGACGAAGTGAACGCTCAGCCCCGACCGAGCCGGCGGTCTTGACCGCCCGTCATACTGCAATCGATGACGCCGACGGGCTTCCCGGCCACGCTTCCCGCCCCGCGCCGGCCCGACCCCCTTGACGTTCCCGCGCTGCGCTGGGGGGTCCTGGGCACGGGATGGATCGCCGAACGGTTCGTCCGTGCGCTGCGGACCTCGACGACCCAGCGGGTCGTCGCCGTCGGCTCCCGCACCCAGGCCTCCGCGGAACGGTTCGCCGGCGCGGCCGGCGACCTGACCGCCCACGGGTCGCCCGAGGCGCTGGTCGCCGATCCCGGCGTCGACGTCGTCTACGTCGCGACGCCGCACCAGGCCCACCGCGCGAGCGCCCTGCTGGCGATCGACGCCGGTCGGCACGTGCTGGTGGAGAAGCCTCTGGGCCTGGACGCCGCCCAGGCCGAGGAGGTGGCGGCGGCCGCGGCGACCGCCGGCGTGTTCTGCATGGAGGCGTTGTGGACGCTGTTCCTGCCGCGCTTCGACGTCGTCCGGCAGGTGCTGGAGCAAGGGCTGCTCGGCGACGTCCGGACGGTGCTGGCCGACCACGGCGAGCGGTTCGACCCGCCCCACCGGATCCTCGACCCGGCGATGGCGGGCGGGTCCCTGCTCGACCTCGGCAGCTACCTGACCGCGCTGGCGACCTGGACGCTGGGGCCGGCCCAGGACGTGTACGCCACCGGCGAGATGACACCCGGTGGCGTCAACGGCCAGGCGGCGATGGTCCTGACCCATGGCGGCGGCGCCCGCAGCGTGCTGCACACGACCCTGCTCACCCGGACCCCGACCGCGGCGGTCATTGCGGGGACGGCGGCGACCCTGACACTGCCCGGGCCGTTCTTCATGCCCGGCGACGTGGTCCTCACCTCCGCCGACGGTAGTCAGACGGTGACCTGGGCCGAGCCCGAGCCCATCGGCCACGGCGGCCTGTACCACTCCGCCGTGGAGGTGGCGCTGCGGGTGACGGCGGGTCAGCTGGAGTCGCCCCTGCGCCCGGCTGCCGACGTGGTCACCGGGCTCCAGGCCCTGGACGAGGTCAGCCGCCAGCTCGGGGTGCGCTACGACGCGAATACCATGTCGTGATCCCAGGGAGAGGAGGCGGCCATGCCGACGGCCACCAGGATCCGCGACCACTGCCTGGCTCCGGGACGGGCGGCGGACGCCCCCGCCCCCGGTGGCCACTACCGGCGCCTGTTCCCCGACCTGGACCCCCTGGACTCCGAGGACGACGCCCTGCACACCCTGGGCCGGCCCGGCGGGGTCTGCGACGCCGCCGCGGCGGTCGAGGTCCGGGCCGACGGGACCGGCCCGCCCGATCCGGATGCCCGGGGGGCGGCCGGGTGGCCGGTGTTCGGGCAGCTGGTGGCCCACGACATCACCGCCGACCGCTCGCCGCTGACCCACCATGGCGAGCTGGCCGAGATCCGCAACGCCCGTAGCCCGCGGGCCAACCTGGAGCCCGTCTACGGCGACGGCCCGGCCGGCATGCCGTTCCTGTTCGACCGCGACGACCCGGCCAAGCTGCTGGTCGGCCGCAATGATGCCGGGCGGCCGGCCGACCTGCCCCGTAACCCTCAGGGCGTGGCCCTCGTCGGCGACCCCCGCAACGACCTCCACCTGCTGGTGAGCCAGCTGCACGTGGCCATGCTGCACCTCCACAACGGCCTGGTGGACCGGCTGCGCGGCGACGGCGTGGTCGAGGCGGAGCTGTTCGCCGAGGCCCGCCGGGCCGCCACCTGGCACTACCAGTGGGTCCTGCTGGAGGACTTCCTCCCGCGGCTCGTCGGGGCCGAGCTGGCCGGCGAGCTGCTGGCCGGCGGGGCCCGCTACTACCGCCCCGACCCGGGTGCGGCCTGGATCCCGCTGGAGTTCGCCGACGCCGGCTACCGCTACGGCCACAGCCAGATCCGCGACCGCTACCAGGTCAACGGCGACGCCGAGCCGGCGCCGCTGCTGCCCGACCTGCTCGGCTTCCGCCCGGTCCCGGCGGTCCTGGCGGTCGACTGGTCGTTCCTGTTCGACCTGCCGGAGCGGCCACCCGCCCAGCGGGCCAAGCGGATCGACGGCCGCCTGCCGGCCAGCCTCATCCAGCTGCCCACGGCCATCAGCGGGACCGATCCCGGCGACTACGGCTCGCTGGCTGTCCGTGACCTCCAGCGCGGCCAGGGCGTCGGGCTGCCGTCGGGGGAGGCGCTGGCCCGCCACCTCGGAGCCGAACCGCTCACCCCCGACGAAGTCGGGCTGGGCCCGACCGGCTGGCGGCAGGAGACGCCGCTCTGGTTCTACCTGCTCAAGGAGGCCGAGCACCGGGCTGGCGGCGAGCGCCTGGGCCCGGTCGGCGGCCGGCTCGTTGGCGAGGTCCTGGTCGGTATCGTCGACGCCGACGGCGAGTCCTACCGGGCTGTCGACCCCACCTGGCGCCCCACCCTCCCCGCCGCCCAGGCAGGCCGGTTCGGCCTGGCCGACCTGCTCAGCTATAGCGCCCAGGTCGCCGACGCGACCGCCTGAGCCGCGGTTACCGCCTGGCCGCCACGTAGGCGTGGAGGCGCTCGGCGAGCTCACGCGGCCGGCTGAGGGAGATGTAGTGGCCGCCGTCGATCTCGTCGGCCTCGATGCCGAGCCGTTCCCGGGCGTGGCGGCGCGCCCAGGCGGCGGGGAACATGCGGTCGTCGCGGCAGAGGAGGTACCTCGTCGGGGTGTCGGGCCAGGCCGTGAGCGGCCACGGCTCCTCCAGCGCCTTCGACGACTCGTCGTGTTCTCTCCGCTGCGCCTCCTCCGCGAGCGCAGGCGGGACGTCGTGGTAGAAGACGTCCTCGAACTCGGTCCCCTCGTAGCCGCTGTTCTTCCACCAGTCGTTGAAGAGCTCGCCGGGCGCGGGGATCATCCCCGCGACGAGGACGAGCAGCGTTGCCGGGAGTCGCGCGCACACGAGCGGCGCCGTGAAGCCGCCGAGCGAATGCCCGACGACCACAAGGTCGCTGCGGTCACCGACCACCCGGACGACGGTGTCCGTGTACTCCGACCAACCTGCCGACGCATCCTCGCCCGGGAGGTCGACGGCGACCGGGTCGTGTCCGCGCTCACGCAGCGCGGGCGCGACAAGGTGCCAGTCCCAGGCGCTTCCGCCGCCGCCATGGATGAGCGCGAACGCTGCCACGGTCATAGGTTGTCAAAGCGTCACCTGGCTGTCGACTCATGGACCCGGCTTCGGTCGGACGATCGCCTGTCCCGACTCGATCCGGCGTGCCCACAGCCTGGTCCCGAGCAGCGTCACCACCCCCCCGGCCAGCAGCCCCGCGAGGTTGACGAGCAGGATCGACAGCGACTTGCCCGCCTCGGACGGGTTCCCCATGGCCAGCGCCACCCCGATGTTGGAGGCGGCCGGGATCGTGGTGATCGAGACCAGCACCCCCACGACCGCGCCCGACTTGGCCCGGCCCAGGGCGATGATCCCGGCCGCTCCGGCGACGAAGGCGACCACGAACGCCCCGAGATTGGCTCCGATGAGCAGACCGGTCAGGCTACGCTGCCCGGCGAGGTACTCGGCGGGGATCCGGCCAAGTCCCCGAGCGGCCAGGGTCAGCAGCGACGCCGCGAGCGCGGCCAGAGGGAACCCCAGCGCAAGCGCGCTCAACGACCGCCAGGCCGGCCCGTAGGCCCGGCTCACCAGGGCCACCGAGATTGCGGCCATCGGACCGTAGTCGGGTGAGACGATCATCGCGCCCACGACCAGCACCGGGTTGTTGGTGACGATGGCGATCGCCGCGATGCAGCCGGCCAGCACCATCAGCAGGCCGAAGCTCAGCGAGAACACCGAGTCGTCACTGGTGCGGGCCGAGACCTCCTCCCAGACGATCGTGTCGATCTCCGGCGTCAGGATCTCCGCGTGGGCGCGGTCGGCCGCGGTGGAGATGACGGCCTCCGGCTCGGTCATGGTGATCCCGCCGCGCTCGGCCACGCCAGCCGACCTGAGGCGCCGGATCAGCGGGTTCACCGACGCCCGGACGACGTCGCACCCGACCACGTCTCCGGGCGGCTCGGTGGCGGCGCCCCGCCCGACGGTGATGTGGGTCACGCCAGGGTCTTCGGCCAGCTCCTTGAGCACCGCCGCGGTCAGGTCCGGCGCCGTGATGATGCGCAGATGGAGCATGGCAGTCCCCGCGCTCGCCGGCCTCCTCGGGCCACAAGGGCCAACTCGCGCTCGAACCTACGCGCGAAGTACCGGGTCGTCATCATCCAGAAGGGATGAGCACTCCTTCTCGTGCCCGGGCTGGCGCGATTCGTTCCGGTGCGTTTGGGTGTCGGACGACCACCAGCCCAGGAGAGGAGCCCCGCATGGCGACCCGTCGAGTCATTGTCCAGGAGCTTGTGACCGTCGATGGCTTCGTGGCGGGGCCGTCGGGGGAGCTGGAGTTCTTCGAGGCGGTGTCGGACTACGGCGAGGTCGACCAGGACAACCTGTCCATCCTCGGTCAGGTCGACACCATCCTGCTGGGCAGCACGACGTACCGGCTGTTCGTCGACTACTGGCCCACCGCTGAGGGTGAGCCGATGGCCGAGTTGGTGAACTCGACGCCGAAGATCGTGTTCTCGTCGACGCTGGATCGTGCGCCGTGGGGCCGCTGGGAGCCAGCACGGGTGCACAAGGGCAGCGCGGTCGACCACCTGCAGCAGCTCCGGCGTGAGCCTGGGCGAGACCTCATCGTCTGGGGAAGCATCTCGCTGGCCCAGTCATTGCTCGAGGCTGGAATGGTCGACGAGATCCAGCTGCGCGTGATCCCGACCATGGTCGGCCACGGCCGGACCCTGCTCACCGAGCACAGCGGCCGGCAGGACCTGACCCTCCTGGAGGCCAAACCGTACGCGTCCGGGATCGTGTCGCTGAGCTATGCGGTCAACCCCCGCTCGACACGTTCCTAGGAGATCCTGCGGCGGTACATGACCATGGCGACGCTGTACGCGGCGATGAGGATGCCGACACACCAGGCAAGGGCGATCCAGATGTCGGTGCCGACCGGCTGCTGGGTGAACAGGTCACGGATCGCGTTGACGATGGACGTCACCGGCTGGTTCTCGGCGAAGGCGCGCACCGGGCCGGGCATGGTGTCGGTGGGCACGAATGCCGAGCTGATGAACGGCAGGAAGATGAGCGGGTAGGCGAACGCGCTCGCGCCGTCCGCCGACTTCGCGGTGAGACCGGGGATGACGGCGATCCAGGTCAGCGCCAGGGTGAAGAGGATCAGGATGCCGGCGACCGCGAGCCACGCCAGCACGCCCGCCCCCGAGCGGAAGCCCATGACGAGGGCGACACCCACGACGACCACGACCGAGATCAGGTTGGCGACCAGCGAGGTCAGCACGTGCGCCCACAGCACCGACGACCGTGCGATCGGCATGGACTGGAACCGCTCGAAGATGCCGCTCTGCATGTCCAGGAAGAGCCGGAACGCGGTGTAGGAGACGCCCGAGGCAATCGTGATGAGCAGGATGCCGGGCAGCAGGTAGTTCACGTACGAGCCCGACCCTGCGCTGATCGCGCCGCCGAACACGTAGACGAACAGCAGCATGAAGGCGATCGGCATGATCGTGGTCGTGATGATGGTGTCCAGGCTGCGGGTGATGTGGCGCAGGGATCGGCCCAGCAGGACGGCGGTGTTGTCGAAGAAGTGCGTGGTCTGGGATCGTCCCTGCAGGACGGCCGTGTCGCCGAAGGAATGGCTGGTCATCGTTGTTCCTCACTCGTCCGTGCCGATGCGTCGGGCATGGCGGCGTCGCCGTCCTTGCCGTCGTCACCGACGATGGCGAAGTAGACGTCCTCGAGGGTCGGCTGCTTCTCGACGTACTCGACCTTGGCCGGCGGAAGCAGCCGCTTGAGCTCGCTGAGGGTGCCGTTCACGATGATCCGGCCCTGGTGGAGGATCGCGATCCGGTCGGCGAGCTGTTCCGCCTCGTCCAGATACTGGGTCGTGAGCAGCACCGTCGTGCCGTGCCCGGCGAGCTCCTTGACCGCCTGCCACACCTCGATGCGCGCCTGGGGGTCGAGCCCGGTCGTCGGCTCGTCGAGGAAGATGACCGGCGGACTCCCGATGAGGCTCATCGCGATGTCGAGGCGGCGGCGCATGCCCCCCGAATAGGTCGACACCTTCCGGGCGGCCGCGTCGGTCAGCGAGAACCGCTCGAGCAGGTCATCCGCGATCGCGCCCGGGTCCTTGAGGCGCCGCAACCGGGCGACCAGCACGAGGTTCTCCCGCCCGCTGAGGATCTCGTCCACGGCCGCGAACTGCCCGGTGAGGCTGATCGACTCCCGCACGGCCGCAGCCTGGGTGGCGACATCGAAGCCGTTGACCCCGGCCGTCCCCGCGTCCGCCCTGAGCAGCGTGGACAGGATCCTCACGACCGTGGTCTTGCCCGCCCCGTTCGAGCCGAGCAGGGCGAAGATGCTGCCCCGGGCCACGTCGAAGTCCACGCCATGAAGCACCTGCAGCTGCTTGAACGACTTCTCCAGACCCTGCACATGGATCGCCGGGACCTGCTGTGCCGCCATCAGACAGTCCTCTCTTCGCTTCCGCTGATTTCTCCGGCGGCGCGTGCGATCGCGTTGGTCAGCCGTTCCCGCTCCCGGCTGATCCACTGACCCTCCGGGTAGTTCTGAACGAACGCCTCGACGAACTCCACCGGGTCCTCCCCGACGATCTCGCGGATCGGCGTCCGGTTCGCCGCGCTCTGCTCGAACAGATCGGCAAGGTCCTCGAGCATCGAGGCCCAGCCGGCGCCATCCCCCCGCCCCCCGGCGTACATCAGGTACCGCTCCACCGCTTCGATGGCCGCGCGATAGTTCGCGGGAAGCCTTCTGGTGCGCGCCTTGTACTGCCGCCATCGCCGCTTCTCGCCGATCACCTTTGAGATGAACATGGTCATCTGCCTCCTTCGTGGAGCTGCTCGAGCCGTTCCGCGAGGAAGCTCCACGTCCTCCAGAACTCTTCGAGGTACTCGCGTCCCTGAGCGTTGAGCGAATACACCTTGCGCGGCGGCCCCTTCTCGGACGGGACCTTCTCCACGTCGACGAGGCCGCGCTGCTCGATCCTGACCAGCAGGGCGTAGACGGTGCCCTCGGCGATGCCGGAGAAGCCCTGCTCCCGCAGCCGTGCCGTGATCTCGTAGCCGTACGCGGGCCGCACGGACAGGATCGCGAGGACGATGCCCTCCAGCGTGCCCTTGAGCATCTCCGTCATCTGCTTGCCCACGGACCACCTCCCTCGCTACTCAGCGTTACTGACTACCGGTACATAGTAACACTGAATAGCGGCGACGCAAGGGTCGGCCGCCCGTCTGGTCGGACCTGTCAACCCAGCGGCGGCATCGGGGCGTGTCAAGGTGAGCATGGAGCATCCGGTGACGGCGGCGAGGGGTGACGAGGTTGCGCTGGCGCTCGACCGAAGGGCACCGGGCCGAAGGACGCCAGACTGAGGGACTCGACACCGAGTTCGTCGCCTTCGCGCGCCGGCGCGGTCCGCATCACCTGCGCACGGCTGTGCTGCTCACCGGCGACTGGCACACCGCCGAGGACCTGGTGCAGACCTGCCTGGCCAAGCTGTACCGAGTGTGGCACCGGCTCGACACCGACGTGGATCCTGACGGCTACCTGCGCCGCATGCTGGTCAACACCCAGCGCTCGTGGTGGCGGGCCCGCTGGCGGCAGGAAGCCCCGGTCGAAGTCGTCCCGGACCGTGCCATCGAGGCCGATGGGCAGGAGCGGCACGCCCTGGCGGACACGGTCCGACGGGCGCTGGCCGCCCTGCCGGCACGGCAGCGGGCCGTGCTGGTGCTGCGCTACTTCGAGGACCTGCCCGAGGCACAGGTCGCCGACCTGCTCGGCTGCTCGGTCGGGACGGTCAAGACGCACACCAGCCGCGGCATCCGCCGGCTGCGCGAGCTCCTGGGCGACGAGCTTGTCCCGGCTGGCTCGGGGCGTGTCAACGACCTGGCCGGCCAACGGCGTGACAGCGGATGACAGGGCACACGACCACAACGAGAGGTGGGCATGCCATGCGCCGACCCGACCCTACGAACGGTCCCGCGGCCGACGAGGCCACCGACCCGGGCGGCCGCGCCATCCGGACGCTGCTGGCCGCGGCCTCCGAGGACCAGCCGCCAACCACCGACCTGCTGGGCAAGGTCCGCCACCGGGCACGGCGGCGCCGCACGCTGGTGCCCTCGCTGGCGGCGGTCGGTGTGGCCGGGGTGCTGGCCGCCGTCGCGGTCGCGACCTCGACCGTCACCGCCCCCCAGCCCGCGTCAGCACAGGAGCGGGTCGCCGCGGCCGTGACCCGCACAGCCGAGGACGGCTACCGCATCCGGGCCGCCATGAGCGGCACCAAGGGCGGCCGCCACGAAACCAGCCTCACCCAGGGCGTCTACGACCCGGCAGGACGGGCCGTCCGCATGGTCGTCGTCACACCCGACAAGGGGCACGTGACCATTCACCACCTCGACGGCCGGGTCTACGTCCAGCTCCCGGCCGAGACCGCGGGCCGCCAACCAGGGGTGCCCGAGGGCGCCCGCTGGTTCCTCCGGATCACCCGCGACCCGAACGACGCCGGCGTCTCCCACCTGGCCGACTTCGGCAGACGGGCCCTGCTCAGCCCACAGGAGGCGCTGGAGCTGGCGCAGTCCGCCACCGACGTGCGCGAGGTCGGCCCGGTCTCGGGCGACGGCTGGACCGGCACCCGCTTCGCCTTCACCCTGACCGACCGGCAGTTGCGGGTGACCGGCAGCGTCGACGTCGACGGCGATGGCCGGGTGCGCCGGCTGGAGTTCACCTCGACCTCGACCGACACGGCCCACGGCGTGGCCGGCACCCTCCACTGGGTGCTGACCTTCTGGGACTTCGGGATCCGCGAGCGAGTCACGCTCCCACCGGACAGCCAGGTCTACCGCGATCCCCCGCCGGACCGAAAGGAGCTGGCGGAGCGGCTCAGAAACCGGCATCGCTAGCCTCGCGGCCCGCCCCGGCGAGGCAGGTGCGCCTCGCCGGGGCGGGGACTGGTCACGTTCCGACTTCGATCTCGGCGCTCGAGGAGTTCCGTCAGGAGACCGTCGAGGAGTCCAGGCGCATCGAAGAGGTCAGGGACCTGCTGGTGGAGGCCGACGCGCTCTGGGAGGAGTCCGCGGCCGATCTCGAGGCCGCGAGAGCGGTCCCGAAGGAGAGCGCGACCGACAACCGGCTCGATCCGTTCCACGACCACATCGACGAGGCGGCGTCGATCCTGGCCGACCTCCACTCGCTCAACGGCAACCAGGTCGCCGACGAGATCTCGTCGCTGCGGCGGCGCGAGCAGGACCAGCTGCTGGCCGGCCTCGCCGCCCTCGTCCTCGGCTCGACCGTCGCGCTGCTCCTGGGGCGGCGGGTGGGCCGCTCGATCACCCAACCACTGCTGTCGTTGAAGGACGCGGCGGCACGGTTCGGCTCGGATGACCTGTCGCATCGGATCCCGGTGAGCGGCGACGACGAACTGGCCGAGCTGGGCAACGCCTTCAACGCCATGGCGGGCAGCCTCCAGAAGAGCAGGGCTGACCTGCACGAGAGCGAGCAGCGCTTCCGGTCCCTCGCGCATCACGCCTCCGACGTGTTCACGGTGATCGGCGCCGACGCCGTCATCCGCTACCAGAGCCCGGCGATCGAGCAGGTGCTCGGCTACCCGGCCGAGGACCTCATCGGCCGGTCGTTCCTCGGCCTCATCGAGCCGGACGACCAGGACATCGCCAGGCGGCTGTTCGAGCAGTCGCAGGCGCGGCCAGGGATGCCGACCATGGGGGAGGTTCGCATGCGGCCCCTCAGGGAGGAGCAGGCGTCCCAGCGCTTCGAGATGACCGCCACCGACCTGCTCGACGACCCCACCGTCCGCGGTCTGGTGCTCAACGACAGCGACATCACCGAGCGGGCGCAGTACGAGGAGCGCCTGTCCCAGCAGGCGTTCCACGACGCGCTGACCGGCCTGCCGAACCGCGCCCTGTTCCAGGACCGGCTGGAGCACGCCCTCCGGCAGCGCGGGCAGACGGCCGGCCTGCTCTTAGCCCATCATGTGGTTGGACGGCAACCAGATCGTGGGGGTCGAGGCCCTGGTGCGCTGGCGGCGGCCCGACGGCACCCTTGTCCCGCCGGGCGAGTTCATCCCGGTCGCCGAGGAAACCGGCCTCATCCGCCCGATTGGCCGCTGGGTGCTGCACGAGGCGTGCCGGCAGCTCGCCCGCTGGCGGTCCGAGCTGCCGCAGGCGGCTGGGATGTCGATGAGCGTCAATGTCTCCGCGCGCCAGCTCCAAGACGCCAGCCTCCTCGAGGACGTCGAGTCCGCCCTGCGCGAGACCGGGTTGGACCCGGGTTCACTGATCCTGGAGCTGACCGAGAGCGCCGTGGTCGAGAACCTGGAGGGAGCGTCGGCGACGCTGCAGCAGCTCCGATGGATGTCTGTGCAGTTGGCGATGGACGACTTCGGCACCGGCTACTCGTCGCTGAGCAGCCTCAGCCGGATGCCACTGGACATCCTGAAGATCGACCAGAGCTTCGTGGCGAGACTCGACCAGGACGCAGAGGGCCGAGCGATCGTGTACGCGATCATCTCGCTGGCGACAGCGCTCGGGGTGCGCGTGACCGGCGAGGGAATCGAGACGGCTTCGCAGCTGTCCTCGCTGATCGAGCTCAACTGCAACCACGGTCAAGGCTTCCTCCTCGGCAAGCCGGCGCCCCCAGACGAGCTGGCGACGATGCTCCGGACGGTCAACGCCGCCGAGGTCACGGACGTCGCCCGGCTCGCCCGGCTGCGATGAACGCCGGTGGCTGGGACGGCGGCGGCCGGCGGTGCGGTGGACGTCCGGCGCTAGGCACGGCGGCTGGAGGGTCGGAGAGCCCAGGACAGGACGGTCAGTGCGGTCAGGACGGACAGCAGCGGCAGCTCGTTGAGGGCGTAGCCGGTGCTCAGGTGGGACACGATCGCCCCGGTGTAGGTGAAGAATGCGCCGGCATAGGCCCACTCCTTGAGCAACGGCCGGCGCGGGACGAGCAGGGCGACCGCACCCAGCACCTTCCAGGTTCCGAGCAGCACCAGGAAGTAGGACGGATAGCCCAGGTGCGTCACCAGGTCGCGGACGTAGGGGATGCGGGCGATGTCCCAGATGCCGCCGAGTCCCAGTTCGGCCGCCACCGAGGCGGTGGCCAGCCAGTAGCCGGCTGATCGCCAGGGCAAGGCTCTGTGGCGGTTGGCGATGGCCCGGGGTTCGGTCGAGAGATCACTAGACGAGCGCTTCATCAGTTGAGCATTCGCCCGGCGGCGACGCCTGGCATTGTGACCAGCCGCCATCTCGGCTTCCGGCTGGCCGGAATCCTCAACGTCGATGCAGCGGTGAAGCGCCAGAGCACCCTGCGTCACCAGGGCAGGCCGGCTCGGGTCATGGCCGCAACCCCGACGTCGGGCAGGATGACCGGCCGGGCGGCAATCGTCTAGAGGGGCGCCATTGTCCCGTCTGGTGTTCGAGAAACGACAGCGGGTGTGGTCAGGCGTCGGCCTTGGTGGTGCCGGGCGGCCCGGCCAGAACCGTGGGGACGTACTCCAGCAGCTGCAGCCGACCGTCGAAGGTGCGGCTGGCAACCATGTCGAGGGCGACATCCGGGTACCCGTCATAGATCCGGTCCCGACCGGTGCTTCCGGTGATGACTGGGAAGACGACCACGCGGAACCGGTCCACGAGACCGGCCTTCAGCAGCGAGCGGCACAGGGTGAGGCTGCCCAAGGTGCGCATGGACCTGGTGCCTTGGTCCTTCAGCTCCCGCACGGCCTCAACGGGGTCCCGGCTGACCAGCTGTGTGTTCGGCCACGCCAGCGGCTCGGTCAAGGTGCTCGAGAAGACGACCTTCGACAGGCCCGCCAGGACATCGGTACCCGGCTCACCCTCGGTGGCCAACCCGGACATGAGCCGATAGGTGTTCGCGCCCATCAGGACGGTGTAGTCCGCTTCCGGGTGGTCTGCCAACCAGGCCAGGTACTCGGGCCCTTCCAGCCCCCACCAGCCGGGCCAGCCCTCAGCGGCCCCGTATCCATCCAGCGAGGTGATGAAGTCGATGACCAGCTCTGGCATCCGCGATCCCTCTGGGTGACTTGGTGAATGGCTCTCCGCCGCCAACAGCTCGCTACCCCGGCGCTCCCACAGGGACCCTACCGCGACTCCAGCTCCTGCGCCGAGGAGGGCGTCGGAAGATTGGGGGACGATCACAGGGTCGGGGTTCAGCTCCCCTGCTACGGTCCTGACATGAGCGAGGTCGAGACCGCCCGCCTGCTGCTGCGACGCTGGCAGGACGACGACCTTGAGCGGCTGGTCGCCCTGTATGGCTGCCCCGCTGGCCCGGCCCGCACAGGGTCGAGGTCGGCTGGGACCTGGACCCGTCGGTGTGGGGCCGGGGGCTGGCGACCGAGGGCGCCCGGGCCGGGCTGCGGCACGGGTTCGAGGTGGTCGGTCTGGAGCGGATCATCAGCACGACGCGGGCCGACAACGTCGCCTCCCGGCGGGTGATGGAGAAGTGCGGCCTGGTGTTCCAGGAGGAGTTCACCCACAAGGGCGCCCTGGTCGCGTGGTATGCCATCGACCGGGCCGACTGGCAGGCCGGCCAGGCGGCAGCCACCTAGCTCGCGGCGGCCTGGCGGGCGGCGGCGAAGGCGGCTGCGTCCAGCCGCCGCCAGAGGATCACCGCCAGCAGTGCGACCAGGACCGCGGCCCCGGCGTAGACGGCGCGCAGGCCGAGCGCGGCGGCGACCAGCCCGCCGGCGGCCGCCCCCAGCGAGCTGGCCCCCCAGCTGGCCAGCCGGTAGGCGCTGTTGACCCGGCCCTGCAGCCGCTCGGGCACCACCGCCTGCCGGAAGGAGGCGGTGACGATGTTCCACCACACCGCCGCAAAGCCGTACAGCGCCAGGGCCAGGCCGGCCACGGCCGGGCTGGTGGTGGCGGCCAGCAGCGCCCAGGCGCCGGCCATGGCGACGGTGGCGCCGACCAGGCTGCCGGCGTCCCCCGCCTGGCGATGGAGCCGCTCGGTGGCGGCGGCGCCGAGGAGACCGCCCGCGGCGGAGCTGGCCAGCAGCAGGCCGTAGCCGCCGGCGTCCAGGCCGAGCCCCTCGCGGGCCAGCAGTACCAGCATGACGTACCCGGCGACCTCGGCGATGTTCTCCAGGGTGAGCACCCAGCAGATGGTCCGCAGCACCCGGTGGCCGAGCAGCCAGCGGGCACCCTCGGCGATGTCGGCCCGGATGGTGGACGGGGCCTCGGCCCGTTCGGGTCGCAGCCGGCCTGGCAGGGTGGCCAGCAGCGCCGCCGAGACCGCGAAGCTGACCGCGTCGAGCGCGAACGGCGCCGCCGCGGCGGCTGCGAACAGGAGCCCGCCGAGGGCCGGCCCGACCAGGGTGGCGCCGACGATCTGGACGGTCTGGAAACGGGCGTTGGCCCGCGGCAGGCCGTCGCGGTCGACCACCATCGGCAGCGCGGCCTGGGAGGCGTTGTGGAACACGGTGTCGGCGGTGGTGGTCGCGAAGAAGACCACCAGCAGGATCGGGATGGACGCCTGGCCGGTGAGCACGGCGAGGGCCAGCAGCCCCATGCAGGCGGTGCGGGCCAGGTCGGCGGCGACCATCAGCCAGCGGCGGTCGGCCCGGTCGGCCACGGCCCCGCTCGGCAGCGCGAACAGCAGCCACGGCAGGGTCAGGGCCACCCCGACCGCGCCGATCCTGCGCGGGTCCTCGGTGAGCGACGCGGCCAGCAGCGGCGCCGCCGCGACGGTCACCCCGTCCCCGAGGCTGGAAGCAGCCGCGGCCACCAGCAGGGTCCGCAGCGCCCGCGATCGCAGCATGGGCCAGTTCACCACGCGCTCCCCAGGGGGGCCAGGTCGGCGCCCGACTCCGCCCGGCGCGCGTTCTTCGTCGAAGTTGGTCTGGAGCTGGAGGGCAAGACGCCAGTCGAGCGACGTTGGGTGGACCGCGTCGTCGGGCTCGACGGCGTCCGAGTCGACATCGCAATCATGCGGACCCCGGACGGCCACGGCCGGCTTGAGCTGATGAGGTTCCACAGGCCGACAGCGGTCAGCGCCGAGCCGAGAAACGCACCGGCGAACACGCTGGGCATACGTCGCATCATGTTCGCCGTCGACGACATCGAGGACGTCCTTGGCCGCCTGCTCACCCACGGCGCCGAGCTCGTTGGCGAGCTGGAGCAGTACGAGGACAGCTATCGGCTCTGCTACGTCCGCGGCCCCGAGGGCATCATCGTCGCACTGGCCGAGCCGCTCAGCTGAGAGCTGCCGAAGGGGCCGTTCACCCGGTCAGACCGGCAAGTCGTAGTCCAGCCACCGATCATCACGGGTGGCCCCGACCCGCGCATAGACGGCCTGGGCCCGGTGGTTGTCCCGGGCCGTCTGCCAGACCAGCCGGGTCGCGCCGTGCTCACGGCAGCGCTCCACACACGCGGCGATGAGCCCCTCGGCCACCCCCATGCCGCGCGCCTCGGCCGCGACGAACAGGTCGTTCATCACGCCCACCCGGGCGGCGGCCAGCGTCTGCCAGGTCCAGTACAGGGTGGCGAAGCCGACAGCCCGGCCGGCGTCGTCGCGGGCCAGCAGTTGCAGCCCCTCGCGCTGCGGATCGGCCAGCAGCGCCCGCGACAGCTCCAACAGCTCTCGGTCGCTCGGCGTGACCTGGTAGAAGTCGCAGTAGCCGCGCACCAGCGGCAGCAGCTCTGCGAGATCGGTGGATCCGACCAAGGTGATCCGCATCGGGCCTCCTCACCCCTCGGGTCTGACCCAGCGCGGCCGTGCCTGTGAGCGACGCCGCATGCCGGGGCTGGAAGCGATTCAACCAGCAAGTAGGGTGGTCGGTGTGACGGAGTTTGAGCCTGCGGCCCGACCGAGGCGCCGCCGTTGTCCACCCCCGGCGATAGGGTGGTTGCCCCGATCCATGGGTTGCTGGAAGGCTGCCCGGAGCCAGCGAAGGAGGTTGCCCGTGGCCACACCGGCCGAGGGGGGGAACCCGGCGGCGGCGCCGGCGCGGAGGATGGTCCCGCTCTATCGGGGGGCGACGACCACCGCCACGCGGCCGCCGCTGCCCGTCGACAGCCGCGAGCAGCTCGTCTACCTGCTCACCCAGGCCTCCGAGCTGGAACAGGGGATCCTCTGCGAGTACCTGTTCGCGCTGTACTCCCTCAAGCGCGATCCCGGCGACGGGCTCGAGGGCGAGCAGCTCGCCCTGGTCTCCCGCTGGGGCGACACCCTGGCCGGGATCGCGGTCCAGGAGATGCTGCACCTGACCCTGGCGACCAACCTGCTGACCGCGGTCGGGGCCACCCCGCACTTCCACCGGCCCAACTTCCCGATCCGCTGCCAGTGGTACCCGCCGGACGTGCAGGTGGCGCTGGTGCCGTTCGGCGAGGAGGCGCTGCGCCACTTCCTGTACCTGGAGCGCCCCGACCACGTCGACGTGGCCGACGCCGAGCTGTTCTCGGTGGTGTGCGAGTGCCGGCCCCTGACCGCGACCCCGGCCACCCTGATGGCCGAACCGCAGGACTACACGACCGTCGGGCACCTGTACCGCAGCATCGGCCACGGCTTCGCCCGGCTGGTCGAGCGCTACGGCGAGGCCGAGGTGTTCATCGGCCCGCCCCAGGCCCAGGCCACCCGCGAGCTGCTCGGCTGGTCGGAGCTGGTCGCGGTCACCGACCTGGCCTCGGCCGAGGCCGCCATCGCGACCATCGTCGAGCAGGGCGAGGGCGCCGGCGGCGACTGGCGCGAGGCCCACTTCGGCCGCCTCTCCACCATCCTCGAGGAGTATCTGGCCGCGACCGAGGCCGACCCGGGCTTCGAGCCGGCCCGGCCGGCCCAGCCCGCCTACGTGCGCCGCCCACCCGACCAGCCGCTGGCCGTGGTCATCAGCGACCCCCTGACCGCGCAGGTGGCCGACGTGTTCGACGCCGCCCACCAGACGCTGCTCCAGTTGCTGTGCCGACTGTTCGTCCACGAGGAGACCGACCGGGAGGTGGACACCCTGGCCGGCGCCGCCATCGGGCTGATGGCGGCGGTGCTGCGGCCGCTGGGTTCGGTGCTGACCACCCTGCCGCTCGGTCCCGACCACCCGGGGGCGTTGGCCGGCCCGGCGTTCTTCATGGTCCACCCGTCCCAGTTCCTGCTGCCCTGGCGGGAGGCCGCCTGGAAGGTGATGATCCAGCGCCTGGGCGTGATGGCCGACGCCTGCGTGCGGCTCGGCTGCGAGCCCGGCCTGGAGCGGCTGGGCGAGCTCGAGGGGCCCGGCCCCGGCCTGG
>Ga0081538_10001540_pt1 | contig 23645 bp, 30 predicted proteins | sample TabmetS5T2R1_FD_71022 | JGI IMG/M metagenome (GOLD analysis project Ga0081538, IMG submission 71022) | Tabebuia heterophylla rhizosphere microbial communities from the University of Puerto Rico - S5T2R1 | ecosystem: Host-associated > Plants > Roots > Rhizosphere ... | reverse complement strand
AATGGCGTCCTCCTTTGTTGTAACCGTTGAGCCGGATCCGCCGGTACACATGTGAACGGTGCCGAAGATCAATCCACCGCCGCCGCCGGGCGAGGACCCGCGTGACAGCGAGCTGCTCGAGCGGCTCGCGCAAGCGCGCGCGTGCGGCGACGACGGCGAGTGCCGCGCGCTGAGCGGGGAGCTGATCGCCGGCTGGCTGCCGCAGGTGTTCACGGTACAAGGCGTGTCAGGCGCTCACGGGAGCGTCCGCGGTTGCGCTGGCGCCGTTGCTGGAGCGCCGGACGGCGCGGTACACCCGTCGAGCGGTTACGCCGAAGAGCTCTTCGAGCTCGCCAACGGTGTGCTCCCCCGGCGCGATAGAGCTCGACGAGGTGGGCTTCTTGCACCGGGCTGAGCTTGGGTTGCTTCCGCGCAGCCGTCCCTTGGCTTTGCCGACACGCATGCCCTCGTGCGTGCGCGCGCGGATCAAGTCGGCTCCGAACTCGGCGACCATCGCGAGCACGTTGAACAGCAGCCGTCCGACCGGGTCGGTCGGAACGTGCACGGAGGTGCCGCGGGGCTGGCCTGGCCCTGCGGCCCGGCCGATACGCGCCGGCCACCCGAACGGGTGGCCGGCGATCTCGGTTGTCATCGACCGCTGAGACGACGACGCGGGTCGATGGATGTGCAGCGTCCTGCTAGCGCGCGTGTCCGCACTTCTTCGGGTGCTTCCCGTGGTGGCTCCAGCCGTGACCCGACTTGCCGACCCTGACGATGACGCGCTCATAGCGGGTTAGCGGCGGGGTGCCCTCGTCGGTGACGGCCATGATCACATGAATCGTGTCACCGGTGCGAGCGTCGGTCGGGACCACGAACGACGGCTTGCGGGTGTTCGCGTTCCGGAGCGCGATCTTGCCCCGGTAGGTCCCGGCCTCGGCGTACTGGTACCAGCTGTACGCGAGGGCGTCTCGGTCTGAGTCCTTTGCCGAGCCCTTCAGCTGGACGCAGCCACCCGCTCGCCCGACGATGTCGCGGTCGGACACCGACGGGTCCGGCTGGTGGTTCGCGTCCCGGAACGACTTCGTCGTCCAGGCGATGCGGGCGGCCATGTCGTTCTGGATCGCGTCCGTCCAACGCGCCTGAGGCCAGCCCGGGCTGTTGTAGTTCACGACCGCGTCACCCAGCGGGTGGTCGGTGGTCAGCGGGCGATCCAGCGTCATCCCGGAGCCGATCGTCCTCACTGCGTCCCCGGCGGGGTGCGGTGCAGCAAGACCCGGCGCGAACGAGATCCCCGAGCCCGGATCCACGACGGCGGTCCCGGCGGCGACTGCGACCGGCAGCGGCTGGGTGAGCGTCAGTCCGGTGCCGGTGGCAAACGGCGTCCCGACGCTCTGGATCGTGGCCGTCACCTGGTCTGCGCCGGTGCCGATCCGGATCTGATCGCCCGGCTTCATGACCGGATCTGTGAAGCACGCGCGGGCGCCCGCGTTGCAGGAGGCTCCGGTGGAGCCGACCTTGAGCACCGTCGCGCCGGCCTCGGCTGCGGCCGCGGCGGTGGTGGCGACGCGCTGTGTGCCGACCGACGTGATCGTCACCGACTCTTGCGCGGCGCCGGTCCCGATGATCAGAGGGTCCCCCGGGCGGTAGTAGGTGACCGTGGGCACCTTGATGTTGGTGGCGCCTGCCGCTGCTGCGTCGAACAACGTGGTCGGGCTCGCACCACCTCCGCCGGCGCGCGTGATCGTCCGCGTCTCGGCGCCGGCTCCAGTGCCGATGGTGATCGTGTCGCCGGCGACGAAGTCCGAGGACGGATTGATGCCGGATGCGTTCTGCATCCGCACGCGCGCGACCTTGACGTTGCTGTCGCCCGCGACAGAGGGCGCGGCCAGCGTGGTCTTGAGGATGGGGTAGGGGCTGACGTCGGTCGCCTTGTCACGGTCGACGCCCAGGTAACGCGGGTCGTCGGCCCACAGGCGCGGACCGATCTGCACGAACCGGCCTCCCCACCCACCGTAGGACGCGTTCTCGAGCTGGCGTAGCCCAGTGGGGATCGTGTGCAGGAACGACGGCGAGTCACCTTCGGAGAACCAGTCGCCGATCGCGCACCCGGCGTAACAGAGGCTGTTCCCCTCGGTCCCACCGTGCGTCGGATAGGTGGAGCCGAACGGACCCTGGAGGATGTTGGCGGCGATCCAGTCCTTGAGGAAGTACTTGAGGAGCGGCTGCGGCGTGTACGACCACGATCCGTAGGCGAACGCCTCGAACTGGTCGCGGTTCATGATCACGCGGACGTCCGGCCAGGCCGTGGCGATGAAGTCCTTATAAGTGCGGTCCTGGTCCTGGATGATGTAGACGACGGCCTTGTCGGACACCTTCCGGTAGATCCGGGGCCACTTGCGCGAACCCCGGTACTCGTCGCGGATCGAGCGCAGCGCGGCCGCGATCGTGTTCGTTCCGCCCCAAGCCTGCAGGTACACAGGCCCGGACTGATCATCGAGCAGCACCTGCTTGATCAGGTTCGATCCCTCGGTGTCCTTGGCCATCTCCCCGCCGGCGGTGATGTTGCCCGTCTTGACGAGGCTCAGGAGTCGTTCGGGACTCGGATAGCGACGGTCGTTGGCGATCAGCTTCGGATACGCCTGCCGGTAGCCGCCGTCGATCAGCTCCGGGATCCACGTCGTCCCGTGCCAGCGGTTAGCCGGGATCGGGGGCGTCGCGGTCGGATCGCCGGCCCAGTGCCATCGGGACGCCGAGCTGACGATCCCCTCCACGTCGAAGTCGTTCGCGTACAGCAGGAACCGGTGCATTGAGCCGATGTCATCGCCCTCTCCATCGGTCGTCACGATCACCCGCGGCGCCTGCGAATGCGCCGACGCGACCGCGGACCCGAATGCACAGAGCAACGTTGCGGCTACGAGACACGCGAGCAATGCACGCACGCTGGTTCTCGCGGCGACCCAGACGGGCCAGCAGAGCTGGCGGTTGATCAACATGGGGCGCTTCCCCTCTCCTCTGACTCGGTCCGCGTCCGTCGACGCGGGTGGGACGTTGGATTACGCAACTTCTCCTCGGTGGGCCGGTAGGCGAGTGCATACCTATTCAATGGCGAATTTCGATCGATACAAAGTAGCCGTGAAGCTCGGGCAGGTCAAACCGAGGGGTTCGGCTTACGAGACCGCGGCAGGACGGCGGGCCGCTCCCTTAAAGGCGAATGCGAAGCGATGGGTCTCAGCCTCCAGGCCTTCGGCGCCTAACGGCCTGCCTAGACTGCCCTCGCTGGATCGCGGGAACCTGCTGAATTCCGGGGATTCCGCGGCTGTTAGAGAGAATTCGACCCACGACTGAAAATCGTGGTGTCCCCGGTTCGAGTCCGGGTCTCGCCATCAAGACTCTCCTGCAAAACCGCGGTTTTGGTGCGCTCTTACGAGACGTGCCAAACGGCAGGAAAAGGCAGATGGCCCTTCCCTGGATCGGCGAGAGGGCAAATGTCCGGGCTGGCACGGGGTTGCACGAGCCCAGGAGTACACGATGCGTTTCGTGTGCGGATGCCCGCTGGGAGGATCGCAACTCAGGTCTGACCGAGAACGAGCGGAGCGACGAGTTCGTGCGCGCGCTCGCGGGCCTAGTCTGCGTTGGTCAGATCGGCGCTGCCCGCGCGGTCGTCGCGCCAGACGTCGTCAGTTGCTGATCGAGCGCGGCGTGGTGGAATCAGGCGTGGCTGGTGCTTGACGCCGTTGAGGTGGAAGCGGACGCCGTCCGAGCCGGGTCGGCGGCGCCGCTTCGAGGCGGTTTCAGAACTGTCGTCCCGCTAGCATGGTGCCTGGATTTCCTAGTGGCGGAATGTCAACGCCTTAGCGGCGTTCGACGATGGCGGTCAGTCCACGTGGGACGCTGGTGTTCGGCGTTCGATTCAGGCCGAGCTCGCGCACGGCCGCGATCACACGAGCCGGCTGTTCGGACTCGATTGCGAGCGTGCGCGTGGAACGGTCGGCCGTGCGAACATCGGTCATCTCCGCCATGCACCCGGCGAACGTGAAGTGCCGGCGCGTCTTGTGCACGGGAACGACAAGGATCGCCCTGCTTGCGCCGGCGATGCCGTCCAGGTCATAGGTGCTTCGTGTGAGCGCCGCCCGCACGCCTAGCGCCGCGAGCACCGCCTGTGCGTCGTCCGTAGAGATGGGCATCGCCGCCTTCATGACAGGCTTCCACAGCTCGAGCCCGTCGTCGTCGACGCGCTCGAGGTGCTTGATGTCCATCATCCCGGCACGGACCTTGACCGCGTCGCGGCCCTCCGTGGAGAGCAGATAGGTCTCGTCGCTCGCCACGACGCGTTCGACCTGGACCGAGCCGAGCCGGCTTTCCGCCGGACCGAAGCGGTCACCGAACGTCCGCCATTCCCAGCGCAGGGCCATGGCGCGATCAGGAGCTCGTGGGTTCGGCCTCGAGTTTCATCCTGGCCTTGATGTTCGCGGCGTGGTCGGCCTCTGAGACCTCGGGCCACTGGAGTTCGAGAGATCCGAGCGTGTGGACGAGGATCTGCGCGACGAGCGCCTGCGTCACCCACCAGTGGTCGGCGGGGATGACGTACCAGGGTGCCCACGGCGTCGAGGTGGCCGTGAGCGCATCTTCGAAAGCGCGTATGTAACCGTCGAAGTGAGTCCGCTCGGCGACGTCGGCCGCGTTGAACTTCCATTCCTTGCCGGGGCGGTCGAGTCGCGCGATGAACCGCTTCTTCTGGACCGCCTTCGAGACGTGCAGGAAGAACTTGACGATCTTCGTGCCGTTGCGGTCGAGGTGGCGCTCGAAGGCATTGATGTCCTCGTAGCGCTCCTGCCAGAACGCCTCGTCTCTCTCGCCGGGCGGGAGGCGCTGCGGCGCGAGCCACTCAGGATGCACCTTCAGCGCGACGACCTCCTCGTAGTGCGAGCGGTTGAAGATGCCGATGCGTCCCCGCCCCGGCAGTGCGTTCGAGATCCGCCAGAGGTAGTTGTGCCCGAGCTCCTCGGACGATGGCCGCTTGAACGAGACGACCTGCACACCCTGAGGGTTCACGCCCGACATGACGTGCTTGATCACGGAGTCCTTGCCGGCCGCGTCCATCGCCTGGAGGACGACGAGCAACGCGTATCTGTCACTCGCCCACAGCAGCTCCTGTGCCTCCGAGAGCTCCGCGACCCCAGCAGTGATCGCGTCCTTCGCCCGTTGCGCCAGCTCGTCCGCCGCAAGGTCCGGGAACTCGTCGCCGCCGGTCCACCCCGGATCCCGCGCCGCGATGCCCGCCGCCTGACCGGGTGCGACGACAAGTCGCTCGAGAAGTCGTCGCCGAGTGTTCATCCGTCTTCGCGTGGCCGGTCGGGTCAGGCGTCACCGCCCTCGCGGGCCGCACGAGCGGCGCGACGGCGGCCACCGTAAGCGAGGAGGCCGTAGATGACGGCGATGTCGAGCGCGAGGATCGTCATGGCGATGATCGGGTACGCCGGGATCCAGAGCATCTGAAGGATGGCGTTGACCGACGCGCACGCGACGCCGAACCAGCGCGCCCACGCAGCACCTCGCCAGATCGCGAAGGCGGCGAACAGCTGCAGCACGCCGAGCGCGACCAGGAACCACCCCCAGGTGGAGAGGTCACCGAAGACGTACCGCGCATCGCCAACAAAGACGTTGGCGTCGTCGATCGCGGCGATCCCGTAGAGCGTGTTGAGAACGCCGACGATCAGCAGCATGACCCCCGCGAACGTGACGAGGCCGTAGCCGGCCTGATCGTCCAGATACGAGTAGTCCAGCCCGCGGCGTTCTCCACCGGGCACTGGCGTGTATGGACCACCGGTCATGTCGGCACCTCCAGTGTGGTTGGTGGTTCGGGTCCGACCCTAAGCGATCATCAGAGGGCGCGGTCATCCGTGCACGCTTTCTTGCTCGTGACGCACCCAGGCGGCAATCGCCGCGCCGGGGATCTCCAGTGATCTCGCGGTCCTGTCGACGCTGGCGACGAACTGCCACTTGAATCGCTGGTACGAGACGGACAGCCGTTCCGGGGCGCCGTGCAGGCCGAAGTAGTCGACGAGGATCGAGCGCGCGAGGTCGGCAGGCCCGGAGCCCCCGTAGCCGTATTCGAAGCCGTCGGGCGAGTGGTGGACGACGTGCGCGACCTGTCGTTCCGCGCCGTCGGCGTCCACCGCGTAGGCGTGCACGGCTGTCGGCCACGGCTGCGTGTGCGCCTCGTCCTCGGTCCGCCCGCGCGCGAGCATCTCGTCGCGCGTCATCGCCTCGCGGCGGATGACGTAGCAACGTTGCTCAGCCCCCGGTTGCGGCGACACGTCGCTCACGTCACGCGGGGACGGTCTCGGTGGGCGCCTGCTCCGCCGTCACCGCGGGCTCGCGGCGGCGTAGCAGAAACTTGCGGATCTCGGACGCGACGACGATCGTCAGCGCCGCTCCGATGCAGATCAGCCACTGGCTGCCCGTCAGCTCAACGGTGTCGAAGACCCGCTGGAAGAACTGCAGCTCGGTCACGAAGACGATGGCCGCGACGGACATGAGCGACGTGGTCAGGAACGTGCGGTCGTTGACCGTGTCGAGGCTGAACACCGAGCGCAGCTCGTCGCGTGCCGTGAACGAGAAGAACAGGTTGGCGAGGGCGAAGGTCGTGAAGCCCATGGTGCGCGCGAACTCCTCGCCCTCGGCGTCCTCGGCGCCGGCGATCACGGCCAGCGTGGAGATCCCCATCACGAGCCCGGCGATGACGAACCAGCGGGTGTCGGAGCGGTTCAGGATCGGCTGCTCGGGCTTGCGCGGGCGGCGCTGCATGAGCCCTTCGCTCGGCTGGCCGTAGCCCAGCCCGACGGCCTGGAACACCTGCGTGGTGAAGTTCACCCACAGCGTCTGCAGCGGCGTGAACGGGACGCCGCTGGCGACGTTGAGGATGCTCGCGCCGAGGAAGGTGATGATCATCCCGGCCAGCACGCCCATCTGGAACCGGATGTACTTGACGAGGTTGTCGTAGAGGCCGCGCCCGAGCTCGACCGCCTTGACGATCGTCGCGAAGTTGTCGTCGGTGAGGATCATCGCCGCGGCCTCCTTGGAGACCTCGGTGCCGGTGATGCCCATCGCGATGCCGATGTCGGCCTGCTTGAGGGCCCGCGCTCGCGCATCACGTCGACGAACGCGTCGTGCTCCTGACGCGCGCGACGTACCCAGATGACGTCGTCGAAGAGCAGCTCGTGGCAGTTCGTTGGCGACAGCCGCTCGTGGGCGAGATCGGGGCGGTGCACGATCACGCTGCGGAGCGTCCCGACCTCCGAGGCGACACCGAGGTCGGGGGTGGTGGAGGGTGTGGCCACGTCTGACTCCTCGAGGTCGTAGCTCAGATGAGCCAAGGATCCGGCCGCGGGCGCGGCCTAACAAGGATGCGCGCCCGCCTCTTGCCGGTGGTGTCGACACCGTTGGCCCTCGCCGCCCGCCCCGCGATCGTAACGGTCGATCAGGAGATCCCGGTTGACATGGAACCCCCGAGCGCCGGCGACGAACTGAATCGCCCTCGCCGTGAACTCGAGCGCGATCGGCCTCAACGTGACCGCCGGGGATCAGTACGTCGCCGACGTGCTCCCGGCCCGCACGTTCCGCGACGAGTTCCGGCGCCGGGGCCTCGCGCCCGAGGTGCTCAGCCGCGCGGTCGAGGACTCCGGCACCGTGACCTCGCCGCCGGTGCCGTGGAACACCTGTGGGGCGTACGTGTCCGGCGTGCTCGGCGTGCCGACGGCCACGTACCTGCCCTATTGCTTCTTCAACCTCCTGAGCCCGATCCTCGACGTGATCTACGGCTACCTCGGGTTCAAGGTCGCGACCATCCCGCCGGCACCGGACGGCGCCGCGCCGGGCGAACCGAACAAGGTGACAACTGCACAAAGAGGCACCGGATGAGCGACGACGCCGTCGCCACTGACGCCGAGCCCGAGAAGAAGCGGCGCTTCACGCTTCCCTCGGCGTACACGATCCTCTTCGCGCTGATCGTGATGGCGGCGATCGCGACCTGGATCATCCCGGCCGGCGCGTACGACCTCAACGAGGTGGGGGAGCCGATACCCGGGACCTACCAGGAGGTGGAGGCGAAGCCCTCGCGGATCGTCGTGGACTCGCTGACGGCGCGCCGATCAACGGCCTGTACGGCATCGAGAACGCCGAGGGGAACATCAACTACTACAACGAGGGCACGCTCTTCGGCGCGATCGACATCGCGCTGTTTATCATCGTGATCGGCGGGCTCCTCGGAGTGACGAAGAAGTCGGGGGCGATCCAGGCCGGCATCGGCAGCCTCGTCGAGCGGATGAGGGGCAGGGAGCGGTGGATGATCCCGGTCCTGATGGGCGTGTTCGCGCTCGGCGGCACAAGCTACGGGATGGCCGAGGAGAGCCTGGCGTTCTACGCGCTCGTGATCACGGTGATGATCGCCGCCGGCTACGATGCGCTCGTCGGTGCCGCGGTCGTCCTGCTCGGCTGCGGGATCGGCGTTCTCGGGTCGACGGTGAACCCGTTCGCGACGGGAATCGCGTCCGGAAATCGCCGGGTCCCGATCAGCGAAGGACTGCTCGGCAGGCTCGTGATCCTGCCCCTCGGCCTGGCGATCGGCATCGTCTTCGTCGTGCGCTACGCCGACCGCGTCAAGCGTGACCCGTCGAAGTCGGTCGTCTATGCCATGAAGGCCGAGAACGAGCCGCGCTTCCAGGGCGAGGCCGGGGCGGGCGTCGCCAAGCTGACGGGCAGGCACAAGGCGATCCTGGCGGTCTTTGCGCTGGCGTTCGTCGTGATGATCCACGGGGTGATCCCGTCGGAGGACATGGGGATTGGGGGTTCTCCACCTGATGGTGGTGATTCCCGGAAATGACCGCGTCCTTCCCGCTGTTCGCGATCATCATCGGGCTGCTCGCGCGGATGCGCGAGAGCGAGCTGACGACCGCCTTTGTCGACGGCGCGCGCGACCTTCTCGGCGTCGCGCTGATCGTCGGCATCGCCCGCGGCATCACGGTGATCATGAACAACGGGCAGATCACCGACACGGTCCTGCACTGGATCGAGAATGCCCTCGGCGACACGGGCGAGGCCGCGTTCGCGATCGTGCTGTTCGTCCTCTTGATGCCCCTGTCCTTCTTCATCCCGTCGACGTCGGGGCTCGCGACGCTGTCGATGCCGATCACGGCGCCGCTGGCCGGGTTCGTCGACGTGCCCGAGTCGCTCGTCGTCACCGCCTACCAGAGCGCCTCGGGCCTCATGAACCTGTTCATCCCGACGTCGGCCGTCGTGATGGGCGGTCTCGCGATCGCCCGCGTCCCTTACGGGACCTACCTGCGGTGGGTCTGGCCGCTGCTCGCCGCGCTGACCGTTCTCTGCGTCGTGGTGCTCGGAGTCTCGGCGGTGTCGTGATGACCAACCGGAAGCGATGATCCCGATGAGCAACGCCTCTCCTGTGCTGGCTGCGCTGATCGCGGTCGGCTGCGCGCTCGCCGTCATCGACCTGATCGCGTACGCCCGCGGTCCCGAGCGTTACCGCGGTGACGAGGTCGGCACCCACGGGACAAAGGTCATCGTGGTCCGCCCGGCACAGTGACGCTTCGAGGGCTCAGCCGCGCGCGTGCTGGCGATCGAGCTGCTGACGAGGATTCCGCGCCCGTCGCTTCACGAGGAGCCGGCGATCGAGCACGTCGAGGCGTGGGCCGCCGGCCACGGGTTCGAGCTTCGCCAGGACGCGGCGCGGAACCTCGTCGTGCGCGTGCCGGCCACCGCAGGCCGGGAGTCAGCGTCGACCGTCATCCTCCAAGGGCATCTGGACATGGTGTGCGAGCGCCGGCCGGACAGCCCCAACGATCCGGCCGAGGGCAGGATCGCGCTCCTGCGGGACGGCGATTGGCTCACCGCCGACGGGACGACGCTCGGCGCGGACAACGGCATCGGCGTCGCGGCGACGATGGCGCTGGCCGAGGACGCCTCGCTGCAGCACGGCCCGCTCGAGCTGCTGATGACGGTGGGCGAGGAGGTCGGCGGTGAGGGGGTCGGCGCGAGCGGCCTCGACCCATCCCTGGTCACCGGGACGACGCTGCTGAACCTCGACAGGAGGAGGACGGCACGTTGACCGTCGGCTCGGCGAGCATTACCGACGCGTCGATCCTGGTCGAGAAGCCACGCGAGCCGTGCGAGGCGGGCGCGGTGACACTGTCGGTGTCCGTCAGCGGCGGGCTCGGCGGGCATTTCCGGCATCGACATCGCGCACGGCCACGCCAACGCGATCAAGGAGGCAGGGCGCGTGCTCCGGGAGCGCTGGCCGACGCTCCCTTCCGGCTCGTCGCGCTGGACGGCGGAAAGAGCTGGAACGCCATCCCTCGTGACGCGACCGCGATCTGCTCGCTGCCGCCCGAGCGAGAAGCCGCGTTCCGCGCCGCGATCGAAACCGCGGCAGCGACGATCCGGGATGCCTACGCAAACACCGACGCCGGCATCGCGATCACCGTGACAACCAGCAGGGACGCGGCGAACGCGTGGACGGACGACGCGACCGCGGATCTGCTGGATCTCGTCGCCGTCGTCCCGAGCGGGCCGCTCGTGATGAGCCTCGACTTCCCAGGGCCGGTCGAGACGAGCACCTCGGTCGGCGAGGCGGTCACCGAGGGCACGCAGCTAAGCTGCACAGCCTCACGCGCTCATCGAACAACTCCGCGTCTCCGCAGGTCATCGCAGCGCTGGACGCCGCGGCCCGCCTCGGCGGGGGCTCGCTCACGCTGGACCTGGCAGATCCCGGATGGCGACCGAACCTCGACTCGTCCGCCCTCGCCGCCTCGCGCGGGGTCTACGAGCGCCTCTTCGGCGAGGCCCGGATCGTCACAGCGGTCCATGCTTGGCTCGAGACCGCGGTCATCGGCGACAAGATCCCCGGGGCTCGACATGGTCTCCTTCGGGCCGCAGATCGAAGCGCCGCACTCACCCGACGAGCGCGTGAGCATCCCGACGGTGGAACGCTTCTGGCGCCTGCTCGCGGGCGTCGTCGACGAACTGTCGGCCGCGTGAGGGATCATCCGCTGCATGGCTATCGCGGCTGATTCCCCACCGCCGGACCCCTTCCGCCAGATGGCGAACCTCTGGTGGCTCTGGCTGGTCACCGGCCTCGCCTGGGTGGTCGTGGCGCTCGTCGTGCTCCAATTCGACGAGGCCTCCGTCAAGACCGTCGGCGTGGTGACCGGAATCATGTTCCTCGTCGCCGGCACGCAGAACCTCGTGCTCGGCATGCTCGCCGACGGCGCGACGCGATGGGTCCTGTGGTTCTTCGCCGCCCTGCTCCTCATCGCCGGGCTGATCTCGCTGGTCCAGCCGGAGGACACGTTCGCCGCCGTCGCCGACATCCTGGGCTTCATCTTCCTCACCATCGGCGTCTTCTGGCTGATCGGCGCGTTCTCGGAGCGGCACGTGAACGATCTCTGGTGGTTCGGCCTGATGTCGGGGCTCGCCATGATCATCCTGGCCTTCTGGACCAGCGGCCAGTTCTTCATCGAGAGGGCCTACGTGCTGCTCGTCTTCGCCGGCATCTGGGCCCTCTTCCACGGGGTCGGCGACATCATCAGGGCGTTCCAGGTCCGCAGGCACCGAGACCTGACCCAGCAGTAGCCTCGAGCCGTTGTCACATCCGCCGCCGCGCGGTTGCCGAGGTGCACATGATGCGACCGAGTCGGTCTTCGCGCGTCCACGGCGATCAAGTCCGAGTACCGTCGCCGCATGGCAGGTCGGCCTATCCCGGAAGCAGCAGCCGCGCAGCCGCAAGAACCCGTCTACCGCACCATCGTCCGCGGTATCGATGGGTCGCCGGAGGGCCTTGAGGCGGTCCGCCAAGCGTTCGCCGTCGGAGCCGACGGAGCGACTATTGGGCTGTGAGCGCTTGGGATCCGGGCGGAGTGGTGCATGTCGGCGTCGGCGCGTTCGATGTCATGAAGCTGCTGCGCGAGCATGCGAAATCAGCGCTGCGCGCGGCCGAAGAGGCGTTTCCCGACGTGCGGCCGATTCTCATGCGTGGAAGGGACGTGCCCGCCGTGCTTGCGGCGATCGGGAACCTCGAAGCGGACCTTGTCTGCGTCGGATCCCACGGCTCTTCGCGCTCGGCTGGGGTGCTCTTCGGAAGCGTCGCTCGGCGATGACTCACCACGCACCGTGTTCGGTGCTGGTCGCAAGGCAGCTGCGGGACGGCGAATTCCCAGGGCTGATCGTGCATGCCAATGACGGGTCGCCGGAGTCGCTCGAGGCCGCCCGAGTGGCCGGTCGGATCGCAGCGCGACACGATTCGACGCTCGTCACGCTCCACGTCGGCGAGGCGCGCGATCTGGCCGTCGCCGAGGAGGCCGTGGCGATCATCGAGAGCAGCGGCCGCGAGCCCGTGATGAAGGTGGAGCACGGGTCGCCCCATCGACGGATCGTCGAGGTCGCGAGCGAGACCGGCGCGTCCCTGATCGTGATGGGCAGTCGCGGCCGGAGCGGTCTCGCCGCTCTCGGCAGCGTGAGCGAGCGCGTCACGCACCGCGCCGGCTGCTCGGTGTTGGTCGTCAGGCGCGCCCTTCATCCGGTTCGCGAGGACCATCGGGCAGCGCCTCAGGCGCGCGAGTCGTGACCGGGACCCATCTCCGGGACCGATCCGCCACCGGAGTCGCGCGATGGATCCAGCGTGACGTCCGCGAACGAGACGACGCGATGCGGCATCAGGCGGGCGACCGGCGCGCTTGTCTACGGCGCACCGGCGTTTCGGTTTCCGGGGCGTCGATGACCACGGTCCGTGCGATGCGGTCGTGCAGCCCACGCCTGCGGTCGTCGAACAGCACCATGATGTAGCCAGCCAGCAGCCAAATTGAAAGGGCCAACGGCCACCGCCGGCGGCCGTAACGTCCGGCAAACCGCCGCAAATCCGGGAAACGCCGGACACGCGAGATCGGCTCGGAGCCACAGGAAAGTACTGCAAATCGACGAGATTCGGGAGTAGTCGGTACACATCTGAAATCGTGGTGTCCCCGGTTCGAGTCCGGGTCTCGCCATCATCATCATCATCATCATCGGCAATGCCCCGAACGCGGCACCCGTGACTCGATCCCGAGGCACCACGACCGTTTCGTGTCCGTGCCGCGTCAGAAACGCCTGCAAATAACGCGGTTATCGCCGCCCGGCAAGCCGATGAGCCGGATCGCTCGAAACGGCCCATCGGCCTTTTCCCGCCTTTCCGCCTTCCTTCGAGGTCCGACGCGGTCCGAGTCCCGGCGATCCCGTCATCGGAGGGCGGGCGCGACCGCAAGCCCGGCGCCTACAGCGGCGCTACTGAGATCGCGATCCCAGGTGACGAGGATCGTCTCGCCGGCGCCGAGCGCAAGCGCGCTTGCGAGGTGCACCGCGTCATAGCCACGCAGCGCGCCGTCGTCCGCGAGCTCGCCAGCGCGCTGCGCCAGCGCGTCGTCGACGCCGACGATGACCAGCTCGGCATTGAGCGCGCCGAGTTCGGCCACGGCACGGTCATGGGCGCGGACGGTCAAGCGCCCGGCCCGCCGCGCCGCGGCCAGGGCCGCGCGCGCCTCCGGATAGGCGAGGACGCTGGAGGCGGCCGGATATCCGTCCCACAGCTCCGCGGCGAGGTCGGAGCCGTCCTCGACGACGATCAGCTTGATCAACGCCGAGGTGTCGAAGTACAGCCTCAGCGCCGCTGCTCCGCCACCAGCTCAGACACCGAGCCGCGGGCAGCCACGCTCGCGCGGCGGCGTAAGCGTGGTCGTTCGGGCAAGCGCACCAGACCGCGTCGCACGAGTTCCGGCAACGCCTCGTCGCGATCGATCGCAGACAGTCGCGCCACGCGCTTGCCTCGGCGGGTCACGATGATCTCGACACCTTGCTCGACGCGATCGAGGTGCTCGCTCAGGCGATCGTGCAGAGCGCGAACGCCAACCTCCTCCTCACCACGATGTAGCGTCATGCATGGCAGCGTAGCAGCTACATCCGAGGCAGTCGGGGATGCTGCTCGGCGCGGACCGCGTGCGCTGGTAGCGGCCGAGGCCGGGATCAGGCCGGCGCTTTCGCTCCGCGGCGACGGGCTGACGAACCGCGAGATCGGCGCGCGGCTCTTCCTCTGCCCGCGCACCGTCGAATGGCACCTCCGGAAGGCGTTCGGAGTGGCGGCGATCCGCGCCCGCTGCGCGATTATCGCGAGTCCTATCGCCCGAGGCGCGGCAGCAGTTGCGCGCGCGGGCCCGGGCCGCAACAGGGCGGACATGGGTCTTGAGCCCGTGACGCACTGAGAAAGGACCGACGATGGCCAGCCCATGGCGGCGCGCTAGGCGAGCGGGAGCGTGGCGTGCACACGAGTGCCGCCCCCCGGCGGACTCTCGATCTCGAGCCGTCCTCCAAGGGCGGCCACCCTGTCGTCTATCCCAACCAGCCCGTGGCCATGGGGATCGGCGCCGCCGATCCCGTCGTCGCGAACTTCGACGTGCAGGACGGTGCCATCCACGATGGCTCTGACTTCGGCCTGCCGAGCGTCCGCATGCTTGACGATGTTCGTGAGCGACTCGGCCACGATGAAGTAGGCAGTTCTCTCGATCTCCGTCGGGAATCGCCGCCGCGGAACGTCGACTTGAACCGGGAGGTCGAGCCGCGCCGCGACGGCGTCGACGCCGGCCTGGAGCCCGCCGTGCGTCAGGGCTGCTGGGAGAATGCCGTGAGCCAGCTCGCGCAGCTCCGCATTCCCCTGCTCTGCGTGCTCGAGCGCCTCGCCTACCAGTGACACGGCGTCTCTGCCCGTGCCGCGGAGCGCCTGCTGAGCGAGTTTCAGAGTTATGACCGTGTGGACCAGCCGCTGCTGAGCGCCGTCGTGCAGGTCGCGAACCACGCGCCGGCGTGCCTCGTCGGCTTCGGTGACGAGACGCGCGCGCGAGGCGTTGAGCTGGTCGCGGCTGTCGGCGTTCGCGATGGCCGTGTCCAGCAGCTCGGCGAACTTGGCCATCCGCTCCTCGGTGTCGGCCGGCGGCGACTGCTCGCCCCTCCAAGTCGCGACCGCGACGCCCCATAACCGGCCGTCGACGACGACCGGCGCGCCGACGCTTGCGCGCACGCTCGGGTCGCGCGCAAGTTGGGCAATGGCGCCGTGCGTCGCCTCGTGATGCTCCATCCGCGCTGACCGCTCGGAACGGCGGACCGATGACGTCACGTTCTCGCCGTGGTGGCTGACCCGCGTGCCGGGCGGCACTCCCCGCGGGTCCGACCCGCGATGGGCAACTACGGTCCCCTCCTCGCCTGGCTCGTAGCGGCTCACCGTTACCCCGTCGGCGCCCAGCAGTCCCTCCATCTCGGCCGCCACGGCATCGAAGACGGCGGCCGGAGACGCGCCCTCAGCGACCAGGGTGGCCACCCGCCGCAGCGCCGCTTGCTCCTCGGCGAGGCGCTCCACTTCCGCGCGCGACTCGGTGTTGGCTATCGCCGTGGACATCAGCTCGGTGAACTGTTGCAGGCGGGACTCGGTGCCCGGGGGCAGCGGCTGCTCCCCCGTCGTTCCTATCGTTATCGCGCCCCAGAGCCGATCGTCCACGACAAGGGGGCGTGCCCACCACCGATCGGATACCGGTCCGCCGCGTGGCGTCCGCGATCGGCCCGGTGGCCGAGCGGTGGTAGTCGTCGATCCGCCCGGCCCGGCGCGTGCGCAGTATGAAGGAGGTCGCATTATCGCCCCCCAGTTCATGGCGAGAGCCGACTGCGAAGGCTTCTTCGGCCGTACCTCCACTGGCCACCGAGACCGCGGTGCGGTCGTCCGAGCACTGGTTCGATCGCGGCATCGCCGGTTACGGCCAGTCGCAAGGGCAACGTCGCGACCAGGTTCATCCTCGCCGAGATGGCAGACCCGGCGCACACCACAGGCAACGCCGCGGGCTACGGATACAAGCAGCTCTTCTACGAGCCGTTCCTCGGCGGCGGCATCCTCACCGTACTCAGCGTGCCGATCATCCTCAGCATCGGCTCCCTCATGTTCGGCATCGCCTCCGCCTGCGCCACGGCCGGCCTCATCATCTGGGGCGTCGTGCGCGATCGCCGCCCGTAGCATCCGGCCATGTCGAGTGCCCTGCTCATCGTGGCCGGGCTTGCGGGGCTGCTGGTTGGGGCTGACCTGCTCGTTCGCGGTGCCGCCGGGCTCGCCTCACACGTCGGTGTGAGACCGATCGTGATCGGCCTCACCGTCGTCGCGCTCGGGACGAGCCTGCCTGAGCTGGCCATCGGCATCGACGCCGTACGGCAGGGAAGCCCAGGCCTGGCGGTCGGCAACATCGTCGGCGCCAACCTGATCAACATCCTGTTCATCCTCGGTCTCAGCGCACTGATCTGGCCGATCGCGTTCGAACGGCGGACATTGCGCTTCGAGTTGCCGGCGATGACCGTGGCGAGCCTGGGCCTGTGGCTGCTCGCACTCGACGGCAGCCTTACCCGGGTGGACGGGACCATCCTGTGTCTCGGCGGCGCCGCGTACACCGCCGGCATCGTCTGGACGAGCCGCCAGGAGTCAGCGCCGGTTCGCGAAGACTACGCGTCACACTCCGAGCGAACCGGCCTTCGCGGCCGACGACAACCCTTGCTCCGCGTGCTGGCTGTGGTCGCCGGGATCGGGCTCGTGCTCGTGGGCGCCGAGCTCCTCGTCGACGGGGCGATCGAGGTTGCCCGGTCACTCGAGGTGAGCGAGGCGACCATCGGGCTCACCGTGATCGCGATCGGCACGTGTTCCCCCGAGTTGGTCACCACGCTCACGTCGACGGTCCGTGGAGATCGCGACATTGCCATAGGCAACCTCCTGGGCTCGAGCGTCTACAACATCGCCGTCATTCTCGGCATAGCGATCCTGGTGGCTCCCGCCGATGTCCAGATCCCCGACGAGGTGATCGCAGCCGACCTCCTCCTTCTCGCCGTCGTCGCCCTGATCACCGTCCCGGTCCTCATGACAGGTCACCGGATCAGCCGCCTTGAAGGAGGGGCATTCGTCGCGGCCTATATCGGCTATCTGGTCTGGTTGACCCTGTTCTAGGTTGTCCGATGGCCATCCTCGAGGCGGTCGCGGTACACGGGCCGGAAGGCTTCATGCAGCCAGATGATGGTCGCGATCAAGAACGCGAAGAAGAGCCCGTAACCGAGCTGGAAGTCGCGGCGTTCGCCGCGCCTTGAGCACCGTGTGATCGACCGCATCCAGCACGAGCACGACCACGATCACGAGCGGGATGCGCGGGATCAGCAGCGGGACGAGCAGCGCGCAGCGACGATGGCGACCACGACCAGCGCGTCTGGGTCGAAGCCCCGAAGACGACATCGAGGAGTGCGGCCACGGGCACCGATCATCCCCATCGCCTCAGACGACCCGCGGGCTGGCCGAGTATGGTTCGCGAGGTGGCTGGGGAGCGCCTATGACGCTCGCCATCCGGGCGGTGTTCTGGGTGATCGCCTATCTCGGCGCAGTCCTGTCTCCGCTGGTGTTCGCCGCGATCGGAGCGAGCCGGCCGGACCACGGGTTCTGGACCGACTTCTCGGTCGCGCTCGGATTCGTCGGGTTGGCGATGATGGGGCTGGAGTTCGTGCTCGTGGCTCGCTTCCGGCCGCTGGCGGCGCCGTTCGGCCAGGACGCGCTGCTGCAGTTCCACCGCCAGATCGGCTACGTCGGGCTGGCGTTCGTCCTCATCCACTTCGCGATCTCGGCGCAGTGGAGCGAGCTCACGCTCGCCAACGCCCTCGCCGCGCCGCTGCTGGTGTGGTTCGGGATGGCGGCGCTGTTGGCCCTGATCGCCCTGATCGCGAGCTCGGTCTGGCGGCGGCGGCTGCGGCTGTCGTACGAGGCCTGGCACGTCATGCACATCGCGCTGGCGCTGGTGCTGGTGGTCGGGGCGCTGCTGCACATCCTGTTCGTCGACGAGTACGTGAGCAGTCTCTGGAAGCAGATCCTGTGGGGGCTGATGGCGGCCGCGTTCGTGGGCCTGCTCGTGTGGGTGCGCCTGATCAAGCCTCGCCGCGCGCTCGCGCGTGCCTGGCGCCTGGATCGCGTCGTGGCCGAGCGGGGCGAGACGACGACCTTGGTGCTGAAGCCGCCGCCGGCCGCGAAGTTCCGGTTCGAGCCTGGACAGTTCGCCTGGTTTGCGATCGGCCGGTCGCCGTTCTCGATCACTCAACATCCGTTCTCTTTCGCTTCGAGCGCCGAGCGCGACGAGGTCGAGCTCGCGGTCAAGGCGCTGGGCGACTTCACGTCACGCGCGCGCGAGCTCGAGCGCGGCACGACTGTGTACGTCGACGGCCCGCACGGCGTCTTCTCGATCGATCAGGACGAGGGTCCGGGGTTCGGATTGATCGCCGGCGGGGTGGGCATCGCCGGCCTCATCAGCATGCTTCGCACGATGGCCGACCGCCACGACGTGCGTCCCGTGCTGCTCGTCTATGCCAACCGGGACTGGGACGGCGTGGCGTTCCGCGAGGAGCTCGAAAGCCTGAAGGAGCGGCTCACCCTCACCGTCGTGCATGTGCTGGAACGCCCCCCGGAGGTTTGGGACGGTGAGAGCGGCTATGTGACCGCCGACGTCCTGACGCGGCATCTGCCGCCCGGCCACCGCCGGTTCCAATTCTTCATCTGCGGACCCGATCCGATGATGGACTCGGCCGAGGCGGCGCTCATCGAGCTGGGCGTGCCGCCCGAGCGCGTGCACACCGAGCGATTCGACATGGTGTGACGGTGCGACACGTACAGATGACCCGGCTGGTGTGGCTGATCGCGGCGCTGGTCGTCGTCGCCTGCGTCGTGTTCGCAGCCGCTCAATCCGGATAGCTGGAGGAGACCGTGCTTGACGCTGATCCTTCGTTTCGCCCGGTGCTCCGGCGCGACGGCTATCTCGCGCTCGAGGACGTGGGCCTGATCGGTGACGGCACAACGTCGGCGCTGGTCGGCGTCGACGGGAGCGTCCTGTGGCTGTGCCTTCCGCGCTTCGACTCCGAGCCGGTGTTCGGCGGGCTGCTGGACGCCGCCAGGGGCGGCGCGTTCATCGTGGCGCCCGACGAGGTCGTCGAGGCTCGCCAGCGGTACGAGCCCGACACCGCCGTCCTGGTCACCGAGCTGCGGAGCCCGACCGGCGTGCTGGCCGTGACCGACGCCCTGGCGTTGCGTCCGGGCACCGATCTCAGCGACGACACGTCGGCCGGTCGGCAGGAGCTGATCCGCTCGGCGGTCGTGGTCGACGGCTCCGTCCGGGTCCGGGTCGAGCTCGAGCCCCGCGGAGGCGCGTCGGCGCACGCGGCCGCGGGCGGCCTGGGCGTGGACGCCTGGCGCCGGCCCGACGTCGACCTGCATCTTCGCTGCAGCCGGCCACTCGAGTCCCTGCGCACCGTCCACGACCTCCACGCCGGAGACCGCCTCGACGTCGTGCTGTCGTGGGGCGAAGTCCACCGTTATCACCGCTTCAGCGAAGAGGAGCTGCTCGCCGCCACCGCCGCCTGCTGGCGGCGATGGATGCAGGGGTTCGGCTACGAGGGGCCTGAGGCGACGCTCGTGCGCCGGGCCGCGCTCACGCTCAAGTTGTGCGATCACTGGAGCAACGGGGCGCTGATCGCGGCGCCGACGTCGTCACTGCCGGCGCCGATCGGAGGAGTGCGCAACTGGGACTACCGCTACACGTGGATCCGCGACGCCTCCTTCTCGGTGTACGCGTTGCGGCGGATCGGCTTCGAGGAGGAGGCCGGGGCCTTCCTGGGCTGGGTGCTGGACACGTTCGAGCACGGCAGCGCGCCGAAGATCATGTACGAGCTGGAGGGCGGCCCCGTGCCCGACGAGGTGGTCGACGGCGAGCTGGAAGGCTACCGGCGGTCGGCCCCCGTCCGGTGGGGCAACGGCGCGGCCGATCAGCGTCAGCACGACGTCTACGGCGAGGTGCTCGACTGCGCCTACCAGTGGGCACGCGGGGGCGGTCGTCTCGAGGAGCACCTGTGGACGCGGCTGGCCTCCTTGGCCGACCTGGCGATGGATGCCTGGCGCCTTCCCGATCAGGGCATCTGGGAGGTGCGCAGCGAAGGCCGCGTGTTCACGTACTCGGCGGCGCTGTGCCAGGTCGCGCTCGACCGCGCCGCGCGCCTCGCGGAGTCCCTGGACCTGCCCGGCCCAGTGTCGAAGTGGCAACGCGCCGCCGCCGAGCTGCGCGACACCGTGCTCGAGGTCTCATGGGACGAGGACGCCCAGACCCTGAGCGAGCACCTCGACGGGGGCGGCAGCCTCGACGCCAGCCTGCTGGCGCTGCCGCTGCGCCGGGTGGTGCCGGCCGAGCACCCGCGGATGGTGGCGACGACGGCGGCGGTGGCCGAGCGCCTGTCGGCGGGAGGCGGCCTGCTGTACCGCTACCTGCACGAGCACTCCCCGGACGGAATCCCGGGCGACGAAGGCGCGTTCGTGCTGTGCAGCTTCTGGCTGGTCGAGAACCTGGCCCGCCAGGGTCGGCTGGAGGAAGCCTCGGAACTCTATGCGTCGCTGTGCGCCCGGGCGAGCACGCTTGGGCTGCTGCCCGAGCAGATCGACCGTCTTCTGGCGAGTTCTCCGGCAACTTCCCTCAGGCGTTCAGCCACATCGGCGTAATCGCTGCCGGCGTCACGCCCGCGCGGGCACGCGATGGATCGCGGCCCTTCGCCACGTCGTAGGCGACAATGAGGGGCGCAAGGTGATGGCGCCGGGAGGACAACGTCTGTTGATCGCCTACGACGGCTCGCCGAGCGCGGCGGCCGCGGTGCGCGCGGCCGCGAACCTCTTCGGGGACGGGCGTGCGTCGGTCGCGACGGTGCCGCCCGATCCCAATCTGCCCGTCGATACGGTGTTCCCCGGCATGTCGTCGGGCGTCGTCCCGCGCGCGATCGGCGACCTCCGCGCCGAGGCCCAGCGCCAAGCCGATGAGACAGCGGAGCAGGCGGCCCAACGGGCACGGGCGCTCGGTCTCGATGCCGAACGCGTGAGCGTCCCTCCATCCGTCCGGGCGTGGGCAGCATTACTCGATGCCGCCCATCGGCTCGGCGCGGACCTGCTGATCTGCGGCACCCGCGGACGAGGCGCGTTCGCGCGTGCGGTGCTCGGCTCGACGTCCTCGAGCCTGCTCCATCACGCTGACATACCGCTGTTGGTCGTGCCTGACGGCGACGGGGCGCTCGACGGGCCGGTGATCGCGGCATATGACGGGTCGGAGGGGGCCAGGCGCGCGATCCAGGCCGTCGGTCGCGTTTTGAGCGGACGCGCCACGGTCGTCGTGCACACCTGGGAGCCCGCGGGCCATCGCAGTCTCACCGCAGGCGCGCTCGCCGCCGGAGCGCCGGTAGACGATCTGCGCGCGATCGTGGCGCAGCTCGAGCGAGAGCTCGCGGACAGGGCGGCGGCGACGACGGAGGAGGGAGTGGCCGCCGCGCGCGCCGCCGGCCTCGACGCCGTGGGCGATACCGTCGAGTCCGATAAGAGTGCATGGCGGGCGGTGGACGCCGCCGCGCGAGCACACGGCGCAGCGGTCATCGCCCTGGGCACGCGAGGCTTTGGCGCGGCACGATCCGTCCTGCTCGGCTCGGTCTCCTCCGGCCTCATTCAGAACGCCGAGCTGCCGATGCTCGCGGTGCCTGGCGGGCCATAGGGCCCGCAACGCGCGTCGTCGGGCAGCGTGCGATAGAGCGCGAGCAACTCGGCTCCATAGCCCCACTGGACGGCCGCGCCGTCAGCGACGAACTCCGACACGCGCGCGGTGCGCTGCATGAGCACCTTGCCGACGTAATAGAGCCACATCACGCAGAGCTGCCAAATCACAAGCACAACGGCCAGGATCGGGGTCAGCGCGGGCAACCGCGGGCTCAGGCGCCCGCCCAGCCGGCGCAGTGCCGCAAAGATATGCGCCAGCAGTTCGCCGGGCAACGCGAGCCACCACACGATCGTCGTCGCGATCGGATGCAGCCCCCGATGGTGGCCGAGCTCGTGCGCGAGCAGCGCTTCCAGCTCGCTGTCCGTTCGTCTGAGCGCTCCTTCCGTGACGAAAAGCAGCCGCGCCGCGCCCGCCGCCGCGTTCAGCTCCGCTGTCTCGTGCACAAAGAGAGCGAGCCGGCTCGTATCGAACGAGGCGCGCCGGCCCATCCGCTCGAGCAACCGCCGCAGCCGCTCCTCCTCCCCGGGCGACGGGGCGCGTTGGCGCGAAGACTCGTGCCGCCCATCGCTCCACCGGCCGGATGAACAGCGCGGCCGCGCTGCCGAACGTGATCGCGAGTGGGAAGCGATTCGCGTCGAAGCTGCCGTTCACAGACGGTGGCCCAGCCTCGCCGACGCCGGAGTGCGCTGCGGTGGGTTGCGCCCAGGCGCCGTTTCGCGCAGGCTCCGTCGCGTGTCGCATGAGACTGCCGACGGACGACGCTACGAGCTGTCGCGCATCAGGCTGGCCGACAGAAGTGAGACGACCATTTACGCAGTCGTGCATCCGCGGCGCGCGACGCGGGTGCAGGTGAAGTGCTTCGAGGAGGCTCGGCGCCTCGACGAGTGGTGTGCCGCAAACCGCCGGCCCGAGGCGATCGTGGCCGGCTTCTTCCTTCGCGATCCGTGGCGACCGCTCGGCGAGGTCCGCATCGGCGGCCGCCTGCTCCCGCACGAGCCGATCGCGGCCCCGTTCGGGCCCGCACGGAGTTGCGTATTCGTCGCGCCGGACGGCGCCGTAACGCTCGCGCCTCGCGGAGAGATCGCGGACGCTCTCCCAGGCGACCTCGTCCAGGCGGGCCCGCGGCTCGTTGCCGGTGGTCGTGCGGTCGCCGGTGGCGACGATCGCGAGGGCTTCTCGAGGGGCGCAGCGCAGTTCGACTCCGACATCACGGCCGAGCGCCACCCGCGCTGCGCGCTCGGTGTCAACGAGGACGAGCTCTTCGCGGTCTGCTGCGATGGGCGCCGCACCGGCGTCGACGCCGGACTCGACCTCGCCGAGCTGGCCCGGCTGATGGTCGCGCTCGGCGCGACGGACGCCATCAATCTCGACGGCGGCGGGTCAGCCACCCTCGTGCACCGCGGCCACCTGCTGAACCGCCCGTACAGCTCGGTCGACCAACCTGGACCCGAGTCCCGCCAGGTGGTCACCGCGCTGCTGTTCGACCCGGTGTGACGCCGCTGGACGGCTTGCTGCTCGGCCTGCTCGCCCCAGCTGTGTTCTTCCTCGTGCTGGCGCTGATGCTCCCGGCGGCCGGGCTATATGCATTTGCGATCGCCACAGCCGGCGCGATCACGACGCACGTCGTCGCCATGCTTGCGATCCCAGGCGATCAGCCGGCCCTTCCCTGAAGCACCGCCGGCGCGGCGGTCGGCTTCCGCTGTGCCAAGAGATATGTCACCGCGCAGGGCTGTATGGTCGCTGTCGCGGGTGGTCACGTAGTGTCGGCCAACGGCACGGCCGCTGCTGGCTGGCCGGCGAAGGTCCGTGTTCGACGATCTGTCCGACCTCAGCGATTCGCCCGCCAGCTACCTCGCCGTGCTCGCGCTGGTGGCGCTCGACGCCGTGTTCCCGGTCGCGCCGAGCGAAACCGTGCTCGTCACCGGCGGGATCGTGATCGAGCGCGGCGACCTGATCGCGCCGCTGTTCGTCCTCGCGGCCGCGTGCGGGGCTGTTCTCGGC
>Ga0081538_10001539_pt1 | contig 23646 bp, 28 predicted proteins | sample TabmetS5T2R1_FD_71022 | JGI IMG/M metagenome (GOLD analysis project Ga0081538, IMG submission 71022) | Tabebuia heterophylla rhizosphere microbial communities from the University of Puerto Rico - S5T2R1 | ecosystem: Host-associated > Plants > Roots > Rhizosphere ... | reverse complement strand
GCTCATCGGCCGGAGGTCGGCCAATGAGCGTCGCCCAGGATCCCATCGCGCCCATCGCCATTCCGGCCGAGCCGGATCAGGCGCGTGTCGCTCGCGCCGAACGAATCCGACTCCTGCTTCGCTCCCCCACCTTCCTCGTCGGGTGCGCGCTCGTCGGCTGGTGGGTCGTCTGCGCGTTCCTCGGGGAGCAGATCGCCCCGCAGAACCCGCAGGCACCCGACGTCCTCGACAAGCTCGCAGCACCCTCGGGCGAGCATCCGCTCGGCACAGACCGGCTCGGGCGGGACGTCCTCTCCCGGACGATCGTCGGCGCGGAGTCGGTTCTGATCATCGCGCCGCTTGCCACGCTCCTCGGCACCGTGCTCGGCACCGCGATCGGGCTCGTGACCGGCTACTTCCGCGGGCTCGTGGACGACGTGTTCATGCGGATCGTGGACGCGTTCCTCGCGTTGCCGGTCATCATCATCGCGCTCGTCGCGATTGCCGCGCTCGGACCTGGACAGGTCACGCTGATCCTCGTCATCGGTTTCATCTTCACGCTGATCATCGCCAAGACCGTGCGGGCGGCGGTGCTCGGCGAGGCGCAGCTCGAGTACGTCGAGGCTGCGAGGCTCCGTAACGAACGCGCGCCCTACGTGATGTTCGCGGAGATCCTCCCCAACGTCATGGGCCCCATCATTGTCGAGTTCACCGTGCGCCTCGGCTACGCCATCTTCACCATCGCGACGCTCTCCTTCCTGGGCTTCGGCGCCGATCCGTCCATCCCCGACTGGGGCCTCGACATCTCCGAACACTACGGATTCATCAACGGCGGCGTCTGGTGGGCCGTGCTCTTCCCCTCGCTCGCGATCGCGACGCTGATCGTGGGCATCAACCTGATCGCCGACGCGATCGCGGCGACGTTCGAACGATGACCCACCCGGCAATCGAGCTTCAGGACGTCGACGTCGTCTACCGCGTCCGAGGACGGGACCGGGCCGTGCTGCGAGGCCTCTCCCTCTCGATCGCGCAGGGGGAGTCATTCGGTCTCGTCGGCGAGTCGGGCTGCGGGAAGACCACGGCTGCGTTCACGATCATGCGCCACCTCCCGAGGAACGGGCGTGTCGTCTCAGGCTCGATCCGCGTGAACGGCGAGGACCTCCTCCGCATGGGCGGCGCCGAGATCCGGCGGCTGCGCGCCACGACCCTCTCGATGGTCTACCAGAACCCGGGCGCCTCGCTGAACCCGTCCATCCGCGTGGGGCCGCAGGTCGCCGAGGCCTTCGAGCTGCTCGGCTTCGAGGAGGGCCAAGCCCGCGAGCGGGCGCACGAGATCCTCCGCAAGGTGCAGATCTCCGATCCCGCCCGCGTCATGCGCCGCTACCCGCATCAGCTCTCCGGCGGGATGCAGCAGCGCGTCGTCATCGCCATGGCGCTCGCCAAGGATCCGACCTTGCTCATCCTCGACGAGCCGACGACCGGTCTCGACGCGACCGTCGAGGCGGAGGTGCTCGACCTCATCGCGGCGCTGCGCGACGAGTTCGGCACGAGCGTCCTCTTCATCAGCCACAACCTCGCCGTCATCGCGAAGATGTGCGAGCGCGTCGGCGTCCTCTACGCCGGGCGCCTCGTGGAGGAGGGCACGGCCGACGACGTCTTCGCCGACCCGCGGCATCCCTACACGGTCGGCCTCCTTCGTTGCATTCCGCGCGGGGGCGTGCGGAAGGACGAGACCCCGCTCGACACGATCCCCGGCTTCCTGCCGCAGCTGGGCGCCGAGATCCAGGGGTGCGTGTTCGCGCCGCGCTGCGGGCTCGCCCAGGAGATCTGCCGTCAGGACGAACCGCCGCTCTATCCCATCGGCAACGGTCGCACGAGCCGCTGCCACTTCCACGACAAGGCCCACCTCGTGCCCAGGACCGCGCCGGAGCGCCTTGCGTCCGCGCGGGAGCGAAACGGGGACGTCCCGCTCCTCAGGGTCGAGGATGCCGCGAAGACGTACCGCCAGGAGGGGCAGGACATCCACGCGCTCTCCGGAGTCTCACTCGCCATGAGCCCGGGAGAAGTGCTCGGCCTCGTCGGCGAATCCGGGAGCGGGAAGACCACGTTCGCCCGCGTCCTCCTGGGGTTGACGGCGCCGGACCCCGGCGCCGAGCTCGAGCTCGAGGGCACGCCGCTCGCCCCGCGCGTCCAGAAGCGCAGCGACGACCAGGTGCGCGCGGTCCAGGTCGTTTTCCAGAACCCCGACGCAGCGCTCAACCGCCGCTTCACGGTTCGCCGAATCATCGGTCGCGCGCTGACGAAGCTCCGGGGCCTGCACGGGAGGAAGCGGGACGACCGGGCGCGCGAGCTCGCTGCGTCCGTCCGCTTCGACGCGTCGCTCCTGAGCGCGCGTCCGAGCCAGCTCTCCGGGGGCCTCAAGCAGCGCGTCGCGATCGCGCGGGCCTTCGCAGGCGACCCCCGGATCGTCCTCTGCGACGAGCCGACGTCCGCCCTCGACGTCTCCGTCCAGGCTGCGATCCTCAACCTGCTCGCGGAGCTGCAGGCGCAGGAGGGAGTCGGCTACCTCTTCATCTCCCACGACCTCGGCGTCGTCCGCTACATCTCGGACCGGATCGCCGTCCTCTACCTCGGGCATTTGCTCGAGCTCGGCGACGCGGAAACGGTCTTCAACGCGCCGCACCATCCCTATACCGAGGCCCTCCTCTCGGCCGTGCCGACCATCGAGGGCGCCGAGCGACCCCGCATCCGTCTCGAGGGGGAGATCCCGAGTGCGGCCGAGCCGCCCACGGGCTGCGTCTTCCACACTCGGTGCCCGCGCAAGATCGGGCCGATCTGCGAGCAGGAGGAGCCCCCGCTCGAGGAGGTGGAGCGCGGTCACTTCATGCGCTGCCACATTCCTGTCGAGGAGCTGCGCGTGCTCCAGCGGACGCCGCCGCCCGCACGCGCTCAGTCGAAGACGACCAGCTGACGGAGACCCTCGCCGGCGCGCAGCCGATCGAAAGCGCCGGGCAGCCCCTCGAGCGGGATGCGGCGGTCGACGAGCTCGTCGAGGCGCAGGTCTCCGGAAGCGTAGAGGTCGACCAGCCGCGGGACGTCCTCGCGCACGTTCGCCGAGCCGAGAAACGACCCTTTCAGCGTCTTCTCCAGGAAGAACTGCCACGGGTCGAGCTCCAGCGTGCTCCCTTTGGGCATGATCCCGACGACGACGACGGTGCCTCTTGGTCCCACGGCCGCCCAGGCTTCCTGGATCGTCGCCTCCCTCCCGATCGCCTCGAAGCCGTAGTCCGGTCCTCCGTTCGTGATGTCGCGCACCGCGTGAACGACGTCGACGTCAGGCCCTGCCTGGAGCGCGTGCGTCGCCCCCAGGCTTCGCGCCAGGTCGAGAGACTGTGGGCGGACGTCGACTGCGACAATCGGACCGGCGCCCGCAAGCCGCGCCGCCTGGACGATGTTGAGCCCGACGCCCCCGCAGCCCCAGACGGCGACGGAGGCGCCCTCCGGAAGGCGTGCGGTGTTGACTACGGCCCCCCAGCCGGTGAGCACGGCGCAGCCGACGAGCGCGACGGTGTCCAGCGGCACGTCGTCGCGGATCTTCACCGCCACGGACTCGGGAACGACGGCGTGGCCCGCAAAGGAGGACACCGAGTTGAAGTGGTGCAGCGTCGTCCCGTCGAGGCTGAGGCGAGACGTGCCGTCGGCGAGCGTTCCGGAAGCCGCCATGCGCGCTCCCAGCCGGCAGAAGTTCGGCCGGCCCCGCCGACACTCGTCGCACTCCCCGCACGAAGGGACGAGGGCGAGGACGACGTGATCTCCCGGAGCAAGCGAGTCGACTCCTTGCCCGACCTTCGCCACCACTCCCGCGGCCTCGTGGCCGAGGACGAGTGGCAAGGGCTCCGGCAGATCCCCCTCCACGACGTGGAGGTCGCTGGCGCAGACGCCGCAGGCTGCGATCTTCACGAGCACCTCGCCCTCCCGGGGCGGGGCCAGGTCGACCTCTGCGATCTCGACCGGCATCCCCACCTCCCACAGAACCGCGGCAAGGGTCCTCACGAAACGAGCGTAACGGAGACGTTCGTAGAATCGGCGTGTGCGTGCCGCCGTCCTGCGCGAGCTCAACGGGCCGCTCGTCATCGAAGACGTGGACCTCGCACCGCCGGGTCCGGGCGAGGTCGAGCTGAGGCTCGCAGCAGCCGGTGTCTGCCACAGCGACTGGAACGTCGTCACCGGGGCCACGACGAATCCGCTGCCCGCCGTGCTGGGCCACGAGGGAGCCGGCGTGGTGACCGCGGTGGGGCCCGGAGTCGAGGACGTCGACGAGGGCGACCACGTCATCCTCTCGTGGCTTCCCGCGTGTGGCCGCTGCTTCTACTGCACCCGAGGCCGCCCCGTCCTCTGCGACGTGGCCATGGAGGACATGTTTCGCGGAACGCTTCCGGGCGGAGCGCTCCGCCTCTCGCAGAACGGCACGCCGCTCTACCACTACTCGTACCTTTCGGCCTTCGCCGAGCGCTGCGTCGTCCCGGAAGGCTGTTGCGTCAAAGTGCCCAATGACGTGCCGCTCGAGATTGCCGCCCTCGTCGGCTGTGCGGTCATGACGGGTTTCGGCGCCGCCGTACTGCGCGGGAAGGTGGCCCAAGGTGATGTCGTCGCTGTCTTCGGGGCCGGCGGCGTCGGGCTCTCCGCCGTGATGGGAGCGAAGCTGGCAGGAGCCGACGCGGTCGTGGCGGTCGACCCCGTGGAGTTCAAGCGTCAGACCGCTCTCGAGCTCGGAGCCACCCATGCTGTGGATCCGGGCTCCGAGGACGTCGTTGCGACGCTGCGCGAGCTGACCGAAGGGCGCGGTGCCGATCTTGCGCTCGATACCGCCGGTGCCCCGGGCATCGTCGCGCAGGCCTATGCCACGGTCCGCCGAGGAGGCACAGTCGTCGCGGTCGGCCTGCCGCCCGAAGGCGTGACGGCGGACCTCCCCGCCCCCGACCTGCCGCGAACGGAGAAGGTCGTCACCGGCAGCTTCTACGGCACGTGCAATCCCCCCGTGGACATGCCGAAGGTGATCGACCTGTACATGGAGGGAGAGCTGCCGCTCGACCGGCTGGTGACACGGAAGTACACGTTGGATGAGATCAACGAGGCGTTTGCAGCGATGAACGCGGGCGAGGTCGCGCGGGGGGTGATCGTCTACTGAGCATCCTCATCGGCGAGGGGTTCTCCGGAGAAGGGCCGAACGCGGCCCATGTGAACACCGTCCTCGGGCCGCGCGAGGGCCCTGTCGGCACGGCATGGGCGACCGCGCTCGCCACCCCGCGCGCCGGGCACGCGGCGTTCGTCGTCGTGGCACGCCCGAACATGCCGGTGAAGCCGCCGACGCTGTTCGTGAACAAGGCCGACATCCGGGGCGACAGGCACGCCGCGCTCACGTGGGGCGCAGCCCAGGCCGGCGTCGCGCAGAGCGTCCTCGAGTCGGTGGCCTCGGGGGTCATTCCCGCGACCGAGGTCGACGAGCTCCTCCTTATCGCCGCCGTCTGGGTCGACTGGGCGGCCGACGACGAGGAGGCGATCTACGCGGGGAACCTCCAGGCGACGCGCGACGCGCTGGCGGCCGGGGTAGAGGGAAGGCCGGTGATCGACGAGCTCCTGGCCGTCCGCACGGATCCCGAGAACCCCTTCTTCCGGCGCTCGTGAGGATCACGGGCGTCCGCCTCCGGCGCCTGCGCTATCCGCTCGACCCGCCGTTCGAGCCGGCCTGGGATCCCCAGCCGCGCCGCTTCTTCGACGCGACCCTCGTCTACGTGGACACGGACGAGGGCCTCACCGGCATCGGCTCGGGCGACACGATGGACGGGTTCGAGCGCTACGCGGAGCTCTTCGTCGGCCGAGACCCGCTCGACATCGCCCGGCACGTCCGCGTGCTCGAGACGATCGCGTTCCACGCCGGGCGCTACTGGCCCCTCGAGGCGGCTCTCTGGGATCTCGCCGGCAAGGCGAAAGGCGTGCCGGCCGCCACGCTCCTCGGAGGAGCAGCGGACGGCGTGACCGCGTACGCCTCGACCGCCGACCGCAGGCCGGCCGGAGCACGAGCCGAGTCCGCGCTCGCTCTGCGCGAGCAAGGCTTGCGGGCCCTCAAGGTGCGGATCGACAGGCAAAGCGTCAACGAGGGCCTCAGATCCGTCGAAGCGGTGCGTGCTGCAGTCGGGACGGGCATGGAGATCATGGTCGACCTCAACCAGGGCTGGCGCATGCCGGGCGACCTGTCTCCGCTCCTCGACGCCGAGGCGGTCGACCGGGTGGCCGCGAGGGTGCGGAACGCGGGCGCGCTCTGGCTGGAGGAACCGCTCGCCCACAGCGACATCGGCGGTCTTGCCCGCCTGCGTGCGCAGGGCGGGCTCCGCATCGCCGGGGGCGAGCTGGCGCGCACGACGACCGAGCTCGACGCCTACCTCGCCGGCGAGGCGCTCGACGTTTACCAGCCCGACGCGGTGCTCGCGGTGGGGCTCCTGCGTGGCCGCGAAGTGGCCGAGCGGGTGCTCGCGCGCGGCCTCTGGTTCACGCCGCACACCTGGACGAACGGCATCGGGCTCCTCGCCAACCTCCACCTCGCAGCCGGCGTCGGTGGCGGCCCGTTCCTCGAGCTCCCCTTCGATCCACCCGGCTGGACTCCGGAGCGCCGGGACTTCATGCTGGCCGAGCCCCTGCTTCCGGACGAAGCAGGGCGACTAGTCGTTCCCAGACGGCCCGGCCTCGGGTTCGAGCTGGACGAGGATGCGGTCGAGCGGTACACGGTCCTGTGAGATGACCACCTTCGACGTCCACCAGCACCTCATTCCACCGCCGCTCGTCGCCGCGCTGCGAGCCCGCCGCGAGCCGCCGCGCTTGGTCGGAGCGACGCTCGAGCTGCGCGAGGGATCGTTCCCCTTCGAGGAGCGAGACCACGATCTGAATGAGCGAATCGCCCGCTTGGATCGCGACGGGACCGACGTGGCCGTCGTCTCGCTCGCCCCGACGCTCGAGACGGAGGCGCACCCGGAGCTCCGCGACGCGTACAACGAAGGCATGCACGAGCTCGTCGCGGCTGCGGGTGGTCGTCTGCGGGCATTCGCAGCAGGTGCCTGCCTCTCCGGCTTCGCCGGCGCCTGCGTCTCCGCACAGGCGGTCGTCGCCGGTCTCGGCGCCCTTCCCGACGAGCTCGCCACGGCCGGCGGAGTGCTCTTCGTGCACCCGGGCCCACCGAAGCCGCCGGAGGCGGGCGCTCCGCAGTGGTGGGCGCCCCTCGTCGACTACACCACCCAGATGCAGGCCGCCTACTTCTGCTGGCTGGCCGAGGGCGACGAGCGCCAAGCCGACCTGGACGTCGTCTTCGCCATCCTCGCCGGCGGAGCCCCGTTTCAGCTGGAGCGCCTGCGCGCCCGCGGCGACGAGGGCGCCGTCGCGCACCCCAGGGCGTATCTCGAGACCTCCTCGTACGGCTCGCGCGCGCTTCGCCTCTGCCTCGACGCGTGCGGCGCGGAGCGGATCGTCTTCGGCAGCGACGTGCCTGTGGTCGACGCGACCGTTACCTTGCAGGCTCTCGCCGCCGCCGGCGAGGACCTGCTCGCACGCGTTCGTTCCGAGAACCCGGCCCGCCTCTTTCAGCGCTCGTGACCGCCCTGCCCACCCCGCTCGAGCCCGCGCCGCCGACGCTCGGCGGCGGCTCCCTCTTCCTGAAGCGGGAGGACGTCCACGAGCTCGGCGCCTTCAAGTGGCGCGGCGCGCTGCCCGTGCTCGCCGCCTACCGCGAGGGAGGCGCGGCCACCGTCGTCACCGCCTCGACGGGGAACCACGGGGCGGCGACCGCCTGGGCGGCCGCGAGCCTCGGGCTGGATGCCGTCGTCTACGCCCCCGAGGGCGCTGCCCAAGCCAAGCTCGACCTGATCGGAGGCCTGGGCGCCGAGGTCCGGCTCGTGGGGGCCGACCTGGACACGGCCAAGGAGGCGGGGCGCCGCCACGCCGCCCGCGAGGAGCTGCCGTTCTTCGAGGACGGCGCGGAGACCGCCCAGTACGAGGGCTACGGCGCGATCGCCGACGAGATGCTCGACCAGCTCGACACTCCTCCCGCCGCGGTCGTCGTTCCGGTCGGGAACGGCGCGCTCCTCGGCGGCATCGGCCTGCGCCTGGCGGGGCGGGCGCCGGAGACGCTCCGGATCGGGGTGGCGGCGAAGGAGGCGCCCGTCATGGCCGAGTCCTGGCACGCGGGCGCCGTCGTCACGAGCGAGCGCTCGGCGACGTTCGCCGACGGGCTGGCGGTACGGGTGGCGATCCCGCTCGCCGTCGACGTCCTCGGCGAGGTCGCGAGCCGCATGCTGCTCGTCTCCGAGCGCGAGATCGCGCACGCGGTCGGCGCCTATGCGCGCGCGGGCATCCGCGTCGAGGGCGCCGCCGGCGCCGCGCTCGCCGCCCTCCCTCAGCTCGCCGACGTGGACGGCGTCGTCGTCCTCGTCGTCACGGGGAGGAACATCGACGACGAGCTGCACGAGCGGGCGTGCACGCGGCCGGAATCCTTCCCGGACTGACTCGAGGCTGGGAGTTCGTCCACTTCCTCAGCGCGCCCACCTCGCGAGCCTCGAGACCCGCGCCGCCATCCTCATGCCGGCGCAGGTGGCGGCCCTGATTGCGCTTTGGACGCAGTTCTACACCTTCGAGGAGGACGTCCCGCGCGCTCTGGTGTGGACTGCGTAGGGCGCGCTCGTCCTGGCGCTCGTCGGAGCGGCGTGGTTGATCACGCCCGATCGCTTCGCCGCACGCCGCTCCGCCGGCTACGGGCTCGACGCGCGGCCGAACGCGAGCCGGGCGGAGATCGTGGAGAAGATATCTGCGCTCGTCCAGGAGCGGGGGCGGCGGCTATCCGTCGGCCTCGCCTCTCCGTCGGGCTCACCGTCGTCTCCCTCGGCCTCGTCGTCCTCGCCGACGCGGTGGACAAGGTCTTCTACGCGCCGTTGGGTGGCCCGCGGCCCCCGGCCGATGAGCTCCTGACCCGGTAGAGGCCGTCGCCTCCCAGGACGAGCCCCGCGAGCTCGAGCTCGGTCAGCGCGACGGCGACCTCCGGGCTGCCCAGGCCGGTCGCCCGCGAGATCTCGTCGAGCGTCGCCGCCCCGTCCGCGAGCAAGGTGAGCACCGCCCCGGCCTCGGGCGAAAGCGAGGCTGGGGCCTGCGGCGGTGCCGGCTGGAGGCCGAGGCTCTCCAGGATGTCGCCTGCAGCCAACAGCGGCGTCGCCCCTTGCCGGATCAAATCATTCGTCCCTTTCGAGAGGCCGGAGGTGATCTCGCCCGGCACGGCGAAGACGTCGCGGCCCAGCTCGAGCGCGAAGTCGGCGGTGATGAGCGCGCCCGACCGCTCTCGTGCCTCCACCACCACCGTCGCCCTCGCGAGCCCGGCGACGATGCGATTCCGGGCGGGAAAGCGCCAGGGCGACGGCTCGACACCGGGTGGGTACTCCGAGACCACGAGCCCGCGCTCTCCAATCCGCCGCGCCAGCTCGGCGTGCGCTCGGGGATAGTCGCGGTCGATCCCGCAGCCGAGGACGGCGACGGTCAGCCCGCCGGCGGCAAGGGCGCCCCGGTGCGCCTCGCCGTCGATCCCGCGGGCGAGCCCGCTCACAATCACGAGCCCTGCCGCGGCCAGCTCGCGGGCGAGATCGCGCGCGACCTGAGCCCCGTACGGCGAGCAGCTGCGCGCGCCGACGACGGCGACGGCGGGCAGCGACAGCACTTCCGCCGAGCCTCCACGCAGGTGGAGGCGCGCCGGCGGATCGTGGAGCTCGGCGAGCAGCGGCGGGTACCCAGGGCGGCCGCGCAAGACGGACGAGTAGCTCATAGGCCGGCCTTTGGCCTATGAGCAGGGGAGGGTGTGTGAGGGAACCGGGAGGTTCCCTCACTACCTCGAAGAAGGGCGCACGTGGGGGAAACATGGGTTTCCCCCACGGGAGCGAGCCCGAGGCGAGCGACCGTCATAGCGAAAGCTCCGGCGGTGCCCGGTAGCTGAGGGCTTCGGCCACGTGCTGGGGCTCGATCGAGTCGCAGCCGGCGAGCGCGGAGACGGTCGCCGCGACCCGGATCACGCGCGCGCGCCCGCGCGCCGAGAGCGGCAGGGTGTCGACCGCTCGAGCAACGAGCTGCCGTGCCTCCCGTCCCAGCCGCGGGCGGCCTTCCCGCAACCGCTCCGCGGCCGGCTCGACCCGCGCGCGCACGCGGGCCGACGGCTCCTGCTCGGCCGTGTCCAGCGCCCGCCCCCGTGGGCGGGGCATGTGGACGACTATGTCGAAGCGGTCGAGGAGCGCGCGGGAGAGCTTCATCCCGTACGCGGCCAGCTTCTGCGGCGAGCAGCTGCACTCGGCCGCCGGGTCACCGCGGGCTCCGCAGGGGCAGAGGTTCATCGTCCCCACGAGCACGAATCGCGCCGGAAAGACGGCCTGGCCGGCGACGCGCGCGATCGCGACCATCCCGTCCTCCAGCGGCTGGCGGAGCGCCTCGAGCACCGGGCGGTGGAATTCCGACAGCTCGTCGAGCAGGAGAACACCATGGTGAGCCAGGCTCACCTCGCCTGGGCGCGGTCCGGGGCCGCCGCCGACGACCGCGGCGGCCGAGGCCGAATGGTGGGGCGAGCGAAAGGGCGGCCGGGCGACGATCGGGTGGGCAGCCGGGAGCACTCCCGCCACCGAATGGATTCGCGTGACCTCGAGCGCCTGCTCGAGGGTGAGGGACGGGAGGATGGACGGGAGCCGCCGCGCCAGCATCGTCTTCCCCGTTCCCGGCGGCCCGGCGAAGAGGACGTTGTGGCGGCCGGCGGCCACAATCTCGAGCGCCCGCCGTCCCCGCTCCTGGCCGCGGACGTCCGCCAGGTCGGGCCACGTCCCGTTCTCGGCGGGCTTCGCGGGCTCGACGGGCTCGGGCCTGAACCGGCCTCTGAGGTAGGCGCCGGCCTCCGCCAGATGCCGGAGCGGCACCGGCTCGATTCCTGCGAGCGCCGCCTCCGGCGCGGACTCGCGCGGGCAAAGCAGCCGCCCCAGGCCGCCGCGCCGGGCCGCCTCCGCCGCGACGATCGCGCCGGGTACCGGCCGGAGTCGGCCGTCGAGGGCAAGCTCGCCTACGGCGGCGTGCTCGGCCAGGTTCTCCGGGGGGATCTGGTGCGAGGCGGCTAGGACCGCGAGCGCGATCGGCAGGTCGTAGCCGGAGCCTTCCTTGCGGAGGCCGGCCGGCGCAAGGTTGACCGTGATGCGCCGGCCCGGCCAGTCGAGCTCGGCGCTCGTGATCCCGGAGCGGACGCGCTCCTTGGCCTCCTGGCAGGCCTTGTCGGGGAGCCCGACGATGGCGAAGGCCGGCACGCCGCGCTGCAGGTGGGCCTCGACCTCGACGGTACGCGCCTCGAGCCCGACGAGGGCATGTGTGACGGCGCGCGCGAGCACGCACTCGACGGTACGGCGACGCGGCGCACGGATGGCGCACGGCTTCGTGCCAAGTCAGCCGTTTCTAGGCTTCTAGGAACGGCTTAGTCGAATGGGGCCCGAACGATGTGCCGCCCCCGGACTGCGACGGCCTCGAAGCGGACGTCGAGGCCGGACAGCTCGGGCCTGCCTGCGAGCCACGCCTCGGCCGCCTGCCGGACGCGGCGCGCCTTCTCCGGGCCGACAGCCTCGAGGGGATCGCCGTGCTCCGTCCCGGTGCGCGCCTTCACCTCGCAGACGACCACGGTCCGGCCGCGCCGGACGACCACGTCGAGTTCGTAGCCGCCGGCCCAGGCGTTCGATGCCAGGATGCGATAGCCGCGCAGCCTGTAGTGGCGGCGAACCCGCCGCTCGGCCTCAGGCCCGAGCCGCCGCGACGATCTCGGCCTCGATGCCTTCGGCTTCGAGCTCCGCATAGCAGCGGGCGTCGAAGGATCGGCGGTGGATGGCGCTCGGCCCCAGCCTGCGCACGATCGCAGAGTGCCCCGGCGTGATGTAGCCGACGTGCGAGACGAAGTCGTAGCTCGGGTAGAGGGCGTCGAAACGTCGCATCGCGCGGTCGCGCACGACCTTCGCAACGATGGAGGCGGCGGCGATCGCCGCGCTCTTCGTGTCGCCGTCGACGACAGCCCGGTGCTCGGGCGCGAGCGGCCCCAGCCGGAAGCCGTCCACCAGGCACACCTCCGCAGGGGGCGCCAGCGCCGCGAGCGCCTCCCGTAGGCCCCGCAGGTTCGAGCGGTGCAGGCCGTCGCGGTCGATCGCCCCCGGCGGGATCACGCGCACGGCGATACGGGTGGCACAGCGCGTGACGGCGCCAAAGAGCTCCTCGCGCCGGGCCGGGTCGACCTGCTTGGAGTCGTTGAGGCCGGCGAGCGGCCGCACCGCATGGTCGCGCAGGCGCTCATAGTCGAGCAGGACCCCGGCGGTCACGAGCGGCCCGGCGAGGCTCCCGCGGCCGGCCTCGTCCGCGCCCGCGACGAAGCGCACCCCGAAGCGACGGTCGAAGGCGAGGAGCTTGCGGCCCGGGCGGATGGTCGCCACGGGCGCGAGGATAGCGCCTACGTCCGCTGCTTCTCGCGGACGCGCGCCTTCTTGCCCACTTTCGAGCGCAGGTAGTAGAGCTTGGCGCGGCTTACGTCGCCGACGGCGGCGATCTCGATCTTCTCGATCTTCGGGGAGTGCACCGGGAACGTCCGCTCGACGCCGACGCCGAAGGAGTTCTTGCGGACGGTGAACGTCTCGCGCACGCCCGCGCCCTGGCGCTTGATGACCGTACCCTCGAAGACCTGGACGCGGCGGCGCTGCCCCTCGATCACCTGGAAGTGCACGCGCACCGTATCGCCCGCCTTGAACTCGGGGATGTCGTCGCGGACCTGCTTGCGCTCGAGGATGTCGATGGGCGTGGTCATGAAAAGGGCGGCCCGAAGCCGCGCGGCAATGCTAGCGCAAGCGCACGGGCTCGGGGCTCATTGGAAGCCGATCCGCGGTATCGGCCAGTACCGCGCGAACACGGGGCCGATCAGGTTCTCCCGCGGCACGCTGCCCCACTCGCGGCTGTCACACGACTGGTAGCGGTTGTCGCCCATCATGAAGTACTCGTCCTCGGGGACCGTGACCGGCCCGAAGTTATCCCCCGCCTCCGAGCCGTTGACGTACGGCTCGGGCAACGGCTCCTCGTTGACGTAGAGCTGACCCTCGCGAATCTCGAGCGTGTCGCCCGGGAGGCCGATCAGCCGCTTGACGAACACCCCACCGGGGCCGGGGCAGAGCCGCGAAGCCTCGGGGGGCGTCTCGAAGACGACGATATCGCCGCGCTCGGGATCGGTGAAGCGGTAGACGAACCGGTTCGCGAGGACGCGGTCGGACGTGCCCGCCTCGCAGCCGGGCTCCGGCACGGCGCAGTGCAGCGTCGGCTCCATCGAGGACGAGGGAATCCGGTACGGGTTCACGACCCAGGCTTTGATCGCGAGCACGGCCGCGACCGCCAGGGCGATCGTCACCGCCCAGTCGACGACCGTCGGCCAGGGGGCGGGAAGGGATTCGAGCTTGCTCCGAAGGAAGACGGCCTCCTAAGTCCCTAGTGCGGGAAGCGTCGGTCAGGCATCTGCTACCGGAGGCCGAGTCGGGTCAGTGGCCAGTAGACGGCGAACACGGGACCGATCAAGTCGTCCCGTGTCACGGGACCCCACTCGCGGCTGTCGCAGGACTGCCCACGGTTGTCGCCCATCATGAAGTACTCGTTGTCTCCGAGCGACCGCTCCGGGAAGTCGCGACCGCTCCGCCCGCCGTTCACATACGGCTCCTCGAGCGGCTCGCCGTCGATGAGGACGACGCCGTCAGTCACGGCGATCCGCTCTCCGGGAAGCCCGATCAGGCGCTTGACGAACGTCCCGCCTGCGCCGCAGCGCCTTATGGCTCTCTGCGGTGTCTCGAAGACGACAATGTCGCCGCGCTCCGGGTCACGGAAGTGGTAGATGAAGCGGTTGGCGAGCACACGGTCGGACGAGCCGGCCTTGCACCCTACCTCCGGCTCGGCGCAGTGCAGCGTCGGCTCCATCGAGGACGAGGGAATCCGGTACGGGTTGACGACCCAGGTCTTGATCGCGAGCACGGCCGCGACGGCGATAGCGATCGTCACCGCCCAGTCGACGACCGTGTCCCAGGGCTCAGGAAGCGACGAGGTCAGCCGGTCGAGCGGGCCGCTCACGAAAGGGTTCGCTCCCGGCTCCGCTCCCGGCGCCACGTCTCGATGAGGGCGTGGTTGCCTGACAGGAGCACCTCGGGGACGCGCCAGCCTCGAAACTCCGGAGGCCTGGTGTAGTGAGGAAACTCGAGCCCGCCCTCGAGTGCCTGCGAGAAGCTCTCCACCGCGCCGCTCTCCGCGCGGATCGCGCCGGGCAGGCGCCTGGCGACCGCATCGAGGACGACCATCGCGGGCAGCTCTCCGCCGGAGAGAACGTAGGGGCCGATCGAGACCGAGTCAGTCGCGACGTGCTCGATGATCCGCTCGTCGAAGCCTTCGAAGCGGGCGGAGAGGAGGGTGAGCTCCGGCTCGGCGGCGAGCTCCTCGACGAGAGCCTGGTCGAGCAGGCGGCCCTGCGGCGAGAAGGCAATCACGCGTCGCCCCTGGGCTTCGCCGTAGACGGCCTCGAGCGCGGCGCAGACGACATCGACGCGCAGCACCATCCCGGCGCCGCCTCCGTACGGCTCGTCGTCCACCTGACCGCCGGTCAGCGGCGTGTAGTCGCGGTAGTTGAGGAACCGGAGCTCGAGCTCCGAGCCGAGCACCGCGGCGACTGGGCGCTGCTCGGTGAGCCAGGCGAAGGCGTGTGGAAGCAGGGTGAAGACGTCGAGCTGCATGCTGCGTGCGAGATTAGCTTTCGGAAACGAAGCCGGGCGCAATCACGATCCGGCCTCCCTCGATATCGACCGCGCGAACGCATTCCTCCACCATCGGGAGCGCGAGGCCACCCTCCAGCTCGAGCACATCGTTGGCCACGCCAGGCACGACGTCCTGCACCCGGCCGAGCGCCCGCCCGCCTTCCTCGACAGCGGTGAGGCCGACGAGCTCGAAGACGTAGTAGGTGTCGGCCCCGGCCGGCGGGAGCTCCGATACGGGCAGCTCGAGTGCAGTGCCACGCGCGACATCTCGATCGAGGCGGATGACGAGGCGCCCTCCCGACCGCTTGCTCTCCACGACCGTGACGGGCTCGCGGCCTGCGTAGACGGTCGCGCCCGGCGCGAAGCGCTCCGGGTCCTCGCTCGGCAGCTCGACGACGAAGGCTCCGGCCAGCCCGTGCCGGCGGCCCACGCGCCCGACGGCCACCCAACGCCGGGCGCCCTCCGAGTCAGCTCGCGTCAACGATCTCGAGCAACGCTCGCTCGTGCCGGCGCCCCCCGCTGGCGCGCACGAGCGTCCGGAGGGCCCTGGCGATCCGGCCCTGACGGCCGATCACCTTGCCGATGTCGTCTTCCGCAACGTGCAGCCGCAGGACGACGGCGCCGTCCCGCTCGGTGCGCTCGACGCGCACCTCGTCAGGCTTGTCGACGAGGTTCCGCGCGAGGTACTCGAGCATCTGCTCCATACGGTGGGGCACTAAATGCCCTGGGCCTTCATCAGGCGCTTGACCGAGTCGCTCGGCTGCGCCCCCTTGCCGATCCACTCCTGGATCTTCTCGGCGTCGAGCGAGATCGTCGACGGGTCCGTCTGCGGGTTGTAGCGTCCGACGATCTCGATGAAGCGGCCGTCCCGCGGCGAGCGGGAGTCAGCGACGACGACCCGGTAGATCGGATTCTTCTTCGAGCCCACGCGGGCCAGCCTGATTCGTGTTGCCATTCGATCCTTTCTTCCTTCTTTCTTTCTTAGCGACGCCTCTGAGCCGCCGCGATCGACTGCAGATTGGGCATCTTCCCCCGACCCATCTGCTTTACCATCTTCGCCATCTGCTTGCGTGCTCCGAGGAGCTGGTTCACCTGCTGCACGGTCGTGCCGCTGCCGCGGGCGATGCGGGCGCGGCGAGACCCGTTGATGATCTCCGGCCGGCGACGCTCGTCCACGGTCATCGAGAGCACGATCGCCTCCACCTTGCTCAGCTCTCGATCGTCGACGTCGGCGCCCTGGAGCTGCTTGCCGAGCCCCGGGATCATGCCGACGACCGACTTGAGCGGGCCCATCCGCCGCATCATCCGGTAGCTCTGCAGGAAGTCCTCGAAGGTGAACTGGCCGGCGCGGAGGCGCCGCTCCATCTCCTCCTGCTCGTCCACCTCGGCCGCCTGCTCGGCGCGCTCGATCAGCGTCATCACATCGCCCATCCCGAGGATGCGCGAAGCCATACGGTCCGGGTGGAAGTACTCGAGCTGGTCGAGCTTCTCGCCGGTGGACGCGAGCTTGATCGGCTTCCCGGTCACCGCCTTGACCGAGAGGGCCGCGCCGCCGCGGGCGTCGCCGTCGAGCTTCGTCAGGACGACGCCGTCGAAGTCGACCCGCTCCTGGAAGGCCTCGGCGACGGCGACGGCCTCCTGGCCGGTCATGGCGTCGAGGACGAGCAGGACGTTGTGGGGCTTGATCGCGCCGCGAACGGCGGCGAGCTCCTCCATCAGCGGCTCGTCGATCTGCAGGCGGCCGGCCGTATCGACGACGAGGACATCGCGGCCCTGCGCCTGAGCCTGAGCGAGCCCGTGACGGGAGACAGCGACGGCGTCCGTCGTCGAGCGGTCGAGGTAGACCGGGATCTGAATCTGCTTGCCGAGCTGCTCCAGCTGATCGACCGCCGCCGGTCGCTGGAGGTCCGCGGCCACGAGCGCGGGCGACTTGCCTTCGTGCTTGCGGAGGAGCAGCGCGAGCTTCGCCGCGGCGGTCGTCTTCCCGGACCCCTGGAGGCCGGCGAGGAGGATCACCGTCGGCGGGCGGCCGGAGAAGGCGAGCTTCGACCCGCCCGACCCCATCAGCTCGGTCAGCTCCTCGTGGACGATCCGGACGACTTCCTGGCCCGGTGAGAGGCTCTTGGTCACGGCAGCGCCGGCCGCCCGCTCGCGCACGCGGGCAACGAACTCCTTGACCACCTTGAAGTTGACGTCGGCCTCGAGCAGCGCCAGCCGAATCTCGCGCATGGCGCGGGAGAGGTCTTCTTCGGTGAGGACGCCGCGGCCGCGGAGGTCGCCGAGCGCCCCTTGCAGCTTGTCGGAAAGGGTGTCAAACATGGGCCGGCGGGAAGTGTAGCCGTGTGCTTTTCCATCCCAGCTCGGAACCCGTGAAGGAGGCAGTCGGATGGCGAACGTCGCCAAGGTGATCAGGGTGATCGGCCAGTCGGAGGAGAGCTTCGCGGAGGCGACGCGCGTCGCCGTGCGCGAGGCAGGGCAAACGGTGCGCGGCATCCACGGCGCCCACGTCGTCGAGATGAGCGCGGTCGTCGAGGACGAAGACATCACGCTCTTCCGCACGACCGTGGACATCGCGTTCGGGGTCGAGCGCTAGCGAGTCGCGGAACCTCTCACAGGGCTGCGTGCGTATGCCTGGGACATGCGCACGTGGCTCACGCGGGCGATCGTCGCCGCGGTCGTCGGTCTGGGAGTCGCCGTCCTCGTCACCGGGTTGCGGCCGCCCGCGCCTCCGGAGGACGAGCCCCGGTCGGCCGCGCGGACGACGCCTATGCCGCTCCCGCGGTGCTCGAGCGAGCAGCTGGCGCTCTCGATCGAGGTGCTGGGCGGGTCGCCCACGGCCGTCCTTCGCCATGTGATGGGCGAGCCGTGCCGGCTCACGCGCGTGCCCGTCGACTTGCGGGTGTTGGATCGCGCAGGGAATCGCGTGCGCCGCTCGTACGGCGGCGACCAAGCCGTGGACGGGAAGTTCTTCCCCGACTTCGAGCGGCTGCTCGGCATCACGTACCTCCCGACCTGCGAGGCGCGAGGGCCGTACACCGCGATCGCCACCGTCGGCCCCTACTCGGCACGAGGGAAGCTCTCCGGGCGCGAGGTCGGCTGCTTCACGGGCGGCTGAGCCGGACACGGCCATGGCGGGCTCGTCCCGGGCGGACGGGCGCCCCCCACTTCGAGCCTAGCGCCCAGCTGCGCGCGGGTGGCGCACGGGTGTGTGCCACGTGTGAGTCAGTCTCGGCCGACGAGGGCCCGCGCGAAGTCCTGGGGGTCGAACGGCTGCAGGTCGTCGAGGGACTCTCCCACGCCGACGAGCTTCACCGGCAGGCCGAGCTCGTGCGTGACCGCCACCGCGACGCCGCCCTTGGCGCTCCCGTCCAGCTTGGTCAGGGCGACCCCGGTCACACCGACCGCCTCGTCGAAGAGCTTCGCCTGTCGCACGCCGTTCTGCCCCGTGGTGGCGTCGAGGACGAGCAGCGTCTCGTGCGGCGCCCCTTCCAGCTTCTGGCCGATCACGCGGCGCACCTTGGCGAGCTCCTCCATCAGGTTCGTCTGGGTGTGCAGGCGCCCCGCGGTGTCGACGACGACCACGTCGCGCCCCCGCGCCTCCGCCGCGGAGATGGCGTCGAAGGCGACCGCGGCCGGGTCGGCGCCGCGCTGGGAGCCGACGAAGTCGGCGGCGGCGCGCTCCGCCCAGATCTCGAGCTGCTCCTCCGCCGCGGCGCGATAGGTGTCCGCCGCCGCCAGCACCACTGACCGTCCCGATTCGCGCAGCCGGTGCGCGAGCTTGCCGATCGTCGTCGTCTTGCCGGTGCCGTTGACGCCGACGACGAGCACGACCGTCGGCCGCCCGTCGAGACCGAGCCGGTCCTGGCCGTGGGCGGTGACGAGATCGGCCACGACCTCCTCCAGCCCATCGACGAGCTCGGCCTGGCTCAGGGGCTCGCGCTCCTCGAGGCGGCTGACTATCTCGACCGTCGCCGGAACGCCGCAATCGGCCGCGATCAGGGCCTCCTCGATTCGTTCCCAGGCCTCCTCGTCGCCGGGATCGAAGAGGAGCTCGCGCGTGAGCGCCTGCCGGCTCGCGCTCAGGGACTCGCGGAGGCGACCGATCCAGCCGCGGCGCTTCTCCTCGTCCTCGACCGGAGCGTCCTCGCGGTCGCCGAGGAACTCCGCCCACGTGCGCGTCACGCGGTGAGGGCCTCGGCTTCCGGCGCCGCCGCCAGCCGCTTGGAGACGACCTGCGAGATCCCGTCGGCGCCCATGGTCACGCCGTAGAGGATATCCGCGGCCTCGATCGTCCTCTTCTGGTGCGTGACCACGATGAACTGCGCGCGATCGGCGAAGCGACGCAGAAGCTCCGTGAACCGACCGATGTTGACGTCGTCGAGCGCCGCCTCGACCTCGTCCAGGAGGTAGAACGGGCACGGCCTCGCGAGGAAGAGCGCGAAGAGGAACGAGATGGCGCCCAGCGCCTTCTCGCCTCCGGAGAGGAGCGACAGCCTCGTCACGCGCTTGCCGGCGGGCTGGAGCTCGATCTCGATGCCGGGCTCACCGCCCTCCTCGTCGGCGACGCGGAGGATTCGGCCGCTGCCGCCGGGGAAGAGCGTGGCCGCAACCTCCTCGAAGTGGCGCTCGACCCTGCTCAGAGTCTCCTCGAACCGCCGCTCGACGGTCTCCGCCAGCTCGTCCCGCAACGACTCAAGCTCCGCGAGGGAACGTTCCAGGTCCTCGCGCTGCAGCGTCAGCTCCTCGAGCCTCGTCTTCTCGCGGGCGTGCTCCTCGGCCGCCAGGGGGTTGACCTGGCCGAGCGCCTCCCGCCTTCGCTCGAGCCGAGCCAGCTGGCCTCGCAGCTCGTCCGCCTCCTCCTCGGTCAGCGGCTCCGCCTCGGCCCCTTCTGGGAGGCGACGCACGATCTCCTCGCGCTCCGCTTCCAGCCGCGCATGCTCGATTCCGACCGCCGAGAGGCGCTCCGCGGCCTCCGCGGCGGCCCGGCGCAGCTCGGCCTCGAGCCCGCCGAGACGGCGGAGCTCCTTCCCGAGCTCCCCTGCGCGCGTGCCGCCCGCGTCGACGCGGGCCCTGAGCGGAGGCTCCAGGCGCCCTGCCCGCTCGCCGGCGGCTTGGAGCAGGGCGGCTGCCCGCTCCGCCAGCGCCGCGAGCCCCCGCAGGGTCTCCTCCCGGGCCGAGCCCCTGGTCTCGGGCGTCGGCGAGGCCGCCGAGTCCGCCGCGAACCAGCTCTCGCCGCCGGAGAGCGCGACGAGCGCGTCGCGCCGCTCCGCGTGCGCCCGCTCCAGCCTCGCCAGGGCTTCCGCGAGCTCGACCCGCTCCGGCGCCCAGGCACCCGCGGCGGCGAGCGCCCGTTCGTAGCTCGGCGGCTTCGGCGTCGGCGTGAGACGTGGCCGATCGGCGTCGGCGCGAAGCGAGGCTGCGGTCTCCTCTGTCCGCTCCCGACGCAGCTCCAGGCGCTCGACCGCGCTTCGCAACCGGTAGAGAGCAGCCGTCGCCTGCTCGTGACGGCCCGCCGCCTCTGCCAACCCCTCCTCGGCCCGGTGCCGCTCGGCCAGGACTCCCTCGAGGCGCTCGTCGCGGCGCCGGCGCTCCTGGGCGGCCTCGGTTCGCCGCTCCTCGACCTCGGCCACCCGCCGCTCGACCGCCTCGAGCTCCGCCGCGGCAAGGCGCGCCTTCAACCGGTCGATCTCGATCCCGAGCTTCTCCGCCCGCTCGGCCGCGCTTGCCTGCAGCGCCAGCGGGCGCAGGCGCTTCCGCACCTCGTCCTCGAGGTCGCGAGCCCGCTCGACCTGCGTCTGGACACGCCCGAGCTTGAGCTCCGCCCGGTGGCGGCGGCGCTTGAACTTGCCGAGGCCGGCCGCCTCCTCGACGAGAGCCCGGCGCTCATCGGGCTTCGAGACCAGAATCTCCTCGACACGGCCCTGGGAGATGATCGAGTGCCGCTCGCCCGCCAGGCCGATGTCCGCGAGCAGCTCGACGACATCGGTGCGGCGAACGCGTGCCCGGTTGACGAGGTATTCGCCGTCACCCTCGCGGCGAGCGCGCCGAACGATGGAGAGCTCGGACACGTCCAGAGGGCCGTCTCCGTCCTCGTTGTCGAAGAGGAGCTCTACCTCGCACCAGTCGGCGGCGGAGCGTTCCTTCGAGCCGGCGTAGAGCACGTCGTCGGGCTTTTCGGCCCGAAGCTCGCTGGGGCTCAGGCTCCCGGCCGCCCAGACGATCGCGTCGGCGATGTTCGACTTGCCCGAGCCGTTGGGGCCGACGACCACGGCGACGCCCGGCTCGAGGCGCACCTCGACCGGATCCGGGAACGATTTGAAGCCGCGGATCTTGACTGCGCGCAGGTACAGGCCGCGAAGTCTGACGACCCGGACGGACGAGCTAGTCGGCCTGAATGCGCATTTCCAGGCAGCTCACGCCCTGGAGGTCGAGCCAGAGGCGGCCCTCGGCGCGCACGAGCCGAAGCAGCACCGCGTCGCACCCCGGGCAGCGCGCGACCGCGCCCGGCGCCTGTATGTAGACGGCGAGCGCGCCGACTTCGCGGACGGCACCGCAGGAGCCGCACGTCGAGCGCGCGAGCGTTATCTCGGCGGCGAAGACCTCGCCGAGCAGGCCGCCGAGCGCGTTCCCGTCCAGCTTCAGGTCCGCCGTCTCCATGGCTCAGGCCCCGCTCGGGCCGAAGCGCTCGGTCCTGACGCGGCCCGAGTCGTAGCCTAGGCCGACGAGGGCGTCCGCCGCCACCTCGACGAAGCGCGTCGGGCCGCAGACGAACGCGGTGCTCTCACCGCTCTCTCCGAAGACCTCCGCGAGCATCTCGCGGTCGATGCGGCGCGCGTACCCATCCCACCCGTCCGGCTGCGCCCGGGTGAGCGTGTAGACGACCTCGAGCGCCGGGTCGGCCTTCGCCAGCCGCCCGAGCTCGTCGCGGTAGATCACGTCCTCGAGCGTCCGGGACGAGTAGAGGAGCGTGGCCGGCACGGTCAGCTCCGATGCCGCCCGGTACTGGAGCATCGCCATGAGCGGCACGATCCCGGAGCCGCCCGCGACGAGATGAAGAGGGTCCGCCCCGCCGTCCCAGACGAAGTAGCCGCCGATCGGCCCGCGCAGCTCGAAGCGGTCGCCGGGCCGCAGCTCTCGCGCCAGGAACGGGGAGACCTCGCCGTCCTCGAGCACCTCCACGGTGAGAACGACGCGCTCCCCGTCGGCGGGCGCGGCCAGCGAGTAGCTCCGCTGCGCCTGGTAGCCGTCCTCAGCGGTCAGACGCACGTCCACGTGCTGACCGGGACGGTGCCCGGTCCAGCCGGGGACGTCGAGCACGAGGCTCGTGACGCGCGGCGTTTCCGGCACGAGCTCGACGAGCTCCGCAAGGAGCCACGTCAGTCGCCCCAGTACCGCTGCTCCCGCCACGGGTCCCCGTAGAGGTGGTAGCCGAGCGACTCCCAGAAGCCCGGCTCGTCCTCGTCCATGAGCCGGAGCCCACGCACCCACTTGGCGCTCTTCCAGAAGTACAGGTGCGGGACGAGCAGGCGGGCGGGGCCGCCGTGCTCGGGGTCGAGCGGCTCGCCCTCGTAGTCGAAGGCGACCCAGGCCCTGCCGCCGGTGACGTCCTCGAGCGGGAGGTTCGTCGTGTAGCCGCCGTCGCTCCATGCAGTCACATAGCCGGCGCCGGTCTCGATCCCCTCGAGCAGCGTGTCCACGGAGACGCCCTCCCACGTCGTGTCGAGCTTCGACCACTTGGTCACGCAGTGGATGTCCCTCGTCACGGTCTCGCTCGGCAGCGCGCGGAACTCATCCCAGCTCCAGCGCGTCAGCTCCTTGCCGTCCTCGGAGACGGTGAAGCTCCACTGCTCGAGCGGCGTGTGCGGCGTCGGCCCGGCGGAGAGGACGGGGAAGTCGTCGGTCTCGTACTGGCCCGGGGGGATGCGCCCGCTCTCGTCCCGCTCGCGCCGGCCCCGAAAGCCGCGGGTGACGTAGGCCATCCCGCGAGCTTACCGCGCCATCCTTTCGACTCCGTCGCCGCGCCCGACCAGGACCTCGGAGACGAGCTCGGGCGGGAAGAGGCCGTGCTCGACCAGGCCCGGGGTGGCAGAGAGGCGCGCCGCCAGCTCCGCCGGATCGCCGACCGGGCCGAGGTAATCGGCGATCAGCCCGCCGTCCGGGCTGGGCGGCACCGCTCGAAGCTCGGCCGCGCCGATCCGCGCGAGGGTCGCCGCAGCGCCGTAGGCGAGGATCTCGACGGGGATCGGCGGTCCCAAGGCCTCGACGAGCTTGTCCGAGGAGACGACGACGACGAAGCGATCGGCGGCGGCCGCGACCACCTTCTCACGGGTGTGGGCGCCTCCGCCGCCCTTCACGACCCAGCCGTCCGGCGCGACCTGGTCGGCGCCGTCGACGGCGAGGTCGAGGCGGTCGAGCTCGTCGAACGGCTCCACCGTGAGGCCAAGCTCGCGCGCGGCCGCCTCGGTCGGCAGGGAGGTGGCGACACACCGGAGGTTGAGCCTCCTCGCGGCCAGGGCCGGCAGGAAATGCGCGACCGTCGAGCCCGTGCCCAGCCCGATGAGCATCCCGTCCTCGACGAGCTCGGCGGCGGCTTCTGCCGCGAGGCGCTTCTCCTCCTCGACGCCCATTTCGATCAGCGTAGGATCCGGGCAGGATGACCTCCGAGGCAGAGCTCGCAGGGCAGGTCGCACTCGTCACCGGCGGCGGTCGCGGGATCGGGCGCGGGATCGCGCTCGAGCTCGCCTACGCCGGCGCGCGCGTGGCCGTGGCCGCGCGGACGAGGGAGCAGGTCGTGGCGACTGCGGCCGAG
>Ga0081538_10001538_pt1 | contig 23649 bp, 19 predicted proteins | sample TabmetS5T2R1_FD_71022 | JGI IMG/M metagenome (GOLD analysis project Ga0081538, IMG submission 71022) | Tabebuia heterophylla rhizosphere microbial communities from the University of Puerto Rico - S5T2R1 | ecosystem: Host-associated > Plants > Roots > Rhizosphere ... | reverse complement strand
GGACCACGGCCGCGCCCTCTCTTCCCCTTCGCAGGCTGCTGAACACGGACGGGAGCGTCACCAGGCTGCTCGAGGCCTCGTTCGGTGCCCGTGTCGCCGTCGAGACCCAAACGAACACGGTCGTGGACGGCCGCCTCCGCCGAAGCGCCGTCCTGCGCCTCGCCTCCGACGGCCGGCCCCTGCTGCGCGCGTCCTCCGAGATCGCGCTCGACTGCCTTCCGGCGTCGGCCCGCCGAGCGCTGCTGACCGGCGAGCGTCCGATAGGCACCGTGCTCGGCGAGGCGCGGCTCGAAACGCGGCGCGAGCTGACGCCGTACAACTGCGACACGGCGACCGCAGTGGACTCCGCCGAGCTCGGCGTGGTGCAGGGCAGCCCGGTCTTCGAGCGCTCCTACCGCATCGTCAGCCGCGGACGGCGACTGGCCACTATCACCGAGCGCTTTCCGGCCTCCCTGTTCGAGGAGGCGCAGTGATGTTCACGCTCATCGCCGACGGCATGGGCTGCTAGCCGTTCGACCCGGGCTGCTGACGGTCTGCGGGATTTGTGGCGGACCGATCGTCGGTCGCGTCACCGGTACGTAGGCTGGAAAGCTGAGGTGAGCACCGAGGCGAGCGCATCCTTCTCCGGCCGGACGGCATGGACCCGTAATCTCGCCGCGCCGGTCCGCGATTTCCTCAGCACGGAGACGGGGGGAGCGGCCGTGCTCCTGGCTGCCGCGGTCGCCGCTCTCGTATGGGCGAACTCGCCGTGGCCGGACTCGTACGAGTCGTTCTGGACCACCGACCTGTCGATCCGCGTCGGGAACGAGGCGATCACCCTGGACCTGCGGCACTGGGTGAATCAGGGCCTGATGACGTTCTTCTTCCTGGTCGTCGGGCTCGAGGCCAAGCGGGAGCTCGACGTGGGAGACCTGCGGGACCGGCGGAGGGTTGGGATCCCAGTGGTCGCGGCGCTCGGCGGCATGGCGGTGGCGGTCGCGATCTATACGGCGTTCAACGCCGGCGGCTCGGGTGCCGACGGCTGGGGCGCCGCGATGTCGACCGACACGGCATTCGCGCTCGGCGTGCTCGCGCTGGTCGCCCGCGGCGCCACGCGTCTCCGCGTCCGCCTGCTGACCATCGCGGTCATCGACGACCTGGTGGCCCTGGTGGTGATCGCCACCGTCTACACCGAGGACGTGTCGGTGGTTCCGCTGGCCGTGGCCGCCGCTCTCTTCGGCGCCCTGCTGGCGCTCCGATATGCGCCGGAGCGCTGGCGTCTGCAGCTGGCCGTGCTGCTCGGTGTGGCCCTGTGGATCGCCCTCCATCTGTCCGGTGTTGATCCGGTGATCGCGGGGCTCGCCGCCGGCCTCGTGACGAGTGCGTACCCGCCGTCTCGAACCGACCTCGAGCACGTGACCGAGCTGACGCGCTCATTCCGCGAGCAGCCCACGCCGGAGCTGGCGCGCTCCGCCCAGCTGGGAGTGGCCCGCTCGATCTCCGCCAACGAGCGGCTTCAGTACAGACTCCATCCCTGGACCGGCTTCGTGATCGTCCCGGTGTTCGCGCTGGCGAATGCGGGCATCCATATCGACGGCGAGCTGCTCGGAGACGCCATGACCTCGCCCGTGACGCTGGGAATCCTGTTCGGTTTGGTGCTGGGCAAGCCGCTCGGCATCGTCACCGCCGCGTGGCTCGCCACGCGTCCCTGGCTCGCCGGGCTGCGGCGGTCGCTCAGCTGGCCGGTCATAGTCGGGGGCGGCACGGTGGCGGGAATCGGGTTCACGGTCTCGCTCCTCATCGCGAACATCGCCTTCGAGGGACAGCAACTCGACGAGGCCAAGCTTGGCGTGCTCGCTTCGGCGATCGTCGCATCGCTCCTCAGCTGGGCCATCTTCCGGGCGATCGCCCGGCTCCCCGCCTCCACCCGCGCCCGCCAGATCGCCGGCACCGCGGAGGAGCTCATGGACCTGTCGGACGAGGTCGATCCGGAGCGAGACCACGTCCGCGGTTCTGAGGACGCGCCGGTCACGCTCGTCGAGTACGGCGACTACGAATGCCCGTACTGCGGCCAGGCCGAGGTGGTGATTCGCGAGCTGCTCGACTCGTTCGGGACCGAGCTCCGATACGTCTGGCGCCACCTGCCGCTGAACGACGTGCACCCGAACGCCCAGACGGCGGCGGAGGCGGCGGAGGCGGCCGCGGCGCAGGGCGCCTTCTGGGACTTCCACGACAAGCTGCTCGCCCACCAGGACGAGCTGACGCCACCCGATCTGGGGCGCAACGGGGAGGAGCTGGACCTGGACATGGACCGCTTCTGGGACGAGCTCCGCGGCCGCGACCACGCCGAACGGGTGGCCGAGGACGTGGCGAGCGCCGACGCGAGCGGCGTCGCCGGCACGCCGACGTTCTTCATCAACGGCAGGCGCCACCAGGGGGCCTACGACATCGAAGCGCTGAGCACCGCAGTCCGGAGGGCGAAGGGGCGCGCCGCGCTGGTCCAGCGCGCCCCATAGCCTGTCATCCTCAGCCCATGACGACCTGCACCCACCTGGATCAGATCCAGATCGAAGCGCCGGAGACTGTCGAGGGCTGCGAGGACTGCCTGCGGATAGGCGGCCGCTGGGTTCATCTGCGCACCTGCCTCACTTGCGGCCACGTCGGCTGCTGCGACTCGTCCCCGAACCGCCACGCGAGCGCGCACGCGGCAGAGGCGAGCCATCCCATTGTCGAGTCGGCCGAGCCGGGCGAGACGTGGTGCTGGTGCTACGTCGACGAGGTCACCTTCGAGCTCGGCACCTAGCCTTGCCCACCTGGATTCTCGAGCCCGGCCACACCGAGGCCGAGTTCCGCGCCCGCCACATGATGGTCACCTGGGTGCGGGGGCTGTTCAAGAACATCCGCGGGACGGTCGAGTGGGACCGCGAGAGCTTCGAGGCCACGACGTTCGCGGGGCGGATCGACGCGTCGGGTCTGTGGACCGGCGAGCCCGAGCGCGACGCGCACCTGCGCAGCGCCGACTTCTTCGACGTGGAGAACCACCCGCTGATCACGTTCGAGGGCCGCTTCACGGAGCGGATCGGCGACACGCTCTTCAAAGCGGTGGCGGAGTTGACCTTGCGCGGCACCACGGCCGAGGTGCCGCTGTACGTGTCGTATCTGGGCCAGTGGGAGACGCCGTTCTGGGTCGGTGACGAGGACCGCGGCACGATGCGGCGGATCGGTTTCGAGGCCACCACGCTCATAGAGCGGCAGCACTTCGGCGTCTCCTGGAACGACGAGCTGCCCCGCGGTGGGCTCGTCGTCTCGAATCAGATCGACGTGACCCTCGACGTCGAGGCGATCCTCCTGGAGGACCTCGAGGCGACCGGCGCGATCGACTACTACCGCAAGATCGGCGCCGTGCCCGAGTAGCCGCTAGGCCGCCGCCGGAGCGGCCGCGCCGAGCTCCGTGAGCGCATTGAGGAAGATCTCCGAGAACGTCGGGAACGGCTGGATGACGTCGTTCATGATCTCGAGCGGCACCCGCGCGCGGATCGCAACGGTCGCCTGCTGAAGCCACTCGCCGGCCTCCTGGCCGAGCGCGTAGGCGCCGGTGAGTCGCTCGCCGTCGGAGATGAGCGTCATGAAGCCGGGGCTCTCCGCGTACGCGCGCGTATACGTCGAGGTCCTGGGCACCTCCGACAACGGGACGGTGACACTGTGCTCTCCCTCGCCTTGGCCGACCGACGCGGCCTGCGGATCGGTGAAGATCACGCGCGGGACGGCCTCGTAGTTCGCCTCGCGGCTGCGGCCGAGGATGTTGGCTGCCGTGATTCGCCCCTGGTACTTGCCGACGTAGGTGAGCGGCCAGATGCCGGTCACGTCCCCGATCGCCCAGATGCCGTCACCCGCGCTCATGCGGCCGTCGACCTCGATGCCCCGCCGGGTCGGCTCGATGCCGACGCTCTTGAGCCCTAGGCCCTCGGTGCGCGGACGCCGCCCGGTCGCCACCAGCAGGCGATCCCCACGGAGCTCGTCGCGGTCGGGAAACTCGAGGACGTACTCGTCGCCGTCAAGCCGCACCGCGGATGCATGGTGCCCGAAGTTGAGCTCGATTCCCTCGGATGAGAACGCCCGGCCCAGCGCCTCGCCAAGCGGCCTGGGCTCCCTCGGCAGCAGGTGCCCCTCGCCCTCACATATCGCCACCGAGGCGCCCATTCGGTGCACGGCCTGCGCCATCTCGACGCCGACCGGGCCGCCGCCCAGCACGAGCATGCGTCGCGGCACCTGGGTGAGCCCGGTGACCTCCCGGTTCGTCCAGATGCCATCGAGGTCGGAGAGTCCCGGGATCGGCGGTATCACCGGGTCCGAGCCGGTGGCGACGACGACGTGCTCGGCGCCCCACTCCTCGTCGCCGACCGCCACCCGGCCGGGGCCGACCAGCCGCGCTGCGCCGCGCAGCAGTTCGATGCCTCTGCTGTCGAGCCAGGCGGCCTTCCTCGTGTCGTCATAGCCGGCGACCATGAAATCGCGCCATTCGAAGGCCGCGCGCGGGTCGAGCGCCCCGGTCACCGCCTCGCGGGCGCCGGGTGCCTCGCGAGCGGCCTCGAGCGCCTCGCCGGGACGGAGCAGGGTCTTGGATGGGATGCAGGCCCAGTAGTCGCACTCGCCGCCCACCAGTTCGCGCTCGACGATCGCCACGCGCCGGCCGCCGTCGGCAAGATGGTCGGCGCAGTGCTGCCCGGCGGGGCCGGCGCCGATCACGATCACGTCGTAGTCCGTGCTCACCACGTCTCCTTCGATCGTTGGAGTCCAAGCAGTATCGCCCGGAGGAACACCAGCCCGTGCGTTGACTCGGCGGGGTGCGGCTGCCTAGAGTCGCGCATTCCAGAGCTCGTGACCTATGGCAAGGGGGGCGGCGACGATCCGCTCTCCCCGGTGCGCCGGATCCCGCCGGACGAGGACGTCCCGCCGTCGCCCGCCGTCGGCCTCTGCCTGTCCGGCGGCGGATATCGCGCGATGCTCTTCCACCTTGGGGTCCTGTGGCGCCTGAACGAGGCCGGCTGGCTGCCGCGCCTCGACCGCGTTTCCAGCGTCTCGGGCGGCTCGATCACGTCCGGCGTGCTCGGCCTTGCGTGGAGCGAGCTCGACTTCGACGAGCGCGGCGTGGGCGCGGCGTTCGAGGAGCGCGTGGTCGCGCCGGTGCGCGAGCTGGGGCGGCACGGCATCGACGTCCGGGCGGTGCTATCGGGACTCGTGACGCCCGAGACGATCGCGGAGCGCGTGGCCGCCGCGTATCGCCGCCACCTCTTCGGCGGGAGCACCCTGCGGGACATGCCCGAGCGACCGCGGTTCATCATCAACGCCACGAACGTCGGCACCGGCGCGCTGGTCCTGTTCGAGCGCGCGCAGATCGCCGACTGGCGCGTCGGCCGCGTCGAGCGGCCGGAGCTTGACGTGGCCGTCGCCGTCGCGTGCTCGTGCGCCTTTCCCCCGGTGCTGTCGCCCTTTCGGCTGAGGCTCGCGGATGCCGAATGGATTACGGAGCCCTCGTGCGATCTGGCCCTGCCGGAGCACCGCGACGAGCTCATCCTCTCCGACGGCGGCGTGTACGACAACCTCGGCCTCGAGACAGTCTGGAAGCGCTGCCGCACGGTCATCGTTTCGGACGCCGGCGGGCAGTTGGCGCCTGACCCCCGCCCGGCCCGCGACTGGCCGCTGCACTTCGTCCGAGTGCTGCGCGTGATCGATAGCCAGGTGCGGGCGCTGCGCAAGGGCCAGACGATCGAGAGCCTCCGCCGCGGCGACCGCGACGGGGTCTATGTCGGGATCCGCAGTCATGTGGCGGACTACCACGTTGACGAGCCCCTGCCGGCGCCGCCGGAGCGAACCATCGTGCTCGCCGAGGTCCCGACGCGACTCGACGCGCTCGACGACCTGATCCAGGAGCGGCTTGTGAACTGGGGCTACGCCGTCTGCGACGCCGGCCTGCGGCGCCATCTCGATCGGGGCGTCGCGCGCCCGCTCGGCTTTCCCTATCCGGACGCGGCCGTCTGAACGCGAGCGGCGGCCCGCGGCCGGATCAGGAGCGAGGCCCCGATCGCGCCGCCGAGGTCACCGAGCTTGGCCAGGTGGATGTCCGGCGGGTCGTCGCTCGCGAAAAGGTGGGGCATGATCGCCTTTTCGATGCGGCGGACGTAGGGCTCGCCGAGCCGGAGCCCGAGCCCGCCGCCCACGATCACGGCCTCGACGTCGAGCACGTTCAGCGCAGAGGCCACGCCCGCGCCGAGCGCCTCCACGGCCTCGTCGATCAGCGTCTGCGCCAGCTTGTCGTGGTGCTCGAGCGCGCGCTCCCACACGCCGCTCGTGAGACGGTCGCGCCCACGCTTCTCCATGATCTTGAAGAGGTCGGTCTTCTCGCCCTTGTCCATCCGCTTGCGGGCGTGCTCCTCGAGCGCCTTGCGGCCGGCGTAGGCCTCCATGCAGCCGCGCCGTCCGCAGGGGCACCGCCGGCCGCCCATCTTGACCACGATGTGACCGATCTCGCCGGCCCCGCCGCGGCCCAGCCAGGGCTTGCCCTTGAGGATGATCCCGCCGCCGACGCCGGTGCCCCAGAAGACGCCCAGGAGCGAGCGATAGGGGCGGCCCGCGCCGAGGTTGAACTCGGCGTCGGTGGCCACCTGCACGTCGTTGTCGATCTTGACGCGCGTGCCCAGCGAGTCCGACAGCGCGCCGGCGAGCGGAAAGGAGTCCTCCCAGTCCGGCAGGTTGCGCGCGCTCGTCACGATCCCCTTGCGGGTGTCGATGATCCCGGGCGAGCCGACTCCCACGCCCGCGAGCTCCTCGCTGTCAACGCCCGCCTGGGCGGCGGCGGCGCGCAGGGCGTCGGCCATGGCTTCGGCCACTTCCTGCGGCCCGCCGGACGTGGGTGTGGCGACGCGCTCCTCGCCATCCACGGCGGCCGCGTCGTCCACCACGACCGCCTGGATCTTCGTGCCGCCGAGGTCGATACCTCCCCTCACCTGACCGACGCTACACCGTCGGCCCGCAGCCTGCGAGTCGGGGCTGCGAGACTCGACACCGTGGCGAACGTCTTCGAGCCCGACTTCGATGCCGAGCGCGACGAGGGCCGCTTCCGCTGGCGGCGAGCGCGGCTCGGGCGGCAGGCGGGAGCCGAACGACTGGGCGCGTCGCTGTTCGAGCTTCCTCCCGGTGCCGCCAGCTTCCCGCTCCACGCCCACTTTGCGAACGAGGAGCTGATCGTGGTGCTCGACGGCGAGCCGACGCTGCGCACCCTCGACGGCGAGAGGCGGCTCGTCCGCGGGGAGGTCGTCGCCTGCCCGGCCGGGCGCCGCGGGGCCCACGAGCTTCGCAACGACGCGGACGGCGCGGCACGGGTGCTGATCGTGAGCACCATGCGGGCGCCGGACATCAACGAGTTCCCCGACACGGGCCAGCTCTGGATGCGCGACTACGCTCCCGGGACGGATCCCCCGCCCGGCGCGCTCGACGTGAAGCACGGGGGTGAGGACCCGTCGTGATACCGGAGACAGGAAAGATCCGTGGCCGATGACGGAATGGTTCTCGGCGTAGACGTCGGCGGGACCAAGATCGCCGTGGGCGCCCTGGAGGGCGCCGCGGCCCGCAACCGCGTCGAGCATCCGACGGAGCTGAGCAGCACCTCGGCGCTGCTCGACGGGCTCGAGAGGACAGTGCGGGAGGTGATCTCGACGGCCGGAAGGCCCGCGGCCATCGGGGTGGGGGTGCCGTCGCAGATCGAGTACAGCACGGGGACCGTCGAGACCAGCGTGAACATTCCGCTGACCGGGGTGCCGCTGCGGGCAGAGCTCGGTCGGCGGTTCGGTGTGCCCGTGTTCGTGGACAACGACGCGAACTGCGCTGCGCTGGCCGAGGCTCAGCTCGTTCCCTGCGACAACCTCGTGATGCTCACGCTGGGGACCGGCGTCGGGGGCGGAGCGATCGTCGGCGGCCGCATCTTCCGCGGCGCCCACGGGCTCGGCGCGGAGCTGGGGCACTTCCCCGTAAACGCCGATGGCCCGCACTGCCCCGGCAACTGCCCGAACAGCGGCTGCCTCGAGGCCTACTGCTCCGGGCAGGCGCTCGAGCGCGACGCGACCGAGCTGGCGGAGGACAAGCCGGGGAGCCGGCTCGCCGGCGCGCTCGGAAGCGACGGAAAGGTTTCCGGCCGCGAGCTGGTGAGCGCGGCGGAGGAGGGCGACCCGGACGCGTTGCTCGTCTTCGACCGCTTCTCGCGCATGCTCGGGGTGGGTATCGCCGGCTACGTGAACGTCTTCCAACCCGAGCAGCTGGTGATCGGGGGTGGCCTCTCACGCGCGTCCCACCTCTACTTCCGGCGCGCCGTCCAGGAGGCCGCCGCCCGGGCCCTGCCCGCACTTTGGCGCCGCGTGGAGGTGTCGCCGGCACGCGACGGAGCAGACGCAGGCGTGATCGGAGCGGGGGTGCTCGCGCGGCAGGAGACCGAGGACAGGCCCGAGCCCACGCTCGCGGGCGCCCGGCGCGATACTGAGCAGGCGAAGACCACCGGAACCGAGGGAGTCGAATGACCACGACCACCACTTCCGCCCAGCTCGACGAGCTCTGCGTGAACACGATCCGCACGCTCTCGATGGACGCGGTGGAGAAGGCGAAGTCCGGGCACCCCGGTGCTCCGATGGCTCTCGCCCCGCTGGCCTACGTGCTCTACACCCGCCTCATGCGGCACAGCCCGGAGCAGCCGGAGTGGTTCGACCGCGACCGCTTCCTCCTGTCCGCCGGGCACGCGTCGATGCTGCTCTACTCGCTGCTCTACCTCACCGGCTACGGGCTCACGCTCGACGACCTGAAGAATTTCCGCCAGCTCGGGAGCCCCACGGCGGGCCACCCCGAGTACGGGCACGCGGCCGGCATCGAGGCCACCACCGGCCCGCTCGGCCAGGGCCTTGGGATGTCGGTGGGGATGGCCCTCGCCGAGGCGATGCTCGCCGCTCGCTTCAACCGGCCCGGCCACGAGATCATCGACCACCACACCTTCGTGATCGCGAGCGACGGCGATATCCAGGAGGGCGTGGGCGCCGAGGCCTGCTCGCTAGCGGGCCATTTGGGCCTCGGCAAGCTGATCGTCTTCTACGACAACAACCACATCCAGCTGGCCGGCGAGACGGCGATGGCGTTCAGCGAGGACGTGGGCAGGCGATTCGAGGCCTATGGCTGGCACGTGCAGGACGTGGGCGAGGACCTCTCGCTCGACCGGCTGGCGGGCGCGGCCGAGGCGGCGCAGGACGTCGCCGACCGCCCCTCGCTCGTGATCGTCCGCTCCCACATCGGCTACGGCTCGCCGCACAAGCAGGACAGCTACAAGGCGCACGGCTCGCCGCTGGGCGAGGAGGAGGTGGCGCTCACCAAGGAGGCCTACGGCTGGGACCCGGACGCCCAGTTCTACGTGCCCGACGAGGTGCTGGCCCATTTCCGGGAGACGATCCCGCGTGGAAAGGAGCTCGTGGCCGAGTGGAACGAGCGCCTCGACGCGTATCGCTCGGCCGAGCCGGAGGCCTACGAGGAGCTGGCGCTCGTCATGGAGCGGCGGCTGCCGGAGGGCTGGGATCGCGACGTGCCGAAGTTCCGTCCCGAGGACGGCATGATCGCCACCCGCAAGGCGTCGTCGAAGGTGATCCAGTGGGCCGCCGCCGGTGTGCCGCAGCTCGTGAGCGGCTCCGCGGACCTCGAGCCCTCGACCCTCACCGAGATCGAAGACGGGGGCTCCGTCAAGAAGGGCGACTACACCGGCCGCAATGTCCACTACGGCGTCCGCGAGCACGCCATGGGCGCAATCGTCAACGGCCTCAACCTCCACGGGCTGAGGGCGTTCGGCTCGACCTTCTTCAACTTCCTCGACTACATGAAGCCGGCCGTCCGCCTGGCGGCGCTGATGCGCCTGCCGTCGCTGTTCGTCTACACGCACGACTCGATCGGGCTCGGCGAGGACGGGCCGACGCATCAGCCGATCGAGCAGCTCGCGATCCTGCGGGCCACGCCGAACACCTACGCGGTGCGGCCTGCGGGCGGCAACGAGACCGCGCTCGGCTGGCGCTTCGCGCTCGAGCAGACGGAGACGCCGGTGGCGTTGATCCTGAGCCGCCAGGGCCTCCCCGTCTGGAACCCGAGCGCCGTCCCGTCCGACGCCATCCAGCGCGGGGCCTACGTCCTGCGCGAGTCCTACAAGGACGAGCCCGACCTGATCCTGATCGGCACGGGCTCGGAGGTGCACATCTGCACCGCGGCCGCCGACCTGCTCGAGGCCGACGGAATCGCCACGCGCGTTGTCTCGGCGCCCTGCCTGGATCGCTTCGCGGAGCAGGATCAGGACTACCGCGACCGCGTCCTGCCGCCCTCCGTGCGGGCGCGCGTCTCGGTGGAGGCGGCCTCGGAGCTCGGCTGGACCACCTGGACCACCGAGGACGGCGAGGCGATTGGCATGACGACCTTCGGGGCCTCGGCCCCGCACACGGACCTGTACGAGCACTTCGGCTTCACCCCCGAACGCGTCGTGGAGCGCGGCAAGGCGGTCGTCGAGCGGCTCGCGGCGAGAACTACCTGAGAGGAGACAACCGATGAGCGTCGAGCAGGCGGTAAACGAGCGGCTCGCGGCTCTGACGGCGGCCGGCACGAGCGTCTGGCTCGATCAGATCCGGCGCACGCTCATCACGAGCGGCGAGCTCGAGCGGCTGATCCGCGAGGACTCGCTGCGCGGGGTGACCTCGAACCCGGCCATCTTCGAGAAGGCGATCCTCGGCTCGACGGACTACGACGAGCAGATCGAGGAGCTCGCCCGCGCCGGGGTCGACTCCGAGGGCATTTACGAGGAGATCGCGATCAAGGACGTTCAGCTCGCGTGCGACGTCTTCCGACCGCTGTGGGAGGAGGCCGGCGGCGGTGACGGTTTCGTGTCGCTTGAGGTCGAGCCGAGCGCCGCGCACGACACCGAGGAGACGATGCTGCAGGCACGCGACTTCTCGAAGCGCGTCGACCGCCCCAACCTGATGGTCAAGATCCCGGGAACCGACGAGGGCGTGCCCGCGATCGAGGAATGCCTCTACGAGGGCATCAACATCAACATCACGCTGCTGTTCGCGGTCGAGGCCTACGAGCGCGTGATGGAGGCCTACATCCGCGCCATGGAGCGTCGCCACGCGGAGGGCAAGCCGCTCGACGTGCGCTCCGTGGCGAGCTTCTTCGTCTCGCGCGTGGACACCGAGGTCGACAAGCGCCTCGACGCGCTTGGGAGGAACGAGCTGCGCGGCACGGCGGCAGTGGCCAACGCGCGCGACGCCTACTTGCGCTTCAAGGACGTCTTCCGCGGCGAGCGCTTCGCCGCCCTTCGGGACGCCGGATGCCCGGTCCAGCGGCCGCTGTGGGCCTCCACGGGCGTGAAGGACCCCCAGTATCCCGAGACGAAGTACGTCGAGACGCTGATCGGCGCGGACACCGTGAACACGATGCCGATGCCGACACTGCACGCCTGCGCGGAGCAGCTGGAGGTCACGCCGGGGACCGCCGAGCAGGATCCGAGCGCCGAGCTCAAGGCCCTCGCGGACGCCGGGATCGACATGTCGGACGTGACCGACACGCTGCTGCGCGAGGGGATCGACAAATTCATCGTGCCGTACGACTCGCTCGTCGAGAGCATCGAGTCCACCCGCGAGGGGATCGTCACGGGGCGGCCGCCCACGATCCGCTCCTCGATTCCGGACGATCTCGAGCCGCCGCTGATCGAGCGAGTGAAGCAGGCCGAGTCGGAGGGCGTCGCACAGCGCGTGTGGCACAAGGACGAGTCGCTCTGGGGCGGGCCCGGCGCCGTGCGCGAGGGGCCGGGCTCGGCCCGGACCGGAGCGACTCCCTCCCCGGAGATCGGAGATCGCCTTGGCTGGCTCACGATCAGCGAGAAGATGCTGGAGCACGCCGGGGAGCTGCGCGAGTTTGCCGACCGGGCCCGGGCCGACGGTCTCGAGTACGCGGTGCTGCTCGGCATGGGAGGCTCGAGCCTCGGCCCCGAGGTGATCCGCCAGAGCTACGGCGAGATCCCGGACGGCATGCGCCTCCACGTGCTCGACTCGACCGATCCCGGTGCGGTGCTCGAGGTCGAGCGCGCCGTGGACCTCGACAAGACCCTGTTCATCGTGTCCTCCAAGTCCGGCGGGACCGTCGAGACGCTCTCGCACATGCGCTACTTCTTCGAGCGGACCGGACGCGACGGCAGCCGCTTCGTGGCGGTCACCGATCCTGGCAGCCCGCTCGTCGATCTGGCCCGCGAGCGCGGCTTCCGGCACGTTTTCGAGAACGACCCGGAGATCGGGGGCCGCTACTCGGTGCTCTCGTACTTCGGCCTCGTTCCGGCGGCGCTGGCCGGCGTGAACATCGAGGCCATGCTCCACCGCGCCCAAGTCGCGGAGCAGAACACGGCGGGCTTCGAGACCGGCGTCGGGAACTCCGGCCTCTGGCTGGGCGTGGCGATGGGCCAGCTCGCGCTGCTCGGCCGCGACAAGGCCACGTTCGTCGTCTCGGAGCCGATAGCGAGCTTCGGCCTCTGGGTCGAGCAGCTCATCGCCGAGTCGACCGGCAAGGAGGGCAAGGGCATCCTGCCCGTCGCGGGCGAGCCGCTGGGCGACGCCGAGGAGTACGGCGACGACCGGCTGTTCGCCTATCTGCGCAATCCGGAGCGGCCCGACGCCGACGCGGATGCGCGGATCGAGGCGCTGGCACGAGCCGGCCACCCGACGGTAACGCTCGCCGTGCACGGCGCCGCGGACCTCGGACGCATCTTCTTCTTCGCCGAGTTCGCCACCGCCGTCGCGGGCTGGGTGCTCGGCATCAACCCGTTCGACCAGCCCAACGTGCAGGAGGCGAAGGACAACACCGCACGGGTCCTCAAGGAGGGCCTGCCGGAGGTGGACCGGGGCGACCTCGAGGCGCTGCTCGCGAAGGCCGCGCCGCCGCACTACGTGGCGCTGATGGCCTACGTGAAGCCGTCGGCGGAGTTCGACGCGGCGATCGCCGAGCTGCGGACACGAATCCGGGAGCGGACCAAGGCGACCACGACCTTCGGCTACGGACCCCGCTTCCTCCACTCGACCGGGCAGATGCACAAGGGCGGCCCGCCGACCGGCCTCTTCGTGCAGCTCGTGCACGACGGCGACGAGGACGTGGAGATCCCGGAGGCCGGCTACACCTTCGGCCACCTGAAGAACGCCCAGGCGGTCGGCGACCTGCAAACACTTCGGGACCACGGCCTGCCGGCCGTGCAGGTGCGCCTCGAGGGAGACCCCGTTGAGGCGGTAAGGAGGATGATCTGATGCAGCTCGGCTTCGTCGGCCTCGGGAAGATGGGCGGCAACATGGTCCATCGCATCCATCGCGACTCGGACCACACGGTCGTGGCCTACGACCACAACGACGAGAACATCCAAGCGGCCGAGGGACACGGCGCGACCGGGGCCTCCTCACTCGAGGAGCTCGTCTCGAAGCTCGACCCCCCGCGCTCGGTCTGGCTGATGGTGCCCGCCGGCGACCCCACCGAGGGGAGCGTGCAGCAGCTCGCGGGGCTCCTCGACTCGGGCGACACGATCATCGACGGCGGCAACACGAAGTGGACCGACGACATTCGACGCGCGCGCGAGCTGAGCGAGAAGGGGATCAACTACGTGGACGTCGGCACCAGCGGCGGCGTCTGGGGGCTCCAGGTGGGCTACTGCATGATGGTCGGCGGACCGAAGGAGGCGGTGGACCGAGTGGCGCCGATCCTCGACGTGCTGGCGCCGCCCGAGACCGACGAGTGGGGACCGGGCTGGGGCCACATGGGCGACTCCGGCGCCGGCCACTACGTGAAGATGGTCCACAACGGCGTCGAGTACGGGCTCATGCAGGCGTATGCCGAGGGGTTCGAGCTGTTCTCGAAGTCCGAGTTCGAGCTCGACAACGAGCAGATCGCGAAGCTCTGGATGCAGGGCTCGGTGGTGCGCTCCTGGCTCTGTGGCTTGGCGGCGCGGGCGTTCGAGCAGGAGGGCAACGACCTCGCCGACATCAAGGGCTGGGTGGCCGACTCGGGCGAGGGCCGCTGGACGGTCGAGGACGCGGTGGAGAAGAGCGTCCCGGCGCCCGTGATCAGCGCGGCACTGTTCTCCCGCTTCACCAGCCGGGGCGAGGGCAACTATGCGGCCAAGGTCGAGGCCGCGCTCCGCAACCAGTTCGGCGGGCACGCCGTGGTCGCCGCCGACCCGGTGGCCCAGTCGCAGCCGCACGCGGAGTGACGATGGCGGTCGCGGAACAGGAGAACCCGCTCGTCCAGGGCCTCGAGCGTCTCCCGGTCCATCCGACGACGCTGGTCATCTTCGGCGGCACCGGCGACCTCGCCCACCGCAAGCTTCTGCCCGCCGTCTACAACCTCGCGCACGAGGGCGCGCTGCCCGAGCGCTTCAACCTGATCGCGATCTCGCGCTCGGACATCGCGCACGACGACTACCGCCAGATGGCACGCGAATCCATCACCCAGTACTCACGCACGCCCCCCAACGAGCAGGTGCTCTCGAAGCTGCTCGAGCGGGTGCGCTACGTGCCCGGGACGTTCGACGACGACTCCGTCTTCGCGCAGTTGGGCCAGGAGCTGAAGCAGTTCGACGAGGAGGCGGGGATCGTCTTCAACCGGGTCTTCTACCTCTCGACCGCACCGGAGTTCTTCACGCTGATCATCGGGAAGCTCGGCGAGCACGCCCTCTCCCACTGCGACGGTGCAGAGGTGCGCGTTGTGATCGAGAAGCCGTTCGGCACCTCGCTCGCCGAGGCGCGCGAGCTGAACCGCGAGGTGCTGAGCGTTCTGGACGAGAAGCAGGTCTTCCGGATCGACCACTACCTCGGCAAGGAGACCGTGCAGAACATGCTGGCGTTCCGGTTCGCGAACGGCATGTTCGAGCCGATCTGGAACCGCAACTTCATCGACTACGTGCAGATCACCGCTGCCGAGGACATCGGCATCGGCCGCCGCGCCGGCTATTACGACCATGCCGGGGCTCTCCGGGACCTGGTCCAGAACCACATGCTCCAGCTTCTGACGCTGCTGTGCATGGAGCCGCCCGTGACCTTTTCGGCGAACGACGTGCGCGACGAGAAGGTGAAGGTGCTCCACGCGATCCCGGCCCCCACGGATGAGACCGTGCCCGAGATCACGGTGCGCGCCCAGTACACGGCCGGGATGGCGGAGGGGCACGAGGTGCCCGGCTACCTGGACGAGGAGGGCGTGCCCGACGACTCTCGAACCGAGACCTTCGCGGCCTTGCGCCTCGAGGTGGACAACTGGCGCTGGGCGGGCGTCCCGATCTACGTTCGCACCGGCAAGCGCCTGGCCCGCAAGGTCACGGAGATCGCGGTCCAGCTCAAGCCGGTCCCGCACCTCGCCTTCCAGGCCGAGGGCTCGGTGGGCGTCCAGCCGAACCTGCTGATCATGACCATGCAGCCCAACGAGGGGGTGTCGCTTTCGCTGGGGGCGAAGATCCCGGGAACGCGCATGCGAATCCGACCGGTGAACATGGAGTTCCTCTACGGAACGGCCTTCCTCTCGCAGTCGCCCGAGGCATACGAGCGGCTCATCATGGACGCCATGCGCGGCGACGCGACGCTTTTCACCCGCGACGACGAGGTGGAGGCCCAGTGGCGCATCTGCGACCCGATCCTCGAGGCGTGGGGCCACGAGGACGGCGCCCTCCCGACCTATCCCGCCGGCTCGTCCGGGCCGGAGGAAGCGAATCGGCTGCTCGCCGACGGGCAGCGCTGGCGGACGATTTAGGAGGCGCCACTGGCCATGGTCGACGCCGGCGGAGTCTGGAGCGCTCAGGACACGACTCCCGGCGCCATCGAGGAAGCGGTGCGCCAGATGCTCAGGGAGCAGGAGGCGCGCGACGCGGCCTACGCGCCGGCACGTGTGTTGAACCTGGTGGCGGGCGTCGACCGAGAGTGGCGCGGGGAGATACTCAATCGCCTCGAGCGCGTCGGCCGCTACCACCCCTCGCGCACGATTCTCTGCGCGGTCGAGCCCGGGCGCAAGACGATCGACGCCACCGCCGTCATAACCGCCGACAGCGAGGCGCGCCCCGGCGAGTTCTCGCTCACCCGCGAGCGGATCGTGCTCGACCTCGGTCCCCGCCACCTCGAGAGCCTCGACACGATCGTCGATCCCCTCGTCGTGTCCGACATCGCGACGCTCATCTGGTCGCCCCACGGCCACCCCGAGGCCGTCGACGCGCTGCTGGGGATATCGCAGGTGGTCCTGGTCGACTCGGTGAACGAGCCGGATCCGGCGGCCGCGGTCGCGCGTGCCTTCCAGCTGGCGGAGAAGGTCTACGTGGTGGACCTGGCGTGGCTGCGCTCCACGCCGTGGCGCGAGCGCGTGGCCGCGACCTTCGACCCGCCCCAGTGGCGCCCCGAGCTGGGGCGCATCGACTCGGTCACCGTGCGCCACCGGCCGGACTCATGCATCGCGGGTGTGCTCTTCTTCGGCTGGCTCTCCTCGCGGTTGGGGTGGGAGCCGGGGCCGCTCGTGTCCGCCAACGGCGATCTTCACGGGCGCGCGCGCGGCCGTCGGCAGGACGTGGCGCTGAGGCTCGTGCCGCACCCGGGCCAGAGCGTGCCGGGCCTCGCCGGCATCGAGATCGCCACCGCGACGGGCATGAAGATCGCTCTCGACCGCGGTCCCGGCGGCCTCACCGCCCGCCGCTCGGATCGCCACGGGAAGGAGTCCTCGTGGACGGTGCTGGGCGCCTCGCGCGGCGAGGCCGGCATCCTCGGCGAGGGGATCCGGCAGGCGCTGTTGCGTGACCCGGCCTATCGGCGGGCACTGGAGCGGGCCCGGGCAATGCTCAGTTAGATTGCCGGGCCCACCACACCGGGCACCCGAGGAGAACCACATGACACGTTTCGCCAGGCGATCGCTGACGCTCGCCCTCGCCGCGTCGGCGGTCTCGGCCGCCACCTTCGCGTCCGCCGCGTCGGCCGCGACCATCTCGGTGGGGGCGCCGTGCCACCGCTACCTCCCGGGCATTGGCGTACAGCAGATTCAAGTGACGGGCCTCGCCTTCACCCCGAACAGCACCGTCAACCTGGCCTGGTCGAGCGGAGACTCGGCGGGGTTCACTCCCGTGGCCCCGGACGGCTCGTTCCTGATGAACGCTTTCATGCCCAACGACTTCATCGGCAGCGACACCGGTCAGGTCAAGACCTACACGCTCACCGCGACCGAGGGACAGACGGGACTGACCGCGTCGACTCAGGCCACCTTCGTCCGAGCGGGCGCGGACGTCCGGCCCCGGCGCGTGCGCCGCAACCTCCGGCGAAAGGTGCGCTGGTCCGTCTACGGCCCCAGAACCGGGTCGACGGTCTACGCACATTGGGTCTTCAAGGGCCGCCGCCGGGCCACCAGAAGGCTGGGTCGCGCAGCCGGACCATGCGGGATCACCCACAAGCGCGCCCCGTTCCTTCCCGCCCGCCCGCGAAACGGGACCTGGCGGGTCTACTTCACGCTCGGCAGGAAGTACGCGCGCAGCCGCGCGTTCTACCGCATGAACCTGACCGTCTTCCGCACATTTTCGAGTCGCGCGGCGTCCGCGTAGCATCCGACTCGGCGTGCAGCCGGACCTCCAGGTCATAGACGATCCCGCGGGCGCCGCCGCGCAGCTACTGGCGGACGCCTCGGGCCACGTGGTGCTCACGGGAGGCTCGGCTCCGCGGCCGGCCTACGAGCGGGCGGCCTCGCTGCGGCCCGACTGGTCGGGCATCGATGTCTGGTTCACCGACGAGCGCTGTGTGCCTCCGGACCACGAACACTCGAACTTCCGCATGGTGTCGGCGGAGCTCCTCGATCGCGTGCAGGGGGCCGAGGTGCACCGCATGCGGGGCGAGCTCGGTCCCCACGACGGGGCGGCCGCCTACGAGCAGGAGCTGGACGCGTCGGGGCTCGAGACGTTCGACCTGATGCTGTTGGGGCTCGGCCCGGATGCGCACATCTGCTCCCTCTTCCCGAGCGACGACGCGCTCGGAGAGCGCGAGCGTAGGGTGGTCGGCGTCGAGACGGCCGGGATGGCGCCGCTTGTTCCGCGCATCACGCTCACGCTGCCGGTTGTGAACTCCACCCGCCGGGTCGTCTTCCTCATCACCGGGGAGGAAAAGGCCGACGCGGTGGCGCGCGCGTTCTCGGGGCGCCGCGATCCGCGCGCGCCCGGTTCCCTCGTCGACGGATCCCCCCTGGTGCTGATGGACGCCGCGGCGGCGGCTCGGCTGTGACGACTCCCTGGGTCCCCGGCGCGGGGCTCTTGGGCAGCCCGTTCCCGCCCATCGCCGAGTACGCCTTCCTCTCCGACTGCGAGACATGCGCCCTGGTGGCGCCGAACAGCAACGTGGAATGGCTTTGCCTGCCCCGCTTCGACTCGCCGAGCGTGTTCGGCGCGATCCTCGACCGCGACGCCGGCCTCTTCCGGCTCGGGCCGGCGGACGTGGAGGTCCCCGCGGCCCGCCGCTACCTGCCGGGGACGATGGTGCTGGAGACGAGCTGGGGCACGAGCGGCGGCTGGATCATCGTGCGCGACGTCCTCCTGATGGGCCCCTGGCACCACGAGCACGACCGCTCCCGCACCCACCGCCGAGCCCCCACCGACTACGACGCCGACCACGTGCTGCTGCGCATGGTTCGCTGCGTGAACGGCGAGGTGCAGGTCACGCTCGACTGCGAGCCGCGCTTCGAGTACGGACGGCTCCACGGCTCCTGGGAGTACACCGGCCCGGGCTATCACGACGCGCGCTGCTCCACGGAGGACAGCCAGGTACAGCTGCAGCTCACCACCGACATGCGGGTCGGCTTCGAAGGCCCGCGCAGCACCGCGCGCACTCTGATGCACGAGGGGGACACGCTCTTCGTGTCGCTCTCGTGGTCGGAGCATCCCGGGCCCACCACCTACGAGGACGCCTACTCCCGCCTGGTGTGGACCGCCCATCACTGGCAGCACTGGCTCGACCACGGCCAGTTCCCAGACCATCCCTGGCGGACCGCGCTGCAGCGCAGCGCGCTCACGCTCAAGGGGCTCTCCTACTCGAACACCGGGGCCCTCGTCGCGGCCGCGACCACCTCCCTCCCCGAGAGCCCGGGCGGGGAGCGCAATTGGGACTACCGCTTCAGCTGGATCCGCGACGCCACCTTCATGCTCTGGGGGCTCTACACGCTCGGCTTCGACTGGGAGGCGAACGACTTCTTCTACTTCATCGCCGACGTCGCCGAGGCCGAGGAGGGGACGCTGCAGATCATGTACGGGATCGACGGCGAGTCGCGGCTGCCCGAGCAGACGCTCGACCACCTCGAGGGCTACGACGGCGCCCGTCCGGTGCGGGTGGGCAACGGCGCCTACAACCAGGAGCAGCACGACGTGTGGGGGGCGCTGCTCGACTCGGTCTACCTTCACACGAAGTCACGCGATCACCTGCCCGAGCGGCTCTGGCCGATGTTGAAGAAGCAGGTGGAGACCGCGCTCGCGAAGTGGCGCGAACCCGATCGGGGCATCTGGGAGATCCGCGGTGAGCCGCGGCACTTCACCTCGTCGAAGCTCATGTGCTGGGTCGCGGCCGACCGCGGCGCCCGCCTCGCCGAGATCCGCGACGAGCTCGAATTCGCCGCGCGCTGGCAGACCGCGGCGGATGAGATCAAGGCCGACATCTGCGACAACGCGCTCGACGATCGCGGCGTCTTCACCCAGCACTACGACACCGACGCACTCGACGCCTCCGTGCTGCTGATGGTGCTCACCCGCTTCCTGCCTCCCGACGACGAGCGCATCCGGAAGACCGTGCTCGCGATCGCCGACGAGCTGACGAAGGACGGGCTCGTGCTGCGCTACCGCACTGACGAGACCGACGACGGGCTCGCGGGGGAGGAGGGGAGCTTCACGATCTGCTCCTTCTGGCTCGTCGCGGCGCTGGTCGAGATCGGTGAAACGGAGCGCGGACGCGACCTCTGCGAAAGGCTGCTCGCCCACGCCAGCCCGCTGGGGCTCTACGCCGAGGAGATCGACCCGCGCTCGGGCCGCCACCTCGGCAACTTCCCCCAGGCCTTCACCCACCTGGCGCTGATCAACGCGGTGATGCACGTGATCCGAGCCGACCAGGGCCTGGAGCTCGGACTGCTGCCGCTGGGGCGCGAGCTCGCGCGCCAGCGCGGCCAGGCCTGACGAGGCCAGGCCTGACGACGACGCCGGAATAGTCGTGCCGTCCGGCTCTGATGGTATTACGATGCATTCTCGATACAGTTCTGAAGGTGAAACGGGTGCTTATGGACGAGGCTTCCCGGCTGCAGGATGAGGCCGGACTGTCGGACGCCGACGTCGCCCGTGCTACCGGCGCGGCGCAGTCGACCGCGAGAGCATGGCTAAACGGGAGCCGCTCGCCGACCGGCGAGCGAGCCGAGCGGTTGATCGAGCTCTCCGCGCTGGTGCAGCGGCTCGAACGGTTGATCGAGCCCGATTACATCTCGGTGTGGCTGCGAAAGCCGGTGCCGGCGCTCGATGACGAGAAGCCACTCGACCTGATCGCCCGCGGCGAGTACCGCCGCGTTGCGAGGCTGATCTCGGAGCTCGAGGGCACGACCGCCGCCTAGCGCGGTGGACACAGGCATCGACCGGGTCCCGGTTCGGGGGACTTGGTTCAGGCAGCGCCCCATCAACGACGCCCACCGAGGGTGGGGGGACGCGGGCGCGAGTCCAAGCGCGCGAACGTCCCTGAGTGTGGCCTATGGGCGGCAACGCGGGACGTTCGGCGAGGTTCTTGGTCGCCCGTCCTTCGGGCGCAATCGAGCGGAAACACCCCCAGCGCGCGCGAGAGCCCAACGAGATGCGACGGGGGGCGCCAAGGCCCACCCACTTTTTCAGCGGCCTCCTTACAGCTTCGCGTCCGCCACCATCGCCGCGAACAGCGCCGCCAGGTAGGCAAGCGAGAAGAGATAGAGCCGCAGCGCACTTCGGCGGTCGGCCCGGCGGAGCAGGCGCCAGGCGCCGTAGATGAAGGCCGCTCCGAGCGCCACCGAGCAGACGAGGTAGACGAGGCCGAACGCGCCGGCGCAGAACGGCAGCTGGGAGACCGCGTAGAGGAGGACGGTGTAGAGCAGGATCTGGCGTCGCGTCTCGGCCTCGCCGCGCACCACCGGGAGCATCGGGACCCCGGCGCGGGCGTACTCGTCCTTCATGAGAAGCGACAGGGACCAGAAATGCGGCGGCGTCCAGAAGAACACGATCGCGAACAGGTACAGGGGGGTGCCGGCGAGCCCCCCGGTGACCGCGGCCCAGGCCACGAGCGGCGGCACCGCCCCGGCGGCGCCGCCGATCACGATGTTCTGGGGCGTCGAGCGCTTCAGCCAGAGCGTGTAGACGAGCACGTAGCCCAGCAGGCCGGCGAGAGCCAGCACGGCGGCGAGCGGGTTGACCGCGAGCGCCAGCAGCGCGAACGAGGCGCAGCCGAGCAGGAGGCCGTAGACGGTCGCCGCGCGAGCCGAGACCCGCCCGCTCGCCACCGGCCTGTCGGCGGTGCGCTTCATGACGCGGTCGAGGTCGCGGTCGAGGGCGTGGTTGATGGCGCCGGCGCCGCCCGCGGACAGCGCTCCGCCCAGGCAGGTGAGCGCCACGAGCCCCAGCGAGGGGTCGCCGGCCACGTACATGGTGGTGACCGTCGTGAAGAGCAGGAGCGACTGCACCTTCGGCTTCGTCATCTCGACGTAGTCCGAGACGACCGAGCGCCACGCCGGCCTTGCCGCTACGGCTTCCATCACGCCGCGACCGCCTCCGCCCGGCTGCGGGCGCGTTCAGCGGCGGGGGAGAGCTGAAGTGTCATGGTGAGCGAGGCCACCCACAGCAGCGTGCCCAGCGCGAGATGCAGCAAGATGAGCAGCTCGTACTCGTCGAGCCACACGTTGAGCGCCCCAACCAGGATCTGAACGGCCAACAGCCCGACGAGCGCCCACGCGGCACGAACGGCCACACGGCGCCGCAGCGCCACCACGACGAGCGCGATCACGAGCACCGAGGCGAGATACATGAACGCTCGATGGGTGAGGTGGATATCGACGAGCTCCGCCTTGCCGAACGGCATGAACTCGCCATTGCAGGCGGGGAACTGCTTGCCGCAGGCGTGATGAGCGCCCTGGCCCAGCTGGTAGTCGGCACGCCCGTAGTTCTGGGTGCCCGCCATGTAGCCGCCGGCCACGATCGTGCAGAAGACGGCGGCCGTGGCCGCGAGCGACAAGACCCGCAGGCCGGGGCCTCCGCTCTCGGCACGCGCGCCGGAGACGAGGCGCCAGAGGTACAGCAGTAGGCCGAGGAGCAGCATCGCCAGCCCGAGATGGGCGGCCACGTAGACCTCCTCGAGGTTCTCCTCCACGGTTGCGCCTCCGAGTGCGCCCTGAGCGATCACCAGCGCGAGGAGGGCTGCTGTCGCGGGGAGCAGCTGGCGGTGCCGGCGCCAGGCTCCGACGAACAGGGCCAGGATCATCAGCCCGACCACGACCGCGAGCACGCGGTGCGCGTATTCGATGATCGAGTTCAGGTCGACGCCCGGGACCACGTCGCCGTTGCAGAACGGCCAGCCGTGGAAGCCCGATCCGGCCGGACCGCATCCCAGCCCGGAGTCGGATACGCGCACCACGCCTCCCACGATGATGAGGACGAACGTGGCGATCCCGGTGGCTAGGACCAAGCGGCGCACGTGACTACAGGCTGCGCGGCGCCGCGGGCTGCGCCACCGTCTCCGCCGGCACGGAGGCTGCCGCCACCTCGCGCCGGATGTCCTTCATCGGCTCAACGCTGCGCACCCGCGGGATCACGTCGAAGTTGTTGGGCGGCGGCGGCGACTGCGTGAACCACTCCAGTGTGTTGCCCTTCCAGGGGTCGTTGCCGGCCCGCTTGCCGCCCTTGATGCCGATCAGCACGTTCGCCACGGTCACGATCACGCCCACGCCGAGGATGAACGCGCCGATCGTCGAGATCAGGTTGTAGATGGTCACGTCGAGCTGTTCGGAGTAGTCGTAGATGCGGCGCGGCATTCCGGACAGCCCGGCCGAGTGCTGCGGCAGGAACGTCGCGTTGAAGCCGATGAACATCAGCCAGAAGGAGAGCTTCCCGAGCGACTCCGACATCAGCCGGCCGGTCATCTTCGGGAACCAGTAGTAGAGCCCGCCGAACAGCCCGAAGACGCCGCCGCCGAAGAGCACGTAGTGGAAGTGGGCGACCACGAAGTAGGTGTCGTGGAGCTGCCAGTCGACCGGGAAGATCGCCAGGATGATCCCGGAGATGCCGCCGATGACGAATAGGCCGGGCAGCGCGGCCGCGAAGTAGAGCGGCGTCTTGTAGAGGATCTGGCCGCGCCAGAGCGTGGCGATCCAGTTGAAGATCTTGATGCCGGTGGGCACCGCGATCGTGAACGAGGCCAGCATGAAGAACGCCAGCACCACGGTCGGGGTGGGCGTGGTGAACATGTGGTGCGCCCACACGAGCATGCCGAGGAAGGCGATGGCCACCGTCGACGCCGCGATCGCCTTGTAGCCGAAGATCGGCTTGCGCGCGAAAACCCCGCGGATCTCCCAGAACATCCCCAACAACCACCG
>Ga0081538_10001537_pt1 | contig 23667 bp, 25 predicted proteins | sample TabmetS5T2R1_FD_71022 | JGI IMG/M metagenome (GOLD analysis project Ga0081538, IMG submission 71022) | Tabebuia heterophylla rhizosphere microbial communities from the University of Puerto Rico - S5T2R1 | ecosystem: Host-associated > Plants > Roots > Rhizosphere ... | reverse complement strand
CACTGGCCCCACCACACCGAAGGGCTTCCGCTGGCTGATCGGCTTCGAGGGCGTGCGCCGCGCCGCGACGGTGCTGCTCAACGGCCGCCGGCTCGGCCGCAACACCGATCCCTATACCCCCTTCACCTTCGAGGCGCGCGGCCTGCGGCCGGGGCGCCCGAACCAGCTGCTCGTGGTGGTCGACAGCCGCAAGGACCCGCGCCTGCCCGAGGGGTGGTGGAACTGGGGCGGCATCGTCCGCCCGGTGCGCCTCATCCCGGCCGGCAGCGCACACCTTCACGACCTCGGGACCATGTCCGACGTCACCTGCACCGGCCCCGCGGCCGGCTGCCGCGCCGAGCTGCTCGTGGACGGCGTCCTGCAGCGAAGCGGCGACCGCCCGATCGAGCCCACGCTCGAGGTGGCGCTCCGCTCGCCGAGCGGCAGGCGCACGCGCAAGGTCTTCCGCCTGCCCCGCCAAAAGGGTGAGCGGCGCCGGGTTCGCGTGTCCATGCGGGTGCCGGCGCCGCAGCTCTGGCGCCCCGAGGAGCCCAGCCTCTACCGGGCCCGCATCACGCTCAGCGACCGGGGCCGGGTGCAGCAGGTCGAGCGGCGCCGGGTCGGGCTCCGCTCGGTCGAGGTGAAGGGCGGGCGGCTCTACCTCAACAACCGCCTGATCAAGTTGGCGGGTGCCTCGATCCACGAGGACATGCCGGGCAGCGGCGCGGCGCTGACGCGGGCCGACAACGCACGCATCGTGGCCGACCTCCAGGAGCTGGGCGTCAACGTGACGCGCTCCCACTACGTGCTGAACGAGGATCTGCTCTCCCGCCTCGACCGCGCCGGCATCATGGTGTGGAACCAGGCGCCGATCTGGCAGCGCGACCGGGGGGCCAACATCCTGCGCATCGACAGCCAGCGCAGGAGGGCCTGGGAGACGGTGCGCCGCACGGTGCTCGCCGCCCGGAGCCACCCGTCCGTGATCACGCACTCGGTGGCGAACGAGCTCTGGTCACGGCCCGACGAGCGCCCCGGCGTCACACGGCGCTACCTCGAGGCCGCGCAGCGCGAGGCGCGCGAGCTGGACCCCACGCTGCCGATCTCGGTCGACATCAACGGACGGCCCCACCACCCCGAGCAGTTCACCTACCACGACTTCGACATGCTCGGGATCAACCAGTACTTTGGCTGGTACAGCTGGGTCGAGAACTTCGACGACCTGCCCCTCTACCTCCAGGAGATGCGCGACCTGTACCCGCAGCTGGCGCTCGTGATGACGGAGTTCGGGGCGGAGGCGCGCCCCGAGCTCGCGGACGCTCCCGCGGAGCGGAAGGGAAGCTACGCCTTTCAGAGCTTCCACTTCCAGCGCACGATGGACGTGGCCGACGCCGCGTCGCTCTCGGGCGCGATCTACTGGACCGTGCGCGAGTTCGAGATCTACCCGGGCTGGACCGGCGGGGCCGGGCGGCGGCCACCCCAGTACGAGCCCAACACGCGACATCAGAAAGGCCTGCTCACGTACGACGGGGAGAAGAAGCCGGCCTGGTTCCTGGCCCGCGACCGCTTCGCGGCGACGCCGCTCTACCCGTGAGCGGCCCACCCCTCGTGTGCGTCGCGGCTCTCGGCGCCTCGCTCGCGGCGGCGGCCCCCGTGGGAGCCCAGGCCCCCCAGAAGCCCGAGGACGTCGTGCGCACCGAGAACGCGGTGATCGAGCTGGCGAACGCCAAGCGGGCGGTCGCGGACGAGGTCGCCGCGGGCACGCGCGCCGGAGCGCGGGCGCTGAGAAAGTGCAAGAGCCGGGGCCCGGGGTGGGCGCGGATCCGCGCCGTGCGGGTGCCGGCCCAGCGCAACCTCTACAGGCGCGGCGCGAAGAAGCTCTGGAAGGACCTCAACGAAGTGGCCGGTGAGACCGCCGCGCTCGACGCCTACCGGAAGCCGTTCGAGCGCTTCGTGGCGCGCCTCGACGGCCGGCTCGCCGACCCGGTGCTACAGGCGGGCGTCGACGCGTGGAGGGGGCGCATCGCCTACTACGAGGCGGCCACCGGGTTCGGCACCTGCAGGACCTTCGAAAGGCGCCTGAAGCGAGTGCGGCAGTTCAAGGAGACCGTGCCCGCCGACTACCTGGCCGGCGACATCTACCAGAGCATGGTCCGCTTCGTCGCGGGCAGGCGCCGGGGGGCGGCGGCCCGGTATTGGGGCGCCGGCCGCCAAGCCGCGCTGCTGAGCGCGCGCACCCATCTGATCGCCCTGGGCGGCGACCCGGGCTACGCGACCTTCTTCGCCTTCGGGCACTCGCTGCGCGGCTGACCCGCCGTCTCAGCGAGCCTTCTTGGTGCCCCTCGAGCGACTCTTGGCGGAGCGCTTCCTGCCCTCCGCCGCCCCCGAGGACTCGAAGTGCATCAGGACCAGCTTGGTGGTGAAGCCCGCTTCGCCGTTGCCGGAGCGCCGCTGCGCGCAGTCGGCCTCGATCTCCGCGGCCCGGTTCATCGTCTCCACGAGCAGGGCGTTCACCTGCTCCCAGCCGGTCTGGTCGAGCACCAAGCGGCTCCTGCTCAGGTGCCGATCGGTACGCCCGTCGAAGGTGCCCGCGTCGAGCGCGTCGGACGTGTCCTCCCAGATCAGCTGGAGCGTGGCGTCGGAGATCCCCTGACGTGCCGACGGAGGCAGGCGCTGCCAGTCCTTGTCGCTGAAGAAGGGGCGTACCACGGCACGGTAGAAGTGCTCGATCGCCCCGCGCCGGGGCTCTGTCTTGACCAGCTCGATGCACCCCATCTCGGCAAGCGTCTTCACGTGGTAGCTGACGTTGCCGAGCGGCTCCTCGAGCTCATTCGCGATCTGGTTCGGGCTCGCGACGCGCTCGTTCAAGATCGCGAGCACGTGCGCCCGGAGGGGGTGCGACAGCGCCTTCGCCAGACGCCGGTCGACAACCCCAGCGGCCTGCTTCGTCATTGGACTCCCTTCCGTGGGTGCCAAGGCCCTGCACCTTAGCTCGCCCTAAAGGCTGCCGGGTGCTCAGCCCGACAGCGCCTCGAGCACCAGCACCACGGTTCCGAAGATCGCGGCCGCGATCGCGATTGCGCCGACCAGCCGCGGCGACGGGCCGCCGTGAATGCCGGTCTCGTGCACGACGGCGTGGCCCTTGCCGCGCGCGATCAGCCAGCGGTTCACCGGGAGCGCGAAGGCGCCTGCGATCACGAGCGCAACCGAGAGGCTGCCCCAGAACAGGACGTCGCCCAGACCGGCTTCCATCGCGCCGGGGATGATCAGCAGGATCCCGTTGTCCACGATCTCCATCACCGCGATCGAGAGCGTGTCCGACGCGAGCGCGATCGGCACCACGGTGGCGAACGCCAGACCCGCCCGCAGAAGCGGCAGGCTCGTGAGCGCGTAGCCGAAGAGGAAGGCGAGCCCGATGGCGAGTGCAATCGTGGCCAGGTCGGACCATCCGAGCGCCGTGCCGATCGCCACGCCGGCCACCTCGCCGATCGCGCAGCCGGTCAGGCAGTGAAGGGTGGCCGAGAGCGCGACGCCGGTGAGCGCGCGGCCGGAGGTGGGCATCGCATGGTGATGGTGGGTGGCGGCTTCCATCCGGACATAGTCTAGCGTACCCCCTAGGGGTATGTACCAAGGCTCCGCAGGCGGGCCCGGCGCGTCCGGTCGGGAGGGGGTCCGTCACGTTGCCGCGCCGGCGTGAGACGCTTGCCGTCTCGATGCGCCCGATCCCCTTCGACACCCGCTGATGGCCGGCTACGAGTCACCGCTCCGGCCGGACGCGAACGCGGGCAGGGTGGCCCTCGTGACCGGCGGCGGCACCGGCATCGGCCGGGCCACCGCGCTCGAGCTGGCGGCCACGGGGGCGGGCGTGGTCGTGTGCGGCCGCCGCGAGGAGCCGCTCGACCGGGTGCGCAGCGAGGTCGAGGGGCTGGGTGCGGAGTGCCTGGCGGTGCCGGCGGACCTGCGCGAGCCCGACGACGTGGACCGCGTGGTGGACGCCGCGCTCGATCGCTTCGAGACGATCGATGTGCTCGTGAACAACGCCGGCGGCCAGTTCTCGGCGCCGGCCGAGGAGATCTCCGACGACGGCTGGCGGGCGGTCGAGCGCGCGACCGTCGACGCCGTGTGGAGCATCACCCGGACGGCCGCGACCCGGGCAATGATCCCAGCGGGCGGCGGGCTGATCGTGTTCGTCGGCTTCAGCCCCCTGCGCGGGATTCCCGGGTTCGCTCACGCTTCCGCGGGGCGCGCCGCCGTCGCCAACCTCGCGAGCGGGCTCGCGATCGAGTGGAGCCGGCACGGCATCCGGGCGGTCTGCGTCGCGCCGGGGACCATCCGGACCGAGGCGCTCGCTGCGTACGGCGACGAGGCTGTGGCGGCGTGGGAGCGGTCCGTGCCGCTGGGCCGGCTCGGCCGGCCGGAGGAGGTGGCCGCCCTGATCGCGTTTCTCGCGAGCGCGGGCGGCGCCTACGTGACGGGAACGACGATCGTCGTGGACGGAGGCGCGGACGCGTGGGGGCTGGCCGAGCCCCCACCCCGGCCGGAGGCCGGGCGGCCGTGAGCGCGCTGGTGGACGTCGAGGCCCGCGGCGCCGCGGCCGTGATCACGCTTCGACGGGAGGAGAAGCTCAACGCCCTCTCGAGCGCGCTCGAGCGGGAGCTGTCCGACGCGCTTCGCCTCGAGCCGGTGCGCCGCAGCGCCTGTGTGATCGTCACAGGCGGCGGCCGGGCCTTCTCGGCCGGAGCGGACATGAACGAGATGGGCGATCTCGACCCGGCGTCGATCCTGGCTTACTACCGCGAGACCGGCGGCGTCTACGAGGAGGTCGCGAGCCTCCCGCAGCCCACGATCGCCGCGGTCGCAGGGCACTGCCTGGGCGGCGGCCTCGAGCTTGCGCTGGCATGCGACTTCCGCGTGGCCGACGCCACCGCCTCGTTCGGCTTCCCCGAGGTCGGCATCGGGATCGTGCCGAGCTCGGGGGGCGCGCACCGGCTGACCCGGCTGGTCGGCACGGCGCGCGCGAAGGAGCTCGTGCTGCTGCGCGACCGCTTCGGGCCCGACGAGGCGCGTGCGCTCGGGCTCGTCACCGAGACGGTCGCGGAGGGCAGGGCCCTCGAGCGCGCGCTCGAGCTGGCCGAGCGGCTGGCGGCGCTGCCGCCGCTGGCCGTGACGCTCGCCAAGCAGACGATCGACGCGATGCCGGAGTCCTCACGCGAGGCCGGGCTGGCGCTCGAACGGCTCGCCTACGGCCTGCTCGCCCAGACGGAGGACGCGCGGGAGGCGGCCGACGCCTTCGTCGAGAAGCGGGCGCCGCGCTTCCGGGGGCGGTGAGTGGTTGGAATTCCGTTACGAACGACGGGCAATAAGGGGGCGTCCGAGAGGGGTCAGGCAAGTTAGTCGCCTATAGGTCGCCTAACTTGCCTGACCCCCCGCTACGCCCGGGCCTCCAAGTCGGCCGCCCGGCCCGCCTCCACGATCCGCCTCAGAAACCCCTTCGTCCGTTCGTGCTTCGGTGACCCGAAGATCGCCTCCGGCGGTCCCTGCTCGAGGATCGCGCCCTCGTACAGGAAGCAGACGCGATCGGCGATCTGCCGCGCGAAGCCCATCTCGTGCGTGGCGATCACCATCGTCATGCCGGTCTCCGCCAGCTCGCGGATCACGGTGAGCACCTCGCCGACCAGCTCCGGGTCGAGGGCGCTGGTGACCTCGTCGAGCAGCAGCAGGCGCGGCTGCATCGCGAGGGCGCGCGCGATGGCGGCGCGCTGCTGCTGGCCGCCCGACAGCCGATCCGGGTACTCGCGCTCCTTCTCCGCGAGGCCGAAGCGGGCGAGCAGCTCGCGCGCCCGCTCCTCCGCCGCTTGCTGCGGCATGCCGAGCACCCGCCGCGGCGCCAGCGTCACGTTCGAGATCACGTTCATGTGCGGGAACAGGTTGAAGGCCTGGAAGACGATCCCGATGTGGCGCCGCACCCGGTCGGGGTCGGTCTGCTCGGAAGTGATCTCCTCGCCCTCGAGCATGATCCGCCCGGCGCTGATCGGCTCGATCAGGTTGGAGCACTTGAGCAGCGTCGACTTGCCACACCCGGAGGCGCCGATCAGGCAGACCACATCGCCCTCGGCCACGTCCAGGTCGACCCCGCGCAGGACCTCCACCTCGCCGTAGCGCTTGTGAACACCCTCGAGCCGCAGCAGCGGCATGGCGGCATTCATGCGGTCGTGGCGGCCATGCGCCTGCGGTCGCGGTCGATCAGCCAGTCGGTGGTGCGCGCCAGCGGGACCGTGATCGCGATGAAGAGCAGGGCGGCCATGGTGTAGCCGGTGAAGTTGAACGTCTCGGCAGCGTAGTTCTCGGCCGCCCGCGCGACCTCGACCAGGCCGAGCAGCCCCACGAGCGCGGTGTCCTTCTGCAGGCCGATGAAGTCGTTGAGGAGCGGCGGGATCACGCGCCGGATCGCCTGCGGGAGGATCACGAACCGCATCGACTGCCACTGGGTCAGGCCGAGGGAGCGGGCGCCGGCGTTCTGGCTCGGGTGCACCGATTCGATCCCGGCCCGGTAGACCTCGGCGACGTAGGCGGAGTAGACGAGCACCAGCGAGATCACGCCGTAGGTGAACACCGTCCGGTCGGAGATGAAGTCGAGCCGCAGCGCGGGCAGCCCCAGTCCGACCATGAAGATGACGAGGATCAGCGGCACGGCGCGGAACACATCCGTGTAGATGAGCGCGACGAGCCGCAGCGGCGCCAGCACGGGCCCGGGCAGGCTGCGGATCACGGCGACCAGAAGCCCGAGCATGAGCACGAACGCCTCTGCCACGAGCATCAGCTTCACGTTCAGCCAGAAGCCCTCGACGATCGGCTCGAAGCTGTCCTCGAAGCCGCTCGACGAGAAGAACGAGTCGAGGAACTTGTTGGCGCCGGGCGAGGCCGCGATGACCCCTACCACAACGGCGAAGAAGACGACGGTGCTGATCGCCGAAATCAGCGCATTGCGGCGCCGCGAGCCCCGGCGGGCGGTGTCGAGCGCGCCCGCCCCCGCGGTCCCCTGGGGCTCTATGGGGGTTCCGAAGCCGATCCCGGACATGCGGAGAGCTCGAAGCTAGTTGAGTGCCGGCAGGTCTTCGGTTCCGGGGAACCACTTGGCCTGCAGCCGCTTGAGCGTCCCGTCCGCCTTGATCGCCTCGATCGCCTTGTTCACCTCGGTCCTGAGCGGATTTCCCTTCTCAAACAGCACGCCGTACTGCTCCTCGGTCACGAACTGGCCGGGCATGGCCACCTCGTCGCCGCGCTCCTTGACGATCTCGGACCCGATCGCCACGTCCATCAGGAAGGCGTCGATCTGTCCGTTGGCGAGCGCCTGCACCGCCGCTCCCAGCGAGCTGAACTCGCGCGGCTGCTCGTTCGGCTGGATCTCGTCGTTGATGTAGTCGCCGCCGGTGGTGGCCGCCTGGAAGCCGAAGAGGAGGTCCTTCATCTCGTCGATCGACTGCACCCCCTCCGCCGGGCCGCCTTTGGTGATCAGGAAGCCCTGGTTGGCGTCGAAGTACGGGACGCTGAAGTCGACGACCTGCGAGCGCTCCTCGGTGATCGTGATCTCGTTGATCGCCATGTCGAAGTCCTTCGGCGCCGGCGAGAAGAGGCCGGAGAACGGCGTGGAGACCCACACCACCTTCGGCACGCCGAGCTCCTTGGCGAGCGCGTCCGCGAAGTCGACCTCGAAGCCCTTCGGGTCGTCGATCGGCAGCTCGAGGAAGCCCTTCACGGGGAACTCGGCGCCGACGGTGAGCTGGCCCTCGGTGTGCAGGTCGAGCTCGGCCGCCTGCGAGCCGCCCGAGCCGCTGCCGGAGCCGCCCCCGCCGCCTCCGTCATCGTCGTCGTCGCCACACGCGCCGAGCGCGAGTGCCGTCAGCAGCACGGCGACGAGCCACAGCACCGCCTTCCACTTACCTGCTCCCATGCCTCGCCCTCCCCCAGGTTGACCGGCTGGTCAAGTTGTCTGATCCACGCGTCAGTTGTATAAGGGTCAGGCCCATGGGTGTCAAGCAACGCCCCGCACCGCGCGCGTACCGGCCCCGGCCCAACCGCCCCGAGCAGATCCTGGCGGCCGCCTGCCGGGCGATCCAGCAGCGCGGCTTCGCCAACACGCGCATCGCGGACATCGCCGCCGAGGCGGACATGTCGACCGGGGCGATCCACTACTGGTTCGAGGTGAAGGACGAGGTGCTCATCGCGGCTCTCAAGTGGGCCAGTGGCCAGCTGTTCGACCGGCTCGAGGAGCTGGCGGCCACGGCCAAGAGCGAGCGCGAGCGTCTCGTCCAGCTGCTCGAGCACGCGGTGCCGGTGCCGGGTCCGCGGCGCGGGGAGTACGTGCTCTGGATCGAGCTCTGGGTGAGGGCCCTGCAGGAACCCGGCCTGCTGCCCGAATGCGAGGCGCTGTCGAGCCGCTGGCGCGGATACTTCTTCGACGCGGTGCGGCGCGGGACGGAGGCCGGCGAATTCTCCCCGGCGTCCGAACCGGACGAGGTGGCCGAGCGACTGATCGCCCAGGTCGACGGGCTCGGCTTCGAGCTGCTGCTGGGCTACTCGTGGACGTCGCCCGAGCGGATGCGCGAGCGCCTCTACGGCTTCGCCGCCGAGGAGCTCGGGGTCGAACGGCGGGCGCTCCGGCGCGACGCCCGGGCGGTGATCGCGCTGCTCGATCGGGACGGCGCGTGAGCGGCGCGCTCGAAGAGCCGGCCATGTCCAGGCTCGCCGCCGAGGCCCGCGGCGCGGACGTGCTCGTCCGCTCGATGGAGGCGCTGGGCGCGACGGCCGTCTTCGGGGTGCCCGGCACGCACGCGCTGGCCATCTGGGAGGCGCTCCGCGAAAGCCCGATCGCGAGTCTCGGCACGCGCACCGAGCTGAACGCCGGCTTCGCGGCCGACGGATACGCCCGCGCGAGCGGGCGGGTGGCGCCGCTGCTCCTGTCCACCGGCCCGGGGGCGCTGAACTCGCTGACCGCGCTGATGGAGAGCGCCAGCTCTCACGTGCCGGTGGTGGCGATCTCGAGCCAGATCCCGCGCGAGCTGATCGGGCGGGGCCGCGGCTTCCTGCACGACCTGCCCGACCAGCGCGCCAGCTTCAGCCCGATCGTGAAGCGGGCCTGGCGCGCAGAGAGCGCGGCCGCCCTGCCCGACATGCTCGCGGAGGCCTGGCGCACCGCGCTGGCGCCGCCCAGCGGTCCCGTGTATGTGGAGGTTCCGGTGGACGTGCTCGACGGAGCGGTGGAGGACGCCGCTCCCGAGGTCCTCGACCCCGCGCCGGTCCCGCCGCCGCTTCCCGCGCGCGACGCCCTGGCCGCGGCCGCCCACCTCCTCGACGCCGCCGAGCGCCCGGTCCTGTGGGCCGGCGGCGGCGTGGAGCGCTCGGGCGCCTGGGCCGAGCTGCGCGCCCTCGCCGAGCGCCTGCGGGCGCCCGTGGCCACCACCTACATGGGCAAGGGCGCCTTCCCGGCAGACCACCCGCTGGCCGCCGGGTCCGCCTGCGACGACGCCGCCTACCAGGAGCTGCTCTCGGAGGCCGACGTGGTCCTGTGCATCGGCACCGAGCTCGGCGCCGAGACGACCGGCCAGTACAAGCTGAGGTTCACGGGCCGGCTCGTGCAGATCGACGCCGCCGCGGAGCGGATCGGCGCGACCTACCCGGCGCTCGCCCTGGCCGGCGACGCCGCCGCCGTGCTGGGGGCGCTCGCGCCACTCGTGGCGGAGCGCGAGGAGGACGGGCGCGCCGAGGAGCGGATCCGGGAGCTGCGCGCCCGCATCGCGGCCGGGCTCGACGCCCAGGGCCGCGACCTCGAGCGCGGGATCCTGAACGACATCGCCGCCGCGGCCGGGCCCGACACCGTGATCGGCTGGGACATGACGATCATGGGCTACTGGGCCGCCGCGCATCTGCCGGTCGTCCGCCCGCGCACCTTCCTGTACCCGCTCGGCTCGGGCACGCTCGGCTACGCCTGGCCCGCCGCGCTCGGCGCGCAGGCCGCGCTGCCAGGCGCCCGCACCCTGGCCGTGGTGGGCGACGGCGGCATCCACTACGGGCTGACCGAGCTCGCCGCCGCCCGGCAGCACGGGCTGGCGACGAAGCTGCTGATCGTCGACGACGGCGGCTACGGGATCCTCCGCGAATACCAGCGCGACGCATTCGGCGAGACGCACTCGGTCGACCTCGTGCAGCCGGACTTCGAGGCCGTCGGCCGGGCGTTCGGCGTGCCGGTGAACACCGTGGAGCCGCCCGCCCTGCGTGGGGCGCTCGACTGGGCGTTCGAGACCGACGGGCCGGCTGTGGTCGTGCTCCGCGCGGCCGTGGCGGCCCACCAGCCGACGCCATGACCGACTGGAGCGCGGTCCTTCGGCCGCCGCTTCTGGACCTGGGTCCGTACGTCCCGGGACCGAGCCTCGACGATCTCAAGCGCAAGCTCGGGGTGGAGGACGTGGCAAAGCTGAACTGGAACGAGGGGCTGTTCGGGCCGCTCCCGGGCGTGCTGGACGCGGTCGCCCGGGAGCTGCCTGAGACGTGGTCCTACCCCGAGCACGCGTACCTCGAGCTGCGGGAAGGGCTCGCGGCGGACACCGGGGCCCGGCCCGATCAGATCCTCCCGGCACACGGCATACAGACGCTGATCCTCACCCTGTGCTGGGCCTTCCTCTCGCCGGGCGATCGCGTGGTCGTTCCGCAGCCCACCTACGGGCTGTACGCCCAGGCCTCGCGTGCGGCGGGCGCCCTGGTGGAGCACGTCCCCTGCCCGGGCCTCCGGCTGGACCTCGACCGGATCGCGGCGGCCGCGCGCCGCACACGCGCACGCCTGGTGTGGATCTGCGACCCGAACAACCCGACCGGCCACGCGCTCGGCGAGGCCGAGTGGCGCGCCTTCCTCGACGCCCTGCCCGAGGGCTGCGTGGTGGCCGCCGACGAGGCGTACGCCGACTACGTGGAGCCGCAGCGGCGGATCCGCCGGACGGACGACGTGGCCGCCGGCCGCCCGGTGGTGGTCCTGCGCACCTTCTCGAAGATCTTCGGTCTCGCCGGCCTGCGGCTGGGCTACGCGCTGGCCGCGCCGGACCTCGTGCGCTACCTACAGGCCGTCCAGGAGCCCTTCAACGTGAACCGCCCGGCGCTGGTGGCGGGCGCCGCGAGCCTGGGCCGCCCGGCGGAGGTGGACGAGCGGCGCCGCGCCACGGTCGCGGCCCGCCACCACCTCGCGGAGGCCCTGCGATCGGCCGGACTCGACCCGATGCCCTCGGAGGCGAACTTCCTGCTAGTGGAGCACGGCGCCGACGACGACGCCCTCGCCGACGGCCTCCTGCGCCGCGGCGTGCTGGTCCGGCCCGGGAGCGAGCTCGGCCTGCCCGGCTGGGCCCGGATCACGGTGGGCCCTCGTCCGCTGATGGACCGCGTGGCCGAGGCGCTGCCCGCCGCGCTCGCGGATCTCAGTCCCGCACGAGCCCGCGCGCGATGACCAGCCGCTGGATGTCCGACGTGCCCTCCTCGATCTCCTCGAGCTTGGCGTCTCGCATCCACTTCTCCACGGGGTGCTCGCGGGAGTAGCCCCAGCCGCCGAGCGTCTGCAGCGCCGCCCAGGTGCACCACATGGCCGTCTCCGAGGCATGCAGCTTTGCCATCGCGGCCTCGGTGGTGGCGCGCTCGCCGGCGTCGATCAGCCGCGCGGCGCGCCAGACCAGGAGGCGTGAGGCGTCCACCCGCAATGCCATGTCGGCGAGCCGGAAGGCGACCGCCTGGTGCTCGGCGATGGGCTTGCCGAACTGCACGCGCTCGCGCGCGTACTGAGTGGCGTACTCGAGCGCCGCGCGCGCCAGGCCGGTGGCCGAGGCGCCCAGGGTGACGCGAGAGCGGTCGAAGGTCTGCATCAGCCCGCGGAAGCCGTCGCCCTCCTCGCCGAGCCGGCGGTCGGCCGGCACCCGTACCTCGTCGAGGAACAGCTCGGTGTTCACGATCGCGCGCTGTCCCATCTTGCGCATCGGCGGACCCCAGCTGAGCCCCTCGTCGCCGCGCTCGAGGACGAAGGCCGTGACCCCGCGGTGGCCGCTGCCCGGCTCGACGGTCGCGAACACCACGCAGGTGTCGGCCACCCCGCCGTTCGAGATCCAGCTCTTCTGGCCGCTCACCACGTAGCCGCCGCCGTCGCGGCGCGCCCTGGTGCGGATGGAGGCCGCGTCCGAACCGGCCTCGGGCTCGGTGGTGGCGAGGGCCGTGAGCGGCGGCCGGTCGCCGGTGAGCGGTTCGAGCCAGCGGCGCTGCTGGGCCTCGTCGCCGAGCACGAGCAGCGGCTCGGCGAAGAACCCGTTCGAGGTGATCAGGTTGCCGATGCCGGCGCAGCCGTGGGAGAGCTCCTCCTGGACGATGCACCCCGTGAGGCAGTCGGTCATGCCGCCCCCGCCGAGCGACTCGGGGAGCATGAACGAAGTGAGGCCGATCGCGGCCGCGCGGTGCCATACCTCCCAGGGCACCTCGGTGTCGGCCTCGTCGACGGCGAGCGAGACGGGCCGGATCTCGTTGGCCGCGAAGTCCCGGCACAGCCTGCGGATCTCCTCCTGCTCGGGGGTGATCTCGAAGGGGGCGCGAGGGAGGGCGGCGGGCGGCGCCATATCTACCCCAGCTCGCCGACCAGCTCGGCGATCGACTCGACGATGCGCGCCGGCCGATACGGGTGGCGCTCGGCGTCGGCCCGCGAGGTGACGCCGGTGAGCACGAGGATCGCCTCGAGACCCGCCTCCAGTCCGGACACGATGTCGGTGTCCATCCGGTCGCCGATCATCGCGGTGTGCTCGGAGTGAGCGTCGATGGCGTTCAGCGCCGAGCGCATCATCAGCGGGTTCGGCTTGCCGACGTAGTAGGGGTCCACGCCCGTGGCGCGGCTGATGAGCGCCGCGACGGACCCGGTGGCGGGGAGCGGCCCGTCCGGCGTGGGACCCACATTGTCGGGATTCGTGGCGATGAACCGGGCGCCCTCGCCGACCAGCCGGATCGCCCGGGTGATGCGCTCGAAGCTGTACGTGCGGGTCTCGCCGAGCACGACGTAGTCGGGGTCGCTGTCGGTGAGCGTGTAGCCGGCGGCGTGCAGGGCGGTCGTCAGACCGACCTCGCCTACCACGAAGGCCGAGCCCCCCGGGCGCTGGTCCTCCAGGAAGCGGGCGGTGGCGAGCGCGGAGGTCCAGATGGACTCCTCGGGGACGTCGAGCCCGCTTCGCCGCAGCCGCGCGGCAAGGTCTCGGGGCGTGTACATGGAGTTGTTGGTGAGCAGCAGAAAGGGCGTTCCGAGCTCCTGGAGCCGGCCCAGGAACGCGGGCGCTCCCGGAATCGGGTCCTCCTCGCGCACGAGCACGCCGTCCATGTCCATCAGCCAGGCGCGGATCTCGCGGCGATGGGTCATGGGCGCAATGATGCGCACTTTCGCGGCGGGAGGCTCTCGAGCGCGGGCGCACCTGAATTAAGCTGGCTGTTCAGCCAGTTCTCCAGATGGGTTGCGATGACACTCGAGCACGTTGACGTCCTGATCGTCGGCGCCGGGCTCTCCGGCGTCGGCGCCGCCTGCCACCTGGAGACCCAGCTCCCCGGCAAGTCCTACGCGATCCTCGAGGCGCGCGATTCGATCGGCGGGACCTGGGACCTGTTCCGGTATCCGGGCATCCGCTCGGATTCCGACATGTACACGCTCGGCTACTCGTTCCGGCCCTGGTCGGAGGCCAAGGCGATCGCGGACGGCCCCGCGATCCTGGACTACGTCAAGCAGACGGCGAGCGACTTCGGGGTGGACGGCAAGATCCGCTACAAGCATCGAGTCGTCCGCGCCGAATGGTCCACCGCGCGGTCGCGCTGGACCGTCGAGGCGGAGCGCACCGACACGGGCCAGACCGCGCGCCTCACCTGCGGCTTCCTGTTCATGTGCAGCGGCTACTACCGCTACGACGAGGGCTACACGCCGGAGCTCCCCGGCCGCGAGCGGTTCGCGGGGCCGATCGTGCACCCGCAGTTCTGGACCGACGACGTCGACTACGCCGGCAAGCGGGTCGTGGTGATCGGGAGCGGCGCCACAGCGGTCACCCTCGTCCCGGCCATGGCGGAGACGGCCGCGCACGTGACGATGCTCCAGCGCTCGCCCAGCTACGTTGTCTCGCTGCCGGCGGAGGACTCCATCGCGAACCTCGCCCGCCGCCTGCTGCCGGCGAAGCTCGCCTATTCGATCGTCCGCTGGAAGAACGTGATGATTCAGTTGCTGGTCTTCCAGCTCAGCCGGCGCAGGCCGCGTTACATGAAGGCGCTCATCCGCAGGGGGCTGGAGCACCGCCTGCCCCCCGGCTACGACATCGACACCCACTTCAAGCCCCGCTACAACCCCTGGGATCAGCGCATGTGTCTGGTTCCCGACGGCGACCTCTTCGAGGCGATCGGCTCGGGCCGAGCGTCGGTGGTGACCGATCGGATCGAGACGTTCACCGAGACCGGGCTCGAGCTGGCATCGGGTGCGGAGCTCGAGGCCGACCTGATCGTCACCGCCACCGGCCTCAACCTGGTGCCGCTCGGGGGCATGCAGATCTCCGTCGACGGCCGCGACGTCGAGCTTCCCGGAACGATGGCCTACAAGGGGATGATGCTGGCCGGCGTGCCCAACCTGGCGGTCGCCCTGGGCTACACGAACGCCTCGTGGACGCTCAAGTGCGACCTGACCTGCGAGTACGTATGCCGCCTGCTGCGGCACATGGACGAGCGCGGCTACAGCCAGGCCACGCCGGAGAACCGCGACCCCTCGATCACCGCGGTGCCGTTCATCGACTTCACCTCCGGCTACGTGCTGCGCGCCATCGACAAGTTCCCGAAGCAGGGATCGAAGCCTCCGTGGCGGCTGTACCAGAACTACGCGCGCGACATCGTCACGCTGAGATTCGGAGCGCTCGAGGACGGCGCGATGGTGTTCTCGAACCCGGAATCGGACCTGGACGCGGACGAGCGGCTGGCCGCCTGACCCGCGCTCCACCGTTTCTCGAGTCGCGGCACAATTCACCTCCAGCGGACCCGACCTCCAGGAGCGGAGCAGATGACGCGTCTCACCCCGGATCCCACCTTCTACGCCACCGCGAACGAGGCCACCACGGCGGCTCCGGAGAGATTGGCCTACGTCGCCACCATCGGCGTGGGAGACAATGGCGATGCGCCGCCGGACGCGTTGGGGGTGCTGGACCTCGAGCCTGGGTCATCCTCGTACGGGCAGATCGTGAGCCGGCTCGAAATGCCGAACGTGGGCGACGAGCTCCACCACTTCGGCTGGAACGCCTGCTCGTCCGCCCTGTGTCCCTGGATGCCGCATCCCCACGTGGAGCGGCGCTACCTCGTGGTCCCCGGGCTGCGCTCCTCGCGCGTCTACGTGCTCGACACCCGGGAGGACCCCAGCAGCCCGCGGATCGTCAAGACGATCGAGCCTGACGAGCTCATCCGCCTCACCGGATACAGCCGCTCCCACACCGTGCACTGCGGGCCCGACGGGATCTACGTGAGCGGGCTCGGAAACCCCGACGGCGACGGCCCGGGCGGCATCTTCGTGCTGGACCACGACACCTTCGAGGTGAAGGGCGCGTGGGAGCGCGACCGGGGCCCCCAGGAGCTCGCCTACGACTTCTGGTGGCACCTCGGCTACGACCGGGTGATCACCAGCGAGTGGGGCACGCCCAAGATGATCGAGAACGGCGTGAACCCAGAGCTGCTGCTTGGGAACAAGTACGGCCACCGGCTGCACGTATGGGACATGAAGCGGCGCAGTCACCTGCAGGAGATCGACCTGGGGGCAGAGCACCAGATGGCGCTCGAGCTACGGCCGGCGCACGATCCCGACAAGGCCTACGGCTTCGTGGGAACGGTGGTCTCCACGGCCGACCTGTCCGCCTCCGTGTTCCTGTGGGAGCGCCGCTCCGACGGCAGCTTCTCCGCCGAGAAGGTGATCTCGATCCCCGCCGAGCCGGCGGAGGAGGACCAGCTGCCTCCCGCGCTCAAGCCGTTCGGGGCCGTCCCGCCGCTCGTGACCGACATCGCGCTGACCGTGGACGACCGCTCGCTGTACATCTCCTGCTGGGGCACGGGCGAGCTCAAGCGGTTCGACGTGAGCGATCCGCGGCAGCCGCGCGAGACCGGCTCCGTGCGCATCGGCGGCATCGTCGGCCGCTCGCCGCACCCCTCCGCGGGCTCGGTGAACGGCGGCCCGCAGATGGTCGAGGCGAGCCGCGACGGCCGGCGCGTCTACCTCACCAACTCGCTCTACCGCTCCTGGGACGAGCAGTTCTACCCCGAGGGCATCCAGGGCTGGCTCGTGAAGCTCGACGCAGGCGAGGACGGCTCCCTCGCGCTCGATCCGGACCTGTTCGTCGAGTTCCCCGACGGCCAGCGCCCCCACCAGGTGCGCCTCCAGGGCGGGGACGCCTCGTCTGACTCCTACTGCTTCCCGAACCCACGCTGACGGTGGAGGCCCTGCCCCTCGTCACGGTCGCGCTGCTCGGCGCCTATCACGGGCTCAACCCCGCGATGGGCTGGCTGTTCGCGGTCGGGCTCGGGATGCAGGACCGCGACCGGCGCTCGGTGCTGCGAGCACTGCCGCCGATCGCGGCCGGCCACGAGCTGGCGATCGCCCTGGTCGCCGCGCTCGTGGTCGGCTTGGGCGCGCTGGCCGATCCGCGTCCGCTCCACCTGGGAGCGGCGGCCGCGCTGATCGGCTTCGGCGTCTTTCGCTTCGTGAGGCCGCGCGCTCATCCGCGCTGGACCACGATGCGGGTGAGCCGCGGCGAGCTGACCTGGTGGTCGTTCCTGATGTCGAGCGCACACGGCGCGGGGCTGATGGTGGCGCCGGTGCTGCTCGGGTCCGGAGGTGCCGAGACAGCCGGCGCCCACGCGGGTCACCCGCACGACCACCCCGCCGCCACGATGGACGTGAGCGAGGCGGTGCTGGCGATCACCGTTCACGTGGGCGCGATGCTCGTGGTGATGGCCGTGATCGCCCTGCTCGTGTACGAGAAGCTCGGCCTGACGTTCCTGCGACGGGCGTGGATCAACTCCGATCAGTTCTGGGCCGGCGCCTTCATCGTCGCCGGGATGGTGACGCTCGTGACCTGAGGGCCCGCCGGGCGTTCAGGCGATGACCTTGAGCGCGCTCGCGAAGCCCGTCCCGAGCGTGCCCTGGACCGACATGTGGAGGAGCCCGGCCGCCTCGAGCTCGCGGGCGCGCCGGAGCGGCCCGGCGTCCACCGGACGCAGGCCGCCGTCCTCGACCAGCCCGGCGACCGTGGCCTTCGCGTCCGCGTCGTCGGCCGCCAGGAAGACGTCGAGCGGCTGGCCCCCCACCTGGCCCTCGTTCAGCGTGTTGGCGAAGGTGGTGTTGAAGGCCTTCACCACGCGTGCTCCGCTCGCCTTCGCAGCGAGCTCCTGCGCCGCCGAGCTGTCGGGCGGCGTGACGAGGTCGTCGATGGTCTCGTTGACGGGGTTGGAGATGTCGACGACCACCTTGCCCACGAGCTGGTCGCGGTACTGCTCCACTGTCGCCGTCGCGTCCGGGTAGTACACCGCCAGGACGACGACGTCGCCGGTGATCGGATCGCCCGAGCGCCCCGCCTCGGCGTTCGCGCCGATCTCGTTCACGGCTTCCTCCGCGGCCTCGACCTGCTTGCCGAGCACGGACACCTGGTGCCCTCCCGCCGCTAGACGCGTGCCGATCGCGCGCGCCATGTTGCCGGTGCCGATGATGGTGACGTTCACGTCTCGATCCTCCTTGGTGGGGGTGAGGCTACGCCTCGGCGTGCGCGGGCGTCTCGCGGCGGTGCCGTGCGGCGCCCCCGACGAACAGCACGGAGACGAGGAACCCGCAGAGCGCAAGCGCGGCCACGAGACGGAAGGACCACTGCATGCCGGCCGCGAAGGCGTCGGCCACGAGCTCGAGGAGCCGCTCGCCCGTTCGCTCGGAGAAGCGCTCGAGGATCTCGGCGGCGGAGTCCGTGCCGGCCAGCGCGCCGTGCAGGGTGTCGACCTCGTCGCCGCGAAGATCCGCGCCGGCGAGGTCCTTCTGCAGCCGGTCCTCGGACGCCGTGATGAAGACCGTGGTCGTCAGCCCCAGCCCGACGGCGCCGCCCGCGACCTGGAACATGTAGACGAGCCCTCCCGCGAGGCTCGAGCGGGACGGATCGAGCGCGGTCACGGCCGCGGTCGTCACCGAGGAGTAGAAGAGCCCCACCCCCATCCCCATGACGACCATCCCGGGCACGAGCGACCCCCAGCCCGAGTCGCGCTCGACCAGCGAGACCAGAAACGTGCCGAGAGTCATGCATGCGGCGCCTGCGCTCACGATCAGCTTGGCCCCCAGCCGCGCGTACAGCGTCCCGGCCACGAAGGAGGTGAGCGCGAACACGACCATCATCGGGAGCAGGGCGGCGCCGGCCTCGAGCGGCGTGTACTGCAGGATCTTCTGGAAGAACTGCGGCAGGTACAGCAGCGCGGCGAAGAAGACGGCCGACATGAACAGCGTCGCTATGCACGCCGCCCGGAAGCCCCCGTTGCCCATCACGTCACGGGGGATCAGGGCCCGCGCGCCGGCGCGACGCTCGATCGGTGCGAACGCAGCGAGAGCCACCACGCAGACAGCGAAAAGAGCCAGGATGCGTGGGTCGCTCCAGCCCCACTCGGTCGCCTGGTCGAGGGCGATCAGCAGCGCCACCAGACCGACGGTGATCGCGACGATGCCGGGATAGTCGATCTCCTCGCGCTGCGCGGGCCGCGAGGGCGGGATCGCGCGCCAAGTGGCAAAGCAGGCCAGTGCCGCTATCGGGAGGTTCACCCACAAGATCCAGCGCCAGCTCAGGGTCTCCGCCAGGAACCCGCCGAGCAGCGGCCCAGCCGCGTTGCCGAAGCCGGCCACGCCGATGATCAACCCGCCGGCGAGCCCCGCCTTCTCCTTCGGCAGCACCTCGTAGGTCAGGCCCAGCGCGGCGGGCCACATCAACGCCCCGCCGATGCCCATGAGCGCACGGCACGCGATCAGCCACAGCTCGTCCTGAGCGGCGCCGCCGAGCACCGAGAACGCGGCGAAGATCGCCGCGCCGATGAAGAACAACCGGCGGCGGCCGAACATGTCCGCGAGCCGCCCGCCGGTCACGATCAGCACGCCGAACACGAGCGCGTAGGCATTGATGACCCACTGCACCGTGCTTACGTCCGAGTCGAACTCGGCCTCGATGTCCGGCAGCGCGACGCTCAGCGACGTGAAATCGTTGGCGATGACGAGCACCGCGAGCGCCATGGCGCCCAGGGCCAGCTGGGTGGCGCGGTCGAGACCGCCCATGCTAGGGGGACGCTACCCGGTTGGATAGGGTCGTCGCAAAGGCTTCGCTGCGCAATATGACCGAGACCCAACTTCGAGAGCTCCTGGCCGAGTACCTGACGCTTCTCCAGGATCACCCGTCCGCCGAGGAGTTCATGGACGCGGTCCTCACCGAGGACTTCGAGACCGGCTTCGTGGACGGCAAAGTCTGGAAAGGGCTCGACGGGCTGCGTGACTTTCTCTCACAACGCGAGGGCTTCTTCGACGAGACGCACACGATCAAGGACGTGCTCGCGCTGGAGGAGCCCTCCGACGGCGAGGTGCACGCACGCACTCGGCTCGAGTTCTTCCTGCGCCGATGGGAGGCGCCCTCGCCACGAAGCGAGGAGTTCACCGGCGCCTGCTTTCACACCTGGCGAGCGCGGCGCATGCCCGATCGCTGGCGCGTGGCGGCACAGATCGTCGAGCGCTTCGAGAACCTCAACGACAACGCCGAGCGCCTGTTCGCGATGCCCGACGAGGGTCTCAACCGCTGACCCTCCCTCTTGTGCGGTCTAGGCGGTCGCAGGCCCGCGGCCGCCGCCCATGCGACGCATCACGAAGGTGACCACCAGCAGGACGATCACCACGCCGATCAGCGCGCTGATGATCCCGCCCCAGTCGAACACGTCGGTGTCGCCGATGCCCAGGCCGGCCGTGAAGATGAGCCAGCCGAGGGCGGCGCCGACGAGACCCAACACGATCGACGCCAGCCAGGACTTCGGTCCCTCGAGATCCTGGAGCGCGTCGTTGGGGACGAGCGCGCGCCCGATGAACCCGGCCACCAAGCCGAGCAACAGTGCTCCGATCACCTCGAACCTCCTTGTGAATCGGTGCTGTGCTCAGAGGATACGCCTGGCGGATCGGGTGGTTACGGCGCGCACGAACCCGCCCACGACGCGGTACCGTTCGGGGCGAGCGATGAGCACCCACCACTCGCTGAGGGCATCGGATGCCGATCGCGACGCGGTCGTCGATCGGCTGCGCGAGGCGGCCGGCGAGGGCAGGCTGGAGCCGGACGAGCTCGAGGAGCGGGTGGACCGAGCGCTGCGCGCCCGAACCTACGGCGAGCTCGCGGAGCTGCTCGCCGACCTTCCAGGCGACGGACGGCTCTTCTCGCCGCACACGCGTCGTCGGACGAGCCCGGTTGCGCGCTCCGTCGTGCTCGGTGCCGGGCTCCTCGTTGCCGTGATCGTGGCTTTCGCCGTGGTCGCAGTTATGGCGATGCTCTTGCTCGCCGCGGCGGCGTCGTGGATCGCCCTCGTCCTCTTCTGGGTCGTCTGCTGCGGCGCGCGCCAGCGCCTGGTTCGGGGGCCGCCCGGTCGCCGGTCCGTGGGGGCGCGCCACGCCCACCGCGTCCGCCCAACGGGTTTTCTCTAGCGGGCCCCGCGAAAACCTGCCTGGCGGCGAAGCGGACGGGGTCCGCCAGGCGGTCAGGCGCGGGCGAGGGCGGACGCCTGCTCCAGGCCCACGGCACGCACGAGCGGGTCGGCGTGGCGATGCGCGAGCTTCCAGTCGGTGCCGTCGCGCCTATAGACCTGGGTCACCCGCAACGACCAATCCTGGTCGGGCAAGCCGCCAACCTCCCCGTGCTGGCGCTCGATCATCACGAGCACGACGGTGTCGCCCCAGACGTGCGCTTCGGTCAGCTCCAGCTTCGCCTCGCCGGCCTTGAAGTAGCCGGCCGCGGCCCTCAAGCTCTCGGTACGGTCTTCGTAACGGGTGGGAGGCCCCCCAAACGGATTCATCAGGGTGAAGCCGCGGACGTGCGGGGTCAACGCGAGATATCGCTCCATGTCTCCCCGCATGAAGGCCGAGGTTGCCTCCTCGGTCAGCTGGACGAGGTCGGCGAGCTCCTCGTCGGAGATCGTTCCCTCCGCCATATCTGTTTCTCCTCGTAGGTCGGGACTATGCATTGCCGTCGTCAAAAGCAGGCCCGCATCGCGGGCTCCCTACTGAAGTCGCCCGTCCCGAGTCCGACTGTGACGAGCCTCACTCCGCCGCCTGCGCAATGCGACACTGACCGGAGCCCAGATTGGACGCCGCTGTTTCATCCGAACCGAGATGGACGGCTTCGTCGGCGAGCTACCAGGAGGAAGACGTGATGCCCAAGCGCGTGCTTCGACCGCCGAATCTGACCTTTCTTCCCAGACCTGAATATCCATACTCGCCCGGCAGCACCGGCGGCGGTTTGGTCTACACCGCCGGGCAGGTGGCCTGGGACGACGACGGGGAGCTCGTTGGCCGTGGCGACCCCGCGGCGCAGACTCGGCAGGTGCTGGCGAATGTGCAGTCCGTCCTGCGTGAGGCGGGTGCCACGCTAGAGGATGTCCTGAAGTGCACCGTGTACCTCGCCGACATCCGGTACTTCCAGGCGATGAACGACGTGTTCGCTGAGGTCTTCCCCAATGAGCCACCGGCACGGACCACGGTCCAGGCGGCGCTCGCGGAGCCCGAGATGCTGGTCGAGATCGAAGCGATCGCCTGGATCGGGGAGTGATCGTCCCGCGCTGAGCAACGGACCCGGTCCGTCAGCGCGTGGCTGAGGCTCCTGATCGCCGACGCCGCTCGTCGCGCAAAGCGCCGCCCGGTCAGGTCCAGTGTGGGCCCTCAAAGGCACCATATCGGTGACTCTCAGGGCCCACACTGCCGGAGTGTGGGCTGTCAAAGGCGCCATATGCGTGACTTTCGCAGCCCACCCTCCGGCGCGCCGGGGTGAGCCCCCGCTATCGCTTCCGAGCCGAACGCGTGAGTGCGCATGTAAGCAGGCGGATTCAGGCGGCTGATCCGTACAGATCCCTGCGAGGACGTGAAGCGGACGACGGGTCTCGAACCCGCGAGCTTCGGCTTGGGAAGCCGCGCCGCTGCTCACGACGCGTGATGACGAGTGACGACGAACCCGCATCCCAGACACAAATCTGTGCGGTCGCGGACGGCCACCCCGCACTCCTGAGCGGTCGCTGCCGAGCACGTTTGGGCCACGAGTGGGCCACGCATCCGTAACACCCCTCGTCGGGACACTGGGAGGCATGAGAACGCAAACGCCGACCCGAGAGGGCACGGTCCTTCTGTCGCCTGCCGACGCCGCCCGGTTGGCGAAGGTATCCCGCGACACGATCTATCGCGAGATCGAGCGCGGCACGCTGCCGGCGCTTCACGCTGGCCGCCAACTGCGGATTGACCCGTACCAGTTTCGGCGCTGGCTCGAGGGAGGTGAAGCCGCGTGAGCGACCGCGAGACGATCCGGCAGCTGGTCGAAGCCGACCAGAGGATCCTCGCCCTCGAGGCGAAGACTGAGCTTCGCGAGGCGAGGGAGCGGCCGAACCAGCTTGAGGCGGCCCAGGCGCGGGGACTGCCACATGACTTCGTGGCTGCCGAGGAGTCCGTCTGGAAGAAGCTCTCTCCGTTCCGTGACCGCTGGCCCGGGGGTTCGGAAGTTCGATGAGCGGGTGGCTGCCCTCGAGATGCGCCAAGCCGCTGTCGCTGAGGAGCTCCGAGAGCTACAGGAGCGAGCACGGCTGGCACCGGATGCGGACGCTGCCCGACTAGCCGAGTGGGAGCTGGGCGACCGCGAGGGCGACCGCCCCGAACCCTCGCTGCCCACTATCGAGGCAGACATCAAGCGGCTGCAGGACGAGTGGGAGGGCATCTCCCGCGCCGTCGCGAAGGTTCTCGAGGAGAAGAGCGCCTACGTCGAGCGCCACCGCAGGCGACTTCAGACGCAGGCAAAGGACGCGACCAGCGAGGCCGCCCAGCGCTACCTCGACCTGATCGACGCTCTAGCCCTCGCCCGCGACGAATTGCGTGCCTGCCGCCGCGATGAGGTGTGGGCCAGCCTGTACCCGCACCAAGCGGCGATGGCCGAGCCGCCCGACTCGATCACCGGCGCTCGCAAGCGTCCTCTCGAGCGGGCTGGCATCAACGCCCCGGTCGCCCCCGACCGGCTTTTCGACGGGCTCAGGGCGGACGTCGAGTGGCTGCGGGAGGCGGCGACGAACGAGCAGGGCGCAGCGTTGGCGGGCATCGACCCGCGCCACAAGCCCGGCACGGTGTGGGTCAACGACCCGGCCGAGAAAGCCAAGCGCGCCAGGGCGATGGCGGAATGGGCGAGCAGCCGATGAGCTTGGGGCGCTCCACTTCACGCCAGCGCCCCGGGCAAGGGGAGAACGGGTCGGGTCCACTGTCAGCCTGGCCCGACCCCCAACAACCATGAGGTGAACCAATGAGCGCAGAGAGCGAACGTCAGAAGCGGATTGAGAGCGAAGTCGAGAAGGGCTACAGCGTCGGTGAGGCAGTCGGCCGTGAGCGCGCCCGAG
>Ga0081538_10001536_pt1 | contig 23678 bp, 23 predicted proteins | sample TabmetS5T2R1_FD_71022 | JGI IMG/M metagenome (GOLD analysis project Ga0081538, IMG submission 71022) | Tabebuia heterophylla rhizosphere microbial communities from the University of Puerto Rico - S5T2R1 | ecosystem: Host-associated > Plants > Roots > Rhizosphere ... | reverse complement strand
CGACGACGTCTCCGACTTCGGCGCCGCGGAGCACATGATCCATCGTGCGATCGACCGCTACGGCCGCCTCGACATCCTCGTGCTGAACGCCGGGATCCTGCGTGACCGGATGCTCGTGAACATGACCGAGGACGAGTGGGACGCCGTCATCGCCGTCCACCTCAAAGGCCACTTCGCGCCGCTACGGCATGCCGCGGCCTACTGGCGCGAGCAGGCGAAGGCCAGCGAGAGCCTGCGGGCGCGAGTGATCACGACCGCGAGCCCCTCCGGCGTCTTCGGCAACGTCGGCCAGGCGAACTACGGCGCCGCCAAGGCGGCGATCGCCGGCCTGACGCTGATCGCGGCACAGGAGCTGCACCGCTACGGCGTCACCGTCAACTGCATCGCGCCGAACGCGCGGACGCGGATGACGGAGGAGACCTTCGGCGACCTGCCGCCGCCGCAAGCAGGCTTCGACCCGCTCGATCCGGGCAACATGTCGCCGCTGGTCGTCGCCCTCAGCGCGGACGAAGCTCAGGACATCACCGGCCAGTGCTTCTTCGTCTGGGGCGGCACGGTGAACGTGCTCCGGCCGTGGGACGCGGGCGAGCTCCTCGCCTCCGGCGAGCGCTGGGACGCGGACGCGCTCCTGGCCGAGCTCAGGCAGCGCTTTCCGGAGGGCGCCGCGCCAGAAGGGATGGTCGCAATGATGAGCAAGGCCGGCGGCCAGTCGATGCGCGTTGGCTGAGCTCCACCTCGCGCTCCAGGCAGAGGAGACGCGCGAGCGCCTCGGCGACTACGACGCGCTCTGGTTCGAGGGCGGATGGCTGCGCTCCGCTGAGCTGCACGACCGGGCCGCGCGCTTCGCCGGCGGGCTCAGGACGCTCGGCGTCGAGCCGGGCGACCGCGTCGTCGTCCTGATGGCGAACTGCCCCGAGGTCGGGATCGCCTACAACGCGATCTGGCGGGCCGGGGCCGTCGTCACGCCGGCGATCTTCCTGCTGCCGCCGGCCGAGCTCGGCCACATCGTGTCCGACTCAGGTGCAAAGCTCCTGCTCGCGACGCCCGAGCTCGCCGTCAACGCGCCGGACGGGGTGCAGGTCGTCACGACGGATGAGTTTCCCGGCCTGGAGGCCGAGTCGTCGCCGGTTGTGCCGCGCGCGGCGTCCGATCCGGCGGCGCTCCTCTACACAGGCGGCACGACCGGGCGTGCCAAGGGCGTGTTGCTCTCGCACGAGAACCTCTGGTGGGCGGGGAAGAGCGGGTACGAGTCCGGTCACGTGCCGGGGATCGTCCGCGGGCTGAACGCGCTGCCCCTCTCGCACGCATACGGTCTGCTCGTCGCCGTGGTCGGGCTGCACGCCGTCGAGCGGCACCCGACGGTGCTAATGCGCTGGTTCGACCCCGCTCGCTGGCTCGAGCTCGCGCAGGAGCACCGAACGCAGATCGCCGCCGTCGTTCCCTCGATGCTCCAGCTTCTGCTCGCGCTTCCGGTCGAGGACTACGACCTCTCGGAGCTCCGCTATGTGGTCTCGGGCGGCGCGCCGCTCCCGCCTGAGACCGCAGAGGAGCTCCTTCGGCGGATTCCGCACGTCGAGATCCGGGAGGGCTATGGGCTCACCGAAACGGCGGCTCTCGTCTCCTCCTCGCCGCCGGGTCACGCCCGGCTCGGCTCCGTGGGCAAGCCCGTCCCGGGCGTCGAGGTCCGAATTGAGGGCGACGACGACGTCGGCGAGATCTGCGTGCGTTCCCGCTCGGTGATGCTCGGCTACTGGCAGGCGCCCGAGCTGACGGCCGAGGCGATCCAGGACGGCTGGCTCCGCACCGGCGATCTCGGGTACCTCGACGACGACGGTTACCTCTACATCGTTGACCGCAAGAAGGACCTGATCATTCGCGGCGGCTTCAACGTCTTCCCGCGCGACGTCGAAGAGGCGCTCGTCGAGCACTCGGCGGTCGCGGCGGCTGGCGTCGTCGGCAGGCGGGACGACGTCCACGGCGAGGAAGTCGTCGCATTCGTCGAGCTCCGGCCGGGCCACGTCGTCGCCGCCGACGACCTCGTCGCCTTCGCCAAGGAGCGGATTGGGGGCTACAAGTACCCGCGCGAGGTCCACGTCGTGCCCTCGTTGCCCCTGACACCAGTCGGCAAGATCGACCGGAAGGCGCTGCGCGAGCGGCTCCCGCAGGAGGCGACCGCGTGACGACCAAGCTGACGCTCGCGGAGCTCGAGGCTGCCGAGGAGCTCGAGCTTGGGACGAGCGACTGGGAGACGATCGACCAGAGCCAGATCGACCTCTTCGCGGAGGCGACGCATGACCATCAGTGGATTCACGTCGATCCGGAGATGGCGGCGCAGGGCCCGTTCGGAACGACGGTGGCGCACGGCTACCTCAGCCTGTCGATGCTTCCCTACTTCGTCTCCCAGGTGCTGAACGTCTCCGACGTTCGCATGGGGATCAACTACGGGACGGAGAAGATCCGCTTCACGGCGCCGGTCCCGGTCGGGTCGCAGGTCCGCCTGAAGGCGACGCTGCGCGGCAGCGAGCGCCGCGGCGAAGGCGTCCTCTATCGCCTCGGCGTCGAGATCGAGATCAGGGACGCTGACAAGCCGGCCATGGTCGGCGAAGTGTTGTACCTCGTCTTCTGACGCGGACGGGACATGTTCCGGGCGTGGGGGTCAGACCCGGATCGAACAGCCAGTCCGCTGGTGCCATGAAGCGGCTCGCCGGGCCGATGGGGTCAGACCCCTTGATACGGAGCGGCTCAACCGTCTCTTTGGGCCGGCGTCCGGCTAGAAAGTGGCCTCGCGCACGCCGGTGGCGATGATCAGCACGACGATCGCGGCAGCGATGAGCCTGTAGACGACGAACGGCGTGTACGTGTGGCGCCGGACAAACCCGAGCAGGAAGACGATCGCGATCAAGCCGCTGGCGGCTGCGGCCAACACGCCGACGACGAAGGGTCCCTCCCAGCCTGCCGGCAGATCGCCGAGGAGCACGTCGGTCGTGCCCTTGAACAGCACGGCGCCGAAGGTGACAGGCACGAGCAGGAGGAAAGAGACGCGCGCCGCCGTGTCGCGGTCGAGGCCGAGGAAGCGGCCGGCCGAGATCGTGATGCCGGAACGGGAGACACCCGGGGCGAGGGCCGCCGCCTGAGCTGTGCCGATGATCACGGCGTCGCGGATCGTCAGCGAGTCCATGTGACGACGGGTCGGCCGCTGGTCGGCGACCCAGAGCACTCCGGCGAAGACAAATAGGAAGATCGCGATCTGCCACGGCTCCCCGAGGTTCTCGGCGATGAACGCCTCCCCGAGACCACCGATCAGAACCGCTGGGATCGTCCCCACGAAGAGAAACCACGCGATCCGCTCCTCAGGGGTCAAGACCGCCCGCCGCGCGACCGAGCGAAACCATGCCGCTACGTACTGGACGAGATCGCGCCAGAAGTAGCCGACGACGGCAAAAAGGGTGCCCAGGTGCAGCGCGACGTCGAAGGTGTGGTTGAACTCGTCGTTCTCCTTCAGGTACGTCCAGTCGGCCGCCCACGGAACGAGAACCAAGTGGCCGGAGGAAGAGATCGGAAGGAGCTCCGTGGCCCCCTGGACGAGGCCGAGGACAAGGGCCTGCCAGTTGGAAAGCGCGCCGTCGACCTCTCCCACTCCGAGCACGGCAAGAAGCAGCGCGACAGCGATTGCCGCGCCGGCCGCCGCATAGATGCCGACCCGGCCACGCATCAGTCACGTCTTACCAGGCCGAACGGAAGGTGACCCTCTACGATGCGACGGGATGCCGAACAGGACTTTGGAACGGGCAGTCCTCGAGCATCGCGGCGCCGTCGTCGACTACGAGCCGGAAGTCAGGCGCGGCGAGGATGCGGAGGCCGTGCACAAGCAACGGGTCGCGAGCCGGCGGCTGCGCTCGCTCCTTCGCACTGCCCGACCGCGTCTCGACGATCCCGAGCGCTCTGAGGAGCTGCGGGACGAGCTGCGCTGGCTCGGGAACGCTCTCGGCGAGGTCCGGGACCGCGATGTCCTGATCGCCTACCTCGAGAACGAGTTGGCCACCTTGGAGGAAGCCTCGGCCTTTCGGAGCGTGCTCAAGGTGCTCGACGGCGAGCGGGAGAAGGCCCGCGACAAGCTCGTCGTCGCTCTCGACTCGCCGCGGTACCAGCGACTGCTGACCGAGCTCGAGACTCCGCCCGCCCTCAAGAACGGTGGGCTGCGCGCCGCCGCGGTCAAGGAGCACAAGCGGCTCCGGAAAGCGGTCAAGAAACTCGGCGACGAGCCGTCCGACGAAGAGCTGCACAAGGTGCGTATCCGCGCCAAGCGGGCGAGGTATGCAGCTGAAGCGGTTGGTGCCCATAAGCGTTACGTCAACCGCGCGAAAGACCTCCAGGATGTCCTGGGCGAGCACCAGGACGCCGCGGTCGCAGAGAAGCGGATCCGGAGGCTCCTGTCGCAGGTTCGCCCGAGCCGCCGGACGGCGCTCGCCGCCGGAAGGCTGATCGAGCGTCAGCAGGCGAGGATGGCCGCGGCGCGGCGCGACTGGCCGAAGGCCTGGAAGCGTCTCGACCGCGCCGGCGACGCCGAGTGGCGCTGAGCGAACGCGACGGACACGTCCGGGCAGCGGGTGGCGTGGTGCGCCGCGCCGGCCCGGACGGCGAGGAGGTGCTTCTCGTCCACCGCCCGAGGTACCGGGACTGGACGTTCCCCAAGGGGAAGGCAAATCCCGGTGAGACCGACGAGGAGACGGCGCTGCGGGAGGTCGAGGAGGAGACGGGCCTTAGCTGCGTTCTCGGCGACGAGCTGCCGAGCACGACCTACCGGGACAGCCGCGATCGCCGGAAGGTCGTGCGCTACTGGACGATGCGAGTCGATTCGGGCTCGTTCGAACCGCACCGCGAGGTCGACGAGGTGCGCTGGGTACCGCGCGGGAAGGTCGAGGCAGAGCTGTCATATGACCGGGACCACGACGTGATCCGGGCTGTGCGCCCGCCGCTGCTCGTCGTCCGCCACGCGACCGCAGGGAGCTCCGAGGAGTGGGTCGGCGACGACGCCAAACGCCCGCTCGACGAGCGCGGCCGGCGCCAGGCGGCTGCGCTCGTCGAACAGCTGGCGCCGTTCGAGCTCAAGCGCATTGTCTCGAGCCCGCACGATCGCTGCACCCAGACCGTCGAGCCGCTGGCCGCCGCGTTGGGCCTCCAAGTCGAGGTTTCGGAAGACCTCGCCGAGGGAGCGGGCGACCGGCGAGTCCAGTCCCTGCTCGTCGGGCTGCGAGGAACCGCGACCGCAGTCTGCGGCCACGGCCCGGAGCTGGTGCCGCTCTTTGGGAAGACGAAGAAGGGCGCGACCGTCGTCGTCGAGGCCGCGAACGGCGCGCTCGGCGAGCTCGGCCGGCTGCCGCCGCCCGTCTAGGCTTGCCGTCGTGACGGTCAGGCGTACCAACCTCGACGAGCTCGAGCCCGAGTACGACGAGAGCGACCCGGAGGGCTATCGCGCGGGGATGGCGCGGTTCGGCCCCTCGATCGAGGCAGTTCGCCTCGGTGGGACGGTGTACGAGCTGCCGCCCGGGCAGAGCATCTGCCCGTACCACTACGAGTACCCGGAAGAGGAGTGGGTGATCGTACTCGCGGGGCGGCCGCTCCTCCGGCATCCAGACGGCGAGGACGAGCTGAAGCCGAACGACGTCGTGTGTTTTCCCGAGGGCCCTGACGGCGCGCACAAGCTCACGAATCGCACTGACGAGACCATCAGGGTGCTGATGCTCTCGACGAAGTCGAATCCGGCAGTGGCCGTCTACCCGGACAGCGACAAGATCGGCGTCTGGCCGGCCCCGGACGGCGCCGACCACGTTCTGCTGCGCCGGAGCGCCGGTGTCGACTACTACGACGGGGAGACCTAAGCGGCCTCGGCCGCGAGCTCGGCGATCAGGCCGAGGACCGCTCCCTCGCGAACGCCGCCCCTCGCGACCTCGAGCGGGACGCCGAGCCGGCGCCGGGCCTCGAGCAGGATAATCGCGCCTGCGGCAAGCGTTCGCGCGCGCTCGAGCGGAATCCCGTAGCCGTCGGCAATCGCCTCTGACGGCTCGACGCTGAGGAGCCAGAGGGCGGCGAGGAGCTCTTGCTCGTCCAGGCGACGCCCGACGATGCGGCGGAGCGCCCGCGCCGTCCCGCCGGTGGCGAGTGCGTGCCGGGCGACGGGGGCGACGACACCCGAGAATGCGTCGTTCACGGCGCGGGTCGTCGCTGCGAGCTCGCCGGGGTCTGGCGGGTCGGCGAGGTGGAACCGCTCGGTCAGGCGGAGCGATCCGAAGTCGAGTGACCGCAGCCAGGCCGGTTCGTGCGGTGTTCCGACCATGAGCTGCGTCGAGCCGCCGCCGACGTCGCAGACGGCGACGGTGTCGAGCTCCTCGCGGCAGGCGGCGACGGCGCCCGCATAGGCGAGCCGGCCCTCGTCCTCGGCCGACAGCTGCCGGACCGGAGCGCCCGAGGCCTCGCCGAGAAGGCGATGCAGGAAGGCTGCGTTCGCGGCCTGGCGACCCGGGGCGGTGACGATGACCTCCAGCCGCTCGACGCCGCAGTTCCGGGCCAGCGCCGCATAGCGGCCGGCGAGCTCCGCTGCGCCGAAGCACTTCCGTTCCGACAGCTCGCCGTAGCGCTCGACGTCGAGAGCGAGACCGACGTGGGTCCGCTCGCTCAGGATCGTGCTCAGCCCGCGGCCGCCAGGTGCAGCTACGAGCAAGCGCACGGTGTTCGAACCGACGTCGATCACGCCTGCCCGCATCGAGGCCATTCTGAGCGTGGCCTCGGCTGGCATTCCTCAGCGCTCCCGCCGGCTCGGGGTCGCGCGACGGCGGTACCTCGCCCGGGAGCTTCGCATCAGCACGTTCTGGGCCGGCCTTGGCCGCTCGTCCTTCTTCGGGCGCAGTCGCGTCCACCCACCGTCCTGCCCGAGCTCCCAGGCCTGAGTGTTGTCGGCCAGGAGGGCATCGAACACCGCCGACAGCCGCTGCTGGGCCCGGCCGTCCTCGACCGGTACGACCACCTCGAGCCGGTTGTCGAGGTTCCGCGGCATCAGGTCGGCGCTCCCCATCAGGTAGGTGGCCTTCTTTCCGCTCTCGAAGATGAAGACGCGGCTGTGCTCGAGGTAGCGGCCGAGCACGCTCCGTACACGGATGTTCTTGCTCATTCCCGCGACTCCCGGGCGGAGCGAGCACACGCCGCGGCTGACGATGTCGATCTCCGCGCCCGCCTCGGACGCTTCGTAGAGCTCCTCGATGATCGCGTGGTCGCTGAGTGCGTTGACCTTGAGCCGGATCGTCGCCTTCTTGCCCGCCGCCGCCGATTGCGCGACGGTCCGGATTTCGTCGATCAGGCGGGACCGGAGGGCAAACGGCGCGACGAGGAGCTTGCGAAAGCGCTGCGGACGTCCGAAGCCGGTCACGTAGTTGAAGAGATCCGCTACGTCGGCGGCAATCTCCGGATCGGCGGTGAAGAGGCCGAAGTCCTCGTACATGCGGGCGTTCACCGCGTGGTAGTTGCCGGTGCCGACGTGCACGTACCGACGAAGGTCCGCGCCCTCGCGCCGAACGATCAAGGTCGCCTTCGCGTGGATCTTCAGGTTCGAGAATCCGTAGACGACGTGGACGCCTGACCGCTCGAGTGCCTTCGACCACTCGATGTTGCGGTGCTCGTCGAACCGGGCCTTGAGCTCAACCAGGCAGACGGTCTGCTTGCCCTCCTCCGCGGCCTCGATCAGCGCCGGTACGAGTGGCGTCTCGTCGCTTGTCCGGTACACGGTCGTCTTGATCCCGAGGACGTTCGGGTCCGACGCCGCGCCGCGCACGAATGCTTCGAAGCTGGTCGCGAAGGACTCGTACGGATGGTGGACGAGCAGGTCGCTGCGACGGATGTCGTCGAAGAACTCGGACGCCGTGTCGAAGTCAGTGATCCGCGGCTGCGTGACGGCCCGCCACGGCTCGTCTTTGAGGTCCGGCCGATCGAGCGAGGCGAGCTCCATCACGTCGGCAAGACCCAGCAGGCCACCCACGGGATACAGCTGATCGCGCTCGGCGCCCAGACCCTCGACGAGGCGGGCGCGCATGTCCTCCGACATGCTCTCGGCGACCTCGACGCGCACCGCTTCGCCAAATCGGCGCCGGCGCAGCTCCAGCTCGAGCGCTTCGAGCAGGTCGTCGGCCTCGTCGGAGACCTCGAGGTCGGCGTTGCGTGTCACCCGGAACGCGGCGCACTCCGCGATCTCCATCTTCGGGAAGAGGGACGGCAGGAAGTGGGCGATGACGTGCTCGAGCGGCAGCAACAGGCCGCGATCGCCGACGTGCAGGAAGCGGGGCAGGAGCTCCGGCACCTTGACCCGTGCGAAACGCTCCTCTGCAGTTTCCGGGTCGCGAACGAGTAGGCCTAGCGAGAGCGAGAGACCGGAGATGTACGGGAACGGCTGGCCGGGGCCGACTGCGAGCGGCGTGAGCACCGGGTAGATCTGCCGCTCGAAGCGCTCGCGCAGGTCGTCGAGCTCGTCACCGCGGAGGTCATCGGCGCGCGCAACGATGATCCCTTGCTCCTCCAGTGCGGGACGAAGCTCGCGACGCCACAGCTTCGCCTGGCGTGCGACCAGCTCAGTCGAGACGCGGCGGATCTCCTTCAGCGTCTCCGCCGGTGTCCGCCCGTCCGCTGTCGGGACGGCGAGCCCGGAGGCGATCTGCCCGATCAGGCCGGCCACGCGGACCATGAAGAACTCGTCGAGGTTCGACGAGAAGATCGAGCAGAACTTGACCCGCTCGAGCAGAGGAATGTCCGTGTCCTCGGCGAGCTCGAGAACCCTCGCGTTGAAGTCGAGCCAGGAAAGCTCACGGTTGAGGAGGCGACCCGCCTCTCGCGTGCCGGTGGCGACCCCGGCCATTACTTGCTCTGCGGCTCGAGCTTGTAGCCGACGCCGTAGCGCGTGTGCAAGAACGCGTACCGCTCGGACCGCGCGTCGATCTTCTCGCGCAGCTTGCGGACGAAGACGTCCACCGTCCGGTCGCGGCGCGTCAGTCGCCGGCCCCAGATCTTCTGGAGCAGCTCCTCGCGGCTCACGACGCGGGGGCTCTCCGCCGCCAGCGCGTAGAGGAGCCGGAACTCGGTCGGCGTCAGCTGCGCGCTCTTGCCGTCGAGGTAGGCCTCGACGCTCACCGGGTCGATACGCAGGCCGTCGAACTCGATCACCTCGGCTCTGGCCGGCGGCTGGTCGCGCACGCCGCGCCGGGCGGCTGCCTGCACACGTGCGACCAGCTCGCGCATCGAGAACGGCTTCACCATGTAGTCGTCGGCACCGAGCTCCAAAGTCTGAACGCGGTCCTGCTCGCTTCCGCGTGCACTGACGACGATCACGGGCGTACCGATGCCATGTGCCCGCGCCGTCTCGATGACCTCCCAGCCGTCGAGCGCCGGCAGCATCAAATCGACGATACAGACATCGGGGCGCTCGTAGCGAAGACGCGCGAGCCCGGCGACGCCGTTCGTGACCCAGGTCGGCTCGAACCCCGCGGCCTTGAGATGGCTGGCCATGCCCCTCCCGATCACCTCGTCGTCTTCGATGATCAGCACGCTCGCCATCGCTTAGATCTTGTCGTCCGGGTTTACGGCCCTGGGTACTCGCGTGGTAAAGGGGCGGTAACGGACCGGTGAACGGTCACGCAGCCTGGCGGCCACGGAGCTCGTCGCGAAGACCCCAGGGGACGACGTAGGCCCTGCCGGTCGACCGCAGGTAGCCGACGACGGCGTCCTCGTGCTTGCGGCAAGGAAGGAGCGTCTTCCACGTCGTCAGGTGCGGAGGACGGTGGAAGTCGCCGGCGGCGACCGCGGAGAGGCCCGCCGTGGCCACCCAGCCGAACGTTCGGCGGCGATTGAAGAGCTCGTAGCGGTCGACCACGCCGTCGAGACGGTCGTGGTTCCGCCAGAACCAACGCGTCGTTCGCGCCGGTTTCGGGTCGGGGTCGCGCGCATGCGGGTGGGCGGCGACGACGGCTGCGCCCAACCGCTTTGCCTCGCGCAGCGCTTCCTCCAACCCAGCCTCGAGCGGGTCGAACGAGCGGAGGCCGAGGGCCAATGCGTGCGCGGCCTCGTCGGGGTCGGGATCGTGGTAGGTGAGCTCGAGCCCCGGGATGACGAGCAGTCCGTACTGTTCGCGCGCGCGCCGGGCCTCGCGCTGGATCGCCTTCAGGTAATGGGGGAACGTGCGGCGATCGAGGCGCAGCGGCGCGCTTCGCAGCGCGGTGTCCGGGAAGGCGTGATCGGTGACGCAGAGCACGTCGAATCCCTGCCTTCCGTAGACGTCGACGAGCTCGGTGAGGGTGAGTGACCCGTCGCTCCACGTGGTGTGAGCGTGGAGCTCACAGAGCAACAGGCCGTTGTCCATGCCCTGAGAGTTCCTGCGCGATCAGCGTCCATGGGAAGCAAAGCGGTGAACGAGCAGGGAAAAAGCGGAGAACGACTGAGCGGCCGCCCTCCCCGGTCGGCCGCCCAGTCTGTGGCATGGAGGAGTCGTTCAGTCGTCGTCGTCGTCCTCGTCGTCCTCCTCGTCGACGGGGTAATACAGGGCTGAGAGCTGGCCCTTCTCCACGAGCTTCTGCCGGTCGGCTGGGTTCGCGAACGTCGTGTCGTGTATCTGCGAGTCCGTGAGGTACCAGCCCTCGCCGAGGACGTCGTCGGCCGGGATGATCCCGGAGGTCTCCTCGTCGTTCGTGGTGTAGCCCGTGTACGTGGGGTTCGGCTGGGGCCCGTGCGATTGCTTCTGCGTCGTGAGCTGCGTCAGCGCGTCGGAGCGGATGTCGTAGGCCCAGATCCGGGACTCGCGCGGGTTGTTGCCCGGATCCTCGTTGATCAGGACCCGGCCGTGCTCGTCGACCGTCATGTTGTCGAGCATCTCCTGGCCCTCCGTTCCGTCGAGCAGCATGTCGATCGTGCCTCCGATGTCGCCGTCTTCGAGCTGCTTGAAGTTGCGGAAGTTGAGCCGCCACAGCCGGCTCATCCCGCCGGAGGCGTTCGGGCGGTCGGTCGTGACCCAGTAGAAGTGCCGATCGCGCTCGGGGTTCCAGGACCCGTCCTCGGGCCGCCGGAACTCAGTGATCGGCGCTGCGACGCTTTCCGCGTCGATCGCGGTTCCCGTCTTCGTCTCCTGGTCCTCGATCTCGATCAGCCGGAACGGCGTCCCGGACGGGATGCCCGTCGCCGGCTCGCTCCCGAAGCCCTCGACGGCAATGCCGTAGAGCTTGCCCCCGACGAGGCCGGCCCGTTCAACCGGCGTGCCGTGCCGCCGCTTCTCGCCGATGTAGACGTACACCTGGCCGAGCGGGTTCTGGTCGTCCATCACCATCACGACGGTCTGATCGCCCGTACCGGGGTTGGCTAGCGCGTTCTCCCAATTGACCTTCCCGAGGAACGGGAGCTCGTAGCTCGTGCCGTTCACGTCATGAGCGAAGGCGCGGCCGTTCTGGCCGACTTCTTCGCCGCTCAGGAACAGGCGGCCGCGGTAGCCCTTGCCCGTATGTTCGTTGTAGAAGGCTCCTCGGTCCGGCAGGTCGCCCGAGCAGAGCCGGCCCATGACGACGCCCTTCTGCGGCGATCCGTAGACCCCGCCCGGAGCGAGCACGACCTGCTGGATCAGGTCCTCGCCATGCAACACCTCGAGCGTGTCCTCGTCGATCGTCCACTTCGAGACGAACGCTCCGGTCGCGCCGTGCGCCCTCGCGACACCCGTGCCTTCCGGCAGCTCGTGGTTCATCAGCACCGTGAAGGTGTCCCTGCCGCTCGGATAGGCGGCAAGCCCGTCCGGGATGCCGACCATCTGGTACCCCGGACCGTCCCCGTCCGTGCCCGGGACGTTGTCGCCGACGGTCAGCAGCGAGATCGTCTTCACGTCTGCCCGCGCGGGCAGGACATACGGCGAGTGGCTGCTCGAGGGCCCTTGCACGGCTGCCGCATACGCAGCGACCGCTGCAACGGCCGCGACACCGACTACGAGCAGGACCGCAACAAGCCGCTTCTTGCCTCTCCTCATCTGATCCCCCTGTTCGCGAATCACGGAAATTTCGGCGGCGAGTCTTCCGCCGGACGCGTGCCGCGTGGGCAACGGCCTGGTGAACGCGGGGTATCGGTTAGGCGACTGCGGTCGCCGGCTCGGCGGCGAGGAGGAGCGCGGCGAGCGTCTTGTCGAACACGTCGCCGCCGTCGAGCGTGTACTGGTGGTTGAACTCGACAGCGCCGTTCAGCTCGAGGACGACGAAACTTCCGTCGGGTGTGGGCAGGAGGTCGACGCCGACCAGGTCCGCTTCGATCGCACCGGCCGCGGCAAGTGCCAGCGCGACCGCCTCCGGCGGCGGTGCGACCGGCTCACGGATCGCGCCGAGAGCGACGTTCGTACGCCACTCACCAGCTGCGGCGACCCTGCGCACGGAGCCGACGACCGTGCCGCCCGCGACGACGAGGCGGAGGTCGTGCCCGAGAGGCGGAACGAGCTCCTGGACGAGCGCGCCCTGGGCCTGGAACCAGGGGCGCCTACTGAGAGCGGTCAGGCAGCGCCGCAGTTCGGAGACGTCCTGACAGAGCATGACGTCGCGGCCCCAGCTTCCGAACCGAGGCTTGACGACCACCGGCGGATGGATGGGCACGCCGAACGACGGCGTCGTTACGTGTGCCGTCGCCGGGTGCCGGACGCCGGTCGCGGCGAGGGCCCGCGAAGTCGCGAGCTTGTCGTGCGCGGCGACGAGCGCTCCGGGACGGTTGAGGACCCGGATGCCCTCGCCCTCGAGCCGCGCGAGCTCCCAGAGCCCGACCTCGATCCCGTCGAGATGCTCGGCGACGTCGAGCCGGCCGACCGCGATATCGCCTTCGCCCAATGCTCGAAGCGCATCCGCCGGGGGAACAATTTCAACGCCCGGGTTTCGCGCCAACGCGACGTTCGTCGGTGAATGCTTGTGAGCTATCAGGGCGACGACCATCGCCCGGTAATTGTGCAACCCACCGAGGCCTCGTGGAACCCAATCTCCACTTCTTAACCGTGTTAATTAAGCGCGTTAACGCAGGCCGCTAGAGCACGTTCACTTCGGCTGCGCCTCGAGCTTGTAGCCGACGCCATACCGGGTCTGAATGAACGTGTGCTCTTGCGAGCGCCGATCGATCTTCTCGCGCAGCTTGCGAACGAAGACGTCGACGGTCCGGTCGCGATGCGTTTCGCGACGGCCCCAGACGCGCTGAAGCAGCTCGTCGCGGGTCACAACCCGCCCGCCTTCGAGCGCGAGTGCGTAGAGCAGGCGGAACTCCGTCGGCGTCAGGCCGACGCTCTCGCCGTGCACGTACGCCTGGACCTCCCGCGGGTCGATGCGCAGCTCCTCGATCTCGAGCGCCTCCCCCCGTTGCTCCTGCTCGGCCCGCGGCCCGCGGCGGGCATTCGCCTGGACGCGGGCGACGAGCTCCTTCATGGAGAACGGCTTGACGAGGTAGTCGTCGGCCCCGATCTCGAGCGCGTGCACGCGATCGTGCTCGGTCCCTCGCGCCGAGACGACGACGATCGGCGTCCCGATCCCCTCGCTTCTCGCACTCTCGATCAGCCGCCAGCCGTCGGTGCCCGGAAGCATCAGGTCGATCACGCAGACATCCGGTCGCTCGAAGCGCAGGCGCGCCAAGCCCTGGGTGCCGTTCGGAACCCGGATCGGCTCGAAGCCGGCCTCCGAGAGGTGCCGCGCCATCCCCTCGGCGATGACCTCGTCGTCTTCGACGATCAGAACCTTCGCCATACTCCGGACCGATTATGAAGTGGCCGTTTGTCAGAGCCCGTGAGACGCCTTCCGAGGACGTCCGAGCCCTCAGGATCGAGGCCGAGCGGTCTCGGAAGCTCGTGGAGGAAAGCCGGGAAATGATGCTCGTGCTCGATGCCGAGGACCGGGTGATCGTGGCCAGCAGGCGGGCGCGGCAGGGTCTGGACGGAATCGCCGAGGGCAGGCCTGTGCCCGCCGAGCTCCTCGAGGGCCAGGCTCGGCACACGCCGCTGCGTGTGCCCTACGACGTCGACGGGCGGCCCGAGACGATCCTGTACCTGAGCCCGCCCGGCGAGCTGGCGGCCTACGAGGAGCTGCGCGCCGGCTTCACCGCCTCGGTCTCGCACGAGCTGCGAACGCCGCTCGCGCGCCTGCTGACGCTCCTCGAGACTGCGGCGCTTCCGGGCGAGGACCCGGAACCGCTGATCGACCAGGCGCGGACCGAGGTCGAGCAGATTCGCGAGCTCATCGACGACATCCTGTTCCTCAGCGAGCTCGAGACGGGACGTGCCGTCGTCGCCCTCGGCACGACCCGAGCGCTGCCCGTCGTCGAAAGAGTCTTCGACGACCTGCGCGAGACAGCCGACCGCGCCGGTGTCACCCTGCGGGTCGAGGGAGACCGCGACGCCCGGCTTCCGCTCAGGCCGCGAATGCTTGCGGTGCTGGTGGAGAACCTCGCGCGGAACGCGATCCGCTACGCCGGCCCCGACTCGTCCTTCACCATCACGGTGAGCCCGGGTGAGCTGCGGGCCGCCGACGACGGCGTCGGCGTCTCGGACGCCGACCTGCCTCGGCTCTTCGAGCGCTTCTACCGGTCCGATCGCGCGCGCGGCTCGCGCGGCACGGGCCTCGGGCTCGCCGTCGTCAAGCACATCACCGCCGCCGCAGACGGGACGGTCGAGGCGACGAAGACGCCCGGACACGGTCTAACGATCACGGTCCGGTTCCCGCAGCGCTAGGCCGTACACCACTTCGTTACCAGCCGTTCACCACCTCACGACCGCGTTTCGGCGTACAAACCGCCCGGGGTGCGGCTCCTTGCTCTCACGCTGCTCTGCCTGCTGGTCCTGCCGGCCTGCGGCCGCGATCGGCCGAGCTCGGCCCCCCCTCCGACGACCGAGGAAGACCCACTCGGCGGCTTCGAGGAGGCGGCCCTCAGCGGACGCATCGCAATCGACGGCTCGAGCACCGTCGCGCCGCTCATGACCTACGCCGCGGAGCAGTTCCGCAAGCAAGAGCCCGGCGTTCGGATCACTGTCGGCGTGTCCGGAACCGGTGGCGGCTTCGAGCGCTTCTGCCGCGGGGAGATCGATCTCGCCGACGCATCTCGTGAGATCAAGGACGAAGAGACTCAGGTGTGCGATCGGAATCGCGTCGGCTTCTTCGACCTTCAGGTCGCGAACGACGGCATCGCGGTCGTCGTCAACTCTGACAACGATTGGGCGACTTGTCTCACGGTTGACCAGCTCAAGAGGATCTGGGAGCCCGGCTCGAAGGTGAAGACCTGGAAGGACGTTGATTCGAGCTTCCCGGCCGAGGACATCAAGCTCTTCGGCGCAGGGACCGACTCGGGCACGTTCGACTACTTCACCGAGGCGATCGTCGGCGAGGAGGGTTCCAGCCGGAGCGACTACACGGCCAGCGAGGACGACAACGTCACGGTCACCGGCGTCTCCAGCGAGAAGGGCGGGCTGGGCTACTTCGGTCTCTCGTACCTCGTCGAGAACGAGGGCAAGCTGAAGGCACTCGAGGTCGACGGCGGCGACGGCTGCGTCCAGCCGACTATCGAAACCGTCCAGAGCGGCGAATACAAGCCGCTTTCACGGCCGCTCTTCACCTACGTCAACGAGGACAAGCTCGACGCGAAGGACGCGATCGACCCGTTCCTCACGTATCTCCTCGACAACGAGCCGCGGCTCGCGCGAGCCGCGAAGTTCGTGCCGATGACGAGGGAGCAGCTCGACGAGGCGCACACCGTGCTCGAGAGCGGCGGGGTGGGAGTCGAGGAGGGATGACGTTCACCAAATCGCCGCCAAACGTTCACATCACTTCTACCCACAACTCGACCCGGCCTCCTGACACTGGGCCGGACCACGCACCACTTACGCAAATGAAGGGGAGGAAATGAGAAGGACGCACAAGCTCGTGCTCGCGGCAGCGGGCATTGCACTTATTGGCGCGAGCGTTGCGGCCGGGGCGGCCATCCGAGGATCGGTGACCGCGGACGGCTCGAGCACCGTGGCGCCGTTCTCCCAGGCTGCGGCCGAAAGCTTCCAGCGTCAGCACCGCGGCGCGAGGGTCACAGTGGGGGTCTCCGGAACCGGCGGTGGCTTCGAGCGGTTCTGCAAGAACGAAATCGACCTGTCGAACGCATCGCGGCCGATCCGGCTCTCCGAGGCCCAGCGTTGTCACGACGCCGGCATCGGCTACATCCAGTTCCTGGTCGCGAACGACGGAATCTCGCTCGTCGTGAACAGGAGCAACACCTGGGCGAACTGCCTCACGACCGACGAGCTGAAGCGCATCTGGGACCGCGGCTCGCGGATCGACAACTGGAGCCAGGTCCGCTCCGGCTTCCCGAACGTGCCGCTCCGGCTGTTCGGGCCCGGCACCGACTCCGGGACGTTCGAGTTCTTCACTGAGAAGATCAACGGTCGTGCTCGCCAGAGCCGCTCCGACTACTCGGCCTCCGAGGACGACAATGTGCTCGTCCGCGGTGTCTCCGGCGAGCGTGGCGGTCTCGGCTACTTCGGCCTCTCCTACTACCTGGAAAACACGAACCGGCTGAAGGTCCTGTCGGTCAACGCGGGCAACGGCTGCGTCAGGCCGAGCATCGCGAGCGTTCAGAGCCGGGCCTACAAGCCGCTCTCGCGCGGCCTCTTCGTCTACGCGAAGAAGAAGTCGTTCAAGCGAGACGTTGTAGCGGCGTTCATCCGGCACATGATCGTGAACGAGAAGGCAATCTCCCGCTCGGCACGGATCGTCCCGCTGACCAAGAAGCAGCTGGCGAAGGCCAAGCGGCAGTACAACACCGCAATCAAGAACCGCAAGGACTACTAGGAGGCATCGGAAGCCGGAGTGGCGACTCGCGAGGTAGCGGCACCGCAGCCACTCCGGCTTCAGGCCTCTCGTAGGCGCTGGGGCGAGGACGTCATCAAGGGCGCCCTCGCCCTCTGCGCCCTCGTCTCGGTCGCGACGACGGTCGGAATCGTCATCGCGCTGTTCGAGCCGGCGATCGAGTTCTTCCGCGAGGTCTCGATCGTCGACTTCCTGACGGGGACGGAGTGGGCGCCGCTCTTCGAGCCCGCTTCGTTCGGAGTCCTTCCGCTCGTCGCGGGCACGTTTCTCGTCGTCGTTTGCGCATGCGCGGTCTGCATTCCCTTCGGGCTCGGCTCGGCGATCTACATGAGCGAATACGCGCGCCCGCGGACCCGCAAGATCCTCAAGCCCGCCCTGGAGGTGCTCGCCGGGATCCCGACGGTCGTGTACGGCTACTTCGCGCTGACTCTCGTCGGCCCGCTCCTCAAGGATCTCGGCCTGATCACGGGGGTCCAGAGCGCGATCAGTGCCGGGCTCGTCATGGGCGTGATGCTCCTGCCGACGGTCGCTTCGGTCTCCGAGGACGCGATGGCGGCGGTCCCGCGTGATCTTCGGGACGGCGCGTATGCGCTCGGCTCCACGAAGTACCAGGTCGCGACGCGGATCGTCGTCCCCGCCGCGATCTCGGGGATCATCGCGTCGTTCGTCCTCGGAATTTCCCGTGCCGTCGGCGAGACCATGATCGTGCTCATTGCCGCGGGCGGTCAGCCGAACTTCACCTGGAACCCGCTCGAAGCCGCCCAGACGATGACCGCATTCATCGCGGCGACCGGACAGGGCGACGTTCCCACGGGCTCGATCGAGTACAAGACGATCTTCGCGGTGGGCGCGACGCTCTTCGTGATCACGCTGGTCATGAATCTGATCTCGATTCGCCTCGTCCGCAAGTATCGGGAGGTGTACGAATGAGCGCCATTCCGGGTGGGCTCTCCCAGTCGGGCAAGCGCAGCCTCTGGGCGGGCCGGATCTTCCAGGTGTTTCTGTTCTCGTCGCTGGCCGTGGGCTTCGTGACCCTGGGTGCACTGCTCGTCCAGGTCTTCACCGACGGCTACAAGTGGGTCGACCTCGTATTGTTCTTCGAGCCGCCGTCCACCGACCCGCTGATCGCGGGCGCAGAGCCGGCGATCCTGGCGACGATCTACCTCGGCGTGCTGCTCCTGCTCTTCACCGTGCCGCTCGGGGTCGGAACGGCCATCTACCTGGAGGAGTACGCGAACCGGGAGCGCTGGTACAACCGCCTGCTCGAGGTCAACATCCAGAACCTCGCGGCGGTTCCCTCGATCGTCTACGGCATCCTCGGCCTCGCCTTCCTCGTTCGCGGCATCGGGCTCGGGCGGGTCCTGCTCGCCGGTGCGATGATCCTGACCCTGCTCGTCCTGCCGACGGTCATCATCGCGGCGCGGGAGGCGATCCGCGCTGTGCCCGACTCGATCCGGCAAGGCGCGTACGCGCTCGGCGCGACCAAGTGGCAGGTCGTCTGGCGGCAAGTGCTGCCGGCGGCGACCCCAGGGATCGCGACCGGCTCGATCCTCGCCCTCTCTCGAGGGCTCGGGGAGACGGCGCCTCTGCTCCTCGTTGGCGCGCTGACGTACGTCGCCTTCAACCCGACGATTCTCGGCGAGTTCACGGCCCTGCCGGTGCAGATCTACCAGTGGGTCGCCAGGCCCCAAGAGGAGTTCCGGACGCTGGCGGCGTCCGCGATCATCGTGCTGCTCGCGATCATCCTGTCGCTGAACGCGTTCGCAATCTGGCTCCGCAACCGCTACGAGAGAAGGTGGTGAACGTTTGTCGGTCACAATGTCGGACGTGAGCGTCAACCTCGCCGAGCGAGCACAGGAGCTCCCGCCGAGGGAGATGCGCGAAGTCGTCTTCGACGTCAAGGAGCTCGGCGTCTCGTACGACGGCAACAAGGCGCTCCAGGGGGTGTCGCTCGAGATCTACCGCAACTTCGTCACCGCCTTCATCGGGCCGTCCGGGTGCGGCAAAAGCACGTTCATTCGCTGCTTCAACCACATGAACGCACTGATCCCCGGTGCCGTCGTCGACGGCAAGATCCTCTACCACGGTGAAGACCTCTACGGCTCCCATGTCGATGCCGTCGAGGTGCGCAAGCGGATTGGAATGGTCTTCCAGAAGCCGAACCCGTTCCCGAAGTCGATCTACGACAACGTCGCCTTCGGGCCCCGCGTGCTCGGGATGGACGATCGCCTCGACGACCGCGTCGAGCAGGCGCTCCACCAGGCTGCGCTCTGGGACGAAGTCAAGGACCGGCTGAAGGCGAGCGCGCTCGGGCTGTCGGGTGGTCAGCAGCAGCGGCTGTGCATCGCCCGCTGTCTGGCGGTGGAGCCCGAGGTGATCCTCATGGACGAGCCGGCGTCGGCCCTCGACCCGATCGCGACCACGCGGATCGAGGACCTGATGCACGAGCTCAAGCGCGATTACACGATCGTCGTCGTCACACACAACATGCAGCAGGCCGCGCGTGTGGCCGACATGACTGCGTTCTTCAGCGTCAACCGCGGCGAAGAGGGACAGCGGATCGGGCAGCTCGTCGAGTACGACGTGACCACGAAGATCTTCACGCAGCCTTCTGACAAGCGAACCGAGGATTACGTAACAGGGCGATTTGGCTAAACCTGCTTATGTGAGGCTGTCGTTCCAAGAGGAGCTCGACCGGCTCCAGGCCAACCTGCAGGAGGAGGCCGAGCTCGTCCTGCGCTCACTACGTGGCGCAATGAACGCGCTCGAACAGCAGGACGCAGAGCTCGCGGACGAGGTCATCGCCTTCGACGACGAGGTCGACGATCGCTACCTCGCGATCGGCCAGGGCATCGAACAGCTGCTCGCCCGTCAGACCCCCGTCGCGGTCGATCTCCGCCTCGTGCTCGCCGTCCTGCACATCAACCTCGGGCTCGAACGCATGGCCGATCTCTGCGTGACGATCTCCAAGCTGACGAAGCTCACCGCGAGCCTCGAGAACGACCCGACCCTGATCGAGGCCTTCGAAGAAATGGGCAGTCGCGCTGAGGAGATGATTCGTGTGGCGATGCGGTCGTTCGCGGAGCGTGACGCTGGAGCCGCCGAGAGCCTCGTCGACCTCGACGAACTGATCGACCGCGCGAACCGGCGCGTCGTCGAGCGCATCCTCGATTTCGGCGCAGACGACGAGCTGCGCGAGTGGGGCTTGCGGATGACCGTCGTCTCGCGCTGCCTCGAGCGGATCGGCGACCACGCCGTCGACATCGGCGAGCAGACCGCGTACCTCGTCACCGGCGAGTTCCGCGAGTTCACGGACGCTTCGCACCCCGAGGACTAGGGGCGGGGTACGCTACGGGCATGCTGAGTGCCTGTGAATGCGGTCCGGATTGCCCGTGCGGCCCCGGCTGCGACTGCTAACGGCCTAAGAGCAGTCCTCCCCGCCACGCCTCGCTTGACACGTCGGGCGTAACGAATCGCCGGCTTCCGCGACAGAACCTCGACAACCGAGGGGTCGCCGAAGGAGCACGATGTCCGTAGCAGCCGTCTACGTCCAGACGAACGAGCCCGACAACAACCATGTGATCGCCTTCCGCCGCCGGGAAGACGGTGCGCTCGATGATCCGAGGGTCTATCCGACCGGCGGAGCCGGCGACGGGGTTCCGCACCTGACGTCGCAGGGCTCGGTGATCCTGTCCGGAGGCGGCGGGCATCTGCTCGTCGCGAACGCCGACAGCGGCGACGTCAGCGTCTTCGCGGTCGCGGACGACGGGCTCGAGCTCCTCCAGACCGTTCCGACCGGCTCGGCGCCGAAGAGCATCGCCGAGCTGGACGGGCTCGTCTACGTGCTCAACACGGGTGAGCCGTCGCTTGTCGGCTTTCGGCTCGGATCGAGCGGGCTCGAGGCTCTCGCCGACTCGCTCCGGCCGCTCGCCGCCGACTGTGATCCGGCGCAGGTCGGGTTCGCGCCCGACGGCTCCAGGCTTGTCGTCACCCAGCGCGGCACCGACTCGATCGTGCTCTTCGAGGTCGGCGCCGACGGGCTTCTGGGAGCGGGCGCGCCGCACCCGTCGGCCGGGTCGACGCCCTACGGCTTCGCGTTCACGACTCGCGGAACGCTGGTCGTGACCGAGGCGTTCGGCGCGCAGACCGGCAAGGCTGCGGCCTCGTCCTACGTGCTCGACAACGGTGCCGTCTCGCCCGTGACGAGGTCGGCCGGAAACGGGCGCAGCGAGATCTGCTGGGCGGTGATCTCGAAGGACGACCGATATGCCTTCACCACGAACTTCGCCGACAGCGCCGTCTCGCGCTGGGCGATCGCCGACGACGGGCGGATCGCACTCGACGACGCGGTCGCCGCGGTTGCGGTCGAGGGTCGGCCGGGCCTTCGGGACGAGGATCTGAGTGCCGACGGGCGGTTCCTCTACGCGATCGACGCCGACTCGCAGCGGATCTTCGGCTGGGCGGTCGGTGAGGGCGGCTCGCTCGAGCCGATCGGGTCCTGGTCCGGCGTCCCGGCAACGGTTGCGGGACTCGCCGCCGGCTGAGGCGGCGAGCCCCGCTGCCGAGCTCAGCTCGCGGCCAGCCCGACGACGCCGGCGGGCAGCCCGCCGGCCGCTCCGATCGGATCGAGGCTGCCGTCGGAGTCGACTTCGTAGCCGCCGATCTCACGGGCTCCGGCACTCAGCTCGTAGAGGAACCGGCTGTTGTGCGAGAGCGCCGCGTCGATCGGGGTCGCTCCGGTCGTGGCCGTCACACCGTCGGCGTCGAGCAGCGTCAGATCGCCGCCGCGGCTGATCGAGTAGCCGGAGATCGAGTTGCTACCCGTGTTCGTCGTGTAGGTGAACCGTCCGTTCTTCGTGACGACGACCCAACAGGCGGCCGTCTCCGTGGTTGCCACGTTCGGGTCGATTGCGGAGACCGTTCCGTCCCCGCCCACGCGGTAGGAGGAGAGGACGCTGGCATTCGGCGCACCGCCGAACGCCTCGGACACGATCAGATGGCCGCGCCGGTCGAAGGCAAAGCCGAACGGCGTCTGCCCGGCCGAGGGCTGCGCGAACGGTGCGCTCGCGTACCCGAACGACACCCTGTACGTCGTGATGCGGTTGGTCGCCTTCTCGGTGACCACGAGCACCCGCCCGTCAGGCGTGAACTCGATCTGCGCGGGGTCCGGCGCCGCCGTGCTCAGCGGGCGGCTCGATCCCGGCAGTGGGATCAGCTGTCCACGCCAGACGACGAAGCCGGAGATGTTCGCAGGCGTCGTCGCGTTTCCGGCATTGAGCACGTAGAGCAGGTGGCCGTGAACGGTCAGGCTGATCGGCCGTACGCCCTGCGACGGAGCGACGTCGGAGAGCTCGACTTCGTCCTCGTCCTCGACTCGGAGCGACGAGATCGTGTTGCTGCCTGCGTTGACCGCGAACAGCCGATGACCGTCGAGCACGAGTGCACCCTGCGAGCCAAGGCCGCTGCCGGTGCCGTTGCCGCCCGTAGGCACCGCGCCCTCAGGGTCGAGCGTGCCGTCGGAGTCCCGCTCGAAAACGGCGACGGCGTTGCCGGCCGCCGAGTTCGTCAGCGTGTAGACGGCGCCGTCGCGGCCGCGGTCGCCGTCCGCCGCCGCCGATCCGGTGAAAACAAGCGCCGCGGCCACCAGCAGGGCCGCAAGCGCGAAGTGTCTGATCCTGTGCATCCGCCATCTCCTTTCGTTGGAGGCGGCCGGACGGTACGGAGCAGACCTTGCTGCGACCTTACGCGGGCCTTAACAGTCGATGAATTCGGACGGGAGATTTAACCGTTGCGCAACAGTCGGCGGCCGAGAATTCACGACATGACGACCGTTCTGGTCGTGGACGACGAGCCGATCGTCCGCGATGTCGTGGCTCGCTACCTGAAGCGCGAGGGCTACCGCACCCTGGAGGCGGCGGATGGGATCCGCGCGCGCCAGCTCGTCGAGCAGGAGTCGCCGAACCTCGTCGTCCTCGACCTGATGATTCCCGGGACGGACGGGCTCGCGCTCTGCCGCTGGATCAGGTCGAGCTCGCAGCTGCCGGTGATCATGCTCACCGCGCGCGGGGAGGAGGCCGATCGCATCGTCGGGCTCGAGATCGGCGCAGACGATTACGTGACGAAGCCGTTCTCCCCACGGGAGCTCGTCGCGCGGGTGCGCAGCGTCCTGCGCCGTGCGGAGCCGACACTGCCGACGGCGGAGCAGATGACGTTCGAGGACCTCGAGGTCGTGCCGTCGACGCGTGAGGTCCGCAAGAGCGGCCGCCTCGTCCAGCTGACCGCGAAGGAGTTCGACCTGCTCCAGTTCCTCGCGAGCCATCCCCGGCACGTCTTCTCGCGCGACCAGCTGATGACCCGGGTCTGGGGCTACTCGACGGCGCTCGACACAGGCACAGTCACGGTGCACATCCGCCGGCTGCGCGAGAAGATCGAGGACGATCCCTCTCACCCGCGGTTCCTGCAGACGGTCTGGGGCGTCGGCTACCGCTTCTCGTCGTGATCCTCTTCGCCCTCCTCGTCGCCGCGTTGACGCTCGGCGCCGGGCTTGCCGTCACCCTCCTGTTGCGGGGCCTGCCGACCGTTCGTCTCCAGCTCGCGGGGCTGGCCCTGCTTGCGGTGCTTCTGCCGCTCGCCGCCGTGCTGCTGTCGGGGGTCGTGATGTTCGAGTCCGGCCACGACCTGACGATCCTGGCTGTTGCGGTCGCCTCCTCGACCGCGGCCCTCGTCGGCGCGTTCGTCCTCGGCCGCTCGATCGTCAGGCCGATCGAGGAGCTCGAGGCGACGTCGACGGCGCTTGCCCATGGAGATCTC
>Ga0081538_10001535_pt1 | contig 23680 bp, 22 predicted proteins | sample TabmetS5T2R1_FD_71022 | JGI IMG/M metagenome (GOLD analysis project Ga0081538, IMG submission 71022) | Tabebuia heterophylla rhizosphere microbial communities from the University of Puerto Rico - S5T2R1 | ecosystem: Host-associated > Plants > Roots > Rhizosphere ... | reverse complement strand
ACGACTGCTCGATCGCCTTCGGGTTGCCGGGGAAGTTCACGATCAGCGTCCGACCCCGCACGCCAGACACCCCGCGGGTGAGGATCCCGAGCGGGGTGTGGTCACGCGCGTCGGTGCGGATCGCCTCGGCGTAGCCCGGCGCCTCGCGCTGGATCACGTCGCGCGTGGCCTCCGGGGTCACGTCGTCCGGGGTGAGCCCGGTGCCGCCGGTGGTGAAGACGAACCGCACGCGATCGTGGTCGGCCAGCCGCTTGAGCACGCCGGCGATGGCGGCGCGGTCGTCCCCGACGACCTCGTGGCTCACCTCCAGTCCGGCGCGCTCGCAAAGTGCCGCCAGCGCCGGGCCGGAGACGTCCTGGCCCTCGCCGCGGGCCAGCGAGGTCGAGATCGTCACGACGGCCGCTCTCACGGGGACCGCTCGGTGCGCCGCCAGTCGTGGCGGCCGCCCGCCTTCTCGAGCAGCGCCACCTCGGCGATCTCCACCCCGCGTTCGAGCCCCTTGACCATGTCGTAGACCGTCAGCGCGGCGACCGCCGCGGCCGTCATCGCCTCCATCTCGACTCCGGTGCGCGCGCTCGTGCGCGCCTCGGAGAGGACCTCGACCACGCCGTGGCCCACCTCGATCCGCACGTCGACGAACGCGAGCGGCAGCGGGTGACAGAGCGGGATCAGCTCGGCGGTGCGTTTGGCCGCCTGGATGCCGGCGATCCGGGCGGTGCCGATCACGTCGCCCTTGGGCGCGTCGCCGCGCCGGACGGCCGCTGCCGTGTCGGCCGACATGCGCACCTCCGCGCGGGCCCGGGCGCGCCGGTCGCTGACCTCCTTCGCCCCCACGTCCACCATGCGGGCCCGACCGGCGTCGTCCAGGTGGGAGAGCTCGCCCACGACGCGAGCGTACCCCGCGCCGTGGGCGAGCGTCGGTCAGCTGGCGGCCAGCCCCGTCGCCGCGGGGGGCAGCCCGCCGACGATGTCGACGAGCACCAGTCGGCCGTCACCGCGCACCCGGTACGCGCCCACTGTGCGCCCCGCCGCGTTCAGGACGAACAGGTGCTGGTCGGCGTCCAGCGCCATGTCGGTCGGGCCGCTTCCCGGCCCGGTCTCGGCCGCGACGCTCTCGAGCAGGGCGATCGAGCCGTCTCGGTCGATCCCGTAGCTCGAGATGCTGCCGCTGCCGGTGTTGGTCGTGTAGGCGAACCGCCCGCTCACCACGACCCAGCACGCCGCGGTCTGGCCGGTCGGGACCACCGGGCTGATCGCGGCGATCGCCCCGTCGCCGGCCACGTCGTACGACGACATGGCGCTGGCATCCGGGGCGCCCCCGAAGGCCTCGGACACGATCAGATGGCCGCGCCGGTCGAAGGCGAAGCCGAATGGCGTCTGGCCGGCGGAGGGCTGCGACCGCACTTCACCCGCGCGGCCATCGGGGCCGACCGCGAATGTGTCTATCCGGTTCGTGGCTTTCTCCGTGACCACCAGCAACTTGCCGTCGCGGCTGAACTCCACCTGGGCCGGGTCCGTGCCGGCGCCGCTCAGGGCGCGGGTCGAGCCGCCGAGCGGCCGCAGGTCGCCGCTGCCGCGGATGCGGAAGCCGCTGATCTCGTCGCTGCCGGCGTTCAGCACGTAGAGCAGGTCGCCGTGAACGGTCAGGCTCACTGGCCGGTCGCCGTTCGACGCCTCGAGGTCGCGGAGCTGCAGGCCGCGGCGGGCGACCCTGAACGACGTGATCTGGTCGCTGCCGGCATTCACGACGAACAGCCGCTCGCGGGCGCCGTCCAAGACGACGGCGCCCTGGTTGCCGAGGCCGCCGCCCGTACCGGTCCCGCCGGTGGCGAAGCTCGCGCCCGGCGTCAGCGATCCGTCCGACGCGCGGTCGAACGTCTGCACCGCGTTCCCGGCGGTCGAGTTGGTCGAGGTGTACACCGTGGAGGCCGCGGCGGGCGCGGCGCCGACGGCCAGGGCGGCCGCCGCGATCGCCAGCACGCGGACGATTCGTCCCGAAGCGAGCATCGAGCTCTCCTTGGGTCGGGATCAGCTGTCCGCGCCGAAGCTAGGAGCGAAACCTTGCCACTCCGTTTCCAGAGTCGAACGGTTTTCTGAACGTCTCAGGCCGCGGCGTGGCTGCGCTGCGCCGCGGCGATCAGATCGCGCACGGCCTGCTCGTCGCCGGCCCGCAGCAGCTCGACCGGGTCCGGATCGCCGTTGACGATCGACTCGAAGAAGGCCTTGCGGTCCTGGTAGGTGGGAAGGGTTGCCTTCGCCCAGCCGCGCACCTGGTTGAGAACGACCGCGAGGCGCGCGTAGGGCTCGCCGTACTCATCCGCGATCTCGTTGCGGATTCGCTTGGCCAGCGCGGGCGACGCCCCCGCCGTGGAGATCGCGATCGCGAGCGGGCCGCTGCGGATGATCGCGGGCAGGATGAAGTTGCACAGCGGAGGCACGTCCACCACGTTCACGAGCATCGCGCGACGCTCGGCGTCCTCGTAGACGCGGATGTTCACCTCGCTGTCGCCGGTCGACGCGACCACCAGGAAGGTGCCGTCGAGGTCGGGCGGACCCGCGTACTGGCGGCGCTCCCAGCGGATCGAGCCCTCCGCGGCGAGGTCGCGCAGCGGCTCGACGGCCTCGGGCGCGATGAGCGTCACGTCCCCGTCGCAGGCCAGCAGGCCCTCGACCTTCTCCAGCCCGACCTCCCCGCCGCCGACCACCACGCAGCGCCGGCCGCTGAGCCTCAGGCAGGCGATGTAGAACGGCGTGTCCAGCATTCCCTGCACGCAGCTCTGGTCGCAGATTCCCCTGCGCAGCTGGCAGACGCAGTCCTTGCCGGCGTAGGCCTGGGCGGGCATGGCCCAGAGTCTAGGCGCGCCCTGAGGCCGGCGTCAGCGGCGGAACAGGCTGCCCAGCGTGCGCTTTCCCACGCGCGCGAGCGGCAGCGCGCCGCGGCGCAGCGCGCCGGGCTTGTCGCTGTCGCGCCCGTACAGCAGCTTGGCGGACGCCCGCACCGCCCGCCCGAGCGACTCGTCGTAGGGATGCCACCAGAAGTCGCGCGTCCGCGACGGCTCCCAGGTGACCAGCTTCACGTTCACGCACTCGTACAGCCCGAACTTGGAGTGCGTGCGGCCGAGCCCCGACTCCTTGACGCCGCCCCAGGAGCAGGAGCACACGCCGTGGGAGTACATGTGGTCGTTCACCCAGACCATCCCCGACTCGAGGCGCCGGGCGATGCGCTCGCCCTTCGCCCGGTTCATGCTCCACACGGAGGCGCCGAGGCCGAACTCGGAGTCGTTCGCGAGCGCGATCGCCTCCTCCTCGGAGTCCACCGTCACGATCGGCACCACCGGGCCGAAGGTCTGCTCGCGCATGAGGCGCATCTCGGGCCGCACCTCCGTGAGCACCGCGGGCCGAAAGAACGGCGGGTCCGGCCCGCCGCAGTGGAGCGTCGCACCGTTCGCGACGGCATCCTCGACCAGCCCCGCCACGAGCGCGAGTCGCTCGGGCGACACCATCGGGCCGACCTCGGTCCCCCAGTCGAGCGGGTCGCCGACGCGCAGGGCGCGCGCGCCCTCTACGACCCCGGCGGTGAAGCGCTCGGCCACGTCGCGGACGACGTAGACGCGCTCGATGCCGCTGCACGTCTGGCCGGCGTTCGCGAAGCCGCCCCAGAGGCAGCCCGAGACGGCATTGGCCAGGTTGGCGTCGGCGCAGACGATCATCGGGTCCTTGCCCCCGAGCTCCAGCACCGAGCCCTTCATGCGCCGGGCGCACTCGACGCCTACTCGGCGGCCCACGTCGACCGAGCCCGTGAAGAAGACCTTCGCGGCGGTCGACTCGACCAGCGCCTGACCCACCGCCGGGCCGCCCTGCACCGTCCGCACGAGCCCCTCGGGCAGGCCGGCCCGCTCGAACACGGCTTGGATCCGCTGGCCGATCAACGGGGTGAGCGAGGCCGGCTTGAGCACCACGCCGTTTCCGGCCATCAGCGCGATCGCCACCTCCCCGAAGGGGATCGACCATGGGTAGTTCCACGGCGCGATCACCGCGACCACGCCCAGCGGCTCGTAGGCGAAGCGGGCGCGCTTCTGCTTGATGAAGATCGGGAGCGCGATGCGCTCGTCCTCGAGGATCCCCGGCCCCGCCTCCGCCAGCCAGCGCAGCGCGTCGACGGTGGGCAGCAGCTCCATCGTCAGCGACTCGTTGCGGGGCTTGCCCTGCTCGCTGCTCAGCAGCGCGGCCAGGTCGTCCAGCTGGTCGATGATCGCCTGCCCGGCCCGGCGCATGTAGCGGGCGCGCTCGCCGAGCGGCAGCTGGGCCCAGAAAGGCTGCACCGACGCGACGTCGTCGACCACGGACTGCACGCGCTCCGGTGCGATTGTGGGCACGGCGCCGAGCCGCCCGCCGTCGAGCGGGCTGAACGACTCGAGCTCGGCCGCCCGGTCGTCGAGCGGCCTGACCGCTGCCTCCATGCCCGAAATTGTGACCGACGGGGCAGAGGGGGACCGACGCTTCTGCAGTTGGGTGCCATATCCGCACCCAACGTCGGTTGCGTGGGCTAGTGGCCCACTAGCGACCCCGGGCCCGCCGGATCCGCTCCAGGCGCTCTTGCAGCTCGCGCTCCTCGCCGTGCTCCGACAGCTCCAGGAAGCGCTCGCCCTCGGCGCCGGCCGGCATCAGCTCCTGATCGGTAACGCCCTCGGGGTGCGCCTGCGGGTACTCGTAGCCCTCCCCCCGGCCGAGCTTCTTCGCGCCCGGGTATGCCGCGCTGCGCAGGTACGACGGGGGCTCCGGCGTGCCGTGGTCGCGCACCCACTCGCGCGCCTTGCCCAGCGCCGCGATGGCGGCGTTCGACTTCGGCGCCAAGGCCAGGTAGATCGCGGCCTGCGACAGGTTGAGCGCGCACTCCGGCATGCCGACGTGCTCGACCGCTTGCGCCGCGGCCACCGCCACCTCCAAGGCGCGCGGGTCCGCGTTGCCGATGTCCTCGCTGGCCAGGACCACCATGCGCCGGGCGATGAAGCGCGGGTCCTCGCCGCCCTCGATCATCGCGGCGAGGTAGAGCAGCGAGGCGTCCGGGTCCGAGCCGCGGGTGGACTTGATCCAGGCCGAGATCAGGTCGTAGTGGAGGTCGCCGTCCTTGTCGTAGAGGATCGCGCTGCGCTGGAGCGCGTCCTCCGCCACGCGCAGGCTCACCGTGCCTCGCTCGCCGACCGTCGCGCACGCCAGCTCCAACGCCGATAGCGCCGTGCGGGCGTCGCCGGCCGCGCGGGCGGCCAGGAACTCGAGCGCGTCGTCGTCGACCCGGGGCGCGTCGGTGATGCCGCGCTCGTCGCCGAGCGACCGCCGCAGGAGCGCGAGCACGTGCTCCTCGCCGAGCGGACGCAGCTCGTAGATGCGACACCGCGAGAGGAGCGCCGAGTTGACCTCGAAGTAGGGGTTCTCGGTGGTCGCGCCCACCAGCACCACGAGCCCCTCCTCCACGGCCGGCAGCAGGGTGTCCTGCTGCGCCTTGTTGAAGCGGTGGATCTCGTCCAGGAAGAAGACCGTTCCCTCGCCGCTGGTCGTGCGCCGGTGACGGGCCCGCTCGATCACGGCGCGCACCTCGGCGCGGCCGGCGTTCACGGCGGAGGCCTCCTCGAACGCGGCCCGCGCGTTCACCGCCAGCAGCCGCGCCAGGGTCGTCTTGCCGCTGCCCGGCGGGCCGTACAGGATCATCGAGTGGGGCCGGCCGTCCTCGATCGCGGTGCGCAGCGCGGAGCCGCGCCCCAGCACGTGCTCCTGGCCCACGAACTCACCCAGCGAAGTCGGGCGCATGCGCGCCGCGAGCGGCTGCTCGGCCGCGCTCAGTCCTTCGCGCCCGGCGGGCGAGTCCTCGAGGTCGAAGAGGCGCTCCATGCATTCGATTCTCGCAGCGGGGCCCGGCGCTATGCAGGGGCGCGCTCGAGGAACGCCCCCACCGCCTCGGCGCAGGGTTCGGGGGCGTCCTCGAACACGAAGTGCCCGGCGTCCACCACCACGAGCTCGGTGTCGGGCAGCTCGCGTTCGAAGCGGCGGGCGGCGGCCACCGGAGCGAACGGATCGTCGGCTCCCCACACGAGTAGAACCGGCACGCCGAGCGCCGCCAGCCCGCCGTCGTAGCGCCCGAGCATCTCGAAGTCGAGCGAGCGATAGAACTCGAGCTGCCCGCGGCGACGCTGGTCGTCCGCGTAGGCCTTCCAGTACTCGTCCAGCGCGGCGTCGTCCATCGCGCGGGAGGCCCCGCCCAGCATGGCGCCGAAGCCCGCCCGGTCGATGCTCGCCACCAGCTCCTCGCCGGTGCCCTCGGTGCGCATCGCCTGCGCCAGCCCGTGCCATTTGGCGTCGCTGAAGAAGCCGGTCCCGCTGATCACGAGGGCGCTCACCGCGTCCGGGTGGTCGCACGCCCAGGCCAGCCCGATCAGGCCACCCCAATCGTGGACCACGAGCGCGACCCGGTCGAGCCCGGCCGCAGTCCGGAAGCGCTCGATCGACTCGATGTGCCGCTCCCAGGTGCCCGGCGGGTCGGGCGCGGAGTCACCGAATCCGGCGAGGTCCGGCGCCACCGCCCGGCGGCCGCGGGCCGCCACTTCGGGCAGCAGGTGACGCCACATGTACGAGGACTCGGGATAGCCGTGGAGGAGCAGCACGGCGGGACCGTCCGGTGGTCCGGCGGTGCGGTAGGCGAGGCCGGCGAGCGTCCGCATGGCCGCCCATATACTCGATCGGGTGCCCGAACGCGAGTCCCTCGAGCGGCGCGCCACCGACCTGCTGCGGCGGCTGATCCGCTTCGACACGGTGAGTCCGCCCGGCAACGAGCGGCCCGCGCAGGAGTTCCTGCGCACGCTCCTCGAGCCGGCCGGGTTCGAGTGCGAGCTGCTCGGGGTGGTCCCGGAGCGGCCGAACCTGGTGGCGCGGCTGCGCGGCCCCGCCGACGGGCCGCGCCTCTGCCTGCTCGGGCACATCGACACGGTGCTCGCCGATCCGGGCGAGTGGAGCGTCGACCCGTGGGCCGGCGAGCTGGGCGGCGGCTGCGTGTGGGGTCGCGGCGCGCTCGACATGAAGGGCCAGGTGGCGGCCGAGACGGCCGCCGCGCTCGGCCTGGTGGAGGAGGGCTGGCGCCCCGAGGCGGGCGAGCTGCTGCTGGTGTTCACCTGCGACGAGGAGACGGGCGCGACGTACGGCGCCCGCTGGCTGTGCGAGGAGGAGCCGGATCGAGTCCGCTGCGACTTCGTGGTGAACGAGGGCGCGGGCGCGGTCATGGAGTTCGGCGGCCGGCGCGCCTACGGGGTCTGTGTGGCCGAGAAGGGGGTGTTCCGCTTCACGCTCACGACCTCGGGAAGCGCCGGCCACGCCTCGCTTCCGCGCATCGGCGACAACGCGCTGGTGAAGATGGCGCCGGTGCTCGGTGCGCTCGGCGACGGCCCCACGCAGTACGTGCGTTCCCCCGAACCGGCCGCCCTTCTCGCCACCCTCGGCCTCGACGGCGACGACCTCGAGGCGACCATGGGTGCGATCCAGAGCAGCGATCCCCGCTTTGCGGCCCTGGTGGAGCCGATGCTGGGGGTGACGCTGACGCCCACGATGATCGCCGCCTCGGAGAAGATCAACGTGATTCCGTCGCGCAGCGAGCTGCACGTCGATTGCCGAGTGCCCCCGGAGCTGGGCGAGGAGGTGGCGCGGCGCGCCATCCACGCGACGCTCGGCGACGACGGCTACGACGTGCGCTTCACGGAGTGCGTCGCCGGCAACCGCTCGCCGGCCGACACGCCGCTGATGGACCGCATCCGGGCCTTCATGACGCGCGAGGACCCCTACGCGCACGTGACCCCCGTGGTGCTCCAGGGGTTCTCCGACTCGCACTGGTGGCGCCGCGCGTTCCCGGAGTGCGTGGCCTACGGGTTCTTTCCCCAGAGGGCGATGGACGCGGTCGAGGCGATGTCGCTCTTCCATGCCGTCGACGAGCGGGTGCCGGTCGCGGACCTGGGGCTGGCGGCGAGCTGCTACGCCGAGCTGGCCGTGGAGACACTTCGATGACCGCTCCGGTGCCCGAGGACAAGCTGCGCCTGGGCGGCATGGCCCTTCGCAACGGGCTGCTGGTCCACGGCCCGACCCACTGGGCGGCCGCGGTTCGCACCGACGCCGGTGAGGTCAGGGTGGCCTCGGGGCGCAAGCCCGACTTCGGCGGCCGGGCGTCCGAGCGGCTGCCCGGCGTGCGCGGGATCACCAAGCTGGCCGAGGCGCTGTCCGTGATCCCCCTGGTCAAGCGGGCGCTGCCCGAGGCCCGCCTGCCGATGCAGGACGGACGCACGCTGGGCGCGATGGGTGCGGCCGCGCTCGGGGCCCAGGCGATCCGGTCGGCCGGCGCGCGCACCCTCCGGCGCGAGGCGGCGGTCTCGCTGCTCTCCCTCGCGCCGGCCCTCATGGCCCTTCGCAGCGGAGATCTCGCCGCCTATCACGGCGTGGAGCACAAGGCGATCGCCGCCTACGAGGAGGACGAGGACGCCGCCGAGGCGGACAAGGAGCACGATCGCTGCGGCTCCCACCTGGTGGCGCCGATGCTCACGGCCGCGGCCCTCGGAGGCGTGGGAGTGCGCCGGGCGGGCCTGCGCGGGCCGGCGGCCGAGGCGGTGGTGGGCCTGGGCAGCGCGGCGGTGGCCCTCGAGGTCTTCGCCTGGGGCGAGCGCCATCCGAAGTCGCGCCTGACCAGGGTGCTCCGCCGCCCGGGCCACGAGATCCAGCGCGTCGTGGGCACCCGCGAGCCGACCGACGAGCAGCTCGAGGTAGGCCGGGCGGCGCTGGCGGAGATCCTGCGGGTGGAGAGCCCACCGGCCTGATTGCTGTTCGGCGGCTGCAGCCGAGATGCCGCCGGCCGCCCGACCCCGCGCAATACCATTTTCCAATGGCCACCGAGGCCCGCCCGCGACCCCGCCTCGACCCCGACGTGTTTCGCCTCCCGGTCGAGAAGGTCCGCGAGGGCTACTACAGCGACGCCTACTTCAACTTCACCAAGCGGCTACTCGAGGACCGCGGACGCCACCCGCGGGTCACGATGCAGGTGTTCCAGAAGCACCGGTCGCGTCTGGGCGGGGTCGACGAGGCGATCGCGGTGCTGAGGCTCTGCTCCGGCCGGCCGGTAGGCGATGGCTGGCAGGACGGCTGGGCGGACCTCGAGGTGCATGCCCTCTACGAGGGCGACGAGATCGCTCCCTGGGAGACCGTGATGACGATCGAGGGCGACTACTCGCTGTTCGCCCACCTGGAGACGGTCTATCTCGGCTGCCTGGCGCGACGGACCCTCGTGATGCGCAACGTGCGTGAGGTCGTGGACGCCGCGAACGGCAAGCCGATCCTGTTCTTTCCGGCCCGGCACGACCATTGGGTGGTGCAGACCGGCGACGGCTGGGCGGCCCACGTGGCCGGCGCGATTGGCGTGTCGACCGAGGCGCAGGCGTCGTGGTGGGGGGGCGTGGGGGTCGGCACCGTTCCGCACGGGCTGATCGCGGCCTACGGCGGCGACACGGTGGCCGCCGCCCGCGACTTCGCCGACCGGTTCGCCGACGAGATGAACGTCACCGTCCTGGTCGATTTCGTCAACGACTCGGTGCATACCGCGCTCGAGGTCGCCGACGCCCTCGGCGACAAGCTCTGGGGAGTGCGCCTCGACACGTCGGGACACCTGGTCGACCGGTCCCTCTGGCACGAGATGGGCGAGTTCAAGCCCACGGGCGTGAACCCGGTGCTCGTCCGGCGGGTGCGGGAGGCCCTGGACGCGGCCGGCCACAGACGGGTACGCATCGTCGCCTCCGGCGGCTTCGACGCTGAGCGGATCCGCGAGTTCGAGCGGCTCGGTGCGCCGGTCGACTCCTACGGCGTGGGGTCCGCGCTCCTGCGGGGCGAGAACGACTTCACGGCGGACGTCGTCCGGGTCGACGGCCGCGACTGCGCGAAGGTCGGCCGCCGCTATCACCCCAATCCCCGGCTGACCCGCGTTCACTAGTGGTAGACCACTAGCCTCCGCCGCCGTGTTCGGCCAGATCGACCACATAGGGGTGGCCGTCGACGACCTCGACCGCGCCATCGCGCTGTACCGGGATCGCTTGGGCATGCCCGTGCAGCATCGCGAGACGGTCGAGGAGTTCGGGGTCGATGCCGCGCTGCTGGGGATCGGCGACGGGCACGTGGAGCTGCTCATGCCGATCCGGGCCGACAGTGCCGTCGGCCGCTTCCTCGAGCGCAACGGCCCGGGCATGCACCACGTGGCCTATCGGACCGCCGACATCGACTCCGCTCTCGAGTCGGTCAGAGCGGCGGGCCTGCGCCTGGTCGACGAGCAGCCGCGCACCGGCATCCGGCGCAGCCGCGTTGCCTTCATGCACCCGAAATCGACCGGCGGCGTGCTCACCGAGCTGGTCGAGCCGGCAGAGGATCAGTGAACAGATGGCGGACGAGGTCAAGCGGATCGACATCGGCTTTCAGGGCGGGCAGGTGCTGCCCGCCCGGGTGGCCGTCAAGGAGTACGACGGGCTGCGCGAGGCGCTCACGAACGAGCGCTCCGGCCGCTGGTTTCAGCTCAATACCCAGGACTCCGAGGTGGCGATGGACCTGGCCCAGGTGGTGTACGTGCGGCTGGACACCGAAGAGCACCGCGTCGGCTTCTGATCGGCCCGTGACCGCGAAGCGGTGAAGGTCGGCATCGTCGGGCTGCCCAACGCGGGCAAGTCTTCGCTCTTCAACGCGCTCACCCGCGCCGAGGCGCCGGCGGCCAACTATCCATTCACCACGGTCGAGCCGAACGTGGCGGTGGTCAGCGTCCCCGACGAGCGGCTAGAGCGGGTGGCCCGGACGGTCGGGGCCGAGCCGGTAGTTCCCGAGACGATCGAGTTCCACGACATCGCCGGGCTGGTGCGCGGCGCCCACCAGGGGGAGGGGCTCGGCAACCGCTTTCTCGCGAACATCCGCGAGACCGACGCGCTCCTGCACGTGGTCCGCGCGCACGACGACCCGCAGGTGGCGCACCCCGAGGGCCGCGTGGACCCGCTCGCCGACGTCGAGGCGGTCGAGACCGAGCTCCTGTACGCCGATCTCGAGCAGGCCGAGCGCCGGCTCGAGCGGGTGGCGAAGCAGGCCAAGTCGCTCGACAAGGCGGCCATCGCGGAGGAGCGCTGGCTGCGCGAGGTGGTCGCGGCGCTGCAGGAGGGGCGCGCCGCACGCACCGTCCCGCCGCCCGCCGACGCGCCCGGCGCCCTTGAGCGCCTCGCCCCGCTCACCGCCAAACCGGTGCTCTACGTGGCCAACGTCGGCGAGGGCGAACCGCTCGAGACGCCGCCGGCGCTACGAGCCCACGCCGATGCTCAGGGCGCGCGGGCCACCGCGGTGACCGCGCGCCTCGAGTCCGAGCTCGCCGAGCTGGACGACGCGGACGCGGCGGCCATGCGGGCGGAGATGGGCGGGGGCGAATCCGGTCTTGCGACCGTCATTCGGGAGGCGTTCGCGCTGCTCGAGCTGATCACGTTCTTCACCGCCGACGCCGGCAAGGAGGGGCGGGCCCGGGCGATCCGCCGCGGGACGCGCGCCCGGCAGGCGGCGGGCGCCGTCCACACCGACATGGAGCGCGGGTTCGTGGCCGCCGAGGTCACCCCCTGGGATCGGCTGGTCGAGGCGGGCGGCTACGCGGCGGCGCGCGAGCGGGCCCTGACGCGGGTGGAGGGGCGCGACTACGTCGTGCAGGACGGCGAGGTGGTGCACTTCCGCTTCACGCCGTGACGGAGGCGACCACTAACGCACGCGCACGGACGGGCCGGCCACCCGGCCGGAGCGTACGCGGTAGACGCCCGCGCGCGCGAGCTCCGCCCGGTAGCGACCGCTCCGGGAGGTGCTCACCCGCCCGGTCGGTCGCCAGCGGTCTTCCGACCGGCGCTCGACGATCAGTCGGCGAGCGCGCGGCGCCGGCCAGAACTCCCCGGCCAGCGCGCGCCGCGCCGGTGACGGGCCCCACCTCGCCGGGCGGGCGGAACGGGCCCGCCGCGCGGAGCTGGACACCCGGACGAACGTGAACCAGCTGGCGCGCAGTCCCAGGCGCGTCCGGATCGACGGTCCGGTGAGAGTGGTCGAGCCGGCCGAGCCGACCACCCGGGCGCGCACCACGCGCGGCGAGGTGCCGCGCTGGAGCACCTGGAGCCGCCGGAACGTCCCCCGCGCGCCCAGCGCGCGCGTCAGCGTGGCGGTGGAGAACGTGACCTGCCAGCGGTGATACGGCGAGCGGTCGTCGTAGGGGTCGGGCACGCCGACCAGCCAGGGCTTGCTCAGCGAGCCCACCCACGAGAACTCGATGTTCTCGGTGTGTCCGCCGGAAGTGGAGAAGTAGTACGTGGCGGCCGGGGCGCCGTTGTAGGTCAGGATGCGGCCGCTGGTCTGGGCGACCGCCGCGTCGCTGCGCACGCTCTCGCCCACCACGCCCCGGTAGACCTGGGAGCGAGTATCGGGGTACTGATCGAACGCGCCGCCCGTCTTTCGCGTGGCGAGGGCGTAGGTGCGCGCGGTCACGGCCTGGGCCTTCAGGGCCTCCAGCGGCCAGGAGGAGGGCATCTCTCCGGCAACGACGCCCCGCAGGTACGAGTCCAAGTCGAGGACGTTGATGGACGTGACCCCGCCGCCGGCGGGCAGCACGTCGACTGCGCCCCGATACAGGCCGTCGGAGACGCCGTTCAGCGCGGGGCCGAGCAGCCGCAATGCCTTGCCGGCGCCCGCGAAGCGGACCGGCCCGGAGAAGCGGCCCACGCGACGGCCGGCGGCCGTGCGGACGATGACCCCGGAGCCGGACCTCCGCGCGACGTACGTGGTGCCGCGGCTGAGCGCCGCGCCCTCCACCGCGGTCGCGCCGCGCACGCGAATGTAGGGGTCGACGGGCTGCAGGAGCACGCGCACCGGCTGTCCCGGGGCCCGGCCGAGGTGCGTGCCGGTGAAGTAGTGAGAGAGGATCTGCTCGTAGTCTCGCCCCGCCAGCGCGAAGCCGTAGGCCCCGTACTGGCTCATCCCGATGCCATGCCCGTAGCCGGCGCCGCGCACGACGTGGCGCACGGCGGCGTCGGCCGCAGCGGGCGGGGCCGCGATGGCGGCCAGGAGGCTGGCCAGGAGGAGTCGGCGCATGGTTCCCTAACGCGTCTGGGGCGGCAAGGTAGCGGCAGGCCTAGATGGCTGATTCCGCGGCCGCATCAGCTCACCGCGAACAGCCGCCACTGCCCGGGTACGCCGCGCAGCTCGTGCTCGCCCCGGTCCACGAACTCGATCCCCGAGCCCACGACGAGGTCCCTCACGGTGCTCGACACCAGCACCTCGCAGGGCTCGGCACGGTCCATCACCCGCGCCGCGATGTGGACCGCGAGGCCGCCCAGGTCGCCGTCCATCACCTCGAGCTCGCCGGTGTGGAGCCCGGCCCGGACCTCGAGGCCGAGCGAGCCCATCGCCTCCGCCACCGACGCCGCGCAACGAATGGCCCGGGCCGGGCCGTCGAACGTGGCCATGAAGCCGTCTCCGGTGCGCTTGACCTCGCGCCCGCGGTGGCGTGCCAGCGCGCGGCGAAAGAGGGCGTCGTGGCGTTCGAGCAAAAAGCGCCAGCCGCGGTCGCCCATGGCGGCCGCCCGCTGGGTGGACTCGACGATGTCGGTGAACATCACCGTCGCCAGCATGCGGTCCGGCTCGCGCTCGTGCCGGGTACCGGTCAGGAACTCCTCGATCTCGCCCAGCAGCGCGTCGGTGTCACCGACCGAGAACAGGTTCTCGTCTCCCTCGAGCTCGACCAGGCGCGCCCCGGGGATGTGCGCGGCCAGGTAACGCGAGTGATCGATGTTGATGAAGGTGTCGCCGCGCCGGTGCATCACCAGGGTCGGCACCCGAATGGAGGGCAGCACGTCGCGGACGTCGAAGCGGCCGATCAGGTCGAAGATGCGCCTGATCGTGCCCGGGCTGGCGGCCAGCCGCTCGAGGCGCCCCGCCCACTCGCGAAAGGCCGGATCCTCCGCCCGGGAGGGGGCGACCGCGCCGGGCACGAGGCCCTCGCCCCAGCGCTCGACCACGGACTCGACGCGCGCGTCGCGCTCCTCGACGGTCCACGCCCACTGGTAGTCGGGGGCCCACACCGAGCGGGCGAACGTCGCGTAGAGGATCAGCGCCTCCGTCCGCTCCGGAAAGGTCGCCGCGAACAGCGCCGCCATGGGGCCGCCCTCGAGCGTCCCCGCGATCGCCGCCCGCTCCGAGCGGGCCGCGTCCAGGACCGCGAGCACGTCGTCCATCTGCTCCTCGAGCGTCGGCGCCTCGAGGAACGGATCGGAGAGGCCGGAGCCGCGCCGGTCGAACGTGATCACGCGCGCGAACTGGGTCAGCCGCGACATGACGGCGGCGAGCGTCGGCTCCGACCACAGGTGCTCGACCTGCGAGATCCAAGGCGGGACCCAGACCAGGTCGATCCGCTTGCTGCTGGACCGCGCGCGGCCGGCCGAGCCGGCCGCTTGCGGCTGACCCTCCACGATGTACGCGATGCTGAGGTCGCCGCTCCTCGCGTAGCGCGCCACGGGTGCCACGGCCGTGACGTTACAGTCAGTCTGAGGGTGGCAAAGAGGAAAGCCAGCGACCTCTTCGTCGAGTGCCTCGAGGCCGAGGGGGTTGCGCGCGTGTTCGGCATTCCCGGCGAGGAGACGCTGGACCTGAACGAGTCGCTCTCGCGCTCCTCGATCGAGTTCGTGCCCGTGCGCCACGAGCAGGGCGGCGCCTACATGGCGGATGTCTACGGGCGGCTCACCGGGCGCGCCGGGGTGTGCCTCGGCACGCTGGGCCCAGGCGGGCTGAACCTGGTCACTGGGGTGGCGGACGCCTTCCTCGACCGGGCTCCGCTGGTGGCGCTCACCGGCCAGGGCGACCTCGAGCGCATGCACAAGGAGTCGCACCAGTACGTGGACCTCCTGCGGGTGATGCGGCCTATCACCAAGTGGAATGCCCGGCTGTCGGACCCCGACATCATCCCCGAGGTCGTCCGCAAGGCGTTCAAGATCGCGGAGGCGGAGAAGCCCGGCGCCACCCACATCGAGCTTCCCGAGGACGTGATGGCGGACGAGACCGACGAGCGGCCGCTGCCCCGCCGCCGCCAGGCGCTTCCGGAGCCGGCGGCCCGCGAGCTGCTGAAGGCGGCCGACATCGTGCGGGGCGCGATCCAGCCCGTCGCGCTGGCGGGCAACGGGGTCATTCGGGCGAATGCGGCGCCCGCGCTGCGCGAGTTTGTACGCGCCACCGGCATTCCGGTGGCGGAGACGTTCATGGGCAAGGGCGTGCTGCCCCCGAACCATCCGTTGGCGCTGGGGGTGGTCGGCCTGCAGGCCGGCGACTACCGGATGGCGGGGTTCGACGAGGCCGACGTCGTGCTGGCGATCGGCTACGACCTGGTCGAGCACTCCCCCGAGCACTGGAACCCCGACCGCGACAAGAAGATCGTCTGCATCGACTCCGTGGCCGCCGAGACCGACGCCTACTTCATGCCCGAGGTCGAGCTCATCGGGGACATCTACAACGTGCTCACCCGGCTGGGCGAGGAGTGCCGGCACGTGCCACACCACGGGGGCTCGACGCGGCTGCGGGATCTGGTCCTGGGCCGCCTCGAGCAGGCCAGGGACGACGACTCCTTCCCGGTCCAGCCGCCGCGGGCGCTGTACGAGATCCGCGCGGCGCTGGGCCGTCAGGACATCCTGATCTCGGATGTGGGCCTGCACAAGCTGTGGATCGCGCGGATGTTCGGGGCCTACGAGCCCAACACCGTCCTGATCGCCAACGGCTTGGCCGGAATGGGATTCGCGCTGCCCGCAGCGATCGCCGCGAAGCTCATCCACCCCCGGCGCCACGTGGTGACCGTGAACGGCGACGGCGGCTTTCTCATGAACAGCCAGGAGCTCGAGACCGCCCGGCGCCTGAAGACGCCGATCGTCAACGTGATCTGGGAGAACGCGCAGTACGGGTCGATCGTTTGGAAGCAGGACAAGAAGTTCGGCACCCACTTCGGGACCGACTTCACGAACCCGGACTTCGTCAAGCTCGCCGAGGGCTTCGGCCTGGCCGCCTGGCGCTGCGACTCGGCCGACGACTTCGGTGAGCGGCTGCGGCACGCCCTCGGCCTCGACGTCCCGTCGCTCATCGTGCTGCCGATCGACTACTCACTTGACGTTGCCATATCCGAGGAACTGGGAACGGAGACCGTTACGACATGAGCATCGCCACCGAGGAACAAACAGTCGTCGAGAAGGTCCCCAAGCAGCTCTACATCGGCGGGGAGTGGCGCGACGCGACCGCCGGGGCCACGCTCGAGGTCCTCGATCCCGCCACCGAGGAGCCGCTCTGCGCGGTGGCCGACGCGACCCCGGAGGACGCCAACGCGGCGCTCGACGCCGCGGTCGCCATGCAGAAGGAGTGGGCCGCGATCCCGCCCAACGATCGCGCGGGCATCCTCTGGACGGCGTTCGAGGCACTGGTCGAGCGGGCCGACGAGCTGGCGCTGCTGATGACGCTCGAGATGGGCAAGCCGGTCGCGGAGTCGAAGGCCGAGATCATCTACGCGGCCGACTTCTTCCGCTGGTTCTCCGGAGAGGCCCTGCGCATCGACGGCAACTACAAGCAGTTCGCCAACGGCACGAGCCGGGTGCTGGTGATGAAGCAGCCGGTCGGGCCCAGCCTGATGATCACGCCCTGGAACTTCCCGATGGCGATGGGCACGCGCAAGGTCGGGCCCGCGATCGCCGCCGGCTGCACGATCGTGATGAAGCCGGCCCAGCAGACGCCGCTGTCCATGCTCGCGCTGGGCCAGATCCTGGCCGAGGCCGGCCTGCCCGGCGGCGTCTTCAACATCATCACCACCTCGTCCTCCGGGAAGACCACCGGGCCGCTGATCGAGGACCCGCGGCTGCGCAAGCTGTCCTTCACCGGCTCGACCGAGGTGGGGCGCAGCCTGATCGCGGCGTCGGCGAAGAACGTGCTGCAGGTGTCGATGGAGCTGGGGGGCAACGCCCCGTTCCTGATCTTCGAGGACGCCGACCTCGACGCGGCCGTCGAAGGAGCGCTGCTGGCCAAGATGCGCAACATCGGCGAGGCCTGCACCTCGGCGAACCGCTTCCACGTGGCCGAGTCGATCCAGCCGGAGTTCTCGCGCCGGCTGGGTGACCGCATGGGCGCGCTGAAGATGGGGCGGGGCACGGAGGAGGACGTCAAGGTGGGCCCGCTGATCGACCAGCCCTCGCGCGAGAAGGTCGCGGAGCTGGTGCGTGACGCGCTTCAGAAGGGGGCGACGCCGGTCGTCGGCGGGGAGATCCCCGACGGTCGCGGCTACTTCTTCCCGCCGACGGTGCTCGCGGACGTGCCGCGGGAGGCCCGCGTCTTTCACGAGGAGATCTTCGGTCCGGTGGCCCCGGTGGGCACCTTCGAGTCCGAGGGGGACGCGATCGCGCGGGCCAACGACACCGAGTACGGCCTGGTCGCCTACGTCTTCACGCGCGACCTCAAGCGGGCCCTCCGGGTCTGCGAGGCGCTCGAGACGGGCATGGTGGGCCTGAACCAGGGCATGGTGTCGAACGCCGGGGCGCCATTCGGCGGCGTCAAGCAGTCCGGCATCGGGCGCGAGGGCGGCAAGGAGGGGCTGGAGGAGTTCCTCGAGACGAAGTACGTGGCCGTGAACCTCTAGTCGCCGGTCGGAGCCATCCCCTCCGCCTCGACCATCAGGATGGCCGTCCGGCCCGGCGCCCGGGTGCGGTGGCGGACGCCCTTGGGAACCGTGTAGCCCTGATGCGGCTGTAGGGCGACGGTCTCGCGGTCCTCGAAGTCCAGCAGCAGCTCACCCTCGAGCACCAGGAAGAACTCGTCGGTGTCGTCGTGCTTGTGCCAGTGGAACTCGCCCTCGATCACGCCGAGGCGGACGACGGAGTCGTTGACCGTGGTCAGCGTCTGGTTGAACCAGGGCTCGTGAGCGGCGGCCTCGGCCGCCACGTCGACGAGGGCCATGTGGCCGAACTTGTCGTCGAGCTGGATGTTGTAGCGGGAGTCAGGATCGGCACTCATCTCGAACCTCGCGGTCGGGCTGCCCAGCCTACGCGTTCTCCGCGGAGTGCTTGCCGTCGCCTCCACGGGGTATACCGTGAGGGCAACGAGGGCACGGCGCCGGCTCACACGTCAGGGCCGCCGGACGGACCTCCCGCCGCAGTAAGCGACCGCAAGGAGGCAACCGTGCGCCCGATCGAGCCCCCAGACCACCGTCCCACGGCCCGGCGGTCGTCTCCCGTGAAGGGACGGATCGAGCTCCTGAACAGCCGCTGGCACGGGCTCCTGCGCACCGGCCAGCGCTTCGGCAGATGCGCGACGTGCGCCGCGGACATCGCCCCGGGCGAGCGAGTCGTCTACCTCTACGGCGAGGCCTACCACGCGGCGTGTGCCGACTCGTACCCGCGGCGATAGCGCCCACGCCCGCCCGACACGACTGAGCTGAGAGCGGACTAAAGCAGCGCATCACCGCGAGCGGCGCGGCCCCGACCGGCTCGGCTCACCGACCCACCCCACTCGCCGGCGGCGGCGCGGGCGCCGGCGGCCCCGCGGCCCTCGTGTCCCTGAGGCCGGTAAGTACCAGCAGGCAGGCGAGCGCGACGGCGCCCATGAGCAGAAAGCCGACGGCGTAGCCGCCGGTGGTCGTCTTTACGACCCCCAGGACCAGCGGCGGGAAGAACCCGCCGAGCCCGCCAGCGGCGCCGACCACCCCGGTGACGGCGCCCACCTTGTCGGGATACCACACGGGGACGAGCTTGAACACGGCGCCGGTTCCGACGCCGAGCGCCAGCGCCATGGTGAGGCAGCAGGCGGTGAGCGGCACGATCGACTCGTAGGAGACGGCGAGCCCGATCGCGAGCACGAGCACGGCCACGAAGCACGCCCGCAGCACGCGCTCGGCCCCCACCCGGTCCGCCGCAACGCCGCCGAGCGGGCGCCCGACAACGGCGAGGAGAGCGAATCCCGCGGCGCGCGCGCCGGCGTCGGTCTTCTCCAGGTCGTGGATCTCGGTCAGGAGCTTCGGCAGGTAGAGGTACAGGGCGACGAAACCGCCGAAGGCGAGGAAGTAGAAAAGCACGAGCGCCCACGCCCGGCGCCCGCTGCCGAGCACCGCGATGGGGTCGCGCATCGAGGCGCGGCTGGGCGCCGCGGGCGCGTCGCGGGCGAGCGCGAACCACAGCGCGAGGGCGAGCGCCACGAGCCCGGCGGCGACGAAGAAGGCCGTGGAGATCCCGGCGCCGTCGGCGATGCGAGGGGCGGTCAGGCCGGCCAGCACCGTGCCGCCCATGCCCGCGCCGTAGATCCCGAGCGCGGTGCCCTGGCGCTCGGGCGGATACCAGCGGTTGGCGAAGGGGACGCCGATCGCGAACGAGGAGCCGGCGAATCCGAGCAGGAAACCGAGCACGAGGATCGCGCCGAACGAGTCGTGCACCAGTCCGAGAACGACAAGCGGAAGAACGGTGTAGGCGGTCTGGGCGTCGAGCCCGCCGGCGCGGCGCTATCTGGTGCGCGGCTGGCAGGCGTTCTTGTCGTGGCGCAACTTTCGCCGGATGCCGACCGCGGTGCCGCGGTCGCTGATCACCTACCTCGGGTTCCAGAGGTTCATCGGCGAGCGGGGCCGGTCGCGCTGGATCGCGCACCAGCTCGTCTTCTGGGGGGTGGTGCTGGCGACGCTGATCACGTTCCCGCTCAGCTTCGGGTGGTTCGCGTTCCTCTCTGACACCGCCACCGGCCCGGACTACACGATCTACCTGTTCGGGGTGAGGACGGTCTCCTTCGACTCGTTGTCGTTGCTCGGCTGGATCCTCTTCCACGGGCTGGACATCGCCGCGGTGCTCGTGATCGCCGGCTGCGGCTACTTCCTGTGGCGGCGGTTTCGGCGGCGCGAGGCCAGCACGGGTCAGCGCTTCGCGTACGACTTCGTGCCGCTGATCGCGCTGGTCGCGATCTCGGTCACCGGGCTGCTGCTGACGTTCTCCAGCTGGCTGCTGGAAGGGCGCGGCTACGAGTTCCTGGCGATCCTGCACATGGCCGTCGTGGTCCTGACGCTGATGTACATCCCGTTCGGGAAGTTCTTCCACGTCATCCAGCGGCCGGCGAGCGTCGGCGTCGAGGTGTACAAGCGGACCGCGGTCGAGGAGGGCGGGATGTTCCTCTGCCGCCGCTGCGGTCAGCCGCTCGACGCCCGAGCGTTCGTCGCCGACCTGAAGACGACGATGGACGAGCTCGGGCTGGGGTTCTCCGAGGCGGTGGAGACGTGCCCGCGGTGCAAGCGGATCCAGCGCGGCGAGGCGTACCTGGCCGCGGTCAAGCGGGGATTCCGGTGACGACCCGTGTGCGCTACCCGATCGTCCCGCCCGGCGCCGGGGACTTCCGCGGCGAGGCCGGCGACGAGCCCGCTGGCCGCTGGCGCGCGCGCGCGGACGGCGAGCGGCTCATCCCCACGCACTGCTCGTTCTGCGGGGTGCAGTGCGGGATGTACCTGCGGGTGGGCGATGACGGGAAGGTCTTCGGGGTCGAGCCGCGCAACCACGACATCAACAAGATGCGCCTGTGCCCGAAGGGCGTGGTCGCTTACCAGCAGCTATCGTACGCCGACCGCTTGGTCACGCCGCTGATGCGCGCGAGCCGGGACGCGCCGTTGCGGCCCGTCTCCTGGGACGCGGCGCTCGAACGTGTCATCAGCGAGATCCAGCGCATCCAGTCCGAGCACGGGCGGGACGCGTTCGGAATGCTCGGCGGCGCGAGCCTCACGACGGAGAAGACCTACCTGGTAGGGAAGTTCGCGCGCGTGGCGCTGCGGACCCGCCACGTCGACTACAACGGCCGCCTCTGCATGGTGTCCGCGGCGGCCGCCAACAAGAAGGCCTTCGGGCTGGATCGGGCCGGGAACCCGTGGGCGGACCTGCTGGAGACGAACCTGATCATGGCGGCCGGGACGAACATCGCGGAGTGCTTCCCGGTGATGATGCAGTACGTCTGGGGGGCGCGAGACCGCGGCGCGAAGCTGGTCGTCGTCGACCCGCGCGAGACGCCGATGGCACGCACCGCCGACGAGCACGTCCGCCTGCGGCCCGGCACGGACACCGCGTTCTACAACGGGCTGCTGCACGTGCTGGTCCGCGAGGGGCTCATCGACCAGCGCTTCATCGACGAGCACACGGTCGGCTGGGAGGCGGTGCGCGACACCGTCGCGCGGTATACCCCCGAGCGGGTTGGAGGGATCTGCGGTCTGGACCCGCGCCAGATCGAGCGCGTCGCCGTCATGTGGGGACACTCGCCGCGCTGCTGGGCGGCGCACGGGCGCGGTCTCGAGCAGCACATCCAGGGGGTCGACAACTGCCTGGCGTGCATCAACGTGTCGCTGGCGACCGGCCAGATCGGCCGCGTCGGCGCCGGCTACGAGACGTTGACCGGGCAGGGCAACGGCCAGGGCGGACGCGAGCACGGGCAGAAGTCCGACATGCTCCCCGGCGGCCGCGATCTCGGGAATCCAGAGCACCGCGCCCACATCTGCCGCGTCTGGGGCATCGCCGAGGCCGATCTGCCGCAGAAGGGCACGTCGATGATGGAGATGGTCCATCAGATGGCGCGCGGCGAGATCCGCGGGCTGCTGGGCATGTGCAACAACCCGTTCGTCTCGCTGCCCCACCACGCCGTGGTGCGCGCCGGCTACGACGCGCTCGAGCTCCACGCGCAGTCCGACATCTTCCTGTCCGAGACCGCCCAGCGCGCGGACGTCGTGCTGCCCACGACCGCGTGGGCGGAGGACGAGGGCGTCACGGCCAACGGCGAGGGCCGCGTGGTCAAGCACAACAAGGCCTGCGACCCACCCGGGGAGGCCCGGCCGGACTGGTGGATCATGTGCGAGCTCGCCCGCCGGCTCGGCACCGCCGACAAGTTCCCGTTCACCAGCGCGCGCGAGGTGTTCGACGAGCTGCGCGTCGCCTCGAGGGGCGGCAACGCCGACTACTACGGCATCACGTACGAGAAGATCGAGGCGACCGGCGGTGTCTTCTGGCCCTGTCCGGACCTCGACCACCCCGGCACCCCGCGGCCGTTCGAGGGCGGCAGGTTCTACGGCCCCGAAGGGAAGGCGGTCTTCAACGCCGTCGAGTGGATCCCGCCCGCGGAGCCGCCCGACGACGAGTACCCGATCCGGCTGACCACCGGTCGCACGGTTGCGCACTTCCTGTCGGGCAACCAGACGCGCCGCCTGCCCGGCCTCGTCGAGCAGACGCCCCGCCCCTGGGTCGAGGTGCACCCCTCGCTGGGGTTCGCCAACGGCGACCCGGTGCGGGTGATCAGCCGTCGCGGCGCGGTGACGTATCCGGCGCTGGTGACCGACACGATCCGTGCCGACACGGTCTTCGTGCCGTATCACTGGTCCGGGCCGATCGCGGCCAACAACCTCACGATCGACGCTCTGGATCCGTTGTCGCGGATGCCGGAGTTCAAGGTCTGCGCGGTGCGGGTCGAGCGCGGCACGGAGATCGACCCGGTCCCGGCGCCGCCGGTGCCGCCCGGGCAGCAGCCGTACGAGCCGGAGATCCGGCCGCTCGCCGAGCGGCGGTCTCCCACGATGCCATAGGGGAGGGGGACCTCGGAAGCATGATGGGCACCGCGTTGATGATCGATCCCGGCCGCTGCATCGGCTGCCAGGCGTGCGTCGCCGCGTGTCGCGAGTGCGACTCGCATCGCGGCAAGTCGATGATCCACCTCGACTACATCGATGTCGGCCACACCGCTGCGGCGATGCCGACCGTCTGCATGCACTGCGAGGACCCCGTCGCTCCCTGCGCCGAGGTCTGCCCCGCTGATGCGATCCTCCAGACGCCGGACGGCGTCGTCCACGAGGCCGCCAAGGAGCGCTGCATCGGCTGTGGCAACTGCGTGTCTGCCTGCCCGTTCGGCGTGCCCAAGATCGATGTCGAGGAATGGCTCCAGTACAAGTGCAACCTCTGCTACGACCGCACGTCGGTCGGCCTCGCTCCGATGTGCGCGACCGTGTGCCCAACGGGGGCGATCTTCTACGGCACAGCGGAGGAGCTCGAAGCCGACCGGCCCGGCGCCAAGGTCGTCGACACGTTCACCTTTGGCGACGCCGAGGTGAGGACCGGCGCCGCGGTCGTCGTACCGCTCGGCTACGGCGAGTCCGTGCCCGGGGGGCTCTAGTGGTCCCCGCGACGGCGAGAGACCGATCCGCGACGCGGGCGCTGCTGGAGCGGATCCGCGCCGACGCGCCGGTCACCCGCCGCGACCACCTGCGCATACTGGTCACCCTGTCCGGCGGCCTGCTGGCCGCGGGCGCCGCCGTGAAGGCCGGAGTGTTTCCCCGGCACGGCGAGGGCACCGCGGCGCCGCTGAAGATCGCCGACCGGCTCGAGCCCGGCGCCGCGGTCAGCTTCGCCTACCCGCACGAGGACGACCGCGCGATCGCCATCCGGCTGCCGGAGGGCCGCCTGGTCGGCTATTCCTCGATCTGCACCCACCTCGCCTGCGCGGTGCTCTGGCGGCCCGAGGAGAACCGCCTCGAATGTCCCTGCCACGACGGCGTGTTCGATCCCGCCACGGGCGAGGTGACGGCCGGCCCGCCGCCGCGCGCGCT
>Ga0081538_10001534_pt1 | contig 23690 bp, 24 predicted proteins | sample TabmetS5T2R1_FD_71022 | JGI IMG/M metagenome (GOLD analysis project Ga0081538, IMG submission 71022) | Tabebuia heterophylla rhizosphere microbial communities from the University of Puerto Rico - S5T2R1 | ecosystem: Host-associated > Plants > Roots > Rhizosphere ... | reverse complement strand
GGGATAGGTCGTTGCGCTCGCAGGCGATCTGGCTCATCCCCACGTACATGTCGGCGGTTCCCCGCAGCACCGTCCCGTCGGGGTTGGCGGCCAGTCGCAGGGCCTGCTCATAGGTTCCCAGCGCCTCCCGCAGGCGGCCCTGGGTGATCCGGATGTCGGCCAGGGTGATCGAGCAGCCGAGGACGTCAGGGATGTACCCGACCCGCTGCAGCCCCTCGACACAGACCGAGTAGGCCCGGTGGGCGGCCTCGAGGTCGCCATCACGCCAGAGCGCGAGCCCCATGAGGGCCGACGCCGAGGCCCGGGTGAGGTGGTCGTCGGCGGCGGCGCGCTGGATCGCCCGCTCGGCGTGGCCGATGGTGGCGGGGGCGTCGCCCCGGACCAGGGCGAGGGCGGCGCGGTACTGCTCGACCACCCCGGGAAGCCGCTGGAACTCGTCCTGGTCGACAACGACCGCATCCGGCGGCGGCGACCACGTGCCCGCATGGTCGCCCGTGAGCTTCAGCCACCCCTCGACGTGCTGGAGCCGCTCCTCGACGCCCTCGAACTCGTTACCGGCCATCAACGCCCCGATCAAGCCCACCGCGAGCACCGGCCTGACCCGGACCACGTCGGCGGGCATGGCGTCGACCCAGCCCCGGATGGTGGCCTCCTGCCGCCTCCGGCGCAGCCCCGGGATCGTAAGTTCGATTAGGCCGGCCGCCCGCTCGAGGTCCCCGGCGGCCAGCGCGTGGCGGATCGCCTCCGATGGCTCGCCGTGCTGCTCATACCAGCTGCTGGCTCGCCGGTGCAGCTCAGGGACGTCGTTGGGCTGGTTCTCCAGGAGATGGGTATGCAGGACGTCGGCGAACAGGTGGTGGTAGCGGTACCAGCGGCGGCGGTCGTCAAGCGGGACCAAGAACAGGTTGGCGCGGTCCAGCGACTCCAGCATGGACCTGCCGCCGTCCTGGCCGGTGACGGCGTCGCACAGCGGGCCGCTGAGGCGGTCCAGGATGGAGGTCTGCAGCAGGAACTGGTGGACGTGCTCGGGCTGGCGCTGGAGGACCTCTTCGGCCAGGTAGTCGACGATGTAGCGGTCGTCCCCGGCGAAGTCGGCGATGAAGCCGGCGACGTCATCGCGTCCCTGCAGCGACAGCGCGGCCAGCTGGAGGGCGGCGATCCAGCCTTCGGTGCGCCCCTCCAGCGCGCCCACATCCCCTGACGTCAGCGCCAATCCCATGGCCCCGGTGAGGTACGCCGCGGCCTCGTCGGGCGTGAAGCGCAGGTCGGCGGCCCGGACCTCGACCAGCTCGCCGCGGGCCCGCAGGCGAGCCAAGGGCAGGGCCGGGTCCTCACGGGTGCTGACCACCAGGTGCACCTGGGGCGGGAGGTGCTCCAGCAGGAACGTCATGCCGACCTGGAGCTCGGGACCGTCGACCAGGTGGTAGTCGTCCAGCACCAGGTAGAGGTCGTCGGGCACGGCGCTGAGCTCGTTGACCACCGTGGTGAGGACGGTCTCGATCGGTGGCTGGGACGACTCCAGGAGCTCCAGCGCACTGCCGCCGACCGCTGGCGCGACCGTCTGCAGGGCCGTGATCACATAGGTCCAGTACGATGCGGGCTGGCGGTCGCTCTCCTCCAGCGACAGCCACGCCACCGACCGCTCAGGGGTTGCGGCCAGCCACTCGGCCAGCAAGGTTGTCTTGCCGAAGCCGGCCGGCGCCGAGATGAGCAGCAGCCGCGACTCCGCCCCACGGCCCAGCCGCCCGCTCAGCCGTGGGCGGGCGACCAGGCTGCGCCGGAGCTTCGGGATGTAGAGCTTGGTCTGGACCAGGGGGCTTGCCATGCCGCTCCCCTCGCGGGGACTCCATGGGGACGTGCACAAGCGTAGGGCACGCGCTCATCGGACACCCTTCACGGGCACGATGGCGGCGGCTCCGAGGATGGCCCCGACCCCGGCAACCGCATACAGCACGCCGTAGCTGCCGTCGCCGACCGCCAGGATCGCCGGCGCGATCCCCGGCGCCACGGAGAAGGGAAGCGCGCCGGCGATGTTGAGCACCCCGAGATCCTTGGCGGCATTGTCGTTGTCCGGCAGCACGTCGACCACCAGCGCGAGGTCGACAGCGGTGTAGACCCCGAAGCCGAGCCCACCAATGGCCATGCCGACCAGGAACCCGTGGAAGCTGCTGGCGACGGCGAGCACGAACAGCGCCAGGCCGTACACGATCGCCGCGGACAGGACGAAGACCTTCCGCCGCCCCGTCCGATCCGACAGCCGGCCACCGGCGAGCGAAGCGGCGACGATGACGACCGACTGGACGAGGGTGCCGAGGAATACCTGGTGCGGCACCTCGGCCTCGGCGCTGCCGAGCTGCTCCAGCAGGTAGTAGACCTGGTAGGTGGTCAGGAAGGCGTAGGCCAGCACGAACAGGAAGCGGCTGGCGAACGCCCAGGCGAAGTCCGGGCTCCTTCGCGGGTTGACGTAGAACGTGCTTGCCAGCTCTCGCAGCGACCAGGCCGGCCGGTCCGCCCTGGCCAGCCGGCGATCGTGCAGCCGGACTGCGAAGAGCAGGATAAAGCACCCGCCGATCACGCACGGGCCCAGGAACATGGCCAGCCGGTTGCCGACGAACAGCTGGACCACAAAGGTGCCGCTCACCGACGCGATCGGCACACAGACCCCCAGGAACCCGGACACCAGGCCGCGCTGGCCGGCCGGGACCTGGTCGGGCAGCACCGCCGCCAGGGCGGCCAGCAGGGCGTTGAACAGCAGCTGGGCGACGCACCAGCCGACCAGGACCACGGCAACGTTGGGCGCCAAGGCCACTATGAGGATGCCGAGCGACCCGCCCACCAGGCCGATCACCATCCAGGGCCGCCGCATGCCCCACGACGAGGTGGTGCGGTCACTCAGCCGGCCGAAGAACGGGTTCCCCACCATGGCCAGCAGGGCGCCGGTCCCGGTGACCACCGCCAGGCTCTTGGGTGCCTGCTCGATCCCCACCAGCGAGTTGACCTTGAGGGCCAGGGTGACCAGCAGGGGCGCCAGGAACAGCAGGCTGGTGCTGATGTACGCCAAGGTGTAGAGGGAGATGAAGCCCCATCCGACGCGGTGGGCCGCTACCGACGCAACCTCCGGCGCAGCCTCGGCCGCGGTTCGGCCCTCAAGTCCATCCAACCCGGCAGTGGCAGGCACATGCGGGTAGGCGCTCAGGCTGCCATTTCCGGCATCGGAAACGTCGGGCATCGCATTCTCCCATCCTCCAACTCATCAGCCGACGTCCGCCGTCGACCCACTCCGAAGGGCTAGGGGTTGGGTTATGCAAGCGGCGCGGACTGGGCGTCCTGGGTCCCGGTGAGGGCCGGGGACGCGGTCCGGTAGCCCTTGACGATGAGGTAGATGCCGAGGCCCAGCTCCCAGATGAACTCCGGGGCCACCAGCACCTGGTGCGGGCCCTCGGCCGGCAGGACACCCAAGACGACCAGGACGCCCACGATGCTGACCAGCGGCCCCCCGACCAGCCCCAACAGGGCAAAGCGTGGGGGCACCAAGCCAGAGCGGTACATCAGCCACCCGAGGATCAGGCCGTTCGCGATGCCGGCGAAGACGCCCGGCCCGATCCGGAACGTCCAGTCGTAGACGGCGAAGATGCCCTGCCCGACCGCGGCGGTGGTCCCAGGGGGCGCGTCCTGGCGGAGGGTCGAGATGGCGAGGATGCAGACGATGCCGATGGCGATGAAGGTGCACTCCACGACGCGTGCTGTCACGTAGGCGACGGCGCCGGCTTCGTGCACCCGCTTGTGGATCGAGTACGGCACCACCGCCGTCCCGACGTTGGAGATGATGAGCAGCAGCTCGAGCACGGCCCCGATGCCGATGAGGGTCCGGGCATCGCTCCCGGCGCCGGTGATGTAGTTGCCTTCGTGGTCGAGGACCGGCGCGTAGAAGAAGAGTCGCGCGGGGATCGAGGTCACGAAGGTGATGATCCACAACCACCCGGTGAAGGTCGCGATCCTCCGGTAGTTCATGGGATCCCTCCCGTCCGCGAGGTCCGGGTCGTCCGCGACCCTGCGAGCGCCCGACCTCTGCAGATCTGCGTCTCGTCCGCAGAGGCCGCTTCGCTACCTCGCAGGGCTGACGGTCCCGACGAACACCGCGCCCGTATCGAGCGCTACAAGCAGGCCTGCGCGGATGCCGGCCTCGATCGTCTCGGCAGAGGTCAGCGGCTGGCCGTTCACGCTCTGCGCCAGCTGCAGGGGTCCACCGCCAAAGTCGGAGGACACCGCCACGCACTGGCCGCTCGTGATCGCGGCGGCGCTGCAGACCACGAAGTAGCCGTGCATGAACGGCGTCCAGCCGGGGTCCCCAGGCGCGGCCTGGATCGTGTGATCGTGGTTCGCCGGGAGATCACCCTGCGGCGTGTCGGTCTGCTGGGCGATCACATAGAAGTTCTGGGTCTTGGCGTTCGGGAGGGTGGGGAGCGGGTTTCCGGCCTGGGGGAAGGTCATCCGCACCTGGACGCCATGGACCCACACGAACTCATAGCACGCGCCCTTGTGGGTCTGGCGGGTGCAGTTCACGGGGGCGGCTTGGGCCGCCGGAACCGCCGAGACGAACAGCGAGATGGCGATCGATGCGACCGCGACGGCGATGCAACGACGGATCAAGCGACGCATGGGCTCTGCCCCCCCTTGTCGTTCTGGAACTGGTCGTCATGGCCGACGAGCATTCGTTCAGGAGCAAGCACTGGCGAAGACGGCCTGAAGGTGGGTAGCCCCAACCGTAAAGGATCAAACGTACATACCGCTAGGGCTGGCGTACGCCTGCGGGCGCGACCTCGGCGACCCCAGCGCCTCGCCCCAGCAGCGACCCTCATTACGCACGAACTTACAAACCGGACCCTGACAACCGTGCTGGTGGTGTTTGCTCCAGTCTTGGTCGTCTCCCAGTGCCGTCCTGGCCTCGACCAGCATCTGCCTCCTAGTCACCCCGGGACGGCGTGGCCGCCAGGTTCCTCAGAACGAGCCCCAGACACCGGAGCGCCGGTAGCCGGCCAGCATGGCCAGGCCGACGGCGACCTGGACCAGGCCGATGACGCCCTGGAAGGTCACATACCAAGGCGGGACATCGGCAGCCAGGACCCCGGTCAGCTGCAAGATCGCCACCGGCACGCGCAGCACCCCGGCCAGGAAGGCGACCAAGACCAGCCAGAAGATCCACCGCCAGCGCCGCAGCACCCCCACGGCCAGCAGCCCGAGGAAGCCCGTCAGCCCGACCAGGAAGCCAACCTCCGCCACCCCGGAACCATCCGGCAGCCGCAGGGCCTGATCGTAGACCTCCGGGGCCGCCACCAGAATCACTACCAGGCTGCTCAAGGCCACCACGAAGAAGCCGAGCACCAGCGCCTGGGTCCTGTTCACCATCGCCCAACACTCGCTCTCGGAAACGGCCATGAGCTGACCGCCTCCGTCTCTTCCGCCATCAGGCTGCGAGGCGCACAGTTGGCAGGGAGCAGGCCTAATCCGACCTGTCCAGCAAGAAGCCCGCGCAGAGGCGGAGGCCCGGGATGAACCTGCTGGTCCGGCGGCGGGTGCTGTGGGACTGCCTTGCCGGCGCCCTGTGGGTCCTGCTGACCGTGTCCGTCATGGTCTTCCTGGCCGCTGGGATGCTGCTGTCACGGGTGTCGATCAGCGACAACTCTCCCTGGCCTTCCAGGGCGGCGCCGCCGACGCCCGCAATGTCCTGATCGTGGATGGACTCCATCCCATGCACAGTCCGGCGCCGCACTCTTGGGACGTGCCGTCAACTCCACACTCGACGACGATCACTGATCTTGGCCAAGCTCGCCGGCCGACCGGTTCGGCACTGACCTGTCAGCGCCGTGCCGCTGCGGTGAAGCTGGTTCGCGCTCCTGTGATCTGCGCGCTGGTCGGCTCAGACGGTGATGACAATCTTCCCGCGAGTCGTGCCGGCTTCCAGCGCCCGCATGGCCTCGGGGACCTCGCCCAGCGGAAAGGTCCGGCCGATGAGGGGTCTGAGCTTGCCGGCCTCGATCAGCTCCCGCAGGACCTGCAGGTCGTCCTGGTTTGGCTTGGAGGCCAGCATCCGCAGCCGCTGACCCACGAACCGTGACACCAGCGGCGCCCGCAGGTTGCGCAGGAACCCGCCCAGCCACCGTCCGCCCCCCTCACCGCCGACGATGACCAGCGTCCCGGTGGGCGTGAGGGCTCGCCGCAGCTGGGCCAGCGTCCGGCGGCCCCCGGTGTCGACGATCACGTCCCACTGCCGGGTTCCGTCGGTGACGTCGGTGCCGGTGTAGTCGATCACCTCGTCGGCCCCGATCGAGCCGACCAGCTCCAGCTGGCTGGTGCTGGCCACCCCGGTCACTCGTGCCCCGAAGGCCTTGGCGAGCTGAGCCGCGAACCACCCCACCGCGCCGGCCGCCCCGAGGACCAGGACCTGCTGGCCCGCCTGGACCTCGCCCAGGTCGCGGACCGCCTGGAGGGCGGCGAACCCCGAGATGGGTACGACCGCCGCCTCCTCGAACGAGAGGGTGGCTGGCTTGGCCGCCAGGTGGTCCTCTGGCGCGGTGGCGTATTCGGCGAAGGCGCCGTCGGTCCAGCCGAACACCTCATCACCAGGCTGGAACCGGGTCACCTGGGCACCGACCGCCTGGACGCGTCCGGCGAGGTCCATACCCAGCACGGGGACCTTGGGCCTGCGCAGCCCAAGGGCTGGGACCACGAGGCGGATCATGTAGGGCAGGCCGGTCATGACGTGCCAGTCCCCCCGATGGACCCCGGCCGCCTGCACCCGGACCAGGACCTGGTTGTCCTTCGGAACCGGCTGGTCGATGTCCCTGAAGTCCAGCACCTCGGGTCCGCCATAGCGGTCTTGGACGATTGCCTTCATGGTCTGCTCCTGCGCCGTCGGGGTCTGGAAGAGGAGCTGCCTCAGATAGGCGGTCGGGTTCGTCCTGTCAGACCGGGGAGCCTAGCCTTCGCTGGTCCTGGACTGGTAGCTGACCGTAGAAGTCGACGCCGACGGCGAGCAGCACCACGAGGATGGCGGCAGCGACCCAGTCGACGACCAGGCAGAACGGCGGCCACCAGCGAGTGTTGGCCACAAACTGGCGGCGGTGCTGCCACAGGTCCTTGACCCCATGGCCGGCCAGGCCGGCCACCAGCAGCCACGCCGGCCCGGTGACCCCGGCCGCGGCCACCACCACAAAGACCGCGGCGACCACGGTCTCGACGGCGATCACCCTCGGCCGCCCGTCGGCCACGGCGAAGCCGATGTAGACCGCCGCGATCAGGGCCAGCGACAGCGCATAGACGGTCGCCGGGGCCAGCCACCAGAAGCCGAGCGGCGACGCGGCCTGGATGACGCCCCAGACAACACCCCACAGCACCGGTGCCCGCAGCGACCGCCCCGCCAGGGGGTTGGGCGCTGCTGCGTGCGTCATCGGCGGTTCCGTCGACTGGCGGCCGCCGGCACCAGCGCGACGCCGGTGGCGGCGGCAACGGTGAGGGCCAGCAGGGCGGTGGGCCGCCACGGCCAGCCGGCACCGGCCAGCTCGAGCTGCTCGGTGGGGTATTCGATCGACTTGGCGGTGACCCGGGCGGTGGTCTGGTCGCTGTGGCCGGCCAGGTCAGCCAGCATGGCGTCGTAGCTGAACTGGCCCGCGGCCTTCCCACCGTTGGGGAGCTCAACCTTCAGGCCACGGTCGGCGGCCCACCTGAGTAGCTGCGGGTCGACCTCGTCGGTGGTGTGGGCCCCGGGCACAATCAGCCGGTCCACCTCCGGCGCGATCGCATCGGTGGGGGTTGCGACCAGGCGCAGCCCGTGTCGAGTGGTGACGGTGGCGGTGGCGGCGACCGGGACGGTGCGGGCCGCGAACGAGGCGGCGTAGACCTCGAACGGGGCGGCGACCTCCAGCTCCCCGACCCCCTCGACCAGTCCGACCCCGACCGTTGGCCGCCACCAGGGGAAGGCCACCGCCAGCAGCAACGCCAGGTCACGTGGTGCCCAACGCTGGGCCGGGATCTCGGTGGGGCCGTGCAGCGACCAGCCCGGGTAGGCCAGCTCCTGGCCGACCCGTTCAGCCTCGTCGGCGCCGGCCAGCTGCTCGACCAGCCGCAGGGCCCCGAACACCCCCGAGGTCACCCCGGCCGTGGTGGTGAGGGTGCCGTCCTGGACATAACGCTGGCCGCGGACCCAGTCCACCTGAGGGCGGCGGCGCTCCAGGCCCTTGATGGCCGACCAGTGCGCGGTGGCCCGGCGACCATCAAGCAGGCCCGTGGCCGCGAGCACCCGGCCGCCGTTGCACACGCCCAGAGCCTGCGCTCCCCGGTCGCTCCGGCGGCTGAGCCACTCGCGCAGTGGCGCTTCCTTGCTGCCGTTCGGGGCAGCCACGGCCGGGACCACGACCACGTCCGGTTCGGGCGCCACGCCCGCGTCGACGTCGTCCAGCGAGTAGTCGGGCACCACGGCCAACCCACCCGACAGCATGGCGGTGGGGCGGCTGGCCGACACCGTATAGGGGAAGAACCTCGGTGAGCGGGCGAACACCTCGTAGGGCCCAAACGCATCGGTGATGACCGACCCGCTGGCCCCCAGCACCACCGCGACCACCAGCCGACCCTCCGGGACTGGCCTGGCCGGCGGCCAGCCCTGGGCTGGGGCGGCCTGCGGCGCCCGCGGGTAGGCCGTTCGCATCGACACCATCGCCCCGGCGGTCCCGACCCCTGCCAGCCAGGCCGCGGACAGCCCCACGTCGCGCACACGCCGGGCGAGGCGGCGCATCGCAACGAGACTCGAGACGGCGTTGGGACTTCCATTGGTCATGGCGCTGCCCTTCAGGTCGACACCCTCCACCTCACCCCGGACATCATCCATGCGTGCTGGGGGAGATTGGAAGCCGAGCGCCAGGTGGCAGCGGTCAGCAGCCCCTTACCCCCGGAGGCAGCCGCCGACACTCGGGCCGCCAGGTTGACCGTTGTCCCGAACCAGTCACCTTCGCGCTCGACCGGCCCCTTACCTCACGCCTTGGGTGAGGACTTCGGTTGCGCGCTGCTTGGTCTCCGGTTCGGCCTTCTCCAGCGATCCGGAGTCATAGGGTGGCTGGGGGTCGTACTCAATGACCAGCTGCAGCGCCCGAGCCTCGTCCTCGCCCGCCTCGCGGGCCGCCAAGGTCAAGGCCATGTCGATCCCGGCTGACACACCGCCAGCCGTGATGACCTTGCCCTCGACGACCACCCGCTCGGCGACCGGCTCAGCGCCGAAGTTGCGCAGCTGCTCGCGAACGGCCCAGTGGCTGGTCGCCCGCTTGCCTTGCAGGATCCCGGCCGCGCCGAGCAGCATCGATCCCGTGCAGACCGAGGTCGTCCACTTCGACGTCTCATGCGCCCGGCGGACCCACTCGACCGCCGCGGGGTCCTCCAGGAATGGCACCTTGCCCGAGCCGGGAATGACGATGATGTCCGGCGTTGGGACGTCCTCGAGCGAGGAGTCGGCGGTCAGCACCAGTCCCACGTCGGTCGTCTTTGGCCCGGGGGTCGAGGCGACGAACCTGACCTGTGCGTCGGGCAGTCGAGCGAGCACCTCATACGGTCCGACCGCGTCCAGGGCGGTCATACCGTCGTAGAGGAACAGCGCGATCTCAGCCAAGGCAAACCTCCTTTAGGAGTCTGCGACGCAGCGGTCCAACGATGTCCCCCAGGTCCCCCCGGGTGTGACGTCTGGATCCAGCACGAACACGGTCGTCTTCGGGTCCTGGGTCGCCCTGATTTCCCTTCCGTGCGGGGACCGGGCTACTTCAGGCGGCGACAGGATTGGCCAGGAGCCCTCTGCTAGCTCGATGGCTCCTGCGTGGTGGGGACCGTGGCCGACACGGCGGCTCGGTGGTGGGCCTGGATGCGGTCGGCGAGGAAGGCGGCGTCCTCGTGCACGAAGCCGAGCAGGGCCGAGCCGCGGGTGTGCTGCCAGGACAGCCCCAGGAAATACAGGCCCGGCACCCCGGTCACGCCCCGCCGGTGAACAGGATGAGCCTCACGCACCACACCGGGAACGTGGATCCAGGCGTAGTCGGGGCGGTAGCCGGTCGCCCACACCACCACGCCAACGTCCTCCAGCAGGCGGTGGTCGGCGAAGCGGACGGTTTGGCCCTCGGCGTCGACCAGCCGGGGCCGGAACCGCACCCCCTTGCCCTCCAGCCGGCGCCGGTTGCTGCCGATCACGAAGTCCCGGCGGCTCATGCGACGGCCGGGCCGGGAGGTGACCGTGACCCGCAGCAGGCCCAGCCGGGTCAGCCACCAGAACAGGTCCCGGCCCCCCAGCCGCTGGGGCAGCATCGGGTACCTGGTGGCGATCGACAGGTCGACGGTGCGGGTGGCGGCCAGCTCCTCGGCGATCTGGAACCCACTGTTGCCGCCCCCGACCACCAGCACCGGCCCGTCAGATAGGGCCTGGGGGTTGCGGTAGTGGGCGCTGTGGACCTGGGTCACCGCGGGGTCCAGCTTGGCGGCCATCGGTGGGACGAAGGGGACCTGGAACGGGCCGGCGGCCACCACCACCACCCCGGCCCGGTAGGTCTGGTCGGCCGTCTGGACCTCGAACCGGTCGTCGGTCTTGGTGAGCCGGGTGACGCGAGCGTTCAGTCGAACCGGCAGGTCGAAGGCGGCCGCGTAGGCCTGGAGGTAGTCGGCCACCGGGTCCTTGGTCGGGTAGGTGTCGGCCGGAGCCGGGAACGCCATGCCGGGCAGGGCGTCGTACTGGGCCGGGGTGAACAACTTGAGCGAGTCCCACCGCGAGCGCCAGACATGGCCCACCTCGGGACCCGCCTCCAAGACCACGAACCGGAGGCCCTGGCGCTGCAGGTGCCAGGCTATGGCCAGCCCGGCCTGGCTGCCGCCGACCACGACCACGTCCAGCAGCCGGTCGTCCGCCGGGTCGCCTTTCACCTCGTCCTCGGGGGCGGTCATCGGGCCGCCTCCCGGGCGACGTTGAAGCTGAACATCATGCCGCTCTGCATGTGCTCGGCGATGTGGCAATGGGCCATCCACAACCCGGGATTGCTGACGTCGAACAAGATGTCCACCACCTGGCCGGTGCGGACCAGCACCGTGTCCTTCCAGACCAGGTTCGGCTCCGGCACCCCGTCGCGGGCCAGGACCAGGAACCGGCCGGCCCCGTGCAGGTGGAAGGGATGGTGCATGGGATGGTCGGAATCCATCTCATTCACCAGCCGGAGCTTGACCCGCTCGCCCACGGTGAACTGCCAGTTGATGGCCGGGCTGTCGGCGCCGCTGGTGCGGTCCAGGAACCGCCAGTGCATGGTGGCCGTGGTGGTGAGCCGGTTGACCTCGACCATGTCGTCTTCCCACTCGATCCCGCCGCTGCTGCCGCCGTGGGCGCCGTGGTCGCCTTCATGGTGGTGATCGTGGTCGCCGGCATGCCCACCGTGATCCTCCATCGCTGCCTGATCGTGCCCTGCCGAAGGCTGGGGCATGGATGAGGTCACGAGCAGCTTCATCCCACACTTGGGACAGCGACCCGGCTGGTCGCTGGTCACTTCAGGGTGCATGGGGCAGGCGTAGGTAATCGCCGGCGCCGCGGTGGCGAGCAGCTTCATGCCGCACTTGGGACAGCGCCCAGGTTCGGCGCTGGTGACCTCCGGGTGCATGGGGCAGGCATAGGTCGTTGCCACAGGTGTCTGGGTGGCCAGCAGCTTCATGCCGCACTTGGGGCAACGCCCGGGTTCCTGGCCAGTGACCTCCGGGTGCATCGGGCAGGCATAGACGACCGGCCCGGCGCCTGCCGGCATGGCCGCCGGGTCGTCCATCTGGGCGACCAGGGCCAGCACCTTGTCCGGCGGGGCGGCCAGCCAGCGGTCCAGCTGCCGGCGCTCGGCCTCCAGCTCCGGGGCCCGGCGCAGCTGCTCGAACTGCTGGGCCGCTGGTGTCGGCGCCGGCTCCCCCTCGGTCACGGTCACGGTGGCGAGCTGGTAGGTCCGGTCGGGGGTGTGGTGCTCCAGGGCCAGCTCCCCCGGCCGCTCGACCAGCACGTCCACCACGGCCCGCTCCGAGGGCGCCACCACCACCGACTCGACCAACTCCTGGCGCTCGACCCGGCCGCTGTCCCCCCCGACCTGCTTCATCCGCGCCCCCGGCACGGTCAGGTTGAACACCCGGGTGTTGGCGGTGTTGGTCAGCCACAACCGCACCACCTCCCCTGACCTGGCCTCTAGCCGCAGCTCGGGGTCGCCGCTGGTCAGAAAGACGTTGCCGAAGCGGCCCATGGCGGCATAGCTGGTCTCGGTGGGGCTGAACGGGGCGATCTTGCCCTCTTCCACCAGCAGGTCGTCCACGGTCAGGACCAGCTCGCGGTCGACCGGCGGCCAGTAGTCGGGGTCCGGCGGGACGACCAGGATGTTGCCGTACAGGCCCAGCTCCTGGGTGTAGTCCTCCCGGATGTGGGGGTGGTACCAGTACAGCCCGGCGTCCGGGAACTGGATGCGGTAGGTGAACTCGCCGCCGACCGGGATGGGGGCCTGGGTCTCGTGCGGTACCCCGTCGTACTTGTTCTCCAGCCGCAGCCCGTGCCAGTGCACGGTGGTGTCCAAGTCCCCCTGGTTGGTGACATGGACGATGATCTCGCTGCCCTGCTGGACCTTGAGGGTCGGGCCGGGGATGGTGCCGTTGTAGCCCAGCATCCGCACCGTGGTGTCGCCCAGCCGCTTGGCCACCGGGCCGACCTCCAGGTCGAGGGTGTCGCCGGGGGCCAGCTCCAGCTGCTCGGGCCGGCCCGCCTCGGGCAGCCCTGTCGGGTCGGTGGGAAACGACTCGGTGGCCAGCGGGTCGGGTTGGGTGTGGTGCTGCATGCTCACCCTCCTGGCGGAAGCTCCAGCCTGGGTGAGCACCCTGCCACCGGGCCGTCGGCCAGGCAAGAAAGGCAAGCGGCCAAGCGCTGGTCAGTTGCTGGAATGCTGGTGCGGACAGCTGATCCTCGGCGCCGCCCGCATTGAGGGTTGGCATACGGAACGCTATTGAAGTGCGACACGACGCCGACCGGGGAGGGCCGCTGATGCGGATTGTGGCCAGTGTGAGCATCGGCCAGCCCGCCAGCCAGGTCTTGGCCTATATGGCCGACTACAGCAATGACAGCAGCTGGTGCGCCGGCGTGACCCAGATGCGCCCATCACAGCCGGGACCGGCCCAGGAAGGTGTCACCACCCACGAGCTGCTGCCGCTGCTGGGCATGACCTTCCGCACCGACACCACCATCGACCGGGTCGAGCCTGGGCGCCTGCTCCAGTGGCGCGCGCCCGACCGGCAAAAGCAGCTGCACGGCTCTCGGCTGGTGGAGCCGACCGGCCCGGCCAGCTGCCGGTTCACCAAGGTGGTGGAGGGCCACCTGCTCGGCCCGTCCCGAGTCCTGGAGCCGCTGGTGGCCTGGCTGCTCCAGCAGCAGGCCACCAGCGACCTGGGCCGCCTCAAGCACCTGCTGGAGACCTCGACCGTCAGTGGGTCGGCTCCTCCGGTGCCGACTCACTGGCCGCCGTGGTCACGCCACCGCCGGGTCCTCCATCATGGCCAGTCGACCACCGCCTTGAAGGAGCCAAATTCGATGCGGACTTCGGAGGCGCCCGTCCACGCCGCGATTGCGACGATGACGACGATGAGGATGGCGGCGATCCAGATCCATGTGTGATCTGGGTCGATCTTCTGGAGAGGGTTGGGAACTTTCATAACCTTCCACTCGGGAACGACAGCAGGGACCAGACCCGGTGGACCAGCCGTGATCTGCTCCCAGCCTTTTCGTCCCCTCCGTGGGGAGGTCCGCTTTGAGGGTACCAGAGCGCCCATCGGGAGCCGGTGACAATGAAGTACTTGCGGGTGACGCCGATCTCCGGCACGACCTGCTAGATGCCCGCCATGTCCAGGCCTGGGTAGGTGGACATCACAGAGACGAAGCGACTTGAGTCGGCTAGCAAGTAAACGTAACTTGCTGGCACCAGGCGGCATATGTGAGTCCTAGACGCGAACCTCACTCCCATCCTCACACCTCCTCCCGGCGGCCTCGGGCCGCTCGTACCCTCTGCCAGATGAGGTCACTCACAGCGCCCCTCCATCTCATGATGCGGTTGGCTTGCCGGAGCGCGGTGGCCGCAGCCAGAGCGAGGTGTGGGTTGGCTCCATGGTCTGGTCCACCACCGCGAGCAGATGGGCCGCCAGCGTCTGTAGGTGCACCTCATTGCGTAGGCGGGCGCTGAACTCCTCAATGGTCAGGGCAGCGTCATAGCGGCGCCGGTTGAAGCGCCGGTCGACGGCGGCCTGGATGCGCCGCCGGGCCGGCTGGAACAGCGTCGCCGTGGCCAGGGTTGCGCCGGCGATCGCCAGGTTGGACCGCTCGCGGCCGACTAGCTGGCCCAGGACCACCACCAGCGCCGTGTATGCGAGGCCAAGGACGGCGGTGAGCGACCCATAGACGACGGTGCGGTTGATGACCCGGTCGATGTCGTACAGCCGGTACTTGAGGACGGCCACGGCGATGGCGACCAGCAACCCGAGCGAGGTGAGGTAGCCGAGCGCCTCCAGCAAGCGCGCCGGCCGCTCGGCGACCAGCCCGACCCTGCGGCCCACGGCCATCGCCACCAGATACAGGGCGAACAGCATGGCCGCGTAGGCGACCCACTTCAGCTGCTGGCGTTCCTCACCGCGGGAGCGCCGAAGGCGAAGGGCCAGCGATGCGACGGCCAGCACCTCGGCCCCTTGGATGAGCACGAGGAGCGGCTCGCTGAACGACGCCAGGGCCGTGACGCCCAGCGGGTTATCAAACCGCCGCAGGGCGTCGGGATCCCGGATCGAGCCGACGACCTCAAGCGGCCCGGGATGGCCGGCGCTGGCGACCAGCAGCAGCGCGGTCGCGGCCACCGCGACCCAGGCGACCGGCCGCCAACGGGACGACAGGAGCTGGCCGTTGGGGAACAGTAGGAACACCAGCGCGATGCAGGCATGGGCCGGCACCCAGATCCAGTTGCCCACCCAGCCGACCCAGCGGACGGCCGGCAGTCCGTCCGGCGCGCCGGCTAGCGCGGCCGCGACGTAGGCCTCTATCAGCGGGTAGACGATGAAGCAGAGGCCGATGCCGAGCAGCAGCCAGCCGATCGGGTTGCGGGGCCGCCGGGCCGCGAGCACGGCCCCGGCCAGCGCCCCCATGAGGTTCTGGAGCGTGTCGGCGATGCCCGCGGTCTGAAAGCCGACCGGCAGCTGTTCCCCGGGCGCCCCGGCAACCAGCAGCAAGGTCGCGGCGGCGACGGTGGCGGCCGCCGCCCCCAGCGCCCAGGCAAGCCGGCTGAGCGCTGGCGCGGTCACGCCGTCTGGGAGGCCAGGGTCGGATCGGCGCTGTGGGCAGGCCGGGCCAGCACATAGCCCAGGCAGGCGACGGCGATCCCTAGCAGCAGCGTCCGCGACGGCAGGGGCAGCACGGTGACGATCGCCCCGATGATCAGCAGGATCACGGCCCAGCGGGGAAAGACCCGGGTCCGGAGGGTGGCGATGCCGAACAGCAGCCAACCCACTCCCATGACCAGGTTGGACAGCATGAACCCGGCCACCACCGAGCCCGAGGAGGCGTCCGCCAGGCCTGGCGCCTTCTCGGCCAGGTGGGGCAGGACGAAGACGTAGGTCCACTGGCCGCCGGCGGCCAGCGCGGTCCCGACCAGCCCGAGCATGAAGCCGACCAGGCCGAGCGTCCGCAGCTCCCCGGCCTGGCGAATGAACAGCCCGATCAGGCCGACCAGGAGCAGGACGGTCGAGCCCAGCGCGGCGACCGTGGGTACATAGAAGGATGGCGAGGTGGCGGCATCGGAGATGGTTCCCGAGCCGACCACGACCACGAACAGGACCAGGGCGGCCACGGCCAGCAGGCCGGCGGCGATGCAGATCGGACCTGACCACCGCACAAATCGTGCCAGCGTCACGTGAAGCTCCTCTCCTTTGGGTCTACGACGGGTGCACGGTACGGTCCGAGGTTGCGCCGATCTTCCTCCGCCGGCACGATCCGGCTCCTCCCGCGGGATGATCCCCACGACGGGGATCGTCCGGGTGGACGAGGCGCGACCGGCGTCCGGCAGGTAGCGTGGCGCCATGGCGAGCGAGAGCCGCTGGCGAGAGCGCCTGCGCGCCGACACGCTGCTGGTCGACGCGCTGGGCGCCGTGGCACTGCTGCTGCTGACCGTGGTCCAGGTCGGCTTCGGTGAGCCCCCCAGTGGATCGCGAAGCGCGGCGCTGCTGTTCGCGCCGGCGATAACGCTGCCGCTGGCCTGGCGACGGCGGGTGCCACTCGCTGTCCTGGCGGTGGTTGCCGCTGCCACCGTCGCCCAGTCGCTGGTCGCCACGCCGCCGGTGAGCTTCGGCACCTTCCTGGCCATGCTGCTGGCCATCTACTCGGTGGCCGCGCACGGCGGCCGACTGGAGGCGCTGGTCGGGGCCGCCATCGGGGCGGTTGCTGTCACCGTTCAGGGCCTGCGGGAGCCGGGTGAGGCCTCGGCGTTCGAAGTCGTCTACGGGATCGTGTACTTCGGGGGCGCCTGGGTGCTCGGGCGGGCGCTGCGTCGGCGTCGACTGGCCACCGTCGAGCTGCGGGGCCGAGCCGCCCGGCTGGAGCGGGAGCGCGAAGAGCGAGCGCGCGCCGCCGTGGCCGAGGAGCGGGGCCGGATCGCCCGCGAGCTGCACGACGTGATCGCGCACTCGATGAGTGTGATCGTGGTGCAGGCTGGAGCGGCCGAGCAGATCCTGGAGAGGGATCCCGCCCGGGCCCGGGAGGCGCTCCGCTCGATCCGACGGGCGGGCAACGACGCGCTGGCGGAGATGCGCCGGCTGCTGGGCATTCTCCGCCACGAGGACGAGGAGCTCACGTTGGCCCCCCAGCCGAGCATCGCCCGGCTGGACGAGCTGCTCGGGCAGGCCCGGGCCGGTGGCCTGCCGGTCGAGCTGGTGGTGGACGGCCAACCACGGCCGCTCGCACCCGGCGTGGAGCTGGCCGCCTACCGCATCGTCCAGGAGGCGCTTACCAACACCCGCAAGCATGCCGGAGCAGGACACGCAAAGGTAGTCGTCCGCTACGCCCCCGACGCCCTGGAGCTGGACGTGGTCGACGACGGCCGCCCGGGTGGAGCGGGCGATGGCACCGGCCATGGCCTGGTGGGCATGCGGGAGCGGGTCGCCCTGTACGGCGGGGTGCTGGAGGCCGGCGCCCGGCCCGAGGGCGGGTTCGTCGTGCATGCCCGCCTTCCCCTCGACCCCTCCCGACCGTGACCCAGGTCGTCATCGCCGACGACCAGGCCCTGGTCCGCGGCGGCTTCCGCATGATCCTGGAGGCCCAGCCCGACATCGAGGTCATCGGCGAGGCATCCGACGGCTATGAGGCGGTCGACCAGGCCCGCAGGCTCCAGCCGGACGTCGTGCTGATGGACATCCGCATGCCCGGGCTGGACGGGATCGAGGCGACCCGGCGGCTACTCGACGACCCCTCGACGTCGCTGCGGGTGCTGATGCTGACCACCTTTGACCTCGACGAGTACGTGTACCAGGCGATGCGCGCCGGGGCCAGCGGCTTCCTGCTCAAGAGCGTCGATCCGGCGGAGCTGGCCCACGCGGTCCGGGTCGTTGCCGCCGGGGACGCGCTGCTCGCCCCGACCATCACCCGCCGCCTGCTCGAGCGCTTCCTCCACCTCCCGCCGCCCGGGTCCGCGCCACCCCGAGGCCTCGGCGGCCTCACCGCGCGCGAGCTCGAGGTGCTCACCCTGGTCGCCCGCGGCCAGTCCAACGCCGAGATCGCCGCCGCCCTGTTCCTCAGCGAGACGACCGTCAAGACCCACGTCGCCCACCTGTTCCAGAAGCTCGGCCTGCGCGACCGCGTGCAGGCGGTGATCACCGCCTACGAATCCGGGCTGGTGCGCCCCGGTACCGTCTGACGGCCACGCCCCGGCACCAGGGAGACAGCCGCATCCCACGTCGCCCCAATCCCGCAGCGAGGCCGGGATGTTGGGATGGGAGCGTGGCTGGGCACGGCTGCCCGCGGTTACGACGGCCAGGTCTGGGGCGTGGCGGCGAGATCGCCGGCTACGCCACGACGGCCTTCAGCAGCCGGGGCGCCGCCGTCAGCTCGTGCTCATGGGGAACGTCGGGCTCAGCCTCCCTGGCCGTCGCTTCACTTACTTCAGGTGGCGCAGCAGCGTGCAGGCCATCAATCTCGCGCCCCGACTGTCTCGCCTGGCGGATTTCGGTTTTGCGTCAGGAGCTCGTACCTGGCCATGATCCCCTCCATGACCTGTCGCCCCAGGCGACCTTGGCGGTCTGGTCGGGCGAGGGGGAGCCGTCGCTCGAAGTACAGGTACTGGTTAAGCGCAGTCCGATACAGGTTGGCGGTCTGCTTGTCGGCCAGCAGCCTGGCGAGCGACGCGCCGCCGGACTCATGCAGCGCCTCAACCTGCTCAAGCTCGTCCAGGTCGATGATCTCCAGCCGACCGAGGTGGGCTCCCTGCAGCAGGCCGGCCCGGGCGACCCGCTCGTGGAACTCGCTCATGGTGATCGGGTTCACCGGGAAGCCGTGCGCCACCAGGACTACCGGGAACATCCTCCGCCCCGGCGTCCTTGGCTGGCCGGTCAGCTTCTCCTCGTCGCGGTCCAGGTGCCGGATGGTGGCGTCCAGCTGCTTGACCTTCTTCTCGATGAGCTTGGCGACGTCCTGGTCGAAGTCGGCCGCGGTGCCGCCAGCGAGCGACTTCTGGGTCAGGCGCCCGGAGACCACCTCGATGCACACCCAGGCCCAGCCGTAGTCGATGGCGATGTCGCAGACGGACACCTTGCCGCGCTTGGGGCTCCAGGCCTGCTGCATGTCCTCCTCGTACCAGACGCGACGGACGCCGCCCGGCAGCTCGGGGACCATGCGCTCGACGCTCTCTCGGGCGTAGGCCTCGACCACCTGGCCGTGGAAGGACCGGAACCGGTCGGCCGCCGCCATGCCCTGGCTGAGGTAGTGGTCGTGGAGGGTCCAGTAGGCGGCCCCGCCGGTGAGCCGCTCCTGGAGGAATACGGGGCTGAGCAGGATGAGGTCGCCGTTGTCGGCGTGCAGCATGGGGTACCGCCGGAAGGTGGTGTAGGACCAGTCGAAGCCGCTGGCCTCCGCCTCCTGGCGCACCAGGGTCTCCATCGTCGCCTTGTCGGTCGCCAGCAACCGGAACACGGCGTCCAGCTTGGCTCTTGGCAGCGGGATGTTGTCGTAGAAGGAGCCGCGCTCGAACCGGACCACGCCACCTTCGGCCGCGCCGATGGCCGGCGCCCCAACCAGCAACAGATCGTCCAGGGTGACACCGGTGACCTGCTCGAAGACCCCCTCCACGTCGACCGCGCCGGGCTCCCCGGCGAGCTGGCGGGGCAGGTCATGCCAGAGGCGCTGGTAGCGGGCCAGCAGCGACCCGAAGTTGTGGCCGACGTTGAAGGACTGGTTGCGGACAACCTCCAGCGACAGGTCGGCGGGGTAGCTGCCCCACTGCCCGCCGTTGCCGTTGGCTCGGACCCCGAGCCGGTCGGCCACACCCAGCATCGCGAAGGTGAACGGGTTGGGGCCCTTGTCGTCGGCCCGGGCCGGGGTGCCAGCTGGCGAGACGAGCAGGGCGGCCTTGATCACCGCCAGCAGGACCTGGGGGGCGAGCAGGCGGTACCCCGTCCGAATCAGGTTCTGGACCTTGGTGCGCGCCGGCTCGATGAACATCTTGCCCGCGGCCTCCAACTGGAGGTCGATGTCCAGGGAGCCGTGGTGCTCTAGCCGGGCCAGCCAGGTCGCCGCCTCCATGAGGAAGTGCTCGTCGGTGGCCGACCTGAGCAGCGGCTCCAGCTCGGCGTCGGTGAGCGGCCGCCCCAGCACCTCGGTGCTGGTCAGGTAGGTGGACATGGCGTCGATCGGCGCAGGCCCGGCAACCGCCGAGGCCGGCACGATCAGCCCCGACGCCGTCTGGGCGGCCGGGCTGACCCCAAGCCGTGGGACGGTCGTCCCAGGCCATACGAGGCGGCCCTCCTCAAGACGAGCAAGGTAGGTGCGGCGGAACTCAGCCGGCTCCTGGCTGACCAGACCATGGTGGAGCCGCTGGATCTCGCGCTCGGGATCGACGGGAGGAGGCGTAGGCATCCCGAGCAGTGTGCCGACATGACCAAAGGGCGTCCAACGAGTTCTGTCTGTCCGGCGGCAATCGGTCATGCAGAGGCCATACATCCGGAGTCAGCATTTCCCGCACGACCCGCTGGATGCGCGATGGCCGCCGGACCTGGGTAAGTGGACATCATGACGACCCGGCTTAAGTCGGCTAGCCAGTTAACGTCACTTGCTGGCACCAGGCGGCGTAGACCAGCCCAGACCGTAGGCCGCGGTCGATCTGGGCCCAGGCGTGGCGCAGGCTGGTCGCCTCCAACCGGTCGGAGCGGACGCGGAGCAGGCCGACGCCCTCGGCCACCGCGCGCAGCAGCTCCACCGCCTCGCGCTGGGTCACACCGGGGGCCGGGCCGCCGGGTCCCCGGGGTGTGGTGAGGCCGGTGGCGCGTGCGGCGATCCGGGCCTCGGCGGCGGCTAGGCGGCCGTCGGGGAGCAGGGCGAGCCCGTGGCGCTCGGCGACGAGCTCCACGAGGGTGTCGAGGCGGGCGAGCAGCCCGCGGTCATGGGATGGCACGGCGGTTCCCTTCAGGCACGGGAGGCAGGGGCGGGCGCAGCCTGCCACCCCGTCCCGCCGGCCAGAAGGGGGTCCCGCCAATCTGTGGACAACCGCCCGACGTGCCGGCAGCCGGCCCGGCCGCGTTAGATTGGGGCGATGGAGCGCAACCGGAACGCACCCATGACGCCGGGCCGCGAGCAGCTGAGCGGGATCAGGGGCGTGACCCTGACCGCCCGGTTCGTCTGCGAGCTGGCCCTGCTGGCCGCGCTGGCCTTCTGGGGCTACGTCGTCGGCGAGGGTGTCTGGGCATGGCTGCTCGGCCTGGCCGCTCCGGTCGTGGCCGGCATCGTCTGGGGGACGTTCGTGGCGCCACGGGCCAGGGTCCCCGTCCCGGCCCCGATCCGGGTGGCGATCGAGCTGCTGCTCTACGCCGCCGCGGCCGCCGGCCTGGCCGCCGCCGGGCAGCCGGCGGCCGGGGTCGTGCTCGGGGTTGGCGGGCTCGTCACCTCGGTGCTCAACGATGTGCAGGAGCGCCGGGCAGGCCCCGACGTCCGACGCAGCTAGGCACCGGCGTCCCCGGGCAGTGATCACCTCGTGGACCGTCGCGGGATCGTATTAAGGTGGCAGCACCGTGCCGGTCTGGATCTGCGCCACCTGCGCCAACCGCTACCCCGAGGCGACGTCGCCGCCGGGGTCCTGCATCATCTGCTCCGACGAGCGCCAGTGGGTGCCGCCGTCGGGGCAGCGCTGGACCACGGCCACCGAGCTGGCCGCGGCCGGGCACCGCGGTGAGGTGCGCGAGGTCGAGCCCGGCCTGCTCGGGATCGGCGCCGACCCGCCGGTGGCCATCGGCCAGCGGGCCCTGCTGGTCCGCACCGACGAGGGGAACCTGCTCTGGGACCCGCCCGGCTACCTGGACGAGGTGTCGCTCCGGGCGGTCGCCGAGGCCGGCGGCCTGCGCGCCGTCACCGCCAGCCACCCCCACTTCTACGGGTCCATGGCCGAATGGAGCCGCGCCTTCGACGCCGACGTGCTGGTGCCAGAGGCCGACCTGGCCTGGCTGACGCACCCGCCCGAGCGGCCGCCGGTGACCTGGTCGGGCTCGCTGACCGTGCTCGGTGGGGTCACGCTCATCCAGTGCGGCGGCCACTTCGCGGGCAGCGCGGTGGTGCACTGGGCCGAGGGGGCCGGCGGGGCCGGGGTGCTGCTGAGCGGCGACACCATCTTCGTCACCCCGGGCGAGGACCGGGTCACCTTTGTCCGCAGCGCGCCCAACCGGCTGCCGCTGCCCGAGCGGGCCGTCCGCGCGGTGGTCGAGGCGGTCCGGCCCTACCGGTATGACCGCATCTACGGGGGCTGGTGGACGCCGGTGCTGTGGCGCGACGCCAAGGCGGTGGTCGAGCGCTCGGCCGACCGGTACATCCAGTGGCTGCGCGGGGAGGTGCCGGAGGGCTGATGACGGCCCGCGCCTGGATGCTGTTCGCGGCCGTGTCGGTCGTCTGGGGCGTGCCCTACTACTTCATCAAGGTCGCGGTCGAGGCCGGGGTGCCGCCCGGGTTCGTGGCCTGGTCGAGGGTGGCGCTCGGGGCGGCGGTCCTGCTCCCGCTGGCCTGGCGGCGGGGAGCCCTGCGGGGGCTGGGCGGCCGCTGGGGGGCGATCGCCGCCTACACCGCCTGTGAGGTGGCGGTGCCGTTCACGCTCATCGCCGTCGGGGAGCAGCACGTCTCCTCGTCGCTGGCCGCGATCCTGATCGCCTCCATGCCGCTGATGGTGGCGCTGCTGTCGGTGCGGTTCTCGCCGGAGGACAAGCCGACCGGGCTGCGGCTGGCCGGGCTGGTGGTCGGCTTCGGGGGCGTGGTCGCGCTGCTCGGGGTGGACGTGGCCGGCCGGCCCGGTGAGCTCTTCGGCGCCCTGCTGGTGCTGGTCGCCACCCTCGGGTACGCGACCGCGCCGATCATCATCAACCGGCGGCTGGCCGACCTCGACCCGCTCGGGCCGATCGCGGCCAGCCTGGCCCTGGCCGTGGTCGTGCTGCTGCCGGTGGTGCTCGTCACGCCGCCCGAGGGGATCCCACCCGGGGACGCGCTGGCGTCGCTGGCCGTGCTCGGAGTCGTCTGCACCGCGCTCGGGCTGGTGCTGTTCTTCCAGCTGATCGTCGAGGCCGGGCCGAGCCGGGCCGCCGTCATCACCTATGTCAACCCGCTGGTCGCGGTCGTGCTCGGTGTGCTCGTGCTGGACGAGCGGCTGGGGGCCACGTCGGTGGTGGGGCTGGTCGCCATCCTGGGCGGGTCCTGGCTCGCGACCAGAGGCCGCCGCCGGCTCCGGCGCCGAACCCCGACCGAAGCCCGAACGTGAACCGACCCCGGCGCCGCGCTGCTGGCGGCTGCCGGGGTCGGAGGTCGGTGGAGAGGAACAGGTCCGGCCGGTCCTGGTGCGGTGGGACCGGCCCGGGTCGAACTGGCCGGGCTCATCGCGCCATCAGGCCATGGACCAGGACCCGCCACCCGCGACGGTCCAGGGACTTCCGGGACTCGGACGCTCGCCGGACGCGGTGGACGCGGTGGTTCCGGACCCGCTGGGCATCCGCGTGTAGCTCCGCCACCCGGTCCGCGGTCAGCTGCTGCAGCATGAAGTTGTGCATCTCGTGTTCACCTCCTCCTCATACGGGGCCGCTAGCACGCCTCGGCCTGGGCGGCGGGTAGCTCGGCTGGGATCGGGGGCAGCGGGTGCTTGCGGGGACGGCCCCGGGAACGCTTGAACGGAACGGGTTGGCCGTCGACGAACACCTCCCCACCCCAGACGCCCCAGGGCTCGCCGCGCTCCTTGGCGCCCTCAAGGCACCTGGTCCGCAGCGGGCAGGGCCGGCAGAGCTGCTTGGCCAGCTCCAGCTCGCGGGGTGACTCGGAGAAGTAGAGGTCGGGTCCCGCCTGCACGCATGGCAACGCTCGCCCGGGCGGGAACAGCTCCAGGGTCTGCATGGTCGGGTCGCTCCTTGTCGTC
>Ga0081538_10001533_pt1 | contig 23716 bp, 28 predicted proteins | sample TabmetS5T2R1_FD_71022 | JGI IMG/M metagenome (GOLD analysis project Ga0081538, IMG submission 71022) | Tabebuia heterophylla rhizosphere microbial communities from the University of Puerto Rico - S5T2R1 | ecosystem: Host-associated > Plants > Roots > Rhizosphere ... | reverse complement strand
TAACAACTCTAATGAGAGTCGGCTTATATCAATCAGAGGTCCAAACAATGCCAAAACACCGAAGGTTACACATAGAACGGAGAAAGACTACGTCGAAATTATCTATGAGGTTGTTTAGCACAAAGACTAGCCACCTTGGCAGATGTTGCAGAATATCTTAATGCCCAGCCACAAGCGTGACTACAATGACGTGCCGACTTGACCAGAGTGGCCTGCTAAATTATGAAAAATATCGGAGTATCCAGCATCATGCAATTACATTGTGATCCAAATATCGTATAAAAAAGAAATTGATTCTGGGAAATAAACAAGATCTGCAAACAAAGCAGCAATTCCAGTTATCATATCCAACATATACCTCTAACATATGAGCAGTTATCACATGATTTTTCTCATCACAGAATAAAAGACTTCTAGAAAGGACCAGCAATAATGGAGCTAAAATTCTGAAAAAGTGAGTAGAGGGCTCTTTTGCTTCTTATTAAGGCTCTATTGTTGTTTTCGATAAGTCCAATTTTCCATTTTTGACATCAATTAAGAATTTTATCCAATTGTCAATTTCCTTGATTTTTTCATTATCAATTTGCCATGAAGAATTATTTTGTTCGTTTCCGAGCAACACTCTATGTTTTTCGATTTCTTTCTTTCTGCTATAAGCATAGTTGAGTATGAGGTCAAGTATTTGCTCCGCAGACATATATTAAAGTGATATATTATGACCTAAAAAGGCGTCTATTATACTTCTTTAGATAAGCCCGTAGGCAGCAAGGACGGGCATAAACGGACATCAAGTCGTTACCTAACATTCGTAAACCCCACCACTTGCGCTACGGGTTGCTATAATTCTGTAAAAAAGATATTTTAGAATTTTGGAAAATATTTCTGAAAGCCCCGCGCGAGAATAAGGGTTTGCAGTCTTATCTACGAGCGGGAGGTGCCATTACTTTTCCGGATATGAGGATGAAGTTGACAGGGCTACTACGCTCTTTATAGGTAAATGCTATATTTCTGTGAATTGTGTGTTCAAATTACTTTGAGTATGTGCAGAGGCATTCTAAACCAGAGATGTGAGAAAGTAAAGTCATTAAATATTGAGTTTTTTGCTTATCGTCATTAGTGATAGGATCTTTTGATAGAACCACACAAGCAATAAAGGGAAATATGTCTGATTAAAAATGGATGAAGATAGACAACTGTTCGTTTCCAGAAGAACTTCTCTATGATACTGAAAATCTTGTCTGGATAAGTAATAAAGAAAAGGCTGTAACCATTGGGATTACTGTCATAATAGCATCTATTGCCGGCAAATTATCCAGCATAAAATTAAAGCCAGTAGGTACCAAATTAGAAAAGGGGAAGAGCTGCGGCGTCTTAGAAAGTGCCAAGTACTTTGGGGTGGTGAGAACTCCTATAAGCGGTACAATTGTTCAAATTAACAACTCTTTAATGGACAAGCCAAAATTAGCAAATGATTTTCCATATTCCGAAGGTTGGTTTGTCAAGATAGAACCTTTAGATATGACAGATCTCAATGCCCTCGAAACAATTCAAAACTGTCGTAATAAAATGAGCTTGGCAATTCAGAAACTTAGAGTAAGATGCTTTGCAGCATTTCCTGACCACGAAATGTTTGAGATAGGAGTTGAATGTTCTGCTACTCTTGCAAAACTCGATGAATTAATTGGGAAAATATCTACTGGAGAAGTCATACATTTAGTGTCAGATGATCCCACAGCTGATCTGGAGATGTTGAGGTGGTCAGAAGAGAGGGGACAATCCATCTTAGAGATGAGGAATGAGGGAAATCTTTTCCATTTCATAGTAAAGAAGTTAAGATAATAATAGTAGTTGTTATAACAAAAATGAAGATTACATAGGATTGGCTGTACTAATTTAAGATTAATACCTTTATGGGATCATATCATATGAGCACTCTACTATTTTTCTATTGGATTATCCACCATGTTTCCCCATTCAGTCCATGATCCATCGTAATTTTTCACGTTAGGATAGCCAAGCAAATATTTCAGGACAAACCATGTATGTGATGACCTTTCTCCTATTCTGCAGTATGCGATAATTTCCTTGTCAGGAATAATTCCTTTTGACTGATACATTTGCTTCAATTCTTCTATTGATTTAAACGTCCCATCGTCCTTGACTGCTTGACTCCAAGGTATATTTGAAGCACCTGGGATATGTCCTCCTCTCTGAGCATGCTCGGTTGGATATTCCGGAGGAGCCAGTATCTCTCCGGTGAACTCTTTTGGACTTCTAACGTCAACCATTGCGATATTCTCTTTATCTAGCGCTTCCTTTACCTCATTCAGATATGCTCTGATACTTTTGTCAGGCTCCGTGGCCTTAAAACTTCCTCGCTGATACTGTGGAATGTCTTTACTTATCGGTCTGTCCTCCTCTAACCATTTTTTCCTTCCTCCATTCATAAGCCTCAGATCCTTGAATCCATAGTATTTGACTGCCCAAAAGGCAAATGCGGCAAACCAGTTGTTAAAATCGCCATATAAAACCAGTATAGTATTGTTGTTAATCCCAGCTTTTTGCATCAAATCCTCGCAGGTTTGCTTACTGAAAATATTCCTGGTTACCGGATCGTTTATGTCCTTTTTCCAATCAAATAATACAGCACCTGGTACATGCCCTAGATTGTAATTGGCTGTTGGATCATAGTCAACTTCCGCTATGCGAACCTCCTTGTCATTCAAGTGATCCATTACCCATTGTGTGTCAACCAGAACTTCTGGGTGTGCGTAGCTCATTAGACCTCATTACCTAATATGCGATCGCAAAATATTAACTTTTTAAGGATTGCTTTCTTTTTCCTATTTACCAAGAACACTACATGCAGTTCTTTCTATTATTCCCGCACTCTAAGCAGAGGCTTCCATCTTCTTACCATGATCGATTTTCATATGCGCTTCTAAATCCAGCTGGCTTGGAAATGATCTATCGCATGTTTGACAATAGTATGTGGGTCTTACTTTGCGAGGTGGAGGAGTCTTTACTTTGACCTCTGTGCCGTCAAGCTTAATCTTTTTTCCCTTCTCCTCTTTTGTCACCATTCTCATCTATTGCATTGTATAATTTTAAAGAGTTTCCAAGAAAGACTTAAGTGGCACAAATCTACAGAAAATTTGAGTACTGCATTCTTTGATGCTTTCCTAGCTATAATTGCGAAGATGTATTGATTGGAAGCAAACCCGAAAAGGCTCAGATGTATATATATGTCTGCTGATAAAGTAGGCGAAAAAAATTCTATGAAAGGAGCTACTACTACAATATTCTGAGAGTAGAAGAAATTCAAGATGTGAAGAAAACAGAGACAACTATTCTATCAAATATTGCTATTAGGGATACGCTGATCTTTCCAATTATGATAGTTTTATCTAACTTTTTGTATATACAATAACCATGGCGAAACTGACTATCCGCCGTAAGGGGCATACAAGAAAGGCATTTACGGCAAAGCGGGGTAGAAAGAAAGTAAAAGTCGCCAAGACCCGAGTAAAGTCCTCGACATTTAAAATCAGTGACCGAGGAAAGCAGGGTCGTGGACCTAAGGTCGTCCCGCCACTCGAGGAAGGTGCACTTGGCGGACCGGGTTTCTTTAATCGTTCAAATGATGAACAGGAACAAATAGTATTCAATCGCGCAAAAGAAATGAGTGAAAGAAAGGTAGTGGGTGAGCTACGTGCATTGCAAGTATTCTTTAAAACAACCGATCCGCAAAAGTCAAGGCGGGCGCTAGAATTGAGCAAGAAAGTCGCCGGTAGCTTTAAAGGTACACAGGAGGTCAGCTATCCGGAAGGCTTTGGCAAGAAGCAATAGAGACACTCTTAAGAATACTGGGGTTTGTCTAGATTTGCTCCTGCTTTGAGTAGGACAGTTGGACCACTATCTTATTTTCTTCTGTACTCCTCCCTCAGTGGCTATTTTTGGTCTGTAAAATGACTTGCTAGATTCCAATGAAAATTTATGCTGACTTGTCAGTCAATATTATTGACAACATGGCTAGCACATGGCTAGCACATATAAGGTGAGTCGACAACATTAAAGATTCTTAATGTGCTGTATTTGATATGGATTCAGGAAGTGAGCATCATCATCCTGAAGAACAGATTCCAACAGAATATACCGAAGAACAAACTCTAAGAACAGTTCGAAAACAAAGTAAAATCCCTGGTGTTGGACGTAAGGAGAAAACTATTAATGATTTTCCAAAAGCTGCAGCATTAGGCCAAATCTTGAAAGATTTGGACTTTCCAGCAGATAAGCAAACAATTGTTAATTTCGTAAAGGAATTAAATACTCCACAAAGTAGAGAGATCCTTCCCATGATAGAAAAGCTTATTGAGAAATCGTATGAGAGCGTTTCAGAAGTTGCGAATGCTACACGACTTGTTGAGTGATAAAACAAGACCTGGACTTAATTCGCGGAATTTAGTTTTCTTAATAGGCGCCATTTATCAAATAATAGCATAAAAAGCATACTCCCCAAGGGGAGCCTTATTAATTAGAAGTAGAATCACTGATGATATTTGCCGAAACCGAAGCGAAACAAGATGGAAATATACAACGATATCCTTAGCGCAATAAACCTGGAATTAACAAATGGGGAGGCAAAACCTACTAGGGTGCAGATCCTTAGCAACCTTGCCTACGATAAACTTGTCAGATACCTAAATGAATTAGAAGGCAAGAAAATGATAATGCAAGACCCTCTTCAAATAACCGAAAAAGGTCGAGATTTTTTGCAGGATTATGATCGGATCAAAAGCTTTGTCCTTGACATGGGTGTAAAGTACTTGGATATTCCAGAGAGGGAGAAGGTTTATGAACGCTGAAAAAGCAAATTATCGTCCAATAAAGTTCCTTGACCAGGTGGAAGGGAACAATCACATAGTCCTGTTATATGACAGCCAAAAGTATGCATATTTGATAATAGCGCGGTATCTTTTGAATGGATTGAAAAAACAGGAGTCATGCATTTTCTTTACTTCCGACGAGCCTGAAGTGATTGAAGAAAGGTTGTCTGTGGAAGGCATTGATGTCAATTCACACAAAGAGAAAAACTCCCTGCGTATCCATCGTATTGACAGATCTTATGCAAATAAACTTGACGCACTCAGTTCTCTCAAACGCATAAGAGAAGAAGCTACTAAAGGTATGAAGCCGCCCTATAGATTTGTCGGCAGGACGATAACCGACACAGAATCAAAAGAGGGAATGAAAATGGGATTGGTCGTGGAAAAAACGGGCCACAAACATTTTGACGACTTTGACTGCTCTCAGCTGTGCTATTATGATATCTATGGGATAGAACACTCGCGGAGAGCTGAATGGATCAGTGGACTTTTGAAAAACCACCACCACGTAATATATGGGTCAGAACCTGATAGGGCCGTAGCATTTGAAACCATGCTACTTGAAGATGGAGAGTAGTATTAATGCAATTTTACTTTATTATATTGAAATAGATACGCGCGCAAGCGTCGACATCTATATAAGAACTCAATTCAAATCGCAAGCAGGTCTAGTCGGATATTATCACCGTAATTTCCATCTTCTATACGGTGGAGAACTAGGGCTCTGCAGTGTCAGTACGTTGGAAACCCCGCTAAAATTACAAGGACATCCGTGGTCGCAATTGCATGTTTGTACATAGTCCATCTTTAGATGCCAGTTTGGAATTGAAGTATCTTGTTGTTGCTGTTGCTGCTCATGCTGTCTTGTGACATCAATGACTCTTTCAACATATTTGTATCTTGAATATTTTTTTTCACAATGGCTAATGAGCTTATTCGTATGTTACATCACAATCAGTGATAGTTGCTCATAAATTCTCTTCAAGAAATTACATTATTTTAGGATTGCATATTTCAGGGTAACGGATATTTCAGAAAATATTCAAAAAGATCTTGGAATATTAATGGTACAGAATAAAAGCATCAGTTGTTTAGAGTTTTCGACATACATTATCGTTCATATTATATTCCGGTAACGTCAATATATTACTGAAAATGATGGAGTATGCAGTCTTTTTCCGCATTGGCCATGCCAATAGTCAACTCGCTAGGACCATCTGGCTACCCTGCGCTGCAGACCTTCCTATCTCACATATTGGATAGAAAGAATCGATTCTTCTTACTTTCTAGCAAGAAGATATTCCTTGTCTTATTAGCTGCAGCAACAGTTGAGATGCTAGAGGAAGTATTCTAATACTGGTGGTAAGTACCACTGGACCTTTTTATTTTGCCTCGTACAATTGCTACCGCGCAGGTGTAGCATAATCGAATCCACGAAAGATATGCAGTCAAGATCGACTAACCGCTGGATTTTGTGCTGATTTCACTTGCGATATTCTTCATCTATTTTGTTTTATGTAAACGGGTCTCTAGAGAATTACTATCTAGTGCGGTTAAAAAGGAAAAAGGCAATATTATTTAGAAATCTTTCAATAAAAGCATAAATATATGTTTGCCGAAAATAACGCTCCGACCGGCCGAAAGAGAGGGCTGATCCATCAATCGGATCTGCGCAGCAGGTAAAGGCCTGCTGGGCCCATGGGGCTGGATGGCTGCGTAATGCTGAAGCAGGTACACGGTCAATCCGAAAGGGTTGGCCGCCACCCTTCCTAACACATTACGACAGGGGCAAACCACAAGGCTGCCTGGAACCTGCGAGAGCTGTCTTGAAGGGAAAGCCACATGCCTTCGAATGCTGGTCGGCTTATCTTTCTTTTTCTTGATACCTCAATATTCTTGGAGCCAGCTCTGTGGCATAAGGACTCATTTAGAACTTTTGGAGTGATCCAGTCAGCTTGACAACCATGAAAAAATATAATATGTAACCTTTTTAGCCTTTTTGTGCCTTAGAGAGAATACAATGTCTTCACAAGGATCAACAACGAAGGACGAAACTACCAAATTAGAGAACTCTACCTACAATATCCTGATAGCACTTGGCAAAGAGGCTAGGTTTCTGTATTCCGCCATCGATACCTACATTGAAGATGCTCGCAAAGACAATAAATCTGAACTTGAAAACATGTGGAAAACTATAAAGCAAGATCGAGAAAGGCATTTGGGGATGCTGAGAGACGCTTTAGATAAGCAAGCAAAAGAGCAAAAATTGCGCTAATATAGTAAAAGCAGCCTTGCTAACCATCAACTATGCCAAGTATTTAATTGGGAACAACTTTCCTTGTTCTCCCTCTTTTTTGTTGCGTAGCATATAATTTATATCTAGAAAGACCTTCCACATAGATACATTTAACCAAAAAATATGAGTCTGATGGAGGAGGAGGAGAAAGAGCAGAATAGAGGGAAGCTCTTTCCCATTCCTGAAAAATAGTCTTATGTTCTTCTATTATTACATTCTTCTAATAGCTAATAATATATTAGTCACATATTAATTACATCTACAATACCATACTGAACTATATGCATCTCGTGTTAAATTGATTGAAGCACAGTCTTCATCTAATGAAGCAGTATCATTACGACATTGACAATAATAGTAATAATCCTAATAGAAAAAAAGCCGCTATTGAATTTAAAACCTATCGGAGATTCATTACTACCATAGCATTACCCGCTCTGTTCCTAATACTAGCATTCATGACAGTAGCGCCAATCAGTCCAGTGCAGGCCACAGTATCTGGCGACAATGAAACTGCGGCCACGCCTGCGCCTGGTGGAGCATCATTAGGTCCGGCAGGCAATGAAACAAATGTAACCACTACAGCTACTGCGCCATCTGCTTGCTTACCACAAAACGCTACTTCGACGACAACAGGCAGTCCTACTGCTGTAGATGCTAATGCTACCACAACCACAGACAATATAACAGCAACTGTTGCACCTAGCGGTGCTAGCATCGATGCTAATGACACTAGCACATCACTTGCTACTGCAGGGAATACCACAACAGACAATACCACAACAGCAACTGTTGCACCTAGCGGTGCTAGCGTATGCTAGCAATAGGCCAGACAACATTTTTCAAGCAAGAACTCAGTTAGAAGAAGAATATACACATTACAGGATGATGATAATACGCTAGGAGGTCATCTGTCCCTGCGATTTAGGAATATGTAAGATATCGCAAATTTTTAGCAATCGAAAGTTCTCACCGTATTTTCATGGTCTCTCTAGAGGAGAAACCGAAAGGTTCCTTGAAATTTGTTATTGGTAGTATTATTCTCAATAGGCTATGTGTTTGTCAAAGCTACTTATACTCTTGTTTTCACTATGCGTGCCAGTCACAATCCTTGCATTTTTCTCCAGCGAATCTTGCTTCAGTTGGGCAAACTCTATCTCAGAAATGATTCCTTGTTGTTTTAGGATAGCTAACTTCGTTAATTCATCGGCTATTGATATCTGCTGTTTAACAATGGTACTAGAGGATTGTGCTACTGCTACTTTCTTGGTTCCATCTATCCCTTCCCTGATAATTGTGAAAAGTCGTTCTCCCTTATCTTTTGACAAAGCGTCAATTTGCCCATCTTCTCCTCGTCCCCAAGCAATCAGTCCGCTATGCTTGCTAACCCGGCTCATTTCGCTCAGCCCTGGAGCCCTAATTAGAATTGTGGATGAGAAAACACCTTTTTCTAGTTTGACACTAGTCATCTTATCATATGGAATATCCTCAATATTTTCGCGCATGCCCAGCATCGTAGGATTTCTGATTATCACGCGCCTATCAGTTGCAAAAACTATGTTAGGTGTAGCCAATGCAGAGCCGCCAGGTCTCATTCTAGATTGTTTTGCAACCAACCGGACTTTTTCATCTTGACCAAGCCTATTAGCAATTTTACGAATTTCTTCTAGTTCGTCTTTGTCAGTTATATTATCTGTGATAAAATGTACTTCAGATTCATTTTCTTTTCTAAAGCGAAAAGGCATGTTGCTTTGGAAAGCAATCTAAGTATATAAGCACCAATCTATCAATGTGATAACAATTACCATTGTGTAACTGCTCTAGCACGCTGTGGTTGCTTCTCAGCAATAGAGGATATCAAAGCAGCTATGCAAAGCGAAACAAAAATAGGTGATACCTCAATTGACTATGCAATGCAGAAGAGAGAGCCTCAATAACAGATAATGGTTATTTATCATTTACTATGTCTTTCTTTTTTATTCGCAACTGATGATTTCCAATCAGCCCTAATAGCTGGTTTTCCCTTTAGCCTTTGAAGGTAATTGTATGCAGATAGTGCTGCAATAGCTCCTTGACCTGCAGAAATTATAGCCTGTTTGTAGGGCACGTCTGTAACGTCACCTGCTGCGAATATTCCTTTTGTGGAGGTGCTGCAATATTTGTCAACAATTATTTCTTTGCTGGCATTTAACTTAACTAGATCTTTAACAATGTCTGTCTTTGCAATATATCCCAACTCTACAAATATTCCGTCGACATCTAACTTTGATTCAGATTTAGTTTTGGAATCATAAAGTGTTAGAGATTCAGCTTTTGAAATACCATTAATTGCTTTCACAATAGAATTAGAAATGACAGAAATCTTCTTGTTGGTATTATTATGTTTATTTTGTAACAATAAGTCAATTAACTCTTCTGAACCTACTGGTTGGTCCATGCTATGTATTATGTACAGTTGTGATGCTAGCTCTTTGAGATATAATGCTGCTTCTAAAGCTTGGTCACCAGCACCAACAATTGCAACTTTTTTGTTTTTGAAAAAAGGACCGTCACAAACAGCACAATATGAAACTCCTCTACCACTTAACTCCTTTTCACCTTTCACATTCAAGTCTCTTGGAGTCTTGCCAAATGCAAGAATCAGGGCATGGCCAGAATATTCATTATCATCGTTATTTGTTTTTATTATAAAGCCACTATTACCATTATCTTCCTTATGTTCTGTTATGGACAATACCTCTTCATAGGCAAATTCGGTCCCGAAATTTCTTGCTTGTTGTTCAAACTTTTGCATAAGTTCAAAACCGCCTATGTGTTCAAAAGGGGGATAGTTTTCTATGGCATTTGTAAGAAGTGCTTGTCCTCCAATATCTTTTGTAATTACTAAAGTCTTGAGGCCTTGCCGGCTAGCATACGTTGCAGCAGTCAGCCCTGCTGATGCTCCACCGATAATCAGTACATCATATGACAATTGTTATCAATTATTTAGTACCAAATCATGCCATTAAATCTTCTTCTCTCCTAATAGGTGTTAACTTTGACACGGCAGAAATTTTTCACGTGCATACGTATGGAAAAACAAAAACAAAAAGCGACAGAAGAGGATAGGATAGGATAAGATATAGTTATAAAATTAATCTACAAAGTATGAAAAAGTATAAAACACTACAAAGTGGGAAAAAAGGATAGGGCTAGTCCTTTTTCTATTCCGTACTAAACGAGTGTCCACATGAGCAGCTCTTAGTCACATTGGGATTGTTGATCTTAAAACCTGAGCCCATCAGGCTCTCGATGTAGTCGATGTTGGCGTCTTTAAGATACCTCTGGCTGTAGCTGTCCAGCAATAGCTTTACTCCGTTCTGCTCAATGATCCTATCGTCCTCGTCAGGCTTTTCTTCAAACCCCATTCCATATGAAAGGCCTGCACATCCTCCACCGGAGACGTACACTCTTAGGTAAAGATTGGAGTTTCCTTCCTGCTTCATGAATTCGGCGACTTTCTCAGCTGCCTTAGGGGTTATTGTTATTACTTGACTTTGCTGAGCACTTTCCATAACCTATTCCGGGCCATTTTAGTATAATAAGTTTTTCCTTCTTTCTTATTGCTTAGCTTCTGCAGTTGCCTCTACTTTAGGCTGCTGCTGTTCTACTTGCTCATCTTTCTTTTGCTCTGCAGGAGGAGCCTGGTAACTCTCTATGAACTTAATATTCTTGATTGTAGGAACAAACTTGAAGATATCATTTGCAACCGCTCGTTTGACTATTTGCAAGCCTTCAGCAAGGTATGTATCTTCTGGGAGCTGGATCTCTAAATTAGGAACCGCCAAATTGACCTGAAGTTTGCTTTCGTCTACACCCATTCTTCTCTTAACTAGAGCACTTACCTTTTCACTGTCAGAATCGAGCTTTTTCAATATATTTGCATCGTACAGCAGCGTCTTGCCTGCAAATCTGTGGTTAAAATCGACTTGTATTCTGCCTGAGCCAACATACCTCACTATGCCACGTCTATTATCGATTTCAATTTCGTCGCCAACTCCAACTTCGTCTGCCTTGTCGCCAAGTTTTCGCTGAGGGATCATCCTGATTTTGCTATCGTCTCTTTTCCCAAAGCCTTTCTCTGGTGATACTTCAATGTTAAGCTTGTCGCCAACATTGGCATTGGATAGTGCTTCATCCAGCCCTTTTAAGACCCAGTTTTCGCCAATGGATACAATCCTTGGCTCATATTTGTGAGTCGGATCATAAAAATTCGTTTTCTTAGCTTCTTCCTCTCGGGTTGTATCGAAAACATCATTAGTATCTTTAACCCTAGCAGTATAATCCACTAATACTAGAGAACCCTTTTCTAAAGGCATAGAAATGCGCTTCTGTTTTACCTTATATTAATCTTGATAGCTTATAGAAAAACATGAGAAAGAGAGAAGAATGTTATATTCAACCAAGCGCCTTTAGTCTATCCATTGTAACTGATGCAGCTTCAGCATTTGTTTTGATGCCAAGCATGTTCATCGCAGATGCAATAGATGATATGGTCCTCATAACATGGTAGCGACCAACCTCACCTATTGAACCAATCCGGAACACTTTGCCTTTCAGGTCACCAAATCCACCTGCAACCAACACCTTGAACTCATTTGACAATAGTCCACGGAATTTCTTATCGTCCATTCCCTGCAGGTAGTTGACTGCGATTATCATGTTGCTTCTTGCATCTGGCTTGGCAAAGGGCGTTAGGCCAAGCGAGCCTAAACCAGCGTAAAAAGCGTCTGCACATATCTTGTGGCGCCTTATTCTGTTCTCTAAGCCCTCTTCGATGACAATGTCAAGCGCTTCTTTGAAGGCATAGTAAAGCGGCAGCGCAGGCGTGAAGGGAGTTTCATAGTGCTCTTCATAATACTTGAAGTAGCGCTTCAAATTAAGATACTGTGTCGGAGGAGGATTCTCTTGCATGTGTTTCTTTGCACGCTTGTTTATCGAAATCGGAGCAACACCTGGCGGCGCGGCTAGAGCTTTTTGCGACGCAGTTACACAAATGTCAATATTCCATTTATCTACTGGTAGCTCGTCGCCTCCAAGTATTGAAACTGCATCAGCAATAAAGTACGCACCCTTTCTTGCCGCAAGTTCACCTAGCTTGTCCATGTATCTTATTGTAGTTCCAGTAGATGTTTCATTATAAACTGCATAAATGGCCTTAATGTCTTTGTGTTTTTCAAATGCTTCCTCAAACTTGTCGTAAGGTGGATTCTCTCCAGGCGGAGAGTTTATCCTGATCGCCTGCCCTCCCCAGCTGTCAATAAGATCAGCAAGCCTCGTGCTAAACTCACCATTGACTGGGATCACTGCCTTGTCTCCTTTCCTAATGAGGTTAACAACAGATGCCTCGACAGCACCGGTGCCTGAAGTAGTAAGAAGCACAATGTCATTTGAAGTCTGGAAGACCTTCTGGGTTTTTTCAACGATTGTCTTGTATAGTATGCGGAAGTCATCGCTCCTATGATTTATCATAGGAGCGAGCATTGCATTCATGACTCTGTTTGGGACATTTGTCGGTCCGGGAAGCATCACAAGGTATTCCATATAGTTTCAAAAAAAGCGGGCGAGCCAGCCATATTTAAATCAAATTACAATAATAATTACAGCCTCCTAGTTTTATAAAGCGTTATGAGGATGTAATTCTTCAAGTTGTCAATGAAGGAGCGCCGTTTTACTCTTTTGCAGCATGCACAGAAAGCAGTAGTGGACTGCCATGTAGTTGCAGCATTTGAGCCTGAAAACGTTTTCTATCTTACAGGCTTTTGGGGTGAAGCCATTGCAGTATGCATGGATAATAACACAACAAAGCTGATCACACCTAAACTAGAATATTCAAGGGCCGAAAAGACTTCAATAGATTGTGAAGTAGTTGCCAGTGAAAGAGGAGGCGAACTCATTTCCAAGTTTGTTTCACAAGTAAAAGGTAGCAGAGTGTGTAGCGACTGCAGTGATTACTCTACTATCGAGTCGATTCGCAAGCACGGCGGCTACATTTTGGTCAATACAGATCCGTTCTTCCAGACACGCAGAATAAAGGACCATTCTGAGATCAGAATTATCTCAAAAGCTGCAAAGATATTGGATAAGCTGTATGAAATATGCGAAGAGGAGATAAAGGTAGGTCTATCTGAGCGCGATCTCCAGGCAAAGCTCATCTATGAAGCAATGAAAATGGGTGCAAATCCTCCATCATACAAGTCTACGCTAAATCCACTGATAATAGCAGGGGGGCCCAACAGTGCGCTGCCACACGCTGAAGTAACAGACAGAAAATTTCGTAAGGGAGATATGATAGTGATCGACCTTACGCTCCGGTATGCTGGCTACATAGCAGATGCTACAAGAACATTTGTACTTGGCTCTGCAACTAAAGAGATGAAGAAAGTGTATGGCATAGTGCAAGAGGCGCAAAGAATAGGCCTCAACAAGACAAATGCAGGCATTAGCTGTAGTCAGGTTGATGCGACATGTAGAAACTTGATAGCAGAGCGCGGGTATGAGAAATTATTCATCCATTCGACCGGCCATGGGATAGGTCTTGATGTTCATGAGCCTCCCTGGCTTAAGATGGAAAGTGACGAAGAGCTCAGGGCAAATATGGTTGTGACCGTTGAGCCCGGAATATATATGGAAAATAAATTTGGAGTGAGGATAGAGGACAGCATAATAGTAAATAATGGTAAGCCGCAGGTGCTCAACAGATTCACAAAGGACCTTCTTGTTCTAAGATGAAATAAAAAGGCTAGCACGACTGAATGCATAAGAGTCAGGATCGTTATGATCCTTGCCACCTTGGCGATCTTTTTAAGTCTCTAGAACTCTGATCACATCCACACAGAGAGAGCAGCAAAAATACATTTATTCATGATTTGTAACATCGAGAAAGTGTTTTGACCGAAATTTTCGATTATTTCGAGCCTAACACCATATGTAGTGGACGGATGTAGTATTGAGATTTCTAGTATGGCAAGATAGTTCAGGATTTATGGCAAGGGATGCAACGCTATTAGGGGTGCAAGAAGAAATAAGGCGAAGAGGTATAATAATGCCAGTTATATGGTATCAACACTAATTATTCCAAAAAAATCCATGTGGTTATTGTTATCGCAATAGCATCATTTGTTATGATGACCTTGTGCAGTTAATTCAACCACAAGTTCTAGCAGTCTTCTTGCAACTTGTGTTTTGCTCTCAATAGGCAAATGGACAATTTTTTTGTCACTGTCAACAATAAACACTTCATTTTTATCAGAGCCGGGTTCTGAACCTTTTCTGCCTAAGTCGTTTGCCACAATAATATCGGCATCAGACTCCTTCAGTTTTCTATATGCCTTTTCTATCAGAACTGACTCTGACACGCAGTAGTCTGCCTTGAATGCAACAAGGAACGTGTCTTTGCTTTTCTTTTTCACTTCATCAATTATTTTCCTTGTAGCAACAAGCGATAGTTCCATCTTACCTAACTTTGTGTCAATCTTTTTGTCTGATTTTTTTGCAGGTGCAAAATCTGCAACAGCAGCAGCCATTACAACAATGTCATACCTCTTGGATGATAACTCAGAGACAACCGCCTTGTACATTTCTTCACCTGTATTTACGCGCACTATTTTGCCGGTTGCTGGGTTTAGGGTTCCGTGACCATACACTAGCGTCACAGTGGCACCCATCCGCTGTGCCTCCTGTGCTATGGCAATACCCATCTTGCCAGAGCTTAGGTTAGTCATGACCCTTATTGGATCAATATATTCAATGGTACTACCAGCAGTAACAAGCACTCTCTTGCCTGATAACGAGACCTTGTTGGAAAGGACTGAAATTGTGGCATTTAGTATATGCTCAGGGTCAGCCACTTTAGCCTTACCTCCTTCCATTTTGGGTTCAATGAAAATCATGTGCTCTTTCAATTTGCTGACATTTTGCTGGACAAATATATTGTCATACATGGCCTCATGCATTGCAGGGGCTACTATTATTGGGATCCTGCTGCCAAGTGCAACGCTAAGAATTGATGTAACAGGTGTATCGTCAATACCTGCTGCTGCCTTGCCAAGAGTGTTAGCCGTACATGGATAGACAATGATGAGGTCTGACATGCCATAGTCGGCTAGAATGATGTGCTCCAAGTCACCGGTCAACTTGGTGACTACATCATTGCCTGTGGCCCACTTCATTATTTCAGGATTGAGCAGCATTGATGTAGTTGATTCTGTCATGACAGCATGAACATCTGCGTTATGCCGCATCAATAGCCGTGCTAGGTCAACTGCCCGATAGGCAGCAACACTTCCTGTGATGCAAAGTACTATTTTCTTACCTTCAAGCTGGCTTCCTTGTGTTCCGAGAATATCTTTTGAAGGGTGAATCCCTCTTCTTCTTGTTACTCTCATACTCTCCTTTCATTCTTCCACTTGTTCAGCTCTTTTGCATCCATGTGGAATGTGTTAGATTCCTCGGGGAATATGCCGGCTTTAATGTCGTGGTTATAGCTTGAAACTGCATCAAATATTTCCTTGCTAAGTTCTGCATATCTTTTTACAAATCTCGGCCGAATATCTTCATAAATGCCTAACATATCATGCAGAACAAGGACCTGACCATCGCAGCCGGGGCCTGAGCCTATGCCTATTGTTGGAATTGACAGGTTCTTTGTTATCGCATCTGCCACCTCACTTGCAACCATCTCAATAACAATACTAAAGACTCCTGTTTTCTCTAGACTATTGGCCTCTTCAACCAGTTTGATCGCTCCTTCTTTTGTCCTGCCCTGCAATTTGTAGCCTTCCCATAGTGATGATGTCTGAGGCCTGAGTCCAATGTGACCCATAACAGGTATCCCGGCATCTACTATTGCCTCTATTTTATCCATAATCTCAGAACCTCCTTCAAGCTTGACTGCATCGCAGCCAGCCTTTATCAGCCGAACCGCATTTTCAACTGCCACACTTGGACCTGCTTGATATGAACCAAAGGGCATGTCTCCAACTATCATTGAGTGCTTGGTTCCCCTTGACACCGCACTACAAAATATCATCATCTCTTGCATACCTACAGGCACTGTGGTTGCATAGCCCAATACCACCATTCCTGCGCTATCGCCTACAAGCAAAATGTCAATCCCTGCACTATCACATATTCTTGCAGTAGAATACTCGTATGCTGTAAGAACAGAGATTTTTTCTTTCCCTTTCTTAGATAGTATATCATTGACGTTTAGTTTCGTCCTGCCCTGCAATTATTAGAGTTCACCTTTCATGGTCTTTAGTGATTGTTGAAGGTTTTTCCTGTTGTCAAAATTATCTGTGATTTTTTTTAATGACATAGTGGTACCTCTCAGCTTGTATGCGGCTTCTACCAACGCCGGCATAGCCCTTACGACATTATCAACAATAGTGATATTTGCAGCCCTAGATGTCCTCGATAATGGGTTGAGGTCGATTGTAATTACCGTCTTGTTCATTTTTACGAGCGCTTCTGTTCTGTCACCATCCTCAAGTGGAACCAACACTGTGTCAGCTGTATAGATGCCATCAGGATCAACTCGCCTGCGCTCACTTTGCAGCTCCGGAATTCTTGCTGATGCTTTTGAGCCTACTCCAAATACTTTTTTTGCACCGTGCACCTCAAGCTCTGCTTTGATTGCCATCTCACGCTCTTCAGTTCTATAAAAGATGTTAACCTCAATACCTGCGCCTGTCACTTTTGCAAGTTCCACCACCGCATTTGCGCATAGGGCAGCAGTGTTGCCGTTTACAGATATAACAGGCCGGTTTGAGAGCAACAGGATTGCAGCAGCCGCCTTAATTGCGCGTTGGGCAGTCTTTGTGGTGTGCTCGCCAATCAGATAATCGTATGCCTCACCCCTTCCATGGGCAATTAGACCCTCAGGTACTACTAAGCCTCGCCTCAAACCATTAACCAACTTTTCACGTATGTAAAGAGATTTGGCTCGAGGATGATCTGACGGTATGCCAATATGGTTTATGTGCAATTTTAGAGCATTCTTGCCCCCACCATATCTATATTACAGACGATGAGCTTGCCGCCAAATTGTCTCAGGGCATCCACCGCCTCAGCTGCTCTCTCCTCTGAAACGATGGTGAAAACAGTTTGACCAAAGAGTGCTACGCTCGACTTAATTCCTCTTATCTTGAGAGCTGCAATTGGTCCTTTACATCTGCCTTCCGTCAGGCTCAACATTTCTGCAAATTCATGTGACATTTTGAGAAAGTCCTCAAGGCTTCTTGATACCGATAGCTTGCTTAGCATGATGCCCCCAACACCATTTATTTCATTTATGTGGTTTGTGAGAAATGACTTGGTCAAAATAGGAGCAAGACAGAGGATCACTGCCTTGTAATTCTTATCTAGATTGACGTTGCTAACAGAACCAATACCCGGTGCTCCTGGACTTGTTCGCATCTCAAAGCCTCCGGCAAACTCGGCAATTACTGTGCCAAGCCCAGTATTGCAGGCAATCTCTGCATAGTGGGCCATTTGCGCTGCTTGTGTTCTAGTGAGACCTGTGTCAAGAACTTGATTTAGGGCATATGAGAGGCTCAGGGCGGCGGCACCACTTGAGCCAAGACCAAAGCCAATTGGGATTTCAACATCATGATGGATATTTATGAAGTAAGGTCTATTTGCAAGCTTAAGATATTTCTCAATAACCCACTTTGAAACTTCTGCACTGCGATTTTTGATGCCGTTGATCGAGATCTTATACTGCGGTTTTGTACTCTCGTAGAGATACGCTGTTGTTGCAATGCCTCTATCGATAGAAAACCCAGCCCCTTTAGAACCTCTATACAGAAAATGGGAATAAGAAATATCATGTGGAACCTCGAAAAAGCCTGTTATATGGCCCGGACTAAACGCTTTGGCTACAGCTATAGGTTCCTCAACTAGCTCTATTGCCATGTCACTGTTATAAGACTTCAAAAATATAAGAATAATGTTTAATTAGTTTAAATCCGTTTAAACATAACAGATGGCACGCTATGCAAGACGCTTACAGCAGATAGGCAGCAGCATCCTAGTGTCACTGCCAAGCCAGTGGATCAAGAGCAATAATCTAAAGAAAGGAAGCATAGTGCCAGTGCATATCAATCGTGACAACTCTATATCGATATTTGCTTCAGAGGACGATACAGCAGACAAGATAAAGGAATTGACGATTCCATATCCGTCGGTATCGATGGACATGCTAGTTAACCAAGTATACGGCGGGTACCTTCTTGGGTACTACATGATCCGGATCAAGGCCAGCTCACAAATTTCATTTGAAGACGCTGATAGGATTAAGAGGGCTATACGAAAGCTGGTCGGCTTAGAAATAGTTGATGAAGATGGCTTTCATATATCTGCCCAATTTTTACTCGACGCAGACACACTTGATGCTGAAAAGATACTCCGCCGTATGAGCGCAATAGTCGCAGGCATGTGCCGAGACATGCTTGAAGCCATAAGGTTAAAACAGAATAGTGGTATCCGCAAGGTGATAAGCGGCAGGGACGACGAAGTCGACCGACAATATTTTTTGCTTGTAAGACTGATCCGAAGCGCTATGATGGATCAAAAACTAGCAGGCAAGCTCAATCTAAGCAATATTGACATCCTTGATTATAGGATTGCAGCCAACCTTCTCGAGAGCGCAGGAGACTATATCGTTGATCTTGCAAATGCAATAGATCTTTTGCGCATCAAAGCCGTCGATGAGATAGTCGAGGCTGGAATACTTGTAGAAAAGATGCATGAAAAGTCAGTTGCTGCATTTGTAAACAAGAATAGATCAGAATCAAATGGTGTAGTCAAGATGTACGATAATTTTAGGGAAGTTATAAATTCCATCAAGAGCAGCGTAGATTCAAATAATCTAGAGTCCACAGTCGCAGTACTGAATCTCATATACTCTATGGACAAGATAGCGCGCTGCTGGGTCGATGTCGCCGATCTGGTTAAGCCTATACATCTTACGGCTCCTCTCAAAAACGCATAATTACTGAAATTGGATATTTTGGCATGGCTCACAATAATAGCTTTGAGAATGTTCTGATATTGCAGGGAGGCTGCTCACTTGGGGCCTTTGGTTCCGGGGTGTTTAAAGCCCTTGCAGAAACTAGAGTCAAGATAGACATTCTCGCTGGCAAATCGATAGGGGGGATAAATGCTGCAATTATTGCCGGCAGCAAGTCTACGTTAGAAGAGAAGAGCGGTTTCCTTATCTATATGAGAATACAGACTTTACACAGGCAGGAATAAAAAACCTCATAAAAGAAGGTGAATCAAAGACAAAGCAGGCATTGCGGGAAATAGGCCTCTAAACGTAAAGCCCATTGTAGTCTATTTCCACTTCAAACGACTGATAGCCTGCCGCCTTAACACGTGATGCTATTTTAGTACTCTCCTGCTTACTTGCTGCAAGGGCAATAACTGCACCTCCTCCGCCTGCTCCTGTTATCTTAGCTCCAATAGCACCAGCTTTGCTGCATATATCTATTATTTCGCGCACCTTATGGTGCGATACGCCGATCTGCTGAAGTATGATTTGGTTTTCATTCATAAGCTCGCCTACTTTGTCACATTTACCTGATTCTATGGCAGTAAATGCTTGCAAACAAATATCACTGGCCTGTTTTGAAAGGCTTTCAAAGAGTATTCTATTTGTGTCCTTGAATCTCTTGACACCTGCCACAAGGTCTGAAGTAGAGTGCTTGATTCCTGTGCTGGCAATGACAAGAGGTAGCGACCCCTTTGTCTGTATGTTCTTGAAGCTTTTTGAATTGCCGTAGTACTGCATTAGTCCGCCAAATGTACTGATATAGCAGTCTGCACCGGAAGTTCTCTTGTGAATCAGCCTCTCTGACTCGATCGCAAGCTCGCATACCTTCTGTCTGCTAGGGTTTTTTTGGAAAAGCGAATCTACAGCGGCCACCGACGCAACACAGGATGCAGCAGAGGATCCTAGGCCTATGCCAGGAGGTACTCTTGAAGAAATTCTAATCTCTATTCCTATATCGTTATTCTTCTCTTTATTTCTCATTAATAGAACTTGCCTGATAGCACCATACAGGGGATCCAGAACTGACTTTGCTTTGCTTCCACCCTCAAGTGCATTGAATTCTCCCTTATTATGATATTCCCCCGCGACTCCAATGTCTGATCTAATAACTATCTTGTTTTGCTCATGTATTATGGTACGGGCATCAACAGATATACGCTTGTTTATAGCCGCAAGAATAGCCGGGCCGCCATATACTACGAAGTGCTCACCAAACAGGATTACCTTAGCAGGTGCAGATGCCTTTCCATGTCTCATATGAATACTATGGAAGAATATCCTACTACTGCACTTATGTCTCCTGTAACATCTCCACTTGTTGCATATTTTAGCAGCTCTCCTCTTGTAGCACCAAGGTTTTTAGCGGCTACCATCATTGTCGCAATCGCCCCATAGCCACAGGCAGAAATGTTCAGCCTCTCAAGGACAGTGTAAAACCTGTTAACGTCTAGTGCAAGTATTGCCTTTATCAGCTCTCCATCCTTCCTATGTGCTTCGTTATTTGGTTCATAGTGTGTAAAGTCTGATGATGCTAATAGCATAGTAGAAGCAAGGATATCCATTTCGATAACTGTCTGTGATATTGCATTCCCTAGGTCAAAAGCTATATCTCTATTCTGAGAGACTAGTACAACTGGCACAATTTTGAAATCTTGCTTGATGTGTTGCAAGAAGGGCAGTTGAACCTCCAAACAATGGTCTCTACTGTGGGCGTAGTCGTCAAAGGTTAGAGTAGCTGATCTTCTTCCAATTTCCTCAGCTACCCGGGAATTGACCTGTACGTCGCCGAGCGGCGTCTCCCATATACCATCCTTCATGGCAGCCACCCAAGAGCCTATGCCATAGTGATTTGGACCAGCCATTATGACATTTTGGAAATCTACAGATGATATTTTGTAAAAACCATTTGCAGCGACCGCGCCAGAATAGATATAACCTGCATGAGGTGATACAATCCCATAGATCTTGTGTTGCTTCTTATTAGTAGAAGGAGCAATAGAATTCATGGTCATGCCAGGACCAAAGCGCTGGTTGCGAAAAGATTGATCAATGAGCGCTTTTAGCTCCCTAGCATCGTCCGGATAAAACATGCCTGCGACAGCAGGTGCTCTTCTTGTCAAGATGATGTATTCCTCTCCATTAGATTAGATTCGAAACAAGTAATATATCGTATTTTCCCTTAATACGCCAGCAGTGACGTGTATAATTTATGCCTAAACTCAGGTTAGTTCCTCGACTAACTTTGTTTCAAAGTCGTCGATTGAAGCTTTCTCTAGCATTTCACTGTCAGACTTGATGGCTCCTTGTTTTTTGAGAACCTCCCTGGTTAAAAGCCAGTATACTGTTGCAAGAGCTTTGCGTCCACGGTTGTTTGCAGGTATCACCAAGTCGACTTTTGAAGTAATGTTGTCACTGTTAGCAATGGCAATAACTGGCACTCCTGCCCTAGTGGCTTCGAGCACAGCCTGCTGGTCTGCCTGAGGGTCTGTTACAACAACTATTTCTGGCTCCATATAGTCTGGAAGCGACGGGTTAGTAAATGTGCCAGGCATGAAGCGTCCCAGAATAGGGGTTGCGCCTGTAAGCTCGCAGAACTTTTCGACAGGGGTCTTGCCGTATTCCCGGGCAGAAGTGACAGCAACCTTGGCAATATTTGCCCTACCGATGAACTTGGCAGCAACATCAACTCTTGCCAAGGTCTTACTGATATCTAGAATGTAAAGGCCTTCTGGGTTGGCCTTGACTATGAATGGTGACATAAACTTCGTCTTGACTGGCGTGCCTACGCGGATTCCTGTGGAAAGTATCATTTTTTCTAAATTATCAGTCTCAATCGCTTCGCGGCCCTCTGGCGATTCTTCTATCGAAGTGCTTTTTTGTTTAATGTTAGTGTCAGGAGTGTTGTTGTTATTGTTGTCATCCTCTGATATACTCATATAGGCTATGCAGAGGACAGTTCTGCCATACCTTCTATTAAATCATTCCTTGGGGGATAGGCAGCCTAACTATTGAAGTTCATTACATCAAAAACTGTTTTGAAGACATGACTGGTTGTTAGATTTACACAACAAAGTATGATTTAAGTCTGCGGAAATGGTCTTAGTAAAGACTCGCTACCAACTTAATCAATCAAATTAAGTTTCCTTAGCAGACTACTTTTGCACCAATAGCACCGGCAATGACAGTTTCAACAAGTGCAAGTATCTTACCATATTCGTATAGAGATCTTGAATTATGTTACCAAAATGATAGACTGTCCTTCATGTGTCAACTTTTCCTTCTGCAGCCGCCAGTTGGCTTCTTCTACTATGAATTTACCGACATCAAATGAAGCACGTGCTAGAGCAGCTACAAGAGCTCTAACAATAATGCTAACCAAAATGGCAACAAAGATGTTTAATGATACATCCATTAGCTTAGAAAATGCAGAAACAATAACAACATCGTCATCATCTATGGCTAGTAGATTTTTGCAGAAACCTACACCATTGAACTTACATAATCCACGCCAATGATTATACATTGCAATGACGGGTATGATTCCACAGTGGAAAGTTTCTGGCGACTGGTTTGATGTTTGCAAGTGCAACATACCGTGTCCTTGCACATTTGCCCAAGCTCCATCCGATGTAGAGTGCCAAGGCGTGCTTGCATATCACATCAATAGCGGTCACTATAGTGAAACGCCGCTTAATGGGTTCAACGTGATAATGGTAGGCGGGTTTAAGGCTAACATTTGGGCTGGCGAAGCGAAGGATGCCACAGCAGCCTTCTTTTTTGATGAGCGAGCTAATGAAAAGCAGCGTGAAGCTTTGCAGATGATATTCATGGGAAAGGCTGGAGGCTTTGCAGCAGAATTTGCAAAGGTCATTGGAGACATCCTAGGAATTGAGTTTGTCCCTATCAAGTTTGAGGTAGCAAAAGACCTAGCTTATTGGAGCGCTGAAATACCAGGCAAAGTTGTTGCAAGGGCCGAAGCATTGACAGGTCCCATGACTCCGCCAGGTAAAAGGGTGCAGACCCTCAACGCGCCGGGGAGCGAGACTGGACCGGGCACAGTTGCGACATGGGGCAGAGCTTTGGCTAACGAAGTTGATGCTATGGGTTTCAAGTTTGACTGGAAAGGGAGGTCAAGCAAACACATTCCATTTGACTGGAGCGGTCCCTAAGTAGTTTCGGTGTCAATATATTATTAGGCATCACCACACAGAGAGTAGTCAACATTTACACATTTAGAATGGGGCATCATGACAAAATTTGTCCGACAATTATTAAAATTGAATTCAAGACAATACCGTAGTTTCATCACAGAAAGAAGTGGACCGGGTGGGATTTGAACCCACGACCGCAGCAATGCCATTCGGTAAGATAATCCACAGACACTTGGAATCCCATTCCTTTTATACTGTCATTATCGATGTTCATTCTATACTGGAG
>Ga0081538_10001532_pt1 | contig 23721 bp, 20 predicted proteins | sample TabmetS5T2R1_FD_71022 | JGI IMG/M metagenome (GOLD analysis project Ga0081538, IMG submission 71022) | Tabebuia heterophylla rhizosphere microbial communities from the University of Puerto Rico - S5T2R1 | ecosystem: Host-associated > Plants > Roots > Rhizosphere ... | reverse complement strand
GGGCGCGGGCGTGGTCCCCCCGTTCGGCGCGGAGCGGGGGGGGGGGGGGCCGGGCGCCGCGCCCGGCGCGCCGCCGTCGGGGCGCCCCGGGGGCGTGGGGCTCGTCGAGGACGACGGCCTCGCCCCGGCCGAGCTCGACTCGCTCGGCGGCGCCCTCACCGGTTGTGCGGTCGCGATCGCCGAGACCGGCACCTTCGTGCTGGACGGCGGGCCCGGGCAGGGGCGACGTGCGCTCTCGCTCGTGCCCGACCTGCACGTGTGCGTGCTGCGCGAGGATCAGGTCGTGGGGCTCGTCCCCGAGGCGGTCGAGCGGCTCGAGGGGTCCGTGCGCGAGGGGCGTCCGCTGACGTTCGTGTCCGGCCCGTCGGCCACCTCGGACATCGAGCTCAACCGGGTCGAGGGCGTCCACGGGCCGCGCATCCTTCACGTGCTGCTGGTGGGCGGCTAGCCGCGATGCGCACCGCCTATCTCGGCACGTCCGCGTTCGCGGCCGAGGTGCTCGACCGGCTGGCCTCCGGGGCGCATCGGCCGAACCTGGTGGTCACCCGCCCCGACCGCCCGCGCGGCCGCGGCCGCAAGCTGGAGGCGCCGCCGGTGGCCGAGCTGGCGCAGCGACTCGGGATCGAGCTGATCCAGCCGGAGAATGTCAACGACGAGGCGGCGCGGGCCGCGATCGCCGCGGCCGATCCCGAGGTGGTCTGCATCTGCGGCTACGGAGCGCTCATCAAGGAGCCGCTGCTCTCTGAGCACGAGATGTTGAACGTGCATCCCTCGCTACTGCCGCGCTGGCGCGGCGCCGCGCCGATCGAGCGCGCCATCGAGGCGGGCGACGACGAGACCGGGGTGACGATCATGCGGCCGACCGCGGAGCTCGACGCCGGTCCGCTCTGTCTGCAGCGCGCCGAGCCGATCCTGCCGGACGACGACTACGGCACGCTCTCGGCGCGGCTCGCGCCGCTCGGCGGCGAGCTGCTCACCGAGGCGCTCGACGTGCGACCCCCGTTCCGGGAGCAGCCCAGCGAGGGGGCCACCTACGCCGAGAAGATCGGGCACGCCGACCGCCTGCTCGACCCGGGCCTGATGCCGGATGTGCTCGAGCGGCGCGTGCGCGCGCTCACGCCGCACATCGGGGCCTTCGTCGAGCTCCCCTGGGGAGAGCCGCTCGGCGTGCGGCGGGCCGCCGTGGCACCGGAGGAGGGGCCCGAGCCCGGCGGGCTGGCGATGGTCGACGGGCGGCTGCTCTACGGCGCCACCGGCGGCGCGCTCGAGCTGCTCGAGGTGCATCCCGCCGGCAAGCGCGCGATGGACGCGGCCGACTGGCTGCGAGGCAACGCCGCCCGGCTCGGCTAGCGTTCAACGCGATGCCGGCGGTGGACAACGAGCGAATCGACCTCGGGCCGGAGTGTCCGTCATGCGGCGAGCCGTGGCTGCGCGCCACCAACCTCGCCGCCCGCTACCGCTGCGTCTCCTGCCTGCACCGCTTCGAACTCCGCTCCGAGTGCCCGAACTGCGGCGCCCACTCGACGATCGCCCGCATGTCGGACACGGCGAACGTGATCTGCCGCAACTGCGGCGGCAGCATGCTCCAGGCGATATAGCGCAACAGAGGGGTCAGGTCTAAGAATCGAGCACCCGCAGGGCGGTGAGGCTGCCCGGCGGGACCGGGGTGCTCGATTCTTAGACCTGACCCCCTTGTTGCTACAGCTTCGCTGAGCGCATCAGGACCTTCAGGGGGCGCTCGCGTGGCAGCAGCGAGACGACGACCTTGGTGCGCACGCGCCGGCGCCGCTCGAGGACGCGCGTGCCGGGAGTGGTCGAATCCATTCGCAGCCAGACTCGGCCCGGGCGGCGCACGTTCATGTCGCCCGTCAGCAGTGTGAGGAAGGGGCCCACGCCGGTGCGCTGGCTGTCAGGGAGCGTGATCGCGGCGCTTACGCGGCCCGCCCGGGGGACCCGGAGCAGCAGGTTCGCACCGTCGCCGCGCCGGCGCCGGTCGACGTCGAGCAACCGCAGCCGCCGGTTGGTGCGTGCGTCGTCGCCGAAGTCCTCGTCGAGCTCGTCGCCCTCGCCGAAGTCCTCGAACCAGTCGTCCTCCCAGTCCATCCCGAGCCCGCCGCCGTCCGGATCCTGGGACTCGTCACCGAGCCCGTCGGCGTCGATGTCCGGCTCGACGACGGCGTCGAACAGCAGCTCGACGCCGGTGCCGCCGTCTGTGCCGCAGGGGCTGCAGGGGTTCGTGAGCGCCTGAACCGCTCCGTCCGGCCGCGGGCGGGAGCGCACCCCGAGGTCGACCTCGCCGGCCCGGTACAGGATCCCGACCGAGTCGCCCTGCTGGACCGAGAGCCGCAGGCCCTCCGCCTGCTCGACTGCGCCGGCCGGCGAGGTCACGGGGAGGGGGGCCGAGGCGACAACGCTGACGCCGACGCCGTCATCCGCGGGCCGCAGGACGGCGACACGCGCGGGCTCGCTGCCGGCGATCCGCCGCGCGAATGCGCTGGCCTCCACCAGCACGCCGTCCTCGGGCGCCTCCACATCTGCGCCGCGCAGGGCGAACTGGCGGAAGCCGACGCTGGCCCCGCTGGGGCAGCCCTGGCACGCATACCCCTCAGGAGGCGCGGATGTGTCCGGCGAGCCGAGGAAGGTCGCCGCGTCGGCGCGCGCTGCGCCGATCACGAGAGCCGGCAGCAACGCCGCCGCGAGCGCGAGGAGGGAGCGTAGAGCCATGTCCCTTCATTCGCGCGAGGCGGTGAATCGGGTCACTCGCTGGGAGCGGCGGCCACCTCGACCGGGATCCCGTTGAGGATCGCGTTGCCCGACAGCGGATCGACGAGCGACTCGTCGGCGAGTACGTTGCTGTTGACGCCGGCGTGTGCGGACGCGACGCCCATGCGCACCCCGTCTTCGTCGTGCCCCCAGCCGTGCGGGATCGAGACGACGCCCGGCATGATGCCGTCGGTCAGCTCGACCGGCGCCTCGACCTGGCCCGCCGTCGAGCGCACGAGCGCGCGCCCGCCATCGGCCAGCCCGAGACGCTCAGCGTCGTCGGGGTGGATGTGAAGCGTGCAGCGGTCCTTGCCCTTCACGAGCGCGGGCAGGTTGTGCATCCACGAGTTGTTCGAGCGCAGCTGGCGCCGCCCGATCAGCACAAGGCCGCCGTTCCCGTTGCGCGCGAGCGCTCCGCGCAACCGCTCGACGTCGGCGACGATCGGCTCCGGCATCAGCTCGACCTTGCCCGACGGCGTGCGGAGCATCTCCGGCAGGCGCGGCTCGAGCGGCCCCAGGTCGATCCCGTGTGGGTTCCGTTCGAGCACGTCGAGCGTGAGGCCCTCGGGGTCAGTGCCGAAGCCGTCGCCGTAGGGCCCCACGCGCAGCATCAGGTCGATGATGCGCTCCGGCCCCCGGCGCGGCTCGAGCGCCTCCATCAGCTCGCCGGCGTCGCGGCCCGCCACGCGCGAACCGGGCGCGGAGAGCTCGCGCTGGATCAGGGTCTGGACCACCATCGAGTCGAGGGCGTCGACGTCCACGTGCGCGCCCTGGCCCGCGACGATCCCGGCCAACCGCAGCAAGGTGCGCCACTCAGGCGGCATCGAGGGCTCGAACACGGACGGTGAGTAGCGCGCAACGTTGCGGGCGGCCAGCTGGTAGAGCGCGATGTCGTAGTGCGCCTTCTCGAGCGGTTCCGGCCCGGGCAGGATCACGTCGGCGTGACGGGTCGTCTCGTTGACGTAGATGTCGATGGCGAGCATGAACTCGAGTCCCTCGACCGCGCGCGTGAGGCGCTCGGAGTTGGGCGTCGAGACGAGCGGGTTGCCGGCGATCGTGATGAGCGCGCGGACCTGGCCCTCGCCCGGTGTGTCGATCTCCTCCGCCAGCGCCGCGACCGGCAGTTCGCCGTATGCCTCGGGCAGCCCGCGCACGCGGCTCGCCCAGCGGCCGAAGCGCACCCCCTTGCCGGTGCCGCCCGCGCCCGACGAGTTCTTCTGGCCGGCGGCGGCGCGCGTGAACATCGCGCCGCCCTCGCGGTCGAGGTTGCCGGTAAGCACGTTGAGGACGTCGACGAGCCAGCTCGCGAGCGTGCCGAACTCCTGCGTGCAGGTGCCGATGCGGGCATAGACAGCGCCGCGCTCGGCCGCAGCGAGCTCGCGCGCGATGCGGCGGATCTCACCGGCCTCGATCCCGCACACGCCGGCCACGGCCTCGGGCGTGAACTCGCGCACGAGCGCGCGCAGCTCGTCGAGGCCGTTCACGTGGCCGGCGAGCTCGCCGGGATCGTCGAGGCCCTCCTCGACCAGCGTGCAGGCGAGTCCGGCGAGCAGCAGCGCGTCCGCGCCCGGCCGGATGAAGTGGTGCTCGTCCGCCTCCTCGGCGGTGCGCGTGCGGCGCGGGTCGACGACCACGACCTTGCCGCCCCGCTCGCGGATCGCACGCAAGCGGCCGCGCATGTCGGGCGCCGTCAACAGGCTGCCGTTCGAGACGAGCGGGTTGGCGCCGAGCAGCAGCAGGTGGTCACAGCGGTCGACGTCGGGGATCGGGATCGACAGCATCGTCCCGAACATGTGCCCCGCCGAGACCTGCTTCGGCATCTGGTCGACGGTGGAGGCGCTGTAGAGGTTCTGGGAGCCGAGCATGCGCAGCAGCGCCGGCGCGTAGAGGATCGCCGACAGGTTGTGGGCGTTGGGGTTCCCCAGGTAAACGCCGACGGAGTTGCGGCCGTGCTCGGCGAGGATGGGGGAGAGGCGCCGGTCGATCTCCTCGAATGCCTCGTCCCAGCTCGCCTCGGCGAGTTCGCCGTCGCGCCGGACGAGCGGCGTCGTCAGCCGGTCAGGATCCTCGTGCAGCTGCTTGATGCCGTACGCCTTCGGGCAGATGAAGCCGCGGCTGAAGACGTCCTCGGAGTCGCCGCGGACCGCCACCACCTCCCGCCCCTCGGTCTCAATCTCGAGGCCGCAGGTAGCCTCGCAGAACGGGCAGGTCCGGAAGTGCGTCGCCATGGGGAGATGCTAACCGGGCGCGCGCAGCTCGATCCAAAGCGCCTTCGAGGCGCACAGGAGGCGTCCCGAGGAGTCATAGAGCGCGGCCGCCGCCTGGCGCTTGCGGCCGTCGTGAGCGAGGGGCCAGGAGACGATCGAGTGCTGCTCGCCGATCAGCACCGAGCAACCGAGCCGCGCGGTCATGCGCGCCAGCACCATCGCCGGTCCCTCGCCGAAGTTGGCAACCGGCGCGCTCGTGGGGCAGTCGAGCGCCGCCCAGACGTACTCGGGCCGCACATAGCCGTCTTCGCCGCTCAGCGACCCGTCCGGCTCCCAACGCGCCCCGAACAGCCCGTCGCGGTCTTGCAGCTCGACCGGGAAGACGCGCAGCCCGTCACCGGGGTCGCGCTCGGGTCCACACACGAAGCAAGTCGGGAAGGGGTGATCGGCCGCCCAGCGCTCGAGCCCGTCGCGCTCGGCCCGCTCGATCTCGTCGATCGGGACCGGCCCGGGCACGTCCAGCAGCAGCTCCGCGGGTTTCGCCTCGGCGATCAGCGCCTCTCCGTCGCGCAGTTCGACACGCTCGCCGTCGGAGACCGGGTCGAGCGCCCGCTCGAGCGGCGGCGGGTTCCGCAGCGTCACCTCGACGACCTCGGCGCCGACGCGTTGGGCGAGCATGCCGCAGGTGTAACCGCCGTTGGCCGACCCGGGCGGGCCGTTATGGCGGGCCGTGATGGTGAGGCTGTCAGTCACCGACGGCGGCGTGCGGAAGCGAGTCGAGCGCCTCCCGCAGGTCGCCGACCGTCTGGAAGTCCAGCCCGAACAGGTGGTCGTGCCGATGCCGGACGGTCCCGTCCTCGTCGACGATGATCACGGCTCGCTTGGTGCCAACCACGGGCGCATGGGCGCCGTATGTCTTCGCGACGGCGCCGTCCTCGTCCGCCAGCAGCGGGACGTTCAGGCTGTGCTTGTCCGAGAAGCCCCGGTGCGATTCGAGGCTCTGCGACGAGATGCCGACGACGGTCGCGTCGAGCGCGCCGAACGCCTCGGCGTTGTCGCGGTAGGAGCAGAACTGCTTCGTGCACACGGTCGTGTTGTCGCCTGGATAGAAAAGGAGCACGACGCGCTCGCCGCGATGCTCGGAGAGCCTGAAGGGACCGTCCGTCCCCTCGAGCTCGAAGTCGGGCGCCGGCTCGCCGACCTGGGGATGCTTGGCCATCTGCGGGAGCATACGCGGGCTCACGTGCGCCGGTAGAGAAGAAAGAGAGCCCCGCACAGGGCCGCCGCCGCGCCCGTGAACGCGATCTCCACCTGGAGCACGCGGTCGTCGAACTCGACCGCGAGCAGGAAGGCGACGAACGCCAGCGCGGCGGCCACCCACGAGGCCGCCGCCTGGGGGGCGCGGCCGTGCGCGAGCAGCGCCTGGTTGAGCGTCGCCGCCGCGAGGTAGAGGCCCATTCCGAACGCGACGAGCACGAGCCCGCCGCGCTCGTAGTCGAATTCGCCGCCGAACAGCAGGTCCATCACCCACGGCCCGAGCACGAGCATCACGAGCGCCACACAGGCCGCGAAGCCGGCGATTGCGATGAGCGTGAGGTTGACGCTGCGCTTGAACGGATCGCTCTCACCGCCGGCGCGCAAGCGCGTGAGGTGGGGGAGGATCGAGGTCTGCACTGCCTGGAACAGCTGCAGCGGCGCCCGCGCGATCAGCAGTACGTTGAAGACGATGCCGGCGAGCGCCGCCCCGCGCGCGCCCTCCTCGCTCGCCTCGATCAGCAGCGGTCCGGCGTTCAGGAACGTCTGCTCGCAGACCATGATCAGGAGCACCGCGGCCGCGAAGCCGCTGCCGCGCGCGAGCGTGAACTCAGGCTCGCGGGCCGACGGCTCGTCGCGGGCCGCGGCGTCGAGCTGGGCCGGCAGCGGCGGGTCGCGATCGTCCCGCGGCGGCGGTGCAATCCGCCGCGCGAGGGCCGGCGGCACAACTGCCAGTGAGACGATCGGCGCAGCAGCCATGCCAAGCGCCACGGCGGTCTGACCTTCGGCGATCCCGACCGCCACCGCAAGCGCGAACAGACAGCGCGAGCACGCCTCCATCAGGACGAGCCCGCCGTAGAGCTCGAAGCGATGGTGGCCGGCGAGGTAGCCGCGCGCGAAGTAGCTGGCCGCGTATGCCAGTACGGCGACGACCAGAATCCAGTAAAGGGCGCTCGACCCGCCCAGCAGGTCGTCCTGGATCGGGCCGCGCAGCGTGAGCGCCACGACCGCGAACGCAACGCCCAGCCCGAGCTGGATCGTGGCCGCGACGCGCAGGTGGTGGCTGCCCTCGATGCCGCGCGCGTCGTGGTCGGCGATCGTCCGCGACAGCAGCTGCTCGACCGGCCGGTACAGCACCGAGACCGTGATGAAGATCGCCGACCACAGCAGCGTGATGCGCCCGTACTCGTCCTCGGTCAGCGAGTGCGAGGCGAGCGCAAAGTAGGCGAAGGTGACGAGCCCGGTGACGCCGATGCCCACCGAGAGGACGGCGGCGCCCCTGCCGTAGGAAGTACTGCTAGTGCCCGACGCGGACAAGAAGCATGGTCCACGGGAACGGCGAGCGGGCCACCTCGACCGTCCCGTAGCGCGAGAGCAGCGAGACGAACGCCCGCTTGGACCAGTGGTTCACGTGGCCCGGCGTGTTGCCGAGGTCGCGCACGTATGCGCCGCGCGCCATGTTGAGCCCGCGCCAGAGCGGCTCGCGCGGGACCGACACGAGCAGGTGGCGGCGCGCGACGCGCGCCATCTCCGCCACCGTCGCCTCGGGCTCGGGCACGTGCTCGAGCACCTCGATCGCCGCCGCGAGGTCGAACTCGTTCTCCTCGAACGACAGCCGCGTCGCCTCTTCCGCACGGAACTCGAGGTTGTCGCGCGAGCGCTTCTCCCACTCGGCGCGCAGCTTCGGGTCGTCGAGGTCGATGCCGACGACGCGGCCCTCGCCGAGGCGCTCCGCCCACTCCACCGTCAGCACGCCTTCACCGCATCCCACGTCGAGCACGGACCCCGGCGCGGCCATCGCCCACAGCTCGTCGAGCGTCGAGTGGAAGCCGGTCATCAATCGCCGGACGACGGGGTTCTCGGAGCCGTACTTGTCGAAGGTGTTCCCGGTGGGCACCTCCGTGGCGGTGCTCACAGCTTCAGCGCCTCCCGCTCCTCCGTCTTGCCGGTGGCGCGGCCGGACTGGGCGCCGGTGGTGGGGGCCTGGCCGGTCTCGGACGCGCCGGGCTCGTAGTGCGAGGGCTCGACCCCCAGGTGCAGCTCGACGCGCCGGACGCGCTCGAGGATGCGCTGCTGGAGCACGCGCGAGCCGGCGAGGATGTCGCCGAGCACGCCGAGCGCAACGAACTGGACGGCGACGATGAAGAGCGTCGAGCCGAGGATCAGCGACTGGATGTGCCCGCTGCTGTCGCCCTGGATGACGAACACGAGGAAACGGATCCAGAGGAAGGATCCGGCGAGCGCCGTGAGGATCGCGGCGGCGAGGAACACGCGCAGCGGCTCGTACAGCGCGTAGATGCGGAAGATCGACGCCGTGTTGCGGCGCACGTACGACCACATCGACGGGAACAGGCGCGAGTCGCGCGTCTGGTCGTTCGTCCGGATAGGGACGTGGTCGATCGCGACCGTTTGCTTGCCCGCCTGGATGATCGTCTCGAGCGTGTAGGTGAACTTCGAGACGACCTGGACCTGGAGGGCGGCCTCGCGGTTATAGGAGCGGAAGCCCGACGTGGTGTCCGGTACGCCGGTGCCGGAGGCGCGCCGGACGACGGCGCTGCCGAGCCGCTGGAGGCGCTTCTTCAGCGGCGAGAAGTGCTCGATCTGGTCGGTCTCGCGATCGCCGATCACCATGTCGGCCTCACCGGCCAGGATCGGCGCGACGAGCTTGGGGATGTCGCCACCGTAGTACTGGTTGTCAGCGTCGGTGTTGACAATCACGTCGGCGCCGAGCTTCAGCGAAGCGTCCAGGCCCGCCTGGAATGCCGCCGCCAGACCCTTGTTGTTGGTGAGGCGCACGATGTGGTCAACCCCGTGCTCGCGCGCGACCTCGACGGTGCGGTCGTTCGAGCCGTCGTCGATTACGAGCCACTCGACCGTGTCGATGCCGGCCACGGTGCGCGGAAGATCCGCAAGGGTCTCCGGAAGCGTGTGCTCCTCGTCGTAACAGGGGATCTGGATGATCAGCTTCATGCGCCGCCCGTAGCGTAGACGGCGCACGGGAGGGCCCGCCCTCACCGGGCGGGCGTCGTCACTGCGGCCAGCCGCGCATGGTGAGCTCGATGACGCGTTCGAGCTCTTTCCGAGTTGCGCCGGATGCCGCCAGCACAGCCATGCCGCAGACGACAGTCCCGATGTAATGGGTCAGGGCCTTGGGATCAGCGGCCGCCGGGAGATCCCCCTCGGCGCGCGCGCGCTCGAAGCGCTCGCGGATCGCGGCGTGGCCGGCGAGGCGGGACGCGATCACCATCTTGCCCACGGGCGAAGAGTCCTCCGCGCAGTAGGTCGTGCCCAGGGTTGCAAGACAACCGGCCGGGGTGTCTGGATCGGTCTGCACATCGGCCGCACCACGCAACAACCCCTCCGCGACCGCGCGTGCGGTTGGCTGCGCGAGGGCGTCACGCTCGTAGGAGGAGGGCCCCTCGCCGTAGCGCTCGAGGACCTTGCGAAACAGCTCCTCCTTGTTGCCGTAAGCGGCGTAGAGGCTGGGACGGCTGATCCCCATCGTTTCCGTGAGATCGGAGAGCGACGTACCTTCGTAGCCCTTACGCCAGAACACTGTCATCGCCCTGTCCAAGGCTTCATCAGCGTCGAATGTTCTTGCACGTCCCATCGGGCTCTGATACCGTACCGATCAGTACTGTACCGATCAGTACAAATAGGCCCCAGGCGCCGAAGGAGACGTCATGTCGAGCGTGACGAGCGAAGGTTCAGTCCAGCTGCTTGGGGAGGTGTTCTCGGGTCCGGTTCTTGCTCCGGGCGACCCCGGCTACGACGTGGCCCGGCGCGTCCACAACGGGCTCATCGACAGGCACCCCGCGGTGATCGCGCGTTGTCTGCACACGGCAGATGTCGCCGACGCGGTCAACTTCGGCAGCAGCGAGGGCCTCGAGATCTCGGTTCGTGGCGGCGGTCACAGCGTCGCCGGCAGGGCGGTCACCGAGGGCGGGGTAATGATCGACCTCTCGCTGATGAAGGGCATCCACGTCGAACCGGACCGATCCGCGGCTCGGGTGCAGCCCGGCGTGACCGTCGGCGAGCTCGACCGTGCCACCGCCGCCTTCGGGCTCGCGACGCCGAGCGGTGTCGTCTCGAGTACCGGGATCGCGGGGCTCACGCTCGGGGGCGGAATCGCCTGGCTGATGGGCAAGCACGGGATGGCCGTCGACAACTTGCTGTCGGCCGAGGTGGTGCTCGCCTCGGGCGAAGTGGTCAGCGCCAGTGAGGACGCCTATCCCGACCTGTTCTGGGCGCTCCGCGGGGGCGGGGGCAACTTCGGTGTCGTGACCTGGTTCGAATACCGCACGCATCCACTCGCCAGCGTGCTCGGTGGTCCCGTGCTGCATCCGCTCGAGGCGGCGCCGCAGCTCTTCTCGTTCTATCGAGAGTTCGCGGCCGACCTTCCGGACGACCTTTCAACGCAGGCCGCCTTCCTCCATGCGCCCGACGGATCCGGGGCGAAGCTCTGCGCAGTCGCGGTCTGCCACGCGGGCGACGACGCCGACCGAGCCGAGGCCGACGTCCGCCCGCTGCGGCGGTTCGGCTCAGCGGCAGCGGACATGATCCAGCGCATCCCATACCCCGCCGTCAACACAGGATTCGACTGGCTGTCCCCGGCTGGCGTACTCGCCTATTGGAAGTCGGCGTTCTTCTCGGAACTGTCGGATCCGGCCGTCGAGGCGATGTCCGGGGCGTTCGAGCGGGCGCCCAGCGAGCTGTGCGCGCTCGTGATCGAGGACTTCCACGGAGCGGTCACGCGCGTGGCCCCGACGGCAACGGCATATCCGCACAGGGAGCGGGGCTACAACCTCTTCCTGATCTCTCATTGGACCGACCCGGCCCAGACGGACGCAGGCATCGCGTGGGCGCGCGAGACCTTTGACGCCCTGTCTCCCTACATGGCCGACCGCTCGTACACGAACTACCTGTCGGCCGACGACTACGACCGCGTACGCCAGGCCTACGGCCCCAATTACGACCGGCTCGTCGAGCTCAAGCGGCGCTACGACCCGGACAATGTCTTTCGGCTGAACCACAACATCGATCCCCAGGGCTAATGGCAGCGCCACCGCATCCGCGAGCCAACCCACTGCTGGGCTCGGCGCTCGAGCTGCGCCGCAGCCAGATCCGCACCTATGAGCGCGTGATGCGCGAGCACGGGGACGTCGTGCGTCTGGCGGTCGGGCCGCCCGGTCTGCGCTTCGACCTGTACTGCGTGTTCCATCCCGATGGGGTTAGGGCAGTGCTGGCCGGGTCGCGCGCGGGCTACTCGAAGCGCACGCGGTTCTACGAGCAGATCGCCCAAGCCTTCGGCTGGGGGCTACTGACCAGCGAGGGCGAGCTCTGGCAACGGCAGCGACGGCTCGTCCAGCCCCTCTTCACCCGCAAGCAGATAGCCGCCTACTCAGAGCTGATGGTCGACGAGGCTGCCGCCGTCGCCGCGCGCTGGAATCGCGCCACGCAGAACGGAGGGAACGTCGACGCCAACGCCGAGATGGTCCGGCTGGCGCTTCGCGTGGTGGGGCGGGCCATCTTCGGCGACGACTTGGCCCAGGCCGGCAACGTGCTCGACTCCGCGTTCCCGGTGCTGGGCCGGTACACCTTCCGGCGCGCGATGTCGCCGCTGGCGCCGCCGGCGTCGTGGCCGACCCCGGACAACCGCAGGGCGGCGCGCGCCCGGCGATCGCTCTATGGGGTCGTCGACGAGCTGATTGCCCGCCGGCAGCAGGCCGGAGCCGATGGCGACGACCTCCTTTCGCGGCTGCTCGGCGCCAGCGATCCGGACACCGGCGCGGCGATGGACGCTCAACAGGTGCGCGACGAAGCGCTGATCTTCCTGCTGGCCGGGCACGAAACTACCTCCACGGCGCTGACGTTCACGCTCCATCTTCTCGGCCGCCATCCCGGCGAGCAGCGGCTCGTCCACGACGAGCTGGATGCCGTGCTCGACGGCCGGCCCCCGACGCTCGACGACGCGCCCGCGCTCGAGCGCACCGCGATGGCCCTCAAAGAGGCGATGCGGCTGTATCCACCGGCCTACGCGGTCGGCCGGCTGGCCGAGCGCGGACAGGAGATCGGCGGCTACTCGATCCCCGCGGGCTCATACGTCGTGATGAGCCAGTTCGCGACGCATCGGCACCCGAAGTTCTGGAATGAGGCGGAGTCGTTCGACCCGACTCGCTTTACCGTGGAGCGCGAGCGGGCGCGGCACCCCTACGCCTATTTCCCTTTTGGCGGCGGCCCGCGCGCCTGCATTGGATCGAACTTCGCGATGTTCGAGGCCATCATCGCCCTAGCGCTCCTCCTGCAGCGCTTCGAAATCCGCAGCGAGCGGATGGATGTTCCGCTCGACACCGAGGGCATAACGCTGCGGCCGAAGGGCGCCGTTCCGCTTCGGTTGGCAACCCGCTAGATCGGACCCGTCGCACGGGCCGGAGCCATGAAGACCTCAACGCCGACACGACGGGGGCTGGGCATCACCGCGGGCCTGGAAGCTGGACTCGCCCAGGAGCTCGGCGCCCGCTGCGAGCGCCTCGGATACCACTCGCTCTGGTCGAACGACGAGCCGGCCGCCTCGGGTCTGGAGACGCTCGCGCATCTCGCCACGGCCGCCCCACGGATCGAGCTCGGCGTCGGCGTCCTGCCCCTCGACCGGCATCAGCCCGCCCGGATCGCGGCGGAGATCGAGCGCCTTGGGATCGATCCCGGCAAGCTCTGGATCGGGATGGGATCCGGCCAGCTTCGGCCGCAGATCGACCCGCTCAGGCGCGCCGTCGCCGAGCTCCGCGAGGTCCTCCCAGCGCAGACTCGCATCGTCGTGGCGGCAATGCGGCCCCGGTTATGCCGGCTCGCTGGCGCGGTTGCCGACGGCGTCCTCGTCAACTGGATGCTGCCCGAACACGTGGCAGAAGCACGCCGCTGGCTGCAGGAAGGCGCGGACGAGGCGGGCCGCGCCGCGCCGATGCTCGCTTCATACGTTCGGGTCGCCGTGGGCTCCGACTCGCTGCGGCGGCTCCGCGACGATGAACGCCATTACCGCAGCATCGACGAGCGCCATCGCAGGCACTTCGCAGCGATGGACGTCCCGCTTGGAAGCGTCGGCGTGGCCGCATCGACGCGACCGGAGGTGCGCGAGCAACTGGCGCCGTACCAGTCGCAGCTCGACCTCCCGATCGTCCGCGTGCTCGCGAACGCTGACGTGACATCGCTGACCGCCGTGGCAGAGGCTGCGGCGCCGTGAGCGCCCTCGCGCTTCATTCGGCCTTCACTTCCCTGTTACCGCCGCTTCACAAGACGCCCCCGGCGGGCACTTAGCGTGCCCTCGCGAGAATGGCGAAGCTCCTTGCCGCCTGCCTGGCGCTCGCCGCCCTGTCGCTGCTCCTGCCGTCGGAGCCGAGCTACGACCCATTCGCTTGGCTCGTCTGGGGACGGGAGATCGCACACGGCAATCTCGACACGACCGGTGGCTCCTCGTGGAAGCCGCTCCCGGTCGTCTTCACCATCCTGTTCGCGCCCTTCTCCCGTGCGGACGACGCGATCCCGGTGGCGCTCTGGATGGTCGTGGCGCGCACCGGCGCGCTGCTCGCGCTCGCGCTCGCCTTCCGGCTCGCCTCGCGACTTGCCGGCGGCGGCGTGACCGGAGCGATCGGCGGCGTCGTCGCCGCCCTCGCGCTCTTTGCGCTGCCGGACTGGCTCCAGTTTGCCGCCCATGGGAGCGAGGCGCCCTGGGCGGTGGCGCTGATGCTGTGGGCGGTAGAGCGGCACCTCGACGAGCGCCGCGACCACGCGTTCGTGCTGGGCGTGCTCGCCTGCCTCCTGCGCCCGGAGCTAGTGCCCTTCCTTGGCATCTACACGCTCTGGCTGTGGTGGGCGGAGCCGCGGTTGCGCATGCTCGTGGCGGGCCTGTTCGTCGTCTCGGCGGCGGCCTGGCTCGTGCCCGAGTGGATCGGTGCGGGCAACCCGCTCGACGGCGCGAAGCAGGCCACCGGCGAGCCGGTCTGGAGCCTCTCGCACGAGGAGCGGCCCTGGCTCGCGGCACTCGAGCTCGCTCATGACCACGCGGGGCTGCTGGTCGAGTTACTTGCGCTCGCGGCGGTCGTGTGGGCCCTGGCCGCGAGGCGGGTCGCGCCACTCGTGCTGGCGGCCGTGGTCGCCGCCGAGGCGGCGCTGTTCGCGCTGATGACGCAGGCCGGCTTCTCCGGCAACCCGCGCTACGTCCTGCCGGCGCTGACGCTCGCCTGCGTGCTGGCCGGGATCGGTACGGCGCGCATCCTCGCCCTGCGTCCGGCCGTGGTCACCGCGGCCGCGGCGGTCGCCGTTGCCGTCTTGGCCGTCCCCTTCGTCGGCGAGCGCGCCGACCGCATGGAGCGCGAGCTGCACCAGGTCGGCGTGCGTATGGACCTGCACCGCGACCTGGCCGTGGCGGTCGACCGGCTCGGCGGCCCGCTCGCCGTGAGCGCGCTTGGGACCGCAACAGCCAACCGCGCCTACCACAGTCATCTCGCCTGGGAGCTGAAGGTGCCGATCAGCGCGGTCGAGGCCGTGACCGCGCATCGGCTCGTCTTCCGCTCCTGGCGAGTGCTAAGTGCCGGCCGCGTCTACACGACCGGCCGCGCGCGCGTGCGCCGGACGGTGCTGCGAGTGGGCGACTGGCGCGTCATCGAGCGCGATGGGATCACGTTTCCGCTCGCGGCCGCACAAGCGCGAGGCGGACGCCGGCTTTACAGCAAATTTGCAGGGAATTAACAGACCGGGCCATAACGGGTAGACCACTCGGCACCGGGTAGATACCGACTCGCAACGCGACGTTCACGGGTCGGCAACACCTCTGCTAGCCTGCGCTCCTTCCGCGGGACTCGGAATGCGCCGGACGCCGCGGATTGCAGCACTTTCGAACCCGGCCTCGATGGAGCCACGACCACGATGACCACCGTTCTCGCTTATCTGGATCCCGGCAGCGGGAGCATGATCCTGCAGATCATCGCGGGCGGTCTTGCCGCGGTCGCCGTCACCGCCAAGCTGTACTGGAACCGCATCATGAAGTTCCTCCGCATCCGCAAGGACGAGCCCGAGGCGGGCAAGTCCGACGCCACGCAGGGCACAGACACGGCCTGAGGTCCGAAGCAGCCGGTTCGGCCGGCTGCGCAGGAATGGATACGTCGCCGTGCGCCGCGGGTGAGGGCCCGCCCGCAGCGTCTACCATTCCCCGCCGCTCATGGGCCCCAGCGCTGACACCTCGACGCTCGAGCCCGGCTCCTTCCGCGATCCGGAGAGCCGGGTCTTCTACGCCGGCGACGAGGTCTACCGCGCGCTCTCGGTCGACGGCTTGAGCGATTTCGAGGCGCTCAAGGCCAGCGGCCTGCTGGACGACGGCCGCGTCGTCCCGACCGAGCAGGTCGAGGACGTGAGCGCGCTCAAGGGGCTGCTCGTCCACGAGCCCGCTGCCGTGCTTCGCCACGAGCGCATCCCCTTCGTCTCGTACCCGTACGAGTGGACCTTCTCGATGCTGAAGGACGCCGCGCTCCTGCAGCTCGACCTGCTGCTCGACGCTCTCGACCACGACCTCGTCCTCAAGGACGCGACGCCCTACAACGTGCAGTTCAAGGGCGCGCGTCCGGTGTTCGTCGACGTCGGCTCGTTCGAGCGGCTGCGGGAGGGCGAGCCGTGGGTCGGCTACCGCCAGTTCTGCATGCTCTACCTGTATCCGCTGCTGCTCCAGGCCGTCAAGGGCGTTCCATTCCAGCCCTGGCTGCGCGGCTCGATCGACGGGATCACGCCCACGCAGATGCGCGGCCTGATGTCGTTCCGCGACCGCTTCCGCAAGGGCGTCTTCACCAACGTCTTCCTGCACGCGAAGCTCGAGGCGCGCTACGCCGACCGTCCGGACCAGGTCAAGCAGGAGGTCAAGCGGGTCTTCAAGAAGGAGCTGTTCGTCGCCAACGTGCGCAAGATGCGCAAGCTCGTCGAGCGGCTGCGCTGGGACCCGCCGCAGGGCGTCTGGACCGCCTACGGCGAGCGCAACACGTACACGGACGACGACGCGCGCCGAAAGGACGAGTTCGTGCGCGAGGTCGCCGGCTCGCGCGAGTGGCCGCTCGTCTGGGACATCGGCGCCAACAACGGCCGCTACTCGCGCATCGCTGCCCAGGGGGCGCGCACCGTGCTGGCGGTGGACGCCGACCAGGGCCCCGTCGAGCTGCTCTATCGCGACCTCAGGGCCGAGGGCGACGAGCAGATCCTCACTCTTGCGATGAACCTCGCCGACCCGTCCCCGGGGCTTGGCTGGCGCGGGCTCGAGCGGAGGGCGCTGCCCGAGCGCGGCAAGCCGGACCTCGTGCTGGCGCTGGCGCTCATCCATCACGTCGCGATCAGCGCCAACGTGCCGGTGCGCGAGTTCGTGGACTGGCTCGCGTCGCTCGGGAGCGCGCTCGTGATCGAGTTCCCCACGCGCGAGGATCCGATGGTGCAGAAGCTGCTGGCCCCGAAGCGCGAGGGCCTGCACCCCGACTACGAGCTCAGCTTCTTCGAGCGCTGCCTGGCCGAGGCGTTCGAGGTCGAGCGCTCAGAACGCCTCGAGTCGGGGACGCGCATCCTCTACCACGCCCGGCCCAAGAGCGGATGAGCACCGCCGAAGCTCCGGTGCAGCAACCGGAGCCCGGCACCGAGCGCAGCCTCGTCAAGGAGGCCGCGTGGGCGTACCTCAACCTCGCGGTGCTGTGGTGCTTCGCGGTCGCCCAGCCGCTCTTCGACCTACTCAAGGACAACCCCGAGTTCTTCGCGGCACGCGGCTCCTCGGGCTTCGACATCATCTCGTTCTCGGTGCTGCTGGTGGTGCTGCCGCCGGCGCTGCTGCTCGCGATCGAGCTGCTCGTCGGCCTCGCCGGCGCCGGCCCGCGCCGCATCGCGCACGTGGTCCTGATCGCCGGGCTGGTGACGCTGATCGCAGCTCAGGCGCTGAAGAAGCTGATCGACGCCTCCGACCTCGTCCTCATCGTCGGCTCCATCGCGATCGGCGTCGGGGCCGGGCTCCTGTGGCTGCGCGCGGAGCCGGTCCGCTCGTTCCTCAATGTCCTGTCGCCGGCGCCGCTCGTCTTCCTCGCGCTGTTCCTGTTCAGCGGCTCGATCTCGGAGCTCGCCTTTCCGAACGAGGCGAGCGCGCGCACGATCGGCGGTGTGACGCAGACGCCGATCGTCGTCGTGCTGCTCGACGAGCTGCCGGTCAACACCCTGCTCGACGCCGACGGCAAGCTCGACGATGAGCGCTACCCCGGCTTCGCCGAGCTCGCCGACAGCTCCACCTGGTTCAAGAACGCCTACACGATCTACGACTCGACCGAGCGCGCACAGCCGGCGATCATGGACGGCAACCTTCCCGAGAAGGACCTCCAGCCGATCTCGGGCGACCACCCCAACAGCATCTTCTCGCTGTTCGGCAAGACGCACCGCATGAACGTCTCCGAGGAGGCGACGTCTGTCTGCTCGCGCGACATCTGCGAGGACGAGCGCCTGGACGAGTCCTACCCCGACCGGATGTCGTCGATGAGCGAGGACCTCGGCCTCGTGTGGCTGCACGTCGTGGCACCGCCCGACATGGAGACCGACCTCACGAGCGTCTCCGAGAATTGGGGCAACTTCGGCGGCGCGGGCGACGATGAGGCCGAGCGGGGGTCCCAGGGCGGCACGCGCATCGGCCGCTTCGCGCGCCGCAACCTGAACGGCGGCCGTCCGGTCCGTTTCCAGGAGTGGATCGATGGCATCGAGCCCGGCCGGCGCCCCCAGCTCAGCTTCAAGCACACGCTGCTCCCGCACGTGCCCTGGCAGTACCTGCCCTCGGGCGATCGCTACCGGCGCCAGCCGAACGACGCGATCGAGGGCCTTTCGACCCAGGCATTCGAGGACCAGGGCCAGCTCGACGTGCTCTTCCAGCGGCACGTGCTGCAGACGATGTTCACGGATCTCGAGCTCCAGAGGCTCTGGGACAAGCTGAAGGCCGAGGGCTTGTGGGACGACTCGCTGATCGTCGTCGCGGCAGACCACGGCGTGGCGTTCCCGCTGGGCAGCGTGCAACGCAGGCGTCTGGGGCGCGACACCGCCGCCGAGATCGCGCCGATCCCGTTGTTCATCAAGGCGCCCGGCCAGACCCAGCCCGAGGTGGACGACGCCTACGTCGAGACGATCGACATCCTGCCGACGATGTTCGACATCCTGAACCTCGACCCGCGCGTCGAGATGGACGGCAAGTCGGCCTACAGCGACGAAGTCCAGAACCGCGACGAGCTCCGCTTCCTGATCCGCAACACCTTCGACACGCTGCGCATCCCGGCCGACGAGTTCGAGGCCGAGCGGCGTGCGGTGGTCGCGCGCAACCAGCGCCTAGTCGGCAGCGGCTCCGACGGCCTCTCCCGCATCTACCAGCTCGGGCCAAACCAGGACCTGATCGGGAAGCCCGCCGCGGCGGCCGGCCCGCCGCTCGACGTCGACCTCGCCTACGCCGGCGACTACGCGAACGTCGACCCGGCGAGCGGCTTCGTGCCGACCCACGTGGTCGCGCGCGTCAACGGCCCGGACCGCCACCCGCGCGACATCGCCGTGGCTGTCAACGGCAAGATCGTCGCGGTCGGCAACACCTTCGACCTCGCGACCGGAAACGAGGGCGAGCTCGTCTCGGTGATGGTCCCCGAGTCGGCGTTCCGCAAGGGGCGGAATCAGGTCGAGGTGTTGGCGGTGGAGTAGGCGGCGCCACGCACGCCCCTACAACTCCGACAGGCACTTCTCCACGTCGCCCAGGATGTCCTCGGTGTCGGGGTTGACCTCCGGTTCGACGAACAGGAGCGCCGCGCCGATCTGCTCGGAGCCCTCGCCGTCACCTTCGAACTGGGCCGCCTCCGCCTCTCCGGCGGTCAGGTAGAACCTGATGTGGGTGCCGGTCGCGGCCCCGCCGAGCACGATCTCGTCGTCGCCGTCGAGGCGGGCGTCGATGCCCTTCTGGTCCGCGATGCAGGCAAGCGCCACCGCGCGTGTGTCGGAGTCGTCGCCGACCGGGGCGGCGTCGTCCGAGCCGCAGCCGGCGAGCAGAACGGGCACCAGGAGTACGAGCGGCAGGACGCGCTTCACGGGCGCGCAGGGTAGTGGACGGCCGGGCCGGCTCAGCGGAGCGGGCGCGTCTTCCGCCACAGCCTCTGGGCGGTGCGGAAGGCGGGTTTGCGGGCGTTGGTCTCCTCGATGAGGCTCTTGTTGTGCCACGGGGGCGTGGCCCACTCGGCGGGGGCACCGCCCTGCCAGGTCGGGTCCACGCGGAAGTCGCGCAGCGCCCAGTGGATCGAGCCGTAGATGTACGGCTTCGACGAGTGCACCGCGATGTGGTCCGCGACGAACTTGCGCTGGTAGTCGTAGCTGCCGGGCTGCTCCACCGGCCCGGGGCGCGACGCCTCGGCGCCGAACTCGGTGATCACGAGCGGCATCTCCGGGTTCGCCGCGTGCAGGTCGTCGAGGTAGCCGGGCAGCTCGTCGAGCGTCGTGGGCGGGCGCACCAGGTCGGCCTTGAAGGAGTCGTACCAGCCGAAGTACTCGTTCACGCCGAGCACGTCGAGATAGCTGTAGGAGGCGTCGGTGAGCGGCTCGCCGACGCGCGACTGGCGGTCGATCGCGAGCGGGTGCGTGTCGTCCAGCTCGCGCACCGCGGTCGAGGTGTCGCGGATGTAGCTCTGCAGACCCGTGCCGAAGATGCCGAGCTCAGAGCGGTTGCCGGCGGGCTCGTTGGCGAGCGACCAGGCGAGGATCGACGCGTGGTTCATGTTGTTGCGCACGGTCAGGAGCGCCGCGCGCTCGGCGGCCGGCAGCACCCGCCCGAAGACGTCGTTCGGTAACTGGTAGACGGGGGCCTGAACCCAGTAGAGGATCCCGAGCCGGTCGAACATCTCGATAAAGGCGGGGTGGAGCGGATAGTGCGAGCGCGTGACCGTCCCGCCGAGGTTGCGCAGCCTGTTGACGAGCAGCTGGCGCGTGCGTTGGCTGAGCGCGCCTCCCTCCTTGGCGTCGTCCTCGTGGATGCTCGCTCCGCGCAGGTTGAGCCGCTTGCCGTTGAGCAGCAGCCGGCCGCCGCGCACCTCGAGCTTCTTGACCCCGAAGGGCACGCGGTAGCTCGATCTGCGCTCGCCCTCGACGTAGGCGGACACCGTCAGGTCGTAGAGCGCGGGACGCCCGGGCTGCCAGAGCGACGGCCGCTTGATCTCGAATGTGTTCGTGAGCTCGCGCGTAGCCCGCGCGGCAACGGTCTGGGGATCCATCACCATCCGCTTGCCGGCCACGTTCACGACGAGCGTCACGTCGCGATCGCGCGACGTGATGTTGCGAACGCTTGTGACCACCTCGACCTTCGCCGGGCCGGACAGCTTGCGAAGGCGTGGCTGCACGAGCACCCGCTCCACGTCGACGGTGTCGACGTGGCGGACGTAGACCTCGCGCAGCAGCCCGCCGAAGTTCCACCAGCCGCCCGTGCCGTAGCCGTTGACGGCGGCCGGCCGCCAGTGGGTGAGGTCGGTGTTGCTGCGCAGCGAGGAGACCTGGACGACGAGCGTGTTGCGGCCCTTGCGGATCCCCGTCAGGTCGGGCTCGAAGGGGAAGTAGCCGACCTGGCCGCCGATCTCCTTGCCGTTGAGCCACACCTTCGTGCGGTAGTTCGAGCCCTCGAAGCGGACCTTCCAGAGCTCGAGCTTGCGCAGCATCGCCGTCTTGGCGAGCGGCACCTTGAACTCCTTGCGGTACCAGCCGACCGAGGAGTAGTTGAACTGCGTGTCGCTCGCGTTCCAGTTATGCGGAACCGTGATCTCGGACCAGCCCACGAGGTCGCGCTGCGCGAACCAGCCCTCGGCGACGCCGACCTTCGCGTCGTCCTGGCGGAAGTACCAGGTGCCGCCGAGTAGTTCGCGGTCGAGCTGTCCCTCGCGAATCAGGGGCTTGCCACCGGGGCGCTCGACCTTGAGCGCGGGCGGTGGCGGCGGCTGCACCGGCGCCGGCTGACCCGTCGGCGGCCCGGGAGTCCCGCCCTGCGCGGCCGCGCTCGCGGGCAGGGCCGCAAATGCGGTCAGGCAGGCCAGGGTGACGGGTAGGGAGAGGCGCACGGCGAACGGGGAGCGACGCTGCAGGGTAGCGTCAGCTCCCGGCGGTAAACACGACGCGCCGCCAGAGGTTGCGCGCTGCAGGCGGCGAGGGCGGGCGGGACCCGGATTGTGCTTGGGTTCGCGCGGGTACGACTGCTACCGTGATGCCCCGCGACCGGCGTCCCCGGGCCGGTCAGCCTGCGCCGTTAAATGCCCCTCATGGGCGCGCTCGCCGGAAGAGGGCGGGCCCCGATCTGTAGTCCATGAACCGACGCTTCGCGCTCATCCAAGCACTTGTCTCGCTAGTCGCGCTCGCGGCGGTCGTATGGTGGGCGACGAAGCAGGAGGCGCCCGAGCTTCCGAGCGGGACGGAGGCGATCGCATGGCTCGTCGCCTCGCTCCTGATCTACGCCGTCGCCACGCTCGTGCGCGGCGAGCGCTGGCACCGCATCCTCGAGATCACCGGGGTACGGGCGCGCCGGCGCGACTGCTACGGCCTAACCTGCGTCGGCTACATGGGAAACAACGTGCTTCCCATGCGCGCGGGCGAGGTCTTGCGCGTCGTCCTGCTCTCGCCGCGCTGCGACGCGTCGAAGCGCGCCGTGGCCGGCTCGATCGTGGCTGAGCGCATGCTCGACGTGATCGCGCTCGCGGTGATCTTCGTGATCACTGTCTACGGCGTACTCGGCTCGGACGTGCTGCCGACGAACCGTCCCATCCTGATGGCGGGGATCATCGTCCTCGTCCTCCTGGGTCTCGCCTTCGTCGTCTGGGTGCTGCGTCGCCACCACTTCTTCGAGCGCGTGCGCGACTGGCTGCGGCCGATCGCCGACTCGCCGCGGGCGCTGTTGAGCCTCAGCGGGGTCGTGCTGCTGATCACCACCTTCGTGCTCTGGTCGCTCGAAGCGGCCGTCTACTTGGCCGTGGCCCGTTCGGTCGACCTTGACATCAGCATGACCGGCGCCCTCTACCTGGTGGCGCTCACGAACTTCGTGGCCGCGCTGCCCGCCGCGCCCGGCTCGATCGGCACGTTCGACGCCGCGGTCGCCTGGGGCGCCAAGCGCCTAGGGGCGAGCGGCTCTGCCGCCGTGTCGTACCTCATCATGTTGCGCTTCGTGCTCTACGTACCGATCACGCTCGTCGGCTTCGTGATCCTGATCGTCGGCTACGGCGGCTGGTCGAAGCTGCGCGAGGCCCTGCGCACGGAGCGCGAGGTGATCGAGGCTGGCCCGCCGCAACCGCAGCGCCCGGCTCAGCCGAAGCCCACGCCCCAGCCCTCGGGCGCCGAGGCGCCCACCGCGTAGCACCCGCCGCGATGCGGGTGTCAGCCGCACAGCTCCGGCTCCTGCGACCGCGGGAGGTCGCGTCCCCGCCCGCGCCGGGCGCGTCCGAGAACGGCGCCGGCCAGCGGACGGGCGGGCGCGCCCGCGACCGCCACGGCGTCCAGATCGCGTGGATCCTGGCCGGCTGTCTTGCGATCTCGGCGGTCACGTTGCTGTGGCCGTCGACGCCCACCTACGACCCGTGGGCGTGGATCCTCTGGGGCCGCGAGATCACCCAGTTCGACCTGGTCACAGAGGGCGGCCCGTCGTGGAAGCCGCTGCCGATCCTGTTCACGACGCCCTTCGCGCTCTTCGGCGACGATCTCGCCCCCTACCTGTGGCTGTTGGTCGCGCGCGCGGGCGGCCTGTTCGCCTGCGTGATGGCCTACCGCGTCGCGAGCCGGCTGGTGGGAGGCGGCCTCTACGGCGCGCTCGCGGGAGTGTCCGCTTTTGCGGCGCTGTTCGCGAGCAACAAGTACGTGCGCGACGCTGCCCTCGGCAACTCGGAGCCGATGCTCGCCGCGGTCGTCCTGTGGGCGTTCGAGCGCCACCTCGACGGACGCCGCGATCACGCCCTCTACCTGGGCGTGGCGGCGGCGCTGCTGCGACCGGAGGCGTGGCCCTTCCTCGCTCTGTACGGACTGTGGCTGTGGTTCGCCGAGCCGCGCCTGCGGCTGCGGATGGTCGGCTTCGCTGCGCTGATCCCGGCGCTCTGGTTCCTGCCCGAGTGGTGGGGGGCGGGCGACCCCTTCCGCGCCGGCGCGCGCGCGAACGCGCCGAACCCGGGCAGCGCCGCGTTCGCCGAGTCGCCCGCGGTCGAGCTCTTCAAGCGCTTCTCCGAGAGCACGATCGCGCCGGTGGAGCTCGGCACGCTGATCGCCGTCGGGGTGGCGATCGTCGCCTGGGTGCGAAGACGGGCGCAGGGCGCCGTGCTGGCGCTCGCGATCCTCGGCTTCTCGTGGTTCGCGCTCGTGGCCGCGATGACCGAGGCGGGCTTCGCCGGCAACCAGCGCTACCTGATGGTCACGACCGCGGCGGTCTCGGTGCTCGGCGGCATCGGAGCAGTGCGCCTGCTGCAGG